>FLOH01000596.1_pt1 | contig 72338 bp, 65 predicted proteins | sample 756751 | NCBI WGS metagenome assembly FLOH01 (sample SAMEA4026879, study PRJEB14308) | marine metagenome | biome: coastal water; material: water | depth 74 m
TTCGCGCCCCGGCGATCTTCACGGCATAACCGGGCTGTCTGTTGCGGGGTGCAATTTGAAATAGGCGGCAAGCCGCTGTTGGATATCGCTGGCAACTTCTGAAATGGCCCGCGAACGAGCGCCTTTCTCGGCGATAAGTGTGGAAAAATCCGAACTTAGTATATTGAAACTGGCAACGACCGAACTTGTCCCGGTAAAAAGTACCTCGGCAGTTGCGCGTTCGGTCAGCGAAAAACTCGCACCGACGTTAAGATTGGCCCGGGTCGCGACTTCACTTTTCTTCACGGCCAATCCGGATATACCCTCTCTCATGGTGACTTTGAGACCATATCTGGCCCGCGCCGGTTGGCCGTAGGGAGTCAGCTTATCCAGTAAATGATTGCGCAGTTGCTGGCCGGAGCGATCGGCTATCCGTTCAATTTTAATTGAACCCAATTCCGTCGCCATGTGGCCACCTTTGCCACCGCTATAGAGCGGCTGAAATCCGCAGGCGGCCAGAAACGTCGCCGCCATCAATCCCGCTGCTGCCCTATACCACCACATTGACAATCCTATTGGGAACGACGATCACTTTTCTGGGTTCCCTTCCATTCATGACAGAGACCACGTTGGAAATGGCCAGCGCCGCATCTTTAATGACATCTTTGGCGCTATCCTTTGGCACGTCAATCGTACCACGAAGTTTACCGTTAACCTGAACGGCAATCGTCACACTCGTTTCTTCGAGAAAAGCCGGGTCGTAGTCGGGCCAGGCGGCATCGACCAAAAGACCATCATGGCCCAGGCGCTGCCACAACTCTTCCGCCAGATGCGGCATCATCGGACCGATCAACTTGACGACAACCTCGCATCCTTCCCGCAGGACCCATTTTGCACCCTCATCAATCGTATCAAGAACTTCAAGTCGGTTGGTCAACTCGCGAATGCGCGCGACCGCCTTGTTGAAGTGGAACCGCTCAAGATCGTCGGACACGGCGGCAATCGTTTTGTGCACCGCCCGGCGGACATTTTCCGCAGCTGGCGAAATCACAGCAGGGGCCGCCGAGGGGCAGGCCGCGAGATCAGACGCCGGTTCGCCAATCAGGCGCCACAGCCGATTGATATAGCGCCAAGCCCCGTCGACGCCAGCGTCCGTCCAATCCAAATCGTGTTTGGGTGGGCTGTCCGATAGCATGAACAGCCGCGCCGTATCGGCCCCGTAGGAAGCAAGAATTTCCTCGGGATCGACGACGTTGCGTTTGGATTTGCTCATTTTTTCCGAGCGGCCGACGCGAATCGCCTCTCCGGTCGCCACATGAACCGCCGATCCGTCGCTCCCGATTTGGACGTCTGTCGGCAGGACCCAGCCCCCAGCTTCGTCGCGGAAGGTCTGGTGGCAGATCATCCCCTGGGTCAACAGACCGGAAAAGGGCTCCTTGACCGAAAGATAGCCGCAATCGTTGAGGGCGCGGGTAAAGAAGCGCGAATACAAAAGGTGAAGAACCGCGTGTTCGATCCCGCCGATATACTGATCCACCGGCATCCAATAATCGACCGCCTCACGGGCAAAGGCGCGATCGCCCCCGGCCGAGCAAAAGCGCTCGAAATACCACGACGATTCAAAAAAGGTGTCGAAAGTATCTGTTTCGCGCTGCGCCGGCTTCCCGCATTGCGGGCAGTCGACGTATTTCCAGGTTGGATGGCTGTCCAGGGCATTGCCCTGGCCGTCGATGGACACGTCTTCAGGCAGAATGACTGGAAGGTCACCTTCGGCAACCGGAACCGTTCCGCAGTCTTCACAATGAATAATCGGAATCGGGCAACCCCAATAGCGCTGACGTGAAACGCCCCAGTCGCGCAACCGGTAGTTGATCGCCTTTTCACCCGCGCCCTTGGCCTGAAGGCGCCCGGAAATTTCATCCTTGGCCGCTTCGACGGTCGTGCCATCAAGGAAGGACGAATTGATATGCAGCCCTTCGCCGGTGTAGGCCTCATTCCCGATGACAAAATCGGCGGCTTTTGTGCCTTCGGGCGCGACCACGGGAACCACGTCCAAATTGTATTTGCGAGCGAAATCCAAATCCCGTTGGTCATGGGCAGGGCAACCAAAAATGGCCCCGGTGCCATATTCCATAAGCACGAAATTGGCGACAAAAACGCTCAGCTCCTTGCCATCTTCGAAAGGATGCAGGGCCTTGACGCCGGTATCGAAACCCAACTTTTCCGCCGTTTCAATGGCCGCTTCGCTAGTGCCCAGGCGGTTGCATTCGGCGATAAACTCGGCCAGCGCCGGAGTGTCGGCTGCAAGTTCGCGGGCAATCGGATGGTTGGCTGCAATGGCGCAGAACGAGGCGCCGAAAATCGTGTCCTGGCGGGTCGTATACACTTCGAGGCGGTCGTCCCGCCCTTTGAGGTCAAAAAACATGCGCGCGCCCTCGGACCGGCCGATCCAGTTCTCCTGCATCAGGCGAACCCGATCGGGCCAGCGTTCCAAATCCTTCAACGCGTCCAGAAGCTCGTCGGCATAGCGGGTAATGCGAAGGAACCATTGGCTCAACTGACGCTTTTCAACGACCGCGCCCGAGCGCCAGCCCTTGCCGTCGATTACCTGCTCGTTGGCCAGCACGGTTTGCTCCACCGGGTCCCAATTGACCCACGATTCCCGCCGATAGGCCAGTCCGGCCTTCAGGAAATCGAGAAACATTTTCTGTTCGTGCCGGTAGTATTCGGGCTCGCAGGTGGCCAATTCGCGCGACCAATCATAGGAAAGGCCCATGCTTTTGAGTTGCTCGCGCATGGTCGCAATATTGCGCCGTGTCCATTCGGCGGGCGGCACGTTGTTCTGGATGGCGGCGTTTTCCGCCGGAAGACCAAAGGCGTCCCAACCCATGGGATGCAGAACATTGAAACCCCGCGCCCGTTTATAGCGGGCCACCAGATCGCCCAGGGTATAATTACGCACGTGCCCCATATGGATGCGCCCCGAAGGATACGGAAACATTTCGAGCACGTAGTACTTGGGCCGTGACGGATCTTCGAAAACTTCGAAACAGCCCCGCTCTTCCCAAGTTTTTTGCCACTTCGCTTCGGTTTTCTTGAAATTATAGCGAGCCATAGTTTCTTCTTCGCGTGCCGGAAAAATCGGGTGGACTGGAAGACGGACTACTGTTCCAGGGTTTCATGCCGCATTTGGCGGGCCTTCATCAAAATCGCATCTTCGATTTTGGTGCCGACAGCGCTGGCAACTTTCGCGTCGCGCCACGTCGGCCCGTCGCGAACCTGGCGAAACACGCCCACCCGCACACCGTCCGCCCTGAGCGCCCGACCAAGAATATAGATGTTCAGCTTGAAACGTTCCTCGGGCGGAGAATCCTGCGGCGTATGCCAATCGGTAATGATCACGCCGCCGAACGGATCGGCCGAATTCACCGGCATGAAGAGAACCGTATCCAGCGAAGCCCGCCACAGATAGGAGTTCACCCCGATACCCCCGCCGCCACCCGCGCCATCCGCCGGCCTTTCTGGTCCGCCAATGGTCATGCCGTCGCCGAAAAGCTTGCCGGTGGCCCGCTTGCGTTTTTCCTCGACGGTTTCAATGCTTTCCTGCGTGGTGCGCTCAAATTTAATGCCCGAACAGGATGCCGTAACGCCGACCACCGCCAAAGCCGCAGCCAGCAAAACCATTTTTGAAAGGTATCGATTCATGACGGCGACTATACTCGAAATCGTTTTCCGACTTCCAGTGGTTTACGCGCTGAATTCGGTGAAAAAAGAAAGGGCGGTGCCAAGGCACCGCCCTTCCCAACAACTAAGTCAGGAATTCTGCTTAGAAGCTGACTTTCGTGCCGACGATAATCGTCGTGGCTTCGTTGTCGTTAAGAGTGGCAGCAAGGCCATCTTCGAGTTCGACGTAGTTGAATTCGCCATAGAAGTCGAGGCCTTCGGCCACGGTGTAGTTGGCGCCAATGGTGAACATGTCAGCATCAGAGCTGGTCGTCGCAGCCGTCTGCTTTTCAGTGTGGAGGTAACCAACCGCAACCTTGATCGCGCCCGAAGAGTACGAAGCCGCAACGTCGTACCATTCGCCAGCGTCCAGGCCGAGGGTTTCGTTGGCTTCGGTAATGCCGCTGTCGCCATTGTTCTGGTAACCGGCTGCAACCGCGAAGTCACCGAACGTGACTTTGGCACCGAGGCCGACGGAGCTGACGTCGTTTAATTCGGCAGTCGTGCCGCCAATATCATTGGCTTCGTAGCCGGCAGACATGTAACGGACACTGGCGGAAACACCAACCTGATCGAATTCGCCGTCATATTTGACGCCGACGCCGATGTGGTTTTCCATATCCCCGTCTTCTTCGCTCATGGCTTCGTCGAAATCTTGGCCCGCGTCTGGGGTGAAGCTGACGCCCACCTGGAAGCCGCTCATCTTCGGAGTGTAGTAGGTGACCTTGTTGGCGTCGCTGGTGTCACCAACGAAGGACGGGCCAGTGATGGCGCCCGAGCTGTTGGTGAACTCGTTTTCACCGTCGTAGCCGCCGGCGGCGGTCAGCAGGCTGAAACCACCAACTTTCATGGCATCTTCGGCGCCGTCTTCGTTACCGAGGTTGATGGTGCCCCAGTCGCCTTCGAGCCAGATCATGGCTTCGTCAGTGGCACTGCTTTCGAATTCGAATTCGATCTTCGCGCCATACTCAAGGCCGTTGTCGGCGGTCGAGCTGGCTTTGAAGACGATTTCCGCGTCATCCACGGTGAAATCGTAGCCGCGGGACAAGGTGGACGTCGTTAGGGAGTCCGGGTCCTGATCGACGAAGGTGGCTTCAAATTTCACGTTGCCGGACATGCCCAGCTTGGGCGCTTCGGCGAAAGCCGGGCCGACCAAAAGGGCGGTACCGACGATGGCGGTCGTTCCAAGAAGAATCTTTTTCATCATTCTCTATCCTAAAGTTCAGGCTGATTTCAGCCCCTTGTTTACCCCTGAAATCTCCGCGTCTCGATTCCCGGTCTTTCCGACCATTTCACGATTGCGCGAAGAAACCGCAGGCATAAAACCGCGAAAACCCTTCAATGGCAACCGTTTCGTTGGCCAAGTGTAACATTTTTAGCGACATGTGGTTTTTTAGCCACACACCGCAAATACCGCAGAAACTGTGTTGGTCGGGGCATATTGTTGCACCCAGGCTGCAGGGCGCTAGGTCTCCGTAGGAACGCCGTAACCTTCGAGAGCGGCTTTCAGCGCAACAAGTTGACCACCGTAGGATTTCCAGCGCGATGGCGCATAGGTGGGGCCGATTGGCCCGGTTTCATCGACGTCAAGGCAATCGTCGTCCCAGTCGAGGCCGCAGAAATCCAGCATTTCGCGCGTCTTTCCTTCGGGCTCGGCAACCAGATCCACGAAATCCACGTCAAAAATTGGGGTCGGGCAAACGTGCCGCCAATGGTCCATCAGGCGCACATATTGACCGTAAAAATGGGCGATGTTTTCCAGATCAAAGGCAAAAGAAACCTCATCGGCGAGGCCATCCTGGCTCGAAAAGTTTTGCGCAAAAATGGACAAACAGGTATCGAGCGCATTTCGCCTGCAATGGATAATACGCGCGCGCGGAAACAACAGCGCGATCAATCCTGCGTGCCGGAAGTTGCCGGGCATCGCATCAATGAAACGCCTAAATCCCGGAAACATGCGCGACATCCGGTTCAAATAAATACCGGCTAGCTGATGAACCTTTTTCCCAACTAACAAACGGACGCACGCGGGATATTCCAAACCGCCCCCGCCCAGCACGTGCGGCAATTCTCTCGCCAGAATACCAAAGTCCTTCATTTCACCGGCACCACCGACCCAGCGGTGACGTGCGATGATCCGCTCAATCTGTGACGTTCCCGAACACGGCATGCCGACGATGAAGACGGGGCGGTCGTCGGCCATGCCGTCTTCGCGGCGGTCTTCAAAAACCCCCGCATCAAAGGTGGATATAAGGCGGTTGGTATTCTCGCACATCACATCCGGGTTATAGTTGCAGGCCGCATTCCGGATTTTGTTTGCGCGAATATAGTAAGCAAATGACTGGTCGTATCGTTCATTGCGTTCCAGAACCTGCCCCATATCAAAACAAAGCTCGCCAACGGTGGCTTCGTCCGCTTTGTCATCTTCAATAAACGATGCGACCTTGCCTAATTCCTCCGGCGTGAACGCCACGCTCGGGTCCGCTGCCAGACGTTGGAAAACAAGGGTCAAGTCGGGGTTTATATGACGCAAGGTATCAAGGACGTCGCTCGCTCTGGCGAAGTCGCCGGAGTCTTGAAGCACCTTCGCGTGTTGAAGGTAGGCCTCGGCGAATTCAGGGAACTCCTGCTCCAGGCTCTCGTAACAGGTCAGGGCTTCGCTGGTTCGCCCCGCCGCCGCCAGTATGTTGCCGTAGTTCAGGCGGAAATCGAACTGTTTCGGGGCCAGGGAAACCGCTTTGCGGGCGCAAACTTCCGCTTCTCTATGGCGGCCACGGCGGTTCAGAATAAGGGCCAGTTCGTTTTGGGCCGGGGCTAGGCTGCCGTCCAGCGCAACGGCCTGACTGTAAGCGACGACGGCTTCGCGCTCGCGCCCCAGTTGGTTCAGAAGTCGGCCACGCCTGAAATGCAGCGTCGCGGCGTTGGGGTGAAGCGCAAGGGCTACGTCAAATTCGACCAACGCCGAATCGAAATCACCGAGATCAATCAGCGCATTTCCCAGGCTGGCTCGGGCTAAACCGTCTTTCGGCCCAAGTTCCACGGCCTTGCGAAGATCGCCGATACCGGCCAGAGACCCATCACGGTGCGATAGGGCCAACCCCAGGTTCATGCGCGCATCCGGCTGCTCGGGCATCAGGCGTGCGGCGGCCCGAAGGTGCGAAATCGCCTCGTTAAACTCGCCGCGTCGCAGCAGAACGATCCCCAGCCTAAGGTGCGCGTCACCGTTTTCCGTCTGGATTTTAATGGCGGATTCGAAGCTTCGTTCCCCAGCCTCGGCCTGGCCTGACGCCAGTAGGGCAACGCCCAAATTGACGTGAAACTCGGCCACGCCCCCCTTTCCCTCGATGGCTTTGGAAATCAATCTGACGGCTTCTTTTGCGCGCCCTGTTTGCAAGGTAATTTGGCCCAGGAGGTAGGTTGCATCAATGTGCCCCGGTTCCCTGTCAAGCACGTAGCGGACTCTCGTTTCGGCGTCCTTCAGACGGCCCTTTCGGAAAAAATGAGCGGCTTGGGCAAACGCCGCCTCGGTGTCGGCAGGCGGCGGCCCCGCCGGGCTCATGTCGCGGTAGGTCCCGCGCTTCATGTCCACTTTGATCGGGCTCTTACCCGACATTCCAAAGGTCTCTTTTGCCATTTCACCCCAACGTGCCGCGTGGTTACGATTTTTTTGGTTTACAGGGTTGTTCCGACCTCGGCAAGGGCTCCGATGGCCGCGATTCCCGTGAATCCGCTGCCTTTCAGGCGGCGCACCGTCTTTGCGTCAATTCCGCCGAGTGCGTAAATGGGAACCGGCGAATTTTGGCACCACATCGCAAAGCGTAGCGGGCCTAAGGCATTCGCGCCCGGGTGGCTGGCCGTTGGAAATACCGGCGACAACAATACGGCATCGACACCAATGCGTGCAGCACGCCGTATCGCCACCTCCGAATGGGCAGCCGCTGTCACCAGGAACTGCGGCTTTCTGCCCCACGCCCTGCCCCACACCATGCTTTCCGGCAAATGCACGCCATCGGCGCCGACGGCGAGGGCCAAACGCCAATCTCCGCCAATCAGCAGGCGCACGCGGGCTCGGCGGCAGATACGTGCCAGTTCGTGGGCCAGCGCCGCGCGTCCGGGCACATCGTAATGGCGCAGAATAACAGCACTTCCCGGAGTCAGTTGCCGGGCAGCGGCGCACGGGTCGGGAAGGCGGACGCTATCGGTCATTAATATGATAGACGGAAGAACCGCTCCGGCGGGTTTGAGTCGCCTGACTTCATCTGCTAAGTTTCCGCGCACTTTCCAGCTTTCCTCTTTGCCTTTGGGACCTATGGTATCGCACATGACCAGCGAAACGGATATCGCAACAAATCTCGCCGCCGTCAAAGACCGAATTGCGTTGGCCGCCGACGCGGCCGGGCGGAATGCGCAAACAATCGAACTTGTTGCCATCAGCAAAACCAAACCGGCCGAGCTGATTCGCGAGGCTATTGCCGCGGGTCAAAAGGTGTTCGGCGAAAACCGGGTTCAGGAGGTCGAGAGCAAATGGCCCGCAATCAAGTCCGATCATCCGGACGCCCGACTGCATCTGGTGGGGCCGCTGCAGCGAAACAAACTCAAGCGGGCCGTTGCCTTGTGCGATGTTATCGAAACGGTGGATCGCGAGAAACTGGTTCGCGGTCTGGTCGATGAGATGGCGGCCACGGGCCGTGCCGTTGACTGCCTGGTGCAGGTAAACACCGGCGAGGAGCCCCAAAAGGCGGGCATCCTTCCGGCCCATATCGACGAATTTTTGAACCTGTGCCGCAAGGAATACGGCCTGCCGGTCGTGGGGCTTATGTGCATCCCGCCGGTGGACGAGGAACCGGCGTTTCATTTTGCCCTGGTGGCCGAAATGGCGCGGCGCAACGGTCTTGAAACGATCAGTATGGGAATGACCGGTGACTTTGAAACGGCGATTCGGTTCGGGGCGACCCATGTTCGCGTCGGCACGGCTATTTTCGGGGTCCGGGCGCCGTTCAAGCCGGCGGATTGATGGTTACAAAGGTTTCGGCCTCGCAATCGGCGAGCAGAGCCAGCAGATCGTTCCGGGCCAGGGCAACGCAGCCCTCGGTCGGCGGGTAGCCGGGTTTGGCCACATGCATGAAGATGGCGCTGCCCAGGCCCGGCTTTGTGGCGCGGTCGTTGTATCCGAGAACGACGATGATGTCGTAGGCGGCGTCATCGCGCCATAGTTCCTCATGTCCTCCCGCGTGTGGCCGAAAAACCAGGGTGTTGTACGCGGCATCGGTCGGGTCGTCGGACCAGCCCATGTCGGGCGCGATGGGGCGGCACGGTAGTGGTGGTGGCGGCGGTTCCAAACGGTCGGCACGATACATGACCTCGCGCAACGCAAACCTTCCGGCGGGTGTCGCGCCATCGCCCTCGCGTTTATTCAGGGCCACGCCCGAGCGGCCCAAGGCGCAACGCACACGCTGCTCCGCCCATTCGACGAAACCATCGGGCTGAACCTGAATTTCCATGGCGACGACCTGCTAATACGTGGCGCTCAGCGCGGGTTGTACGTCAGTCGCTTTGGTCAGTTGCGCCGAGGCGCCGTATTTTTGCAAGGCCGACAGCATGGTCGCGCTGAACCAACCGCCCTCCAGAGCCAACGCGCCATTGGGCGGCGTATCGGGCTCGTCTTTTGGTTTCTTGGGTGAGGCGCCAAACTCCACGGCGGCCAACGTGGGCGCAATCGTGGAAAGCGGAGCCAGTGCCGCCAGCTCGATGAGATCGGGTGGCCGGGTGGCGATCGCTGGCTTCGGCGGCGGCGCGATACTAGCGGGCAACGGAGCCAGCGCGCCCAGGTCCAGAAGACCGTCGCCTGGGGTAGAGGCAACGCTCAGCGGAGTCTCGGGGGTGGCGTCGTCGCCAGCGAAGAACGCGAGCACGTGCTGGCCCAGGTCCTTGCCCGTGCTTTCGTCGATGACGGCGTTGAACCCGGCAGCAACCAGACCGACCGGGCCGCCAAACAGCGCGCCGCCTGCAACCCGTGCGCCGGGGTCGATGTCATCGCCGGTCATGGCGCGGTAAATGGTGGCGACAACGGGAATGTGCTGCAGCGGGTTAATGATGTCGATGAAATCGCCGAAGGTAAATCCGTCTTCACCAAAGGCCTGGAACCCGCCGTTTTCGCTTGGGTTCGCAGCCGTTGGCGCGGCGGGCGGCGTCAAGATCGGTCTGATTTCGGAAGTCGTCATTTGGTTTTCGCCAATACTGTCCGGGATGGAAGTCGCAATCCCCGTGCCAATGCCGAAAACGTTTATTATCAATTACTTACGGAAACACGCGCCGGGACTAACCTGCCCACGCGGAAGGAATTGCCGGGCCGAATCTCAAAAAAGATGGCCGCTACGAACCTGCTTGGTGCGCAAATAGGTTTCGTTGTGGCGGTTGGACGGAAAGCGGTGCGGGACCCGTTCAACGACATCAACACCACACCGGGCCAGCGCCTCAACCTTGTCCGGGTTGTTGGTCAGCAGGCGAACGCTGTCGATGCCCAGCCGCCGCAGCATTTGCGCAGCCGGAAGATAAACCCGCTCGTCGGCGTCAAAGCCCAGTTGTTCGTTGGCCTCAATGGTGTCGAAGCCCTGATCTTGTAATTCGTAGGCGCGCAGTTTGTTGACCAGACCGATACCCCTGCCTTCCTGAGCCAGATAAAGCAGCGCCCCGCAGCCTTCGACGCCAATGGCGGTGATGGCGGCGCGCAGTTGTTCGCCGCAATCGCAGCGCAGGCTGCCCAGCAGATCGCCGGTGAAGCATTCCGAATGCAGGCGGGTCAATACCGCTTGGCCGGGGCCGGGCTCGCCGATCAGAACGGCCAGATGTTCAAGCCCGCCGTCGATCGGCCGAAAGGCGATGATGCGTGTGTTTTCGGCGCCGTCCAGCGGAACCTGCGCCTCGCTGACCTTTTTGAGGGTTCGCGCCGTCGTGTGTTCGTATTGAAAAACGTCACCGGCATCGACCACGAACAAATCATGGCGACCCGCCCAGGCGTCCAGATCGTCGGCCTCGGGGTCGACAATGGGCGCGCACAGGGCCGCCGGAAGCAGGCGGGCCACCTTGGCCAATCCTACCGCCGCGCTGGCGCAGCCGTAGCGCGCGGCATCGGCGACGTCAAATGTGGGGCGATCGGCGGGCGACAATTTAGCCAGCGGATCGGCGATATCGCGCAAGATCTCGGCACAAACGCCACTTTCGGGGCTCAGCACAACGACCTTGGCCTCACCATCGGCCATGCTCGATGTGCCAGTCTTGCTCAATGTATCAGTCAGGCCCAGCACATCGGCCCGGCGCGCGGTGATGGCCAGGAAGAATTTTTCGCCACTCAGCTTGCCAAGCCGTTCCAGGGCTTCGGGCGTGGCGGCTTCGCTGGCCAGGGCCAGGGCCGCTTCGCCACCCGCAGCGCGCACGGCCACCATGCGCCCACGGCGCAATTCGGAAACGGCGCGGTCTACGGACAATAACGACGCCGGTTCGCGGGACGCGGGCATGGGGGCACTTTGGTAGCGATGGGGCATCGGGTTTCGTTCACAAATTTCGCCGACGTTGCCGCGGACGCGTATCCGCCATCGTCTTTGATCGGCGGCCCGCCCCGCGGAGGACCGGGACCATAGCGCCAAACCCCCGGCCAGGGAAGTGTCGAATGCGGGCGTTGCGTTTAACCCTTGAAATCCAAAGCATTCTCGCGGAAATATATGGTATGAAGGAGTGGCGTTGATTGCGTCGGGAGAAGGTGCAACACGAACCCACGCCCGAGGGGGAAAATTATGAGCAGCGGCAAGCGCATTCTGATCGTCGATGACGACGAAGTTTTGTTGCAGATGCTGGCCGAGCAGTTGCAGCTGCACGAGGAATTCAACACGGCCTGCCTGCCTTCGGGCACCGAAGCGCTGGAGCGTGTGAAAGTCGATCATTTCGATGTCATCATCCTTGATGTCGGCCTGCCCGACATGGACGGTCGCGAGGTCTGCCGCCTGATGCGGCGTGCGGGCGTGAAGTCGCCGATCATTATGCTGACCGGGGCCGATACCGACGCCGACACCATCCTGGGCCTTGATTCGGGGGCCAACGATTACATCACCAAGCCGTTCCGCCTGGGGGTTTTGCTGGCCCGCCTGCGCGCCCATATCCGCCAGCACGAACGCAGCGACGATGCCGTCTTTGTCATCGGCCCGTTCACCTTCCAGCCCAGCGCCAAGATGCTGGTTGACGAGGAACGCAATAAAAAGATTCGCCTGACCGACAAGGAAGCGGCAATCCTCAAATACCTGTATCGCACCGGCGATCGGGTCATCAGCCGCGACGTGTTGTTGGACGAGGTGTGGGGTTACAACGCCGGCGTCACGACCCACACTCTGGAAACCCACGTCTACCGCCTGCGTCAGAAAATCGAACGTGACCCCTCGAACGCCCGCCTTTTGGTAACCGAACCGGGCGGATACCGTTTGATCGCCCGCTCTGCCGAATAGCATCGGGCGATGCAGGTATAACCGGCGGCGCCGCAAATGACGATTTTCCGTCCTCGCCCGTCCCTGGTCAAATCCGCGCAAGCCGTTGGTATGAATGGGAAATCGGCAATCTGCCGCAGAACCCGCCACGCCATTCATCGTCATTGCTCGTCAAAACTCGTCATTTTCGCCAAATCGTGTGGAATTTCAAAGGGTTGGGAGGCGACAGGTTCGGCCATCGGCCCGGCGATCAGCCCGGTCGCTCCCGCTCCCGCCGTGCGGGCAAACTGCATGGCCAGCTTGGCCTGCAAATCCACCGCTCGGGCCGCCGCGTAAAAGCTGCGATCCTGCAACGCCCGCCGATAAACCATTTCCAGCTTGCCCAGCAACACGTCGCCGTGGCGACAGGCATCATGCGCGATTTCCGCCTGAATCCCCGCAATGCGCGCCCGAATACGCGGCTGTTTCAATAACCGATACCCGTGATTTGCCGCCCACCTGGGCGCATACCGTGCGGCGCGTGCCGCCGTAGACGCACACCCCCACTCCACATAAGCCCGGCAAAACCTCTCCTGCCGATGCGAAAGGCCATTAACTCCTCGTGACATGATAGTTTATCCTATTTATTGGGATGAAAGATGATTGACAGGGGAGTATAAACCTTTTTAGGGAAAATGTCAAGGGGTGAAACGAGAACAAATGTTGTGCGGTGCTTAAACGTAAGCATATATTAACGTTCTAATGGGAAGACAGTTCATTCTTTGGTAGGTTTTCGATTCAGGGGAATACGAGAGAATATCTGATGGCAGAGACACAAATCGAATGGACCGATGCAACATGGAATCCTGTTGCAGGTTGCTCGATCATAACGGCTGGATGCACGAACTGTTACGCAATGGGAATGGCCAAGCGTCTTCAGGCTATGGGGGTTAATAAATACAACGGGTTGACGAAACGAAGCGGCAAACGGACAATTTGGAACGGCATTGTGAGGGAGGATAGGAAGGCACTCTCCATCCCCTATTGCTGGAGAAAGCCCAAAAAAATATTCGTCAATTCCATGAGTGACCTGTTTCATGATCGGGTGAGTGACGAATTCATTCTCGCGGTTTGGCAGGTGATGCGTGAGACCCCCCAACACAACTACCAAATTCTTACAAAGCGCCCACGGCGCATGGCAGAAGTCGTTTCTGCCCATGTAGAAGCCGTACTCCCGAATGTTTGGTTGGGCACAAGCGTTGAAAACGCAGACGTCACAGAACGCATAGAAGAGCTTCGCGCCGCACCGGCAGCAATACGGTTCATATCTTTTGAACCGCTGATAGGTTCGGTGGGGGAAGTCGATTTGAGAGAAATTCATTGGGCGATTGTCGGTGGCGAGAGCGGCAAGGCGGCGCGCCCGATTCGAGAAGAATGGATTGACGAAATCTATCACCAGTGCACCCAGCACAGAACGGCCTTCTTCTTCAAGCAATGGGGAACTTGGGGTAAAGACAACAAGCGCCGCTCAAAAAAGGCGAACGGTCGCGAGTATCGGGGCAGACTATGGGACGAAATGCCCGAGGCATTATCTGCAGCACCTTAGCAAAGGATAAACCGAAAATAATATTTGGGGGATAAATGGTCGAGAAACCCTATGAATGGGCGAACGGTGTCGAACTCGAAGATCACACTAAGCGAAAACACAAAATTCTCCGCGAATATTTCTCCCAGTATCTGACCGTTCGTTGCCAGCATCCACAACAAGAAAAATTTCGCCTCGCTGTCATCGACGGCTTTGCGGGAGGCGGTCGATATAAGTGTGGCGCCGCAGGCTCTCCTATCATCTTCATTGAAGAAATCCGAAAAACCATCGACACAATTAACATCCGGCGCGCTGCGCAGGGGCTGGGTGTGATCCAGATTGAGTGTCTCTTCGTTTTCAACGATGCCACCCTAGGCGTAACCGAAATCCTGAAGTCGAACGTAACGCCCCTTCTCGCTGAAGCAAAAGAAAACGCGCGGGAACTCCATATCCGGGTGGAGTATATGACCGAGCCGTTTGAGGAAGCGTATCAAAAGATACGGCAGCTATTGGCGCTCGGTCGATTTGGAAACGTCCTTTTCAATCTTGATCAGTGCGGCCACAGTCACGTTGAGCGGAAGACCCTTGTCGATATTATACGATCCTATCCCCATGCTGAAATTTTCTACACCTTCTTTATCAAGGCGTTGATCACCTTTTTACCCAAGTCGGAACGGAAAAAATTAGCAACCCAACTGGCTTTCTTCGGTATCGAAGACGCCAAACTTCAAAATCTTGAAGGGTATATGAACAGGGGTGCTTGGCTTGGAGCGGCCGAGAATTTGGTATTTGATACATTCAAGAACTGCGCCCCCTATGTTAGCCCGTTCTCAATCAACAATCCTGAGGGCTGGCGATATTGGTTAATTCACTTTGCGAATTTTTTCCGAGCTCGGCAGGTTTACAACAACATCCTGCATGAAAATAGTAGCACCCAAGCACATTTTGGTCGGTCAGGCCTCAATATGCTTGCCTACGATCCGAAACACGACGATGGATCGCTTTACCTGTTTGATGTGTCCGGGCGAGAAACGGCAAAGAAGGAGCTCTCAGAGGATATTCCGCGCCTCGTTTCGGAGTGCGGTGATGTGATCGGCGTTGGTGACTTCTACGAAAGCATCTACAACATGACGCCAGCCCACACGAACGATATCCATTCGGCAATCATTGAGAATCCTGACCTAGAAGTAATCACCCAGGCGGGCGGCGAGCGCCGCAAGCCGAACACTATCGGTATCGGCGATTCAATAAAACTGAGGGGACAGAGAAGTTTCTTTCCGATGTTCTCGGGCAAGGAATAAAATTTCCTCGATAGTTCACTTCTTACCCCCAACCAACGGGATCAAAGGGACGCAAGTTCCTTTGCGGGAACGGGCGGAGCCCGGTCTTTCTTTGTGAATTGCGTTCAAGTGCCACGCAGGCTGCGCGCCTCAACGGCGCTAGTCGTCGCGCTTGCGCGCTCCTCCGGGCTTGTTGTCGGGGGTGTCGCGGGTTGCCGGGGGGTGGGGCCGCGGCTTTCGCTTGCCCAAATGCCGCGCATCGTTATTCTCGTGTTATGGACCTGAATTTTCTTATATCGGCTTTTTCCACTTTGTTCGTCACCGTGGACCCGGTGGGGCTGGTGCCGATCTTTATTGCGTTGACCCACGGCATGGGGCCTGCCGACCGGCGCAAGGTGGCGTGGATATCGTGTTTGATCGCGTTCAGCGTTCTGGCCCTTTCGGCTGTCGGCGGCGCGGAATTGTTGGCGGTTCTGGGCATCAGCCTTGATGCTTTTCGCATCGCCGGGGGGCTGTTCCTGTTTTACACCGGGTTTGAGATGCTGTTCGGAATGCGCCAGCCGCGCCGCCAGCAGCAGGCCGACACCGCCGTGGGCATCGACCGGGTGAAAAACATTGCCGCCTTTCCGCTGGCCATTCCGCTCATGTCGGGGCCGGGCGCGATTACCGCGACCATCCTGCTGGCCTCCGAGGCGCAGGGTGAATGGACGCATTTTGCGGGCGCGATCGCCATGATCTTTCTGGTGGTGGCGATCACCTATGCCCTGTTCATACTGGCCGATCTGATTACCCGCGCCCTGGGTGAGATGGGCCGCATCGTGGTGACCCGCCTGCTGGGGCTGCTGCTGGGCGCTCTGGCCGTACAGTTCATCGCCGACGGCATCCTGTCACTGGCCGCAGGGGGCTAGAAGCATAACCAGCGGGATCAAAGGGGCCGCGCCGCTTTGCGGGTACGGGCGGAGCTTGGTCTTTCTTTGTGAATTACGTTCAGGCGCCACGCAGGCTGCGCGCCTCAATGGCGCTAGTCGTCGCGCTACGCGCTCCTCCGGGCTTGTTGTCGGGGGTCTTGCTGGGTGCGGTTTTCGCCCTCCGCCACTTTCGCTTGCCGTGGCGGCGCGCATCGCTATACTGCGCCACCGCGCCGCTGCCGGGCCGATTGGGTTCCGCTTATGGCCGCGCGACCCCGCAATCATGCACATCCGTTTTGAAAAGAAGTGAGCGCCCACACCTTGGACCTGCGCAATATCGCCATTATCGCCCATGTTGACCACGGTAAGACGACCCTGGTTGATGCCCTGCTGCGCCAGAGCGGCATTTTTCACGCCAAGCAGAACGTCGCCGAACGGGCCATGGATTCCATGGACCAGGAACGCGAGCGCGGCATTACCATTTTGTCCAAGTGCACCTCCATCGAATGGCGGGGCAAGCGCATTAACGTGGTGGACACCCCCGGCCATGCCGATTTTGGCGGCGAAGTCGAACGTATTCTGGGCATGGTGGACGGCGTTCTTTTACTGGTCGATGCCGTGGAAGGGGCCATGCCGCAAACCAAGTTTGTGACCGCCAAGGCCCTGGCGCTGGGGCTCAAGCCCATCGTCGTGATTAACAAGGTGGACCGGCCCGAGCAACGAGTGGAAGCAGTGCATGAGGAGGTCTTTGATTTGTTCGTCGCCCTGGGGGCGTCGGACGAACAACTGGACTTCCCGGTTTTGTACGCGTCTGCCAAGGAAGGCTGGGCCAGCACCGAACCGGGCGAGGTGGGCACCGATTTGACACCGCTGGTCGAGCGCATTGTCGAACACGTATCGCCGCCCGACGTACAGCCCGACGGGGCCTTTTCCATGGTGGCCACGACGCTCGAATCCGACCCCTATCTGGGCCGCGTGCTGACCGGGCGCATCCAGTCGGGGTCGGTCTCCACGAACATGACCGTCAAAGCCCTTAGCCCCGACGGCGACCTGGTCGAGCAGGCGCGCCTGAGCAAGGTTCTGGTTTTTAGGGGCCTGACGCGGGTTGGCGTTGAGCGGGCCGACGCGGGCGATATTGTGGCCCTTTCCGGATTTGCCAAGGCAACCGTGGCCGATACCCTTTGCGATGTGTCGGTCGAGACTTCCATCGGTGGCGTGCCGGTTGATCCGCCAACCCTGACGATGACCTTTTCCATCAACGATTCGCCCTTTGCTGGCCACGACGGCAGCAAAGTGACGTCGCGAATGATTCGCGACCGCCTGCTGCGCGAAGCCGAAGGCAATGTTGCCATTCGGGTGACCGAAACCGCCGACAAGGACGCCTTAGAGGTGGCCGGGCGCGGCGAGCTGCAATTGGGCGTGTTGATTGAAACCCTGCGCCGCGAAGGCTTCGAGCTGTCGATTTCGCGCCCGCGTGTGCTGTATCGTACCGACCCCGATACCGGCGCGCGCCTGGAACCCATCGAAGAAGTTCAGGTCGATGTGGACGACGAATTTTCGGGCATCGTGGTTGAGGCCATCAGTGTACGAAAGGGCGAACTGACCGACATGCGCCCCTCGGGCGGCGGCAAAACACGCATGACCTTCCATGCGCCCTCGCGCGGGCTGATCGGTTATCACGGCGAATTCATGACCGAAACCCGCGGCACCGGCGTGCTAAATCGCATTTATCACGGATACGCGCCCTACAAGGGCCCCATTCCGGGACGGCGCAACGGAGTGCTGATTTCCAGCGCCACCGGCTCGGCGGTGCCTTATGCCCTGAACGGGCTTGAAGGGCGCGGGCCGTTGTTCGTGGAACCGGGAACCAAGATTTACGAAGGCATGATCGTTGGCGAGCATACGCGGCCCAACGATCTGATCGTCAATCCGCTGAAAACCAAGCATCTGACCAACACCCGCGCGTCGGGCAAGGACGATGCCATTCGCCTGTCGCCAGCCCGTCGCCTGCGCCTGGAACCGGCCGTCGCCTATATTGCCGATGACGAACTGGTGGAAGTGACGCCCAAGAACCTCCGTCTGCGTAAACGCCTGCTTAACCCGCATGATCGTAAAAGGGCTGAACGCGCCGCCGGGGACTGATTTTCGCTCCCGCTTGTGCGGCGAGGACCGGTCACACTATTGTTGTGAACCAAGTGCGCGCGCGGGAGGGATGGCTATTCATGCGAACATGGCTCGAATCGGCGAAGGTTTATCTGGACCGGCGGGTAATTGCGGTCCTGTTTCTGGGGTTTTCCAGCGGGTTGCCGTTCGGTGTGTTGGCGGACCCGTTGACCGCGTGGCTCTCGGATTCAGGCGTTAGCAAAACAGGTATCGGCCTGTTTGTACTGGTTAGCCTACCTTATTCCCTGAAATTCATCTGGGCACCCCTGATGGATCACCTCGGCTTGCCCGTTTTGACTCGCATGCTGGGTCGTCGGCGCGGCTGGGCAATTTTTACACAAGCGATCCTTTTGGCGGTCATCGCCGGAATGGGGCTGACCGATCCCGCAAATGATCTTTGGTGGACGGCGCTATTTGCCGTAATCCTCACTTTTGCTTCGGCGAGCCAGGATATCGTTATCGATGCCTACCGAATCGAAATTCTAGAGGAGAAGAAACTGGCAGCGGGAGCAGCGATGGCCGTTTTCGGCTGGCGTATCGGGCAGGTGGGAAGTGCTGCAGCCGGCCTTATCGCAGCGGACTATTTGCCGTGGCCCGTCGTATTTGGCACCATGGCAGCTATGGTGCTGGTCGGTGTTGTTGCGATTCTTGTTAATCCCGAGCCGAGCAAACCCATCAGCAACGAAGAAATAGAAAGGGAACGTCTGGCAGAAGAGTTCCTTGAACGCAAACAACATCTCCCGCCGCGTGTCGCCGAAACCTTGGCATGGCTTTACGGTGCAGTGGTTTGCCCTTTCGCGGAATTCATGACGAGGCGCGGCTGGCTGCCAATCTTGCTATTCATCATGCTTTACAAATATGGGGACGCAGTTCTTTCCGTGATGAAAATCCCGTTCTTTCTTGATATGGGTTTCACGAAAACCGAGATCGCGGGCGTCGCCAAAATATTCGGGTTCAACGCCATAATTGCCGGCGGTTTTCTTGGTGGGCTGGTTCTTGCCCGCTTGGGTATTGCCCGCGGGTTACTCTTTTGCGGAGTGTTGATGGCGGTATCAAATCTCATTTTCATTGTTCAGGCTGGCATGGGACACAGTCTTTCAATGTTGGCCGTTACGATTGCCGTCGAAAATATCACGACCGGCATGGGGACGACGGCCTTTGTCGCCTATTTGTCCAGCCTATGTAACGTCGCCTATACTGCCACTCAGTATGCCTTGTTGACGTCGTTCATGGCTTTTTCACGGACGACCCTTTCTTCTACTGCCGGTTGGTTGGCTGACAAGGTAGACTGGGTAACGTTTTTTATTATTACTACCGTTGCTGCGGTCCCAGGACTGCTGCTTTTGATCTGGATGATACGGCGTTTTCCGCCGCAGGACGTGCGCGCGGAACCCGCCACACTACTTGATTAAATGGAAATAGCCGGGAGGAGCTCTCATGAGCGCCCGCATGTCAGTCGTGACCGGCGACATCACCACGCTGGACGTGGATGCCATCGTCAATGCCGCCAACGAAAGCCTGTTGGGCGGCGGCGGAGTGGATGGGGCCGTTCATCGGGCGGCCGGGCCGGAGTTGCTGGCCGAATGCCGTACCCTTGGCGGCTGCCTGACGGGCGAGGCCAAAATCACACAAGGCTATAATCTGCCCGCCCGCCATGTGATCCATACGGTGGGGCCGGTCTGGCGCGGCGGTGCGCAGGGCGAGGATGATCTGCTGGCCAGTTGTTACCGGCGTTCGCTGGAGGTGGCGACGGAGAACGGCCTTCATAGCATCGCGTTCCCGGCCATCAGCACGGGCGTTTATCGCTTTCCGCCGAAGCGCGCGGCGCGCATCGCGACGGGCACGGTTGCGGAATTCCTGGCTCGTGATGATCTTTTAAAATCTGTCGTTTTCTGCTGTTTCAGCGCCGATTCGGCGGCACTTCACGAAGCGGCTCTCGCCTAGAACGGCATATCCTTGCCGTAGTGCATGACGAAGAAGAGAATCGCGGCGAGGATTGCGGCCAAAGGCACCGTAACGAGCCACGCGGCGATAATGGTCGTCACATGCTTGCGGCGTACCAGTTTGCGCTTTTTCTTCTTTTTCTTTTTCGGCGCGTTCTTGTCTGACTCGTCGGCAACGACCGCATTGGCCTCGCGCGCCGCCATGATCCGATAGTGCAGGACCTCGCGCAGGAAACCGACGCCGAAAACCCCGCCCACCGCGATATGAGTGGAACTGACGGGAAGGCCCAGCGCCGAAGCGATCAACACGGTAATCGCCGCGGCAAGGGCCACGCAGAAGGCGCGTATTGGATTGATCTTGGTGATTTTCTCACCGACGGTGCGTACCAGCCGGGGTCCGAAAACTCCCAACCCGATGGAAATTCCCAGGCCGCCGATGACGAGGACCCAGATCGGGACCACGACCTTGGCCGAAATCTCGCCCGAGGTGAGCGAGCCGACAATGGCGGCCAGTGGCCCGACCGCGTTGGCCACGTCGTTGGCGCCGTGGGCAAAGGTCAGCAGCCCGGCGGCGCAAATCAACGGCATGGTGAACAGCCCATGAACCGCCTTATTGCGGTTTTCCAGGCCGACCGATTGGCGCGCGATCAAGGGCCGTACAACGATCCAGGAAAGGAAGAATACGACCACACCCGCAGCGGCGACAATTTCGGCATCAAACTTCCATACGCGTTTAAAGCCCTTGACCATCAGATACATGGCGAAGGCCGAACACATGATGCCGACCAATACCGGCACCCAGCGCCGCGCTGCGGCGATACGGTCGGGTTTGAAGAGGATGGTGCGTCGGACCATGGTCAGGAACAATGCGGCGATGATGCCGCCCATAAGCGGCGAGATCACCCAACTGGCGGCAATCTTGGCCATGGTGATCCAGTTCACCGCGGAAATTCCGGTGGCAGCGATTCCCGCGCCCATGACGCCGCCGACGATGGCATGGGTCGTTGAAACCGGCGCGCCCACATAGGTCGCCAGGTTTAGCCACAGGGCGGCTGCCAGAAGGGCGGCCATCATGGCGGTAATGAAAATGCCGATGTCGGGCATCAGCGAAGGATCGATAATGCCCTTGGCGATGGTCGAAACCACGTCGCCACCGGCAATCACCGCGCCCGCCGTATTGCCGACGGCGGCAATGACCAGCGCGCCGCCCATGGTGATGGCGCGCGAGCCCACGGCCGGGCCCATGCTGTTGGCCACGTCGTTGGCACCGATATTCAGGGCCATATAGCCGCCGATCACGCCAGCGGCAACAATCAGCAGTCCGCCTTGCGTGGCGCTGGTAATGAACGCGGTGGCGATAAGCACGCCAACGAGGAAAATTCCCGCTAGGCCTATACGGACGCCCGTATTTCCGTCAGCTTCAACCGCATTTCGTAGGCGACTGGCACGATAAATTGTTTTCTGAACCAGGGTATCGTCGGCTGTATGTTCGGCGTTCAAAATTTCCTCGGATGGCCATAGCGAAGGTATTTTCGCCCCTTGGCCTTGGCCGTTGATCTCGCCGGGGAAATAAAGCGCGCACCGTCGCATTGCCACCATCGATTTTTTAAGTTTTTGTGACAGTGAAATAACGGTTGGGCAAAAAAAACCCCGGCACCAGCGGCACCGGGGTTCGTTTCGATAGCGAAATAAAGCAATCAGCCGTTTGCGTCGTGGGCTGCGAAGGCGGCCATGTTGACCATGTCGTTGACCGTTGCGCCCGCGTTGAGGATCTGCACCGGTTTTGCAAGGCCCATCAACAGTGGCCCGATAACCGTTCCCGCCCCCAGTTCATTGACCAGACGGGTCGAGGCGTGCGCCGAATGCAGCCCCGGCATAACCAGCACGTTGGCCGGTCCCGAAAGACGGCAGAACGGATACTGCTTCATCAGCTCGGGGTTCAACGCTACGTCCAGGCCCATCTCGCCGTCGTATTCGAAATCGACTTTGCGCGAGTCCAGCACGGCAACGGCGTCACGCACGATGTGCGAGCGTTCGATATCCGGATTGCCGAAGTTGGAGAACGAAATCAACGCCACCCGAGGTTCATGTCCAAAGCGCCGGGCCGCCGCTGCGGCCTGAACGGCGAAGTCGGCCATTTCAATCGACGTGGGAAGTTCGTGAACCGCCGTATCGGCCAGGAACAAGGTGCGGTTTCGGGTCAGAAGTATCGTCAGACCCATGACCCTTTCGTTTTCCTTCGGCGGAAGAACCCGGCGGATGTACTGCAGAGCCGCGTAATAGTTGCGGGTCAGGCCGGTGACCATGGCGTCGGCATCGCCGTTGGCGACCATGCAGGCACCGAACACGTTACGATCCTGATTAACCATGCGTTGGCAATCGCGGTAAAGCGCGCCGCGACGTTGCAGCCTTTTGTAAAGCGCATCGGTATAGGTCTTGGTCGCCGAACTGATGCGCGCGTTGTGGGTTTCGATTTTCTCATCGGAGCTGATGCCGATGCGTTCCATCGTTTCCCTGACGCGTTCTTCGCGACCGATCAGGACCGGCGTTCCGTAACCGGCGTTCCTGAACGCAATGGCGGCGCGGATGCTCTTTTCTTCTTCGCCTTCGGCGAAAACCACACGGCGCGGATTGGCGCGCACGTTTTCAAAGATCATGTGCAGGCTGGCCACCGTCGGATCAAGGCGCGAACGCAGTTCGGTGCGATAAGCGTCCATATCGACAATCGGCTTGCGCGCGACCCCGGTATCCATGGCCGCCTGGGCCACGGCAACAGGCACATACTCGATAAGCCTGGGATCGAACGGGGCGGGGATGATGTAGCCCGGCCCGTAGCGCAGCTCGCTGGAATAGGCGGCGCTGACTTCGTCGGGCACGTCCTGACGCGCCAGATCAGCCAGAGCCTGAGCCGCAGCCAGCTTCATCTCGTCGTTAATGGTCGAGGCCCGCACGTCCAACGCCCCACGGAAGATGTAGGGGAAGCCCAGAACGTTGTTGACCTGGTTCGGATAGTCCGAGCGCCCGGTCGCCATGATGGCGTTGGGCCTGACGGCCAGAACATCTTCCGGCGTAATCTCGGGGTGGGGGTTGGCCATGGCGAAAATGATCGGCTGATCGGCCATGGATTTGATCATGTCCTGGGTAAAGGCACCCTGGACCGAAAGACCGACAGCGACGTCGGCACCAACCATGGCTTCTTCCAGGGTCCGCCGATTGGTATCGACGGCGTGGATTTCCTTCCACTCGTTCATGCCTTCGGTGCGGCCCTTGTAGATGACGCCCTTGGAATCGCACATGATGACGTTTTCGTTGCGAACGCCCAACTTCTTGAACAACGATGTGCACGAGATGGCCGAGGCACCGGCCCCGTTAACAACAAGCTGAATGTCTTCCATCTTGCGACCGGTAATGGCGACCGCATTAATCAGGCCAGCGGTCGAAATAATGGCGGTGCCGTGCTGGTCGTCGTGAAAGACCGGAATATCCATGAGTTCGCGCAGGCGCTGCTCGATGGCAAAGCATTCGGGGGCTTTGATGTCTTCTAAGTTGATGCCGCCCCAGGTCTTACCCAGATAGCGCACGCAGTTGACGAATTCATCGACGTTTTCGGTATCGACTTCAATGTCAATGCCATCGACATCGGCGAAGCGTTTGAACAGAACGCCCTTACCTTCCATCACCGGCTTGGAGCCCAGCGCGCCCAGATTGCCCAGGCCAAGGACGGCGGTGCCGTTCGAGATGACGGCGACGAAGTTGCCCTTTGCCGTGTAATCGTAGGCGAGCGATTCGTCTTCCGCGATGGCCAGACAAGGTGCTGCCACCCCCGGCGAATACAGCAGGGAAAGATCGTGTTGCGTTGTCAGCGGTTTTGTTGCGGCGATTTCGATTTTACCGGGACGGCCTGAGGCGTGAACAGCAAGGGCCTCTTCCATAATATCCCGATTGGTTTTGTCATCCATGAGACGTTCTCCGTGGCTCGTTTGCGCGACGATTGTTCAATAAACGGTTCTATTCCGGGGAGAGTCGGTGTCAAGAATGCCACGCCCGCCGTCCGCAGACGTTGGTTCGTATTGATCGCTCGGCGAAATGGTTGATTGAAGTATCCCTTTCGCGGGTTGCTCCAAAGCGCCCACTTCCAGTGCCTTGCGACCTGGATCATGCTTGCCTGTCTTACTCATTCTTATCCCGGACTTTTATTCTTTTATGTTACTTCGTATTTCGAATGCGGTGAGTATGCACATTGGCGCCACCGTTTTCGCTAAGTATGGTCGTGGCGAGGGCTTCTTTTTCGCTATGTGAAATATGGACCCAGAGGATCACGCTGCCCGCACCCAGAGAACGGGCGAAATGTTCGGCCTGGGGAGCCGCCGTTACCTCGGAGAAAATCTCCTTGAGGGCCAGGGTTCCCATGGCCGCGCCGATCAGCCCGGCGATCAGGGCTGCCGCCGTGCCACCAGCAAGAAAGATCGCACCCGAGGCGACCAGCGGCACCTCGAATTTCATGTCGCCGACAAGGGCGGTGATCGCATCCTTCCACGACTTGCCCGGTTGACCCGCCGCGTCCAGCGACTCGTGCGACCCGAAAACGCTAAGGTCGCTACGCTCAAATCCGGCTGCCATCAGTGCGCCGATTGCGGTTTCGAATTGGGCGCGCTCGGCAAACAGGCCGACGACTTCGCGCTTCGGTGTTTCGTTGGTGCCTGTATCGGTCATAATTCGGCCCCCTTTTTTTGCGGTGGCGCTACCGGATAATTGTGCCGTATCGGGGCGCTGAATCATAGCCCGAACGACAAAGCCTATGGTATGGTCCGCAAAGATTGCCCTGCAACCAACGGACATGCGGAAATTCCCTTGAACCGGCCTGTTGCCATAACCCCGATCCCTGCGCCAACCCCGGACAAATCCGGCGATGGCGCGACGCCGATGATGGTGCAGTATCTGGCGATTAAGCGCGAACATCCAGATTGCCTTCTGTTCTACCGCATGGGCGATTTCTACGAGATGTTCTTCGACGACGCGGTACAGGCAGCCCGCGCGCTGGACATCACGCTGACCAAACGGGGCAAACACCTGGGTAAGGATATCCCCATGTGCGGGGTGCCGGTACACAGCCACGAAGCCTATCTGGTGCGCTTGATCCGCAAGGGCATCCGGGTTGCCGTTTGCGAGCAGACCGAAGACCCGGCGGCGGCCAAAAAGCGGGGCAACAAATCGGTGGTGCGCCGCGCCGTGACCCGCGTGGTGACCGCGGGAACCCTGACCGAGGAAACCCTCCTGGATGCCCGGCGGCACAACTTCCTGGCCGCCTGTGCCGAGGCTGCTGGCGCAATGGGGCTGGCGTGGATTGACATTTCGACCGGCGAGTTCGTCATGCAGCCGGTTGAGCCGCGCCATTTGTCGGCGGCCCTGGCGCGCCTGGACGCGGGCGAAATTCTGGTCTCCGAACGACTGTTTGATCACGCCGATCTGTCGCTGGTTTTCGCCGATTGGCAGGAACGCCTGACCCCCTTGCCGACGGCCCGGCTTGACAGCGAAAACGGGGCTGCGCGCCTGCGCGATCTGTTTGGCGTGCACACGCTGGAGGCTTTTGGCGACTTCTCGCGGGCGGAGTTGGCGGCGGGCGGTGCGCTCGTCGATTACATCGAGTTGACGCAAAAGGGCAATATGCCGCGCATCGCGGCCCCCGAACGCTTGCTTAGCGGTGCCGTCATGGAAATTGACGCAGCAACGCGGCGCAATCTGGAATTAACCGAAACCCTAAGCGGGTCGCGGCGCGGAAGCCTGCTGGGCGTGATTGATCGCACCGTAACCGGGGCCGGTGCACGCCTGCTGGCGGCCCGATTGAGCGCGCCGCTTACCGATGTTGCCGCCATTGAATCGCGCTTGGACGGGGTTGGGTATTTCGTTGAAAGCAGCCCGTGCCGTGATGCCCTGATCGCCGTTTTGCGCCGCTGTCCCGATATCGAACGCGCCTTGTCGCGCCTGTCGCTGGCGCGCGGCGGTCCACGCGATCTGGCAATGGTTCGCGACGGCCTTACCTTGTCCGCCGAAATCAGAAACGACATTGAAGCCGAGGGCCTGTCGGGTCTTCCTGGCGTTGTTTCCCAGGCGCTTGAGGATTTGGGCGAGCATTCCGAGTTGGTTGACAGGCTGGGTGCCGCCCTTGCCGCCGACCTACCGATCAAGGCGCGCGACGGCGGGTTCATCGCCAAGGGCAATGCGCCGGATCTGGATGAACTGCGCACCCTGCGCGACGAAAGCCGACGCCTGATCGCCGGATTGCAGGACCGCTACGTGGCGGAAACGAAAATCACGGTGCTGAAGATTCGCCACAACAATATGCTGGGGTATTACGTCGAAATTCCGGCCCGGCTTTTCGACAGCATGCCGACCGGCGAAGATTCCCCCTTCATCCACCGCCAGACCATGGCCAACGCGGTGCGCTATTCCACCGTCGAACTGGGCGAGTTGGAAAGTCGCATTGCGCGCGCCGCCGATCAGGCACTGGCCCTGGAACTGCAAATTTTTGAAGACTTGGCGGCGGAAGTGATCGCGCGGGCCGACGAGATTGCCCTGGCGGCAGCCGCCCTGGCGGCGCTTGATGTTGCGGCGGCCCTGGCCCGGTTGGCGGTTGAACGGGGCTACTGCCGACCGTTGCTGGACGAAAGTTTCGATTTCGAAACAACAGGCGGCAGACATGCCGTTGTCGAAGCCGCGTTGGAAAATGCCCAGGAAGGACGTTTCGTCGCCAATGACTGTGTGCTTGGCGAGGGCTCGCGTTTGTGGTTGCTGACGGGGCCGAACATGGCCGGCAAAAGCACGTTTTTGCGGCAAAATGCGCTCATTGCCGTACTGGCGCAAATGGGCTCGTTCGTGCCCGCCGAAAGTTGCCGGTTGGGCGTTGTTGATCGCCTGTTCTCGCGGGTTGGGGCGGCCGACGATCTGGCGCGTGGGCGTTCCACGTTCATGGTGGAAATGGTCGAAACGGCCGCGATCCTTAATCAGGCGGGGCCGCGCGCCTTGGTCATTCTGGATGAAATTGGTCGCGGCACGGCGACTTACGACGGCCTGTCCATCGCCTGGGCGGTCATCGAACGGCTGCATGACAGCAACCGCTGCCGCACGCTTTTTGCCACTCATTACCGCGAACTGACTAATCTGGCCGCCAAACTGGACGGACTGGCCTGTCACGCCATGCGCATCAAGGAATGGCAGGGCGATGTCGTTTTCTTGCATGAAGTCGCGCCGGGTGCGGCGGATCGATCCTATGGTATCCACGTGGGGCAGCTGGCGGGATTGCCGGGTGATGTCGTTTCGCGGGCTGAGCAAATTTTGGAAATCCTCGAAGCGGGCGAACAGGGCAGTGCGCTGACCCGATTGGCCGACGATCTGCCACTGTTTTCTGCCGCTCCCCCGACGCGTGGTCCAAGTAAACCCTCGGAACTTGAAGAGGCTCTTGCCGAAATCCAGCCCGACGAGCTGAGCCCGCGCGAAGCCCTGGAGGCCATCTACAAATTGCGCGGCCTTCTTTCGAAAAAGAAGTAAAGCGAGCACCGAGTTATGGCGAAGCGGAGCGACATCATCGACACCAAGGCCCTGGCTGCCGAACTGAATGAGTTGGCGGGCTGGTCGGGTGTCACGTCGAAAACGCGGCCGCAGATCCTGGATATTTTCAAAAAGGCTCTGGCCCAGGGCCGCGAAACCATCCGTCGGCGCTTCGAGGAAGAGGCTCTTCCCGGTTTCGAGGCAGTGTCCATTACCACCGATCTGATGGACGGCATCATCGGCGTGTTGCACGAATTTGCCATCACCCATGCCTACCCGGCGGCCAACCCGACCACCGCCGAACAGATTGCCATCGCCGCGACCGGCGGCTATGGGCGCGGCGAACTGGCACCCTATTCGGATCTCGATCTGATGTTCCTGCTGCCCTACAAGCAGACCCCGCGCGGCGAGCAAATCGCTGAATACATGCTTTATACCCTGTGGGACTTGAACCTGAAGGTCGGGCATGCAACGCGCACCATCGACGAATGCGTACGACTGGCGCAAGCCGATTTGACGATTCGCACCAGCCTTCTGGACGCCCGCCATCTGCACGGGAACAAAGCCCTGTTCGAGCAATTCCAGACGCGCTTTAAGGCCGACATCGTGGAACCCCACGGGGCCGCTTTCGTCGAGGAAAAACTGAACGAACGGGATGTGCGCCACGAGCGCATGGGCGATAGCCGCTACGTTCTTGAACCCAACGTCAAGGAAGGCAAGGGTGGCCTGCGCGACCTGCAAACGCTGTTCTGGATCGCCAAATTCCTGTACGGCGTTGATCATGTGCGCGATCTGGTTAGGCGCGGCGCGCTGACCGCAGCCGATGGCCGCCGCTTCAAAAAAGTGCGCAACTTCCTGTGGACGGTGCGCTGCAACCTGCACTATGTGACCAACCGCCCCGAAGAACGCCTAGCTTTCAATATTCAAGACACGGTCGGCAAGCGCATGGGTTATATGGACCGCGAAGGGGCGCGCGGGGTCGAGCGCTTCATGAAGCATTACTTCCTGGTCGCCAAGGACGTCGGCGATCTAACCCGCATCCTGTGTGCCGTGTGGGAAGAGGAACACAAAAAAGGCCGCCGTCGGTTCCGTCTGCCCAGCCTGCGCTTCAACCGCAGAAAGATCGACGGCTTCAAGCTTGATGGCGACCGCCTGAATGTCGATACCGACGACGCCTTTTCGCGCGACCCCATCAAGCTGATCAGGCTTTTTCACGAGGCTCAGCTTCATGGTCTCGACATTCATCCGCACGCCCTGCGGCTGGCCCGGCAAAATCTGTCCCTGATCAACGCGCAGCTTCGCAACGACGAAAACGCCAACCGCCTGTTCCTGGAAATGCTGTGTTCCGAACACAATCCCGAGACGGCGCTGACACGGCTCAACGAGGCCGGTGTTCTGGGTCGTTTCGTTCCCGATTTCGGCCGCGTCGTGGCCCAGATGCAATATGACATGTACCATGTCTATACGGTTGATGAGCATACCATCCGGGCCATTGGTATCGCCGATGGTGTCCGCAAGGGCACTTTGGCGGATGACCATCCGCTGGCCTGTTCGGTGATCGGCGAAATCCAATCCCTGCGCGCCCTTTTCGTGGCCATTCTGTTGCACGATATTGCCAAGGGCCGGGGCGGCCAGCACGCCAAAAAAGGGGCAAAAATCACCCGCAAGCTAGGAACCCGGTTCGGCCTCACCGAATGGGAAACCGAGACCGCCTCGTGGCTGGTGCTTCATCATCTGCGCATGAGCGAAACGGCCTTTAAACGCGATATTGACGACTACAAAACGGTGACCGACTTCGTTGAATTCGTGCAGTCGCCGGAACGCCTGCGGCTGTTGCTGGTTCTAAGCGTTGCTGACATTCGCGCCGTCGGCCCGGATGTGTGGAATGCCTGGAAGGCGACGTTGCTGCGCGAGCTTTATTACCGGGCGACCGAGGTGCTGAGCGGCGGCCTGCCCGCCGAACGCAAAGCCGCGCGCGTCGAAGAGGCCGCAAACAAGTTGCGTGAACGCCTGGAGGCGCGCGGCGATTGGAGCCAAGGCGACATCGATGCCCACATGGCGCGTGGCACGTCGGCCTATTGGCTGTCGTTCAATACCGATATCCACGCACACCACGCCAATTTCATCGCCATAGCCGAGCGCGAGAAGCGCAGCCTGCATATCGAAACGCGCATATCTCCCGATCAGGGGATTACCGAAATTATCGTCTACACGCCCGACCATGCGGGCCTTTTTTCTCAGATCGCGGGGGCTATGGCGCTTTCCGGGGCCTCTATCGTCGATGCCAAGATCGCCACCCTGGCCAACGGCATGGCGTTGGACACGTTTTGGATCCAGGGGTCCGGGCGCGGCGTGTTTGACGATGCCCGCGCTCTCAAGAATCTTTGGAAACGCCTCGAGGATGCGATCATCGGCAAGCTTCACCTGGCCCGCGAACTGGAAAAACAACTCAAAAACGCACTGCCCAGCCGCACCCGCGTGTTCAAGGTTGCGCCCCACGTCATGATCGACAATCAGGCTAGCAACAAGCATACGGTGATCGAGCTAAACGGTCGCGACCGCACGGGCTTTTTGTTCGACATCACCAGCGCCATCACGGCGCTCGGCCTGCAAATCGCCAGCGCCCACATCACCACCTACGGCGAACGCGTGGTCGATGTCTTTTATGTAAAAGACGTGTTCGGCTTGAAAATCGACGGCGAGACCAAGCTAAAACGCATCGAGGCCTGTCTGCTGAAAGCCATGACCCCCGCCAAATCCAAAAAGGCCAACGCCGAGGCCAAAACCGATAAAAATCCCACCGAAACCACGCCCGGAACGTCACCGTAATTTGGCGCGAAGCGACTAACGCGCCCAAGATTCTAATTGAAAGCGCACCACCCGATGACTTAGCGTATTTGGGATTCGGTCCCGTTGATGCCGCCGGTTACGCTGATTTGCCGTTTCTGGCAAAACCAAAGCTATTCTTTCCTGTGTCCTTGACGCCATACATCGCCTTGTCTGCGAGCCTGAGCAACGCTTCGGGCTCTTGCCCGTGATCGGGATAAATGGCGATTCCGACGCTGGCGCGGATGGCGATATTTTTGTCATCGAGCAGGAACGGTTGGGCCAGGGCGTCGACCAGCTTTTGTGCCACCAGTGCCGCACTTTTTGCGGTGTCGATGGGGACGAGCACGATCATGAACTCATCGCCGCCGACGCGCGCCACCGTATCGATTTCGCGGACACAGCCCGAAAGCCTTTTGGCAACGCCCTCCAACAAAATATCCCCGGCGGTGTGGCCCAAGGTGTCATTGACCGACTTGAAACCATCCAAATCAACGAACAAAACTGCGGCCTTGCTTTTTTGGTGCCGCGCCATGGCCAGCGCCCTCGAGATGCGTTCCATCCCCAAGCGTCGCGTCGGCAACCCGGTAAGGGCGTCATGGTTGGCCAAATGCAAGAGTAGCTCTTCCGTGTTCCTGCGCTCGAAGATGTCCTTTAGGCCGAGTTCAACTGCAACTTGAAACTGCCCAAGAAGCCGCCGTTCGAGATCGGAGTGTTGATTTTCCTTGTTGTCGAGAACGCAGATGGTCCCGAACAACCCGCCCTTTGGCCAGCAAAGAGGTAGTCCCAAGTACGAGATCATCCCATGTTCGACATCAGGGTTATGGTCCCAATCCGGGTCGGACAGGGCGTTCGGCACCAGAAGTTCACGTTGCCTGTCCATCACGGCTTCGCAATAAAGGCCGGTATCGAGGGGTGCTGTCTCGCCCTTTTTAAAGACGTTGTCGACGTTGCTGCTCAAGCCAAAGACTTCAATTTCGTGTTCATGAACACGCATGTTCAACGCCGACGGCACGCCGACGATGTCCGCCATGAGATTGAGCATCGCCTGCCAACTGTCCTCGGTCGACTGGGGCACCTCGATGTCGTCATGAATAGGATACTTGGAAGTGGTTTGCATTGGGGCGGCCCGTCAAATCAGGAACAGGTTATCCAGCGCCGCGAAAAGGTCATCACCGAAAGACGGTCCCTTGCGGATGATGGGGATGGTCTGGGGCATTCTGCCAAGTTGCTCGTCATCAGGGTCAAGGCTGGTGATCAGGGCCATTGGGATGTTGCGGGTGGCCGGCATGGCGGAAAGCCCGATAGCCAGATCGATACCATCAAGTTCCGGCATGATGGCCGATATGATGACGAGATCGGGCTTGGTCTGCACGATCAGCGGAAAGGCTTCGAAAACCGAGGACACCGTTGCCACCCGATAACCGCATTGTTGCAATTCGCGCAGCACATAGCGGTTGGCGGTGCCGTGCTGCATCACCAGCATGACTTCGATGTTGCGGATTTCGATGTCGGATTCCGAGAAGCCGACTTTGGCCGGCAATTGGCGCACCACCTGGGCGGCGTCGCTGTCTAGCGCCAGACGCCCCTCGGCCACGTCTTCCAGCCGATCGAAAAAAACCTGGAGGTCGTCCAATGCCTTCGGCGAGAGTTCCCGAACACCGTCTATGTAATCTTCAAGGCGGTGGGCGATGGTGCCAATCAGCCGCAACCCCAGGTTACCGGCTTGGACCCGCAATTTCAGGGCGGCGCGCGAAACCGCGGCGATAAGCTCCTCGACGGAATTGCGTTCGTGGCGGGCACCGTCGAGAAGCAAGGTGAGGTCGGTCACCATCTCTTTGGCTTCATCGATAAATTCCTGGCGCAGATCTTCGGCAATGTTATCGATTCCGTGTGTGGGAACGGCGCTTAAATCATCGGTCATGGCAAAGCCTTTTGCAGGTCAAAACACTTCATTGCGACCATAACCAAGTTTTACACCTGTTGGAACGGGTTTCCCGCCTTTTCGTCGCCTTAAAAAGGAGATAAACAGGCGCAATGAATTTACTTCGTGCCATTGCGGCTATTGGCTCGGTGACGATGGTCAGCCGGGTTTTCGGCTTCCTTCGCGATATTCTGATCGCGGCGGTGCTGGGTGCCAGCACGTCAGCAGATTGCTTTTTTGTGGCCTTTCGCCTGCCCAATCTGTTTCGCAGACTGTTTGCCGAGGGCGCTTTTTCGGCGGCCTTCGTGCCCATTTTTGCGGGCCTTGTCGAAACCGACGGGCGGGAACGGGCCAAGGAATTTGCCGATCAGGCGTTTTCGGTACTGGCGTTCATTTTGGTTATTTTCACGGCGCTTTTCGAGGTTGCCATGCCGCTTGTCATGTACGGGCTGGCACCGGGGTTCGACGAGGTTGCCGGCAAAATGGAACTGGCCACCGAACTGTCGCGCATCACCTTCCCTTATCTTCTGTTTATATCTCTGGTGTCGCTGCAATCGGGAGTGTTGAACTCGCTGGGGCGTTTTTCCGCCGCTGCCGCGACGCCGGTGCTGCTTAATCTGACGCTGATCACAGCCATCCTGACCCTGCCGACCTATCTGGAAACGCCCGGCCACGCCCTAGCCTGGGGGGTGGCGGCGGCTGGTCTTTTCCAGTTGGCGTGGCTAGCTTATCATTGCCGCCGCGAGGGCTTTCCGGTGCGTCTGGTGCGACCGCGCCTCAGCCCCGAAGTGCGCCTGCTGGGTCGGCGCATCGTGCCTGTCGTGTTTGGGGCCAGCCTTTATCAAATCAATCTGTTGATCGGAACCATCCTCGCGTCTTTGCTGTCGGAAGGGGCGGTTTCATACCTTTATTACGCCGACCGCGTGACCCAGCTCCCGCTGGGTGTGGTTGGAATTGCGGTGGGCACGGCGCTGCTGCCGATGTTGTCACGCCAGATCAAGGCGGGCGAAACGACCGCCGCGCTGCACAGCCAGAACCGGGGCCTTGAGTTTGCCCTGCTGTTGACCCTGCCTGCCGCCATCGCCCTGATGGTGATTGCCGAACCGATTATTTCGGTGCTTTTTGAACGTGGCCGTTTTAATGCTGCCGACGCGACGGCCACGGCGCACGCGCTGGCGGCTTTTTCGGCGGGCCTTCCGGCTTATGTGCTCATTCGTGTGTTGGCCCCCGGCTTTTTTGCCCGCGAGGATACTGTCACCCCGGTGCGCATTGCCGCCGTTGCCATGGTCGCCAACGTCGCACTCAATGTGATCCTCATGCAGTTTTGGGCGCATGTCGGGATTGCCCTGGCTTCGTCGGTGGCGGCATGGATCAACGCGGGCCTTTTGTGGGCTTTTTTGCGGCGGCGCGGATTTTTGGTTCTGGATGCCAGATTGGCGACGCGCCTTCCTCGCATTGTGCTGGCGGCGTGCCTGATGGCGGGCGTTCTGGCGGTGGGCCAGATTCTGCTGGATGACCTTCTTGGCGGCACGACGACATCACGAATTTTTGCGCTGACGCTGCTGGTTTCGGTGGGGTTGGCGGCCTTTGGCGGCTTTGCGCGACTGACCGGTGCCTTCAGATTTTCAGACATTCGGGCCATGCGGCGCGATGGTTCGGCTTGATTCTCGGGCCACAACGGGTCATAACACCGCCCGCCTCCTTACCACCTGACAAAGATATATAAGTGATGAACCGTATTTTTTCGGGCGTACAGCCCACCGGAAACCTGCATCTTGGAAACTACCTGGGCGCGATTCGCAACTGGGTTCGTTTGCAAAACGATTTTGAATGCCTGTTCTGTGTCGTCGATATGCACGCGATTACCATCTGGCAGGACCCTAAACAGCTTTCCGCCAGCATCCGCGAAGTGACCGCCGGATTGATCGCCGCCGGACTGGATCCGGAAAAAAATATCATCTTCAACCAAAGTCAGGTTTCGGGACACGCCGAACTGGCCTGGATCCTTAGCTGCGTGGCGCGGCTGGGCTGGCTAAACCGGATGACCCAGTTCAAGGAAAAGGCCGGAAAGCACCGCGAAAATGCGTCCGTCGGCCTGTACGCCTATCCCAACCTGATGGCTGCCGACATCTTGCTTTACAAGGCCACCCACGTTCCCGTTGGCGAGGACCAGAAACAGCATCTGGAACTGACCCGCGACATCGCCCAGAAGTTCAACCACGACACCGGAACGAACTTTTTCCCCGAGGTCGAGCCGTTGATCTTTGATACGGCGGCCCGCGTGATGAGCCTGCGCGACGGTACCCATAAAATGAGCAAGTCCGACACCTCGGACATGACGCGCATCAACATGACCGACGATGCTGACACCATCGCCAAAAAGATTCGCAAAGCCCGCACCGATCCCGAGGCCCTGCCCGAAACATTGAAGGGGTTCGAAGGCCGGGCCGAGGCCGAAAACCTGATGGGCATTTACGCAGCCCTTTCCGACATGACCCTGGACGAGGTTTGTACCAAATTCGGCGGCGGCCAGTTCTCGGGCTTCAAAAAAGAGCTGGCCGATCTGGCGGTTAGTGTGCTGGATCCCATCCAGACGCGCATGCGCGAGCTGATGGACGATCAGGCCAGCATCGACGCCGTGTTGCGAAATGGGGCCGAACGTGCCCGCGCAATGAGCGAACCCATCCTTAAAGAAATTCACGATATCGTCGGATTTGTTCGACCCTAAGCGATTGAAAGGGTATTTTCGACGAGGTGGCGCTTGACCCGGCTCGATCACAAGCCCATCTGATGGAATATGTTGGCCGTTCACGAAGGCCGATCCGCCGATAAGGTATATGAGGACCGAAATGTTTATCCAGACTGAAGCCACGCCCAATCCCGCGACGCTCAAGTTTCTGCCCGGCCGCGAGGTTATGGCCAGCGGCACGGCCAATTTCACCGATGTCGACGCCACCGCGAATTCGCCGCTGGCGCAATGCCTGTTCGCCCTTGATGGCGTGACGGGCGTGTTCCTGGGAACGGACTTTGTGACCGTGACCAAGGCCGACGACAAGGATTGGGACGGCATGAAGCCGCTGATTCTGAGCGCCGTCATGGATCATTTCAATTCGGGCGCGCCGGTGATTGAGGGCGATGGTGCGCTGGCCGGTAACGGCGACGACGACGAAACGACCACCCAGATCAAGGAACTCCTGGATACCCGCGTTCGTCCCGCCGTGGCCCAGGACGGCGGCGACATCGTGTTCCGCAGTTTCCAGAACGGCATCGTTTATCTGCACATGCAGGGCGCATGCGCCGGTTGCCCGAGTTCCACGGCAACGCTTAAGCACGGCATCGAAAACATGCTGCGCTACTATATTCCCGAAGTGATGGAGGTTCGCGCCGTCGACTAGGGGATTTCCCTAAGGGGTTTTCCCAAGGAATTCTCCGGTATTCCAGCCTGTGGAAAAAAACGACTAGCTTTTGGCGGCGGAACTTGCTTAATATTTTTCAACCGTCGGGGGGCGGTGTCGCGTTTGCGCATGGGTATGGGAATATCATGCGAATCGAAAAAAAACCGAACAAATGAAGCTGGTTTTGAGGGGAACGCCGGACTTGGTCCGGCAGTTCATTGTATGAATAAATTTGATTATTTTGCCTTGGGGCTCATGGGAGCCTTGGTCACTGGTTTGGTCGCCAGCGCCGTTCACGCGCCGGTTACCGGGGTGACGTTGGCTCCGCGCGCCGCGTTGGTTGGCAGCGCTTGGACTCCCATTGCACCGCGTGTGGCGGCGTTGCCGGCTCCGGCTGAGACGGTGGTCGCGCCCGAGGGTGAGCCGGTCGCCAAATTGGTGGTCCCGACGGTAAAAACCGTTTCCAGTCAGTTCGCCGAAATCGGTTATGACCTCGAATCGGTGTTTAAGGGCAAGGACCGGGTGCCACGGCTTATGCTGGCCCGCATTCCGGCCGACATTAAAGATATTCGCGAGACCAAGGTTCGCAAGGCGATCTTTTTCCAGACGGTCCTGCCGCTGGTTCTTCAGGCCAATGAGGAAATTGCGGCTGATCGCGAGCGCCTGTGGAAAATCCGTGTGGATCTGGCGCGGGGCAAAAAAATTGGCGCCATCGACCGCCTGTGGATCACGATGATCAGCGAAAAGTATGCGGTCAAGCGCGGTAATCTGGACGAGCTTATTCGTCGCATCGACGTTGTTCCGCCGTCTCTGGCCCTGGCCCAGGCGGCCGAGGAAAGCGGTTGGGGAACGTCGCGGTTTGTGCGCGAAGGCAATGCGATTTTCGGCCAATGGACATTCAAACCGGCCCAGGGGCTGAAACCGAAGGCTCGCGACGAAGGCAAAACCCACCGCGTTCGCGCCTTTGACAGCCTGCTCGATTCGGTGCGCGCCTACGTGCGCAATCTCAATACCCATCGGGCGTATCGCGAGTTTCGCAAGAAACGCGCCGCCATGCGCCATGCCGGTCAGCCGGTGGACGGCGTACAATTGGCGATGACGCTGACATCCTATTCCCAGCGCGGACCCGATTACGTGGCGACGTTGCACCGGATCATGGGCACCAACACCCTTCACAAATTGGACGGCGCACGTCTGCGCGACGAAGCGGAACCGTTGATTTAAAGCAATTTTCACCATGGCGCATTGCGCGCCATGCTAACCCCCTCAATCGCCGGGCGGGCCGGTGGCCCTTGGCTTTCGCCGCACGAGCGGCGGCGCCCGTTCGGGCGCTTAAGATACCCCTCAAATTCTTGCTCTACCGATTACCCCGGAAAAAAGAACTGCCGTCCGTACCAGTGCCAGCGGCCCTGACCGGCGGGCAGGGTGCAGTTCAGGCGCGTGCGCCCTTTGGGCAGGGGGTTGTCGATCCTGATCTCGAAACGCCGATCCCCCAACCGTTCGATGCGCACTTTTTCCGGCGACAGAAAACACGACATCTGGCCCAGGCGTTTCTGCCCGTCCGCGACCGTAAATCCGATGGCCGGTGGGTTGTTTTCGGCAATCAGCGGATCGGCGGGCGTTTCATCGGAAACACGTAGCGGCAACGTGCCCGCAACCAGCCGGAACCGATCAAGGCTGCCGTAATTTTCGTTGAGCGCGAAGCGCGGCAGGAAAAAGAAATCATGGCTCGGGCCGATGGCCCCGGAATGCTGGCCAAACGCCGCGGTAAAGCCCGTTTCGCCGACAATGCGCGCAACGTCCAACCCGGCTTCGCCGTATGGATAGGCAAACAGCGTTGGCATTTCTCCCAGTTCCTTGGCGAATCGCGCGTTCGAGCGCCCGATGTCGCCGCGGTTTTTGGCCTCGCTTGAGGACGCCATGTGCAGATGCGAGGCGGTCTGGCTGCCGATGGTGACGCCCGCGGCCTTCAGTTCGCGCACCTGATCCCAGTTCATGTATCCGCCCCTGGCCCGGTCAACCGGATCGGTCGCCACGAACAGCGTGAACGGCACACCGGCTTTGCGCAGGCGCGGCCAGCCGTTGTTGAACACCGACAGATAGGCATCGTCCACGGTGATACCGATGGCGCGCTCGGGCAAGGCACGGCCCGTGCGCAGGGCGGCCAGAATTTCCGGAATCGGCAGGACCGTGTAGCCACCCGTCTTGAGTTCACTAAGATGGGCGTCGAACTGCTTGATCGTGATGTTGGTGGACGGATACGCGGTTTCGCCGAAGCGGTGATACATCAGCACCACTGCGGAATCAGCGGCAAACGCGACGCCCGGAAGCACGGCGGCGCTCAGGCTAAGTAACGCTCGCAGAGCAACGGACGAACTTCGCCAATCCATCGTGACGCCCCCCTTCGCTTGCTAGGACGTTCTTATTACCCGCTTTTATGCGTGGTTGCCAGTGACCTGCATCATACCTACCGGCAGGCAATCGTCGTTGAGGGTCGGATAGCGACGGCTGTCGAACAGTTGATAGTGCCACCATTCCTTGGAATAAAAGTCCCACCCGGCGGCCGACATGATGCCCAGGAGGATGCTTCGGTTGCGCTGGGCCGTGGTGGAAACATCCGTATTGCCGTGGTGTGAGAGGGGTGAAAACGTATCAAACGGAGTGCCCATATCCAACTCGTTGCCCGCCGCATCGATTAGCGTCATATCCACCGCGACGCCGCGCGAATGGGGCGATCCGCGCCGGGGATCGGCCAGAAAATCGGGATCGGGAGTGTGGTTCCAAAGCACCCATTGCGCTTCGGACGGACGGAATGCATCGAAAACCTTAACCCCGTACCCTTGCGCGGCGGCCAGTTCGACGGCGCGGCGAAAGCGTTTTTCGGCATCGGAATGCAGGTAACAAAAACGCCGTGCATAAACCGGCTTGCCGGTGAAGTTGTCCGGCCCGGCGTAAGCCAGATCAATGGTGACGCCATGGCTTTTCGGCGCGATCTCAATCAGCTGAAAATCCGAATGGGGATGCAAGGCGGGCTCCTTAGGTAGGTTGTCACTTAGGTTGTCACTTAGGTTGTCTCTGGCATTTTACGCAGTATAACGGTGTTGCTGATTCCCGGTATATGGTCGCCTTCGTGATTTGGAAAAAATGAAACCGCATTACCTGTCATCGTCGGTCTGTTTCGCCTTTTATGTGGTGGCGCTGGCGGCATATTTCAGTGCCGATGCAACCGTGACGCTGATCGCCAGTGCCTTGATGGTCGCCCACGTCGGCCTTGAATTCCGGCGCATCCCGCGCGGTCAGGTTGTCGCTGGCGCGGTGATGATCGGCCTGGGCCTGGGCACGGCGTTTCTGAACGATGCCGGATGGGACGCCGCGCTGGGCGGATTGCGCCGCTCGCAGCTGTTCTTTCTTATGTTCGCGGCGGTGGCTTGGCTGCGCCTTCCTGCCGATCGCAGCCCGAGCCTGCGCGACATTCAGGAACGCGCCGTCAGTCAGCCGCCGGGGCGGCGTTTCGCTATACTTGCGCTGACCTCCCATATATTGGGATCGGTGTTGAATATGGCCGGAATATCGCTGATGTCGGGGGTTGTGCACGACGTCGCCAACCCGGTCCTGCGCCGACGATTGACCTGCGCCGTCATGCAAGGCTTCACCGCCGCCTCGTGCTGGACGCCCTTTTTCATTGCCATGACCGTGGTGCTGTCGGCCATTCCGGGTCTGCGCTGGTCGGAAGTGGCGCCGGTTGGCTTTTTCGCCGCCCTGGTTCTTACGCTTTTAGCGTGGGCCATGGACCGGGTTTTTTATCGTAAGCGCTCGGCCACGCGCGATTTGCCCCCGGAAATGCCGCGCGGACCCGTGGATTGGCGCGCGTTGATCATTCCGCCGACCCTGTTCGCCTCGGTGGTTTTTTTGGTCGAGGGGTTCGATATGGCGATCCCCGTGGCCCTGGCCGTGGTCACCCCAGGCTATGGCACCATCTGGATTTTGATACAGATGGCCGGGCGCGCCCACCTGAGCGCCGCCGCCCGCGAATTGACGCGCTATGCGTTCCATGCGCTGCCCGGCCTTCGCAGCGAGGTCTTTTTGTTCCTGAGCGCCAATATGCTGGGAACGGGGGTGGCCACGGCATTGCCGCCCGAAACTATGAAGGCAGGCCTCGATGCGTTGAACATGTCGCCGGAACTGAGCATTTGCGTGGTGATGGCGGGCACGCTTTTTTGTGCGGCGGCGGGCTTGCACCCAGTCATCATCTTTGTGCTGGTTGGCGAGGTGCTACCGCCCGATGTTCTGGGTGTGGCACCGGCTATTCTTGGCGCGGCCATGCTGACCATGTGGGGGCTCGGCGCCATCGTCTCGCCGTTCTCGGCGACAACGCTTTACATGGCGGTGGCCAGCGGCACCACCATCTGGCGGGTGGCTTGGCTGTGGAATGGCCCCTACGGCATTTTAGGAACGTGCCTAGCCATTGCCCTGATCCTTGTGGCGGGGCAGGTTGGCTTTGGCTAGATTGGAATAACATGCGAATTCTTGCGCTGGACACTGCGACGACGGCCTGTTCCGTGGCCGTATGGGAAGACGAATCGGTGCGCGCGCGGCGTTTCGAGATGATGCCGCGCGGACAATCCGAAGCCCTGATCCCGATGGTCGTTGATGTCCTTGGCGAAGCGTCGCTAAGTTTTTCCGATTTCGATCTTTTGGCGGTTACAGTGGGTCCGGGCGCTTTCACCGGCTTGCGCATCGGTCTGGCTGCCGCGCGCGGCATGGCTCTGGCGGCGGGGCTGCCGTGCGTCGGTGTTACCACTTTTGAGGCTGTGGCTGAGGGCATCGCGCCCGAGGAGCGCGCCGGGACCGACGTGTTGATCGCGCTCGACGCCAAGCGGGCCGATGTCTACGCGCAGTTTTTTTTGTCAAATCTTGAACCGACCTCCGCGCCCCTGGCCTTGCCGCCCGCCGAGCTTGCCGGGCATATCGTGTCCACACGTTTGTTGATTGCGGGCGATGCGTCGTTGCGTGTTGCCGAAGCGGCGTCAGTGTGCGGCATTGAGGCAGTGATTAGCGCGGCGCCCGGTGTCGCCGACGCCGCCCATGTCGCGGCCATTGCGGCCCGGCGTTGGCAGGCGGGTGAAACGGGCCAACCGCCGGAGCCCCTTTATCTGCGTCCCCCCGATGTCACGATGTCGGCCAACGGCGGAAGATTGCGACCGTGATTGTCTGTCAATCGTGCCATGCGGAATTGATGGCGGAACTGCACCGGCGCTGTTTTGCCGATAGCTGGGACGCGCAGGCGATGGCTGGTCTTTTGGCAAACCCTGGCACGTTCGGCTTTCTGTGTGTGGATGGGGACGATCCGCTTGGCTTGGTTTTATGCCGGGTGGCCGCCGACGAATGCGAAATACTGACCATCAGCGTTGTTGAGACAGCGCGGCGCAAGGGTAACGGCGCGCGCTTGCTGGACGCGGCGCAAGCCAAAGCCCGCAAGGGGGGCGCGCGGCACATGTTCCTGGAGGTGGGTGCCGCCAACACCGCCGCCCGCAGCCTCTACGAGGATTGCGGATTTACGCTGGCGGGGCGGCGCGGCAACTATTACCGGAACGCGGACGGCAAGGCCGAAGACGCACTGGTTCTGCGGCTCAACCTCTGACCCTATTACCGCGTATCCTCTTTTCGGATCAGAAGTATATGGACGTCGGTCGGATCGTTGCCATTCGGGTCGGTACTTGGCCCTTCGGCTTCGAGGCTAAGGACCGTATGGCCGAACTCCTTCACTGAGCGCGGAACGTTGTCCAGCGGTTCGGCACCCTTGAGACGAACCTCGACAACTTGCCCCGGAGCCATTCGTTCAATGACGAGTTTAGTTCGAACAAAGGTAAGAGGGCAGACCTGATCGGTTATATCGAGGTGAAAATCTACGATAGTGCTGTCTTGACGCGGCGTTGTACTGTGCATTACAAGTTGTTGCCTGACCAAAATGTAAGATTAAACATTAAAACACATGCAAATTATCAGTGGAAGAGCGTCGAATGACTGAAAAACCGTCTTTGGGTGAATTGCTTGAGCTTACGACCGAAATTGTTGCCGCCCATGTTGGCAATAATTCGATCGCGGTCGGCGACCTGCCCGCCCTCATCGAGGATATATATAAAAGCCTCTATAGTTTGGGTGACGCCTCGCCCGAACCGGAGGTTCTGAAACCGGCTGTTCCCATCAAGAAATCTGTTTCCCCCGATTATATTGTTTGCCTGGAAAACGGCAAGAAACTGAAAATGCTGAAGCGGCATCTTAAAACCGCCTATGACATGACGCCGGAAGACTATCGCGAAAAATGGGGGCTGCCATCCGATTATCCCATGGTCGCGCCGAATTATGCCAAGCGCCGTAGCGCCCTGGCCAAGGAAATCGGGCTGGGAACCAAATCGCGCAAACGGCGTCAGAAATAGAATTTGGGGTTAAACACCCGCGTGGCCATACGTCCGGCCACGTGTACAGGCTGGTGTTCCCGTGTGCAATGTAATAGCTTTTGCACAACGCTCATCCTCGACAAGGTAAATGGAAATGGCAATACCATCGCGTATCGAACAGCTGTGCATTGACAAAGGAATGAAGATGACCGGCCAGCGCCGGGTCATCGCAGGCGTTCTTTCAGACGCCGAAGACCACCCGGACGTCGAGGAAGTTTATCGGCGGTCGACTCAGTTGGACGCGCGCATCAGTATTGCTACCGTTTATCGCACGGTTCGTCTGTTCGAGGAGGCGAGTATCCTGGAACGCCATGATTTCGGCGACGGCAGGTCTCGCTACGAGGAAATCACCGAAGACCACCACGATCATTTGATCGACGTGCAGACCGGTCGCGTCATCGAGTTCCAGAATGAAGAACTCGAGGAATTGAAGGAAAAGATCGCGGCGGTCCACGGTTTCAAGCTGATCGGGCACCGGCTGGAGCTTTTCGGCGTTCCGGCTGATTCGCAGAAAAAAACGGGCGGAAAACGGTAATTGAGAGAACCGTCGCCGCCGCGTCGCTTGAACGCATTATTTTCAGGGCCATTTATGTCGAGCCGGTGCTTTTTGGTATGAGCGCACCGGCCTGTCGTATGGCCCCATAGAGGTTGTCGAAACCCGTTGCCCAAGAAACTTTTTATCAAGACCTACGGCTGCCAAATGAACGTTTACGACTCCGCTCGCATGGCGGACGTTCTGGCGGCCCTTGGCTATGTCTTCGCCGATCAAGCGGACGGTGCCGACATGGTGATTTTGAACACCTGCCACATTCGTGAAAAGGCCGCCGAAAAGGTCTATTCCGAACTGGGCCGGTTGCGACATCTGAAAAACGCCAGGAAACAAAAAGATGGTGGCCGCATGATTTTGGCCGTTGCCGGATGTGTCGCCCAGGCCGAAGGCGCCGAAATCATAGGGCGCGCGCCCTATGTGGACATGGTGTTCGGGCCGCAAACCTATCATCGTTTGCCGGAAATGGTGGCGCGCGCCGAGCGCCACACCGGGGCGGTGCTGGATATCGATTTTCCGGCGGAACCCAAGTTCGATCATCTTCCGGCTCAGACCCGGGCCGAAGGGAAATCGGCGTTCCTGACGGTGCAGGAAGGGTGCGACAAGTTCTGCACCTTCTGCGTCGTGCCCTATACGCGCGGAACCGAATATTCGCGTCCGGCAGCGGACGTGATCGGGGAAGCGAAGCAGCTGGTTGGGGGCGGCGCGTTGGAAATCACACTCTTGGGGCAGAACGTCAATTGCTATCACGGCACGGCAGCCGATGGAGCCGAATGGGGCCTTGGCCGCCTGATTGCGCAATTGGCCGAAATCGACGGGCTGGAGCGCATTCGTTACACGACTTCTTATCCGGCAGATATGTCCGACGAATTGATTGCCGCGCACCGCGATGTGCCCCAATTGATGCCGTTTTTGCATTTGCCCGTGCAGTCGGGCTCGAATCGGGTGCTAGCCGCCATGAACCGGCGCCACGGCGTTGATGAATACCGCAGATTGACCGATCGTCTGCGCGCCGCGCGGCCCGATCTGGCGTTATCGTCCGATTTTATCGTCGGATTTCCCGGCGAAACCGATGCCGATTTTGAGGCAACGATGAAGCTGATCCGCGACGTCGATTTTATTCAGGCTTATTCCTTCAAATACAGTCCGCGGCCTGGAACTCCCGCCGCAGCGATGGAAATTCAGGTTGATGATGACGTCAAGACGGCGCGTCTGGCCGCCCTGCAAGACCTATTGAACGAACAGCAGGTGGCGTTCAACCAGTCCTGCCAGGGCCGGGTTATGCCGGTTCTGCTGGACCGGCCCGGTAAACATCCCGGGCAGCTGGTCGGTCGCAGTCCCTATATGCAGCCGGTACATGTTGACGTGCCGACGGATGCGCCTGACAATCTTTTTGGAACCATTGCCGACCTTCGTATCGTCGCCGGATATGCCAACAGTCTCGCGGGCGTTCTGGTTGCGCACGAGGACGGCGCAGCACAAAGGGCCGGGGCGTGACGCAAACCACCTTCGATCCCACCGCCACAAACGCAATGACGACCCGTTCACTTAAATTTGACGACAACGGGTTGGTGATCCAGCTTTTCGGTTCGCACAACAGTCATTTAGCGCGCATCGAACAGCGGCTTGATGTCGCCATTAATACGCGCGGCAACGAATTGACCGTCGCTGGCGAGACCAGCGCGGTTGAGCTTGCCTGCGCCGGTCTGAACAGTTTGTATGCGCGGCTGAATCGCGGCCTTAACGTTGGGCGCGAAGAAGTCGATGCTGCGGTGCGCATGGCCTCCGGAAACGGCGGCAAGGTTTCCGACGCTGGCGAAGTTGTCATCCATACGCGCAAGCGCCACATTTCGCCGCGCTCGGCGACCCAGGCTGAATATTTAACCGCGATCGACGATTTCGAATTGGTCTTCGGATTGGGACCGGCGGGAACGGGCAAGACCTATCTGGCCGTCGCCAAGGCCGTCGAACGCATGATGAGCGGCGAGGTCGATCGCATTGTCCTGTCGCGTCCGGCCCTTGAAGCGGGCGAACAACTGGGATTCTTGCCCGGCGATCTGCGCGAAAAGGTGGATCCCTATCTGCGCCCGCTTTACGACGCGCTGCACGACATGCTTCCCGGTAACGTCGTCGCCAAGCGCCTGGAAAATGGTGAAATCGAGGTCGCCCCTCTGGCCTTCATGCGCGGTCGGACACTGAGCAACGCGTTCGTCATTCTCGACGAGGCCCAGAACACGACGGCGGTGCAGATGAAGATGATTCTGACGCGGCTGGGCGAGAATTCGCGCATGGTCGTGACCGGCGATCTGACCCAGGTCGATCTTCCGCGCGGCATTCGTTCGGGGTTGCGCGACGCCCTTGAAACCCTGGAAGGGATTGAGGGCATTTCCTTCGTTCACTTTGGCAAGGCCGATGTCGTGCGCCACCCGCTGGTGATGCGTATGGTCGATGCCTATGAAGAGGTTGAGGCGCGGCGGCACGCGGCGGCGCGCTATGAAAAGGATAACCACGATAAAGGGTCCTGAGCCCATGACCTTGGAAATTGACATATCGGTCGCCGCGGGGCCGTGGCCGGACGAATTTCCGCAAGCCGAAAATGCCGCACGTCTTGCGGCGCAGGCCGCTTTTGATACTGCGGCGAACGAGAGGGGCGTCGGAGGAAATGCCGAGGCCGCCCTGGTGCTGGCAGACGATGAATTCGTGCGTTGTCTAAATCGTGACTATCGCGGGCGCGACGAACCGACCAACGTGCTTTCTTTCGCCGCGCTGGATGGTGAAACGGTTATTCAAAACCCTGATCCGTTGGCTCCCGTTTTACTGGGCGACATGATCGTGGCCTTTGAAACCGTGGTCCGCGAGGCGGCGGCGCAGGGAAAGGCCGTGGCCGACCATTTCAGTCATCTGGTGGTCCATGCTATGCTTCATTTGCTTGGATACGATCACGAAACCGCCGATCTGGCCGCGCGCATGGAAGGTATGGAAATTCAAATCCTGCGCGGATTGGGTATCAATGATCCATATGCCGAGGATGAGTAACAAACCCGATGAACGACGAACCGAGCCGCAACGAGACCACCCAAGCCCCTTCCGCGTTCGCGAGATTTCGCGGCAGGCTGGCAGGTTTGTTTCGCCCTAACGGCAATGACGCATCGGCGCGCGATACACTTGAAGAGTTGATCGAGGAACGCGAAGACGCCGAGGTTCCGATCAATGACGACGAACGCCGCCTGATGGCCAACATCCTGGATCTTCGCGACCGCGACGTTCACGACGTGATGGTTCCGCGCGCCGATGTTGTGGGTGTCGATAAAAGCGTCGAACTGGCCGAACTCATTGGGCTGATGACCGAGCTGGGGCACTCGCGCATCCCCGTCTATCACGAAACCCTGGATGACGCGCTCGGCATGGTTCACATCAAGGACGTGCTGGCCTGGCATGGTCGCGATGCTGAATTCGAGCTGGAGAAAATCGTCCGCCCGGTGTTGTTCGTTTCGCCGTTCATGCGGGTCCCTGATCTGTTGCTGGAAATGCGGGTCAAGCGCTGTCACATGGCCCTGGTCGTCGACGAGTTTGGCGGCATAGACGGTTTGCTGACGATTGAAGATTTGGTCGAAGAGATCGTCGGCGAAATCGAAGACGAGCATGACCAGCGCGACGAGCCCGATTTGTCGGCCCAGGACGACGGGACGATCATTGCCGAGGCCCGCGTGCTGATTGGCGATCTTGAGGAGCTGACCGGGGTTTTCGTGACCGAGGAAGAGCGCGAAGAAATCGACACCATCGGCGGGCTTGTGTTCGCCCTCGCGGGCCGGGTCCCCATTCGTGGCGAATTGATTTCCCATCCGTCGGCGATCGAGTTCGAAGTGCTGGACGCTGATCCCCGGCGCATCAAACGCCTGCGTGTGCGCCAGGCTAAACGGGCCGAAAAGGCGACCCGGTGACCAATCGCGGTGGTTTCGTAAATCTTCGCCAAAATACTGCCGAGCTGTCGGGATGGCGCGCGCGCGGGTTGGCCGCTTTGCTAGGCGCTCTGGCCACGCTGGCGTTGCCGCCCGTTCATCTCGTATTTCTTTTGGTTCCCGCATTCGCCGGTTGGCTGTGGATGCTGGCCGGGGCGCGCAACTGGCGCGCGGCCTTCGCCGTGGGCTGGTGGTTCGGCCTTGGCCATTTTGCGACGGGCCTGTACTGGATCGCCAATGCTCTTCTTGTCTACCCCGAAAAGTTTGCCTGGCTGGTTCCCTTCGCGATTATCGGTCTGGCCGGAGTTGTCGCCGTCTTTCCGGCGCTGGCGGCGGTTGTGGTTCGCGCGATTGGGCGGCGTGGCATCGGCGGGGTGCTGGTTTTGGCCGTGGCCTGGACCGCAGCCGAATGGTTGCGCAGTTGGATTTTTACAGGCTTCCCCTGGAATTTGATCGGAACGGTGTGGGTCTTCGATGATGCGATGATCCAATCGGCGGCCCTTTTTGGAACCTTTGGCCTGAGCCTTATGACCGTGGCCATTGCGGCGATGCCTGCGGTTTTCGGCGAAACCCGTGTTTCCAGGCGCCACGCCACGGTGGCCCTTTGCTGTGCGTTCGGATTGCTGGTTGCGGCCTGGGTTGGCGGCACGGTGCGCCTGAGCGATGCAACCGTTGCCAACGTAGCGGACGTCACCTTGCGCCTGGTCCAGCCGAATATTCCGCAGAAACTAAAATGGAACCGCGATCTGCGCGACCGCAATCTGGCCGAACAGGTGGCCCTGAGCCGTCGCAAGGCGACCGACGGTCTTGTGCCCTCCCATGTCATCTGGGCTGAGACGGCGGCTACTTTTTTCCTTGGCCACGATGAAGAGCGCCGGAATTTTCTGGCCAAGGCCGTGCCGCCCGGCGGTCTGCTCATCACCGGCGCGCCCCGGCGCACGCCGCCGGGCGACCAACCTTACCGCGTTTGGAACAGCCTGCAGGCGCTGGACGGTTCGGGGAAAATCGTCGGTGGCTATGATAAATTCCATTTGGTGCCGTTTGGCGAATACATTCCGTTGCGCCCCTGGCTAAGCATTCCGAAGATTACAGCCGGAAGGCAGGATTTTTCCGCAGGCGACGGTCTGGCGACCCTTGTCCTTCCCGGACTACCGCCGTTCAGCCCGCTGATTTGCTATGAAGTGATATTTCCCGGGGAGGTGGTTCGCCGCGATGAGCGCCCCGGCTGGATTCTGAACCTGACCAACGACGCCTGGTACGGCGTATCGAGCGGTCCGTACCAGCACCTGGCGGCAGCGCGAATGCGCGCGGTCGAGGAAGGGTTGCCGGTGGTTCGGGTGGCCAACACCGGCATATCGGCCATCGTTGACGCCCATGGGCGCACGGTTGCCGAGATGGGCCTGGAACAAGCCGGGGTGCTTGATGCGCCGTTGCCGGTGGCCATCGAACCCACACCCTATTCGCGCTATGGAAATGCCGTTGGGCTCGTCCTCGCCCTATGTATTTTGGCGGCTTCACAAATTGGACGGGTCCGGCGAGAATCCTAGCAACTGCGGCACCAACATCCGTGAAGGCTACTCCCTTGACCGGCTACAAGGTTTTCCCTATCTTTCGACGATCCTTAAATACAAGGGCACCAAGAGAAACGTGGGAGAATATAAAAGTAGGCCATGGAAACCAAAACTATTGGCGCGAAAAGCGCAAGTCGTCCGGCCCGTCGTAACTTCAAAGCTAAAAGACTTCCGCCGGGAGTTCCTAACCCGATTGACATTCATGTCGGAAGCCGTGTCAGGCTGCGCCGGACACTCCTGGGAATGAGCCAGGAAAAGCTGGGCGAGGCCGTTAATCTTACGTTCCAGCAAATTCAAAAGTACGAACGCGGCGCCAACCGCATCGGCGCCAGCCGCATGTTCGAACTTAGTCGGGTGCTCGATGTGCCGGTGTCATTCTTCTACGACGACATGGCCGACGATATCAAAACGCCGGAAGGCATGCGCAAGCGCGCCCTTCAGGATGTTGGGCAGAACGCTTATGAGCCCGATCCGCTGGCCCGGCGCGAGACGCTTGAGCTTGTCCGCGCCTATTACAAAATCGTCGATCCGAAAATCAGGAAACGGCTTTTCGAGTTGACCAAAACGCTTTCCGGCTTGACCGGATAACTTTTACGCTGCCCACCGAATATCGGTGGCGCGCACAGTCAAAAGTGCCGGAACGGGCAATAACTCTTGACGCATTCGCGATTGATTGCGAAAAGACGGCCCGTCGGCGCTTTTTGTGTGCGATCGTGGATGGATTTGGACCGCTTGCCCCCACGTAAAATAAGCGCTAAGTGGGCCTCCGTCGAAGTGCCGCCCCCTAGGTTGGGAGCAAAACGCTGAAGCCCTGGGTCCGCACGGAATAACAATTGGACAAAGGAGGGATGCGGCGGTGTCGAATTCCAAATATTTTCTTTTTACGAGTGAGTCGGTTTCCGAAGGGCATCCGGACAAGGTCTGCGATCTGATTTCGGATTCCGTCGTCGATGCGTTTCTCGCGGCTGATCCCACCTCGCGCGTCGGGGTCGAGACCCTGTGCACCACCAATCGGATCGTGTTGGCCGGTGAGGTGCGTGGACCGCAATCGATTGATAAGCGGATGATGGAAGAAATTGCCCGCGAAACCGTTCGCAAAATCGGTTACGAGCAGGACGGTTTTCACTGGAAAAACGCCGACGTCGCAGTGCATGTCCATTCCCAGTCGACCGATATCGCCCAGGGCGTCGATGCGGCTGCGGGCAAGGACGAAGGTGCTGGCGATCAGGGCATGATGTTCGGATATGCCTGCGACGAAACCGATGCGCTTATGCCCGCACCGATCCATTACGCCCACTCCATTCTGAGCAAACTAGCCGATGCCCGACATGCAGGCAAAACTCCGGGCCTGCTTCCCGATTCCAAAAGTCAGGTAACCCTGCTTTATGAAAACGGCAGGCCGGTCAAGACGACTTCGGTCGTGGTGTCCCACCAGCATGCCGAAAACCTGAGCCAGGAAGATGTTCGCGAACTCGTTCGGCCTTATGTGCTCGAAGCGTTACCCGAAGGCTGGATGTGCCCCGATGACGAATTCTACGTGAACCCGACGGGCCGATTTGTCATCGGCGGACCCGACGGCGACGCCGGGCTTACCGGGCGCAAGATCATCGTCGATACCTACGGTGGCGCCGCACCGCACGGCGGTGGGGCCTTCTCGGGCAAAGATCCGACCAAGGTTGATCGCTCGGCTGCCTACGCCGCGCGCTATCTGGCCAAAAACGTGATCGCCGCGGGTCTGGCCGGGCAATGCACCATTCAGCTGGCCTATGCCATCGGCGTTTCCAAACCGCTGTCGGTTTTCGTCGATACCCACGGTACCGGCAAGGTTGAAGACCAAAAATTGTGCGTCGCGGTGCAGGATCTTGTCGATCTGTCGCCGCGCGGAATTCGTGAAGGCTTGCAACTCAGCCGACCCATCTATGCGCGCACCGCCGCATACGGTCATTTCGGGCGCGATCCCGAAGCCGATGGCGGATTTTCGTGGGAGCGCACGGACCTGGTGGAAAAGCTGAAAGCAGCCTTCTGAGCGATTTGAACGCATCTAATACCAAGTTGCACAAAGAATGACCCATTGAGATCGTCTCCGCCCCCCGAGGGGGCGCGGAGACGACCGAACCGGTGGCCTTTCAAGGCTTTCGGACGTCGTCGCCCACGGACTTACGATGCAAAGGCATCGCTACGCCGCACGCTCCTAGCCGAAAGCCTTGAAAGTCCGTCTCATTGGGTCATTCTTTGTGCAACTTGGTATAAGCTGATGCCAGAGAATCGAAACCAAGAATACCGCAAACGCCTGTACGGTCGGCGCCAGGGCCACGTCCTGCGCGCCGGCCGTCAGCGGCTTATGGAAAATTTACTGCCCAAGTTGCGTGTTGCGTTGCCCGGCGACGGCGAAACATTAGACCCGGCGGCGCTGTTCGACGGCCCGCCCCAGGACTTATGGCTAGAGGTCGGGTTCGGCTCGGGCGAACATCTTGCGGCCCAGGCCGAGGCCCATCCGCGAATCGGCATGATTGGCTGCGAGCCCTATATCAACGGGGTTGCCGCTCTGTTGGCTCATATCGAGACGCGGGAATTGCGCAATATCCGCATCCTCGACGGGGACGCGCGCGAACTGTTCGACGTTCTGCCCGATGCCTGTCTGGGCCGCGTGTTCGTTCTTTTCGGTGATCCCTGGCCGAAGAAGCGGCACGCCAAACGCCGTTTTCTCGGTCCTGACACCCTGGACGTTCTGGCCCGCCTGATGAAGGGCGGGGCGCATCTGCGTTTTGCCAGCGACGATATTGGGTTAGCCGTGTGGTCGCTGGAACAACTGATTGCCCATCCGGCCTTCGAATGGACGGCCCGCACCGCGAATGATTGGCGCACCCCGCCTGCGGACTGGGTTGAAACCCGCTATGAAGCCAAGGCCAAGGCCAGTGGGCGTAACCCCGCCTACCTTGGGTTCCGGCGGTTGTCACGCGATTGATGGGCGATTGACGGAAGCCCATAAAGCTCTTGTTTTTACGACGCGAGCGACTATATTGTGGCCGCGTTTTGATGTTCAATGTCTCGTTGGACCAACAAAGATCGGGGTTTGATGAGGCGGGCCGGTGGCCCGCCTTTCGTGTTTGTAGGAAAGCCTCGTAGATTTGTGGCGACGGGACGGGTGTAAAAAATGGCTTTGACCGACCGCATCGAAGAATTGATCTCACCGACCATCGAGGGCATGGGCTTCTCGGTGGTGCGCGTTCAGTTCTCGGGTAAAGAGCGCCTGTGCCTGCAAATCATGGCCGAGCGTCTCGATGGCGAAGTCATGGTTGTCGACGATTGTGCCAATATAAGCCGCGCCGTTTCGGCCGTGCTTGATGTCGATGACCCCATTTCGGATGCCTACACCCTGGAAGTCAGTTCGCCGGGGCTTGATCGGCCGTTGGTGAAGCTGGCCGATTTTGAACGCTTCGCAGGGTTTGAGATACGAATTGAGACCGCCGTTTTGATCGGCGGCAGGCGGCGTTTTCGTGGCCGCCTTATTGGAATAGTGGATGATCAGGTGCGCATAACGGTTGATGAGACCGAAGTGACATTGCCGTTCGCCGAGATCGCCAGGGCCAAATTGATAATGACCGACGAATTGCTCGGTTCATCAGAGGGACGACAGGAATCATGAGCGACACAAGCGTTGACACCGAAGCGGTGCATGCCCGCCCAGAGCTTTTGCAGGTGGCCGAAACCGTGGCGCGCGACAAGGGGATTGAGCGCGACGAGGTGCTGGAAGCCATGGAACAGGCGATCCAAAAGGCCGGTCGCTCCAAATACGGCCACGAACACGACATCCGTGCCGCGATTGATCGCAACAGCGGGGCCATCTCACTGGCCCGCTTTGTCGAGGTCGTCGAGGAAATCGAAAACGAAACCACGCAAACCACCCTGGACGCCGCGCGCAAGCAAAAGGCGGACGCCGAATTGGGTGAATTTCTGATTGATCCGTTGCCGCCTATCGACTTCGGGCGCATCGCCGCGCAAACGGCCAAGCAGGTCATCGTTCAGCGGGTGCGCGAAGCCGAACGCAAACGGCAGTTCGAGGAATACAAGGATCGCCTCGGCGAGATCGTCAACGGTCTGGTCAAGCGGGTCGAGTTTGGCAACGTCATTATCGATCTGGGCCGGGCCGAGGCCCTGCTGCGTCGCGACGAAACGATCCCGCGCGAGCACTTCAACAACGGTGATCGGGTCCGCGCCTATATTATGGATGTCCGCGAAGAGCAACGCGGGCCGCAGATTTTCATGTCGCGCACCCACACCGACTTCATGGCCAAGCTGTTTGCCCAGGAAGTTCCTGAAATTTACGACGGGATCATCGAACTGAAATCGGTGGCGCGTGATCCGGGATCGCGCGCGAAAATCGCCGTCTTGTCGAATGATTCGAGCATTGATCCGGTCGGTGCCTGCGTTGGTATGCGCGGCTCGCGCGTACAGGCCGTCGTTGGCGAACTTCAGGGCGAAAAAATCGATATCATTCAATGGTCGTATGATCCGGCGACCTTTATCGTCAACGCTCTTGCCCCCGCCGAGGTGGCCAAGGTCGTGCTGGACGAAGAAACCAATCGTATTGAAGTCGTCGTACCGGATGACCAATTGAGCCTCGCTATCGGGCGTCGTGGGCAGAACGTGCGGCTGGCCTCGCAATTGACCGGGTGGGACATCGATATCCTGACCGAAGCCGAGGAATCCGAACGTCGCCAGAAGGAATTCAACGAGCTGTCCGTGTTGTTCGCCGAAGCGCTGGATGTTGACGACGTGATTGCCCATCTACTGGTTACGGAAGGGTTTTCCTCGATCGAGGAAGTGGCGTTCGTTCCCATCGACGATCTGACGTCAATCGAAGGTTTTGACCAGGAAATCTCGGAAGAACTGCGCGAACGCGGTCGTGTCTATCTGGCGCGTAAGGACGAGGAACTCAAGGTACGCCATCAGGAGCTGGCGGTAAGCGACGAACTGGCAGCACTTGAGGGCCTTTCACCGACCATGCTGGTGGCGCTTGGCGAAGCTGACATTAAAACCCTCGACGATCTTGGCGATCTGGCCAGCGATGAGTTGATGGAAATCGTGGCCGAGGGCACGATGACTGCCGAAGGTGCCGATGCAATCATCATGGCCGCGCGCGCCCATTGGTTTGAGGACGAGGAAAAGGCTGGCGAATCGCCAGAGGAAACCATTGAGGAAGCGACTGGGGAAGCCACTGAGGAAGCCTCTGGGGAATCCTCTGGGGAAAAGGAAAGCGCCGAGTAGATCGGGGCCGGGTGGTCTTCGGGCATGGTTCAACGCACGGCAAAACGGGGATGCGAAAATGATGGGGCGGATGGCTCCGCCCGCCTTCGCCGTTGTATTGCCAGTGGTACTGTTTGCGACACAAACGCGATGGTGCGTTTGGTCATAAGCCCCGAGGGAACGGTTGTTCCCGATGTTGCCGGTGGGTTGCCGGGTCGGGGATTTTGGTTGAGCGCACGGCGCGATGCGGTTAAGACAGCCTGCGAGAAGAACCTGTTTGCCAAAGCGGCGCGGGCGAAAGCGACGGTGCCGCCCGGTTTGGTCGACGAGATAGAGCGTCAATTGACGCGACGGTGTATGGATTTACTTGGCTTTGCCCGGCGCGCAGGCGCGACGGCGGTCGGGTATGAAAAAGCGAAGGCGAAGGTAATAGCTGGTCGGGCGGGACTTTTTGTTGAAGCCGCTGACGGATCGACGAAGGGCCGCGCCAAGATGACGGCAATGGCGCCGCAAGTGCCGATGGTCGGTATTTTGACCGGCGCGGAGCTTGGGGCAGCGGTCGGGCGCGATTTTGCGGTTCATATTGTCGTTGAACCGGGGCCGATCGCCGACAAACTGCTGCGCGAAGCGGCACGGCTCGGAGGTTTCCGCACCGATGGCCCCGCAGACGTTGAATACGTGGATGTTTAATGAGTCGGACGAGAACGCAAACGGATTAAAATGACGGATACGACGGAAAACGAAGGTAAGAAGCGGCTTGGGTTGTCAAGGCCCGGAAAGCTCGTTCTCAACAAGACGGTCGAGACCGGCCAGGTTCGGCAGAGTTTTTCGCGCGGCCGCACCAAGGCGGTTACCGTCGAGGTTCGCAAAAAGCGCACCTACCTTCAGGGGGCCGATGGCCGCATGAAGCAGGTGGAGGGCGGCGCACCGGCTGCGGAACCGGTATCGCAGCCAGACCCGGTTGCCGAGGCTCCGGTCCTCGAACCCATCAACGAAGAGACTCCGGCCCCGGTCCCGGTCGCACGGGCGGCCAACCTGACCGAGCAGGAAAAAGCAGTTCGGGTGCAGGCCTTGCAGGCTGCAAATGTTGCCGCCGAAGAGGCCCATATTCGCGACGCTAAGGAAGCTAAAACCCGCGCCATCGAGGAAGCCAAGACTGCTGAGCGGGCAAACCAGGAAGCCGCAGAACAGGCTGCCCGCGAAGCCGAGGAAGCCGCAAGCAAAGCGACGAAACCGAAAACCTCCAAACCTCCTGTCGAAGAAGCGCCGGAGCGACCCGAGGTGATCGCCGCCGTTGCCGCCGAAGCCCTTGGCATCAAGAGCGTGGACGACGATTCTCCGAACCGCCCCAAACGCACGACCAAAGTCGAGGCGAAAAAGGTCGATGCGAAAAAGGCTGACGCCAAAAAGATTGAAGAAAAAAAGCCAGGCGGGCCGGGTCGGCGCGCCAACCAGCAGCAGCGCCGCCGCCGTTCGGGCAAGTTGACAATTGCCGAGGCTTTGGGTGGTGATCAGGAACGTTCGCGCAGTCTGGCCTCGATGCGCCGGGCCCGCGAGAAGGAGCGTCAGAAACGCCGCTCGCAAATGGGCGACAGTCAGCGCATCGTACGTGACGTCATCATTCCGGAAAGCATTACGGTGGCGGAACTCGCCAACCGAATGGCCATTCGCGGCGTTGATGTTATCAAATCGCTGATGAAAATGGGTGTCATGGCGACGTCCGAGCAGGAAATTGACGCCGATACCGCCGAACTGGTGGCCACCGAGTACGGCCACAAGATCAAACGGATCAGCGAGGCCGACGTTGAAATCGGCTTGCACGACGATGTGGACGATAGCGGCGCTCTCGTGCCGCGCGCGGCGGTCGTCACCGTTATGGGCCACGTCGATCACGGAAAGACGTCGGTGCTGGATGCCATTCGGGCCACGGATGTGGTTTCGGGCGAGGCTGGCGGCATCACCCAGCATATCGGTGCCTATCAGGTCACCATCGAATCGGGTGACAAGATCACCTTTATCGACACTCCCGGACACGCGGCGTTTACCGACATGCGCGCGCGCGGTGCCGAGGTTACGGATATCGTGGTGCTTGTGGTTGCCGCCGACGACGGCATCATGCCGCAGACGGTTGAGGCCATCAATCATGCCAAGGCCGCCGGTGTGCCGATTATCGTTGCCATCAACAAGATCGACCTGCCCGGTGCCGACCCCAAGCGGGTTCACACCGGATTGCTGCAACATGAACTGGTCGTCGAGGAACTGGGCGGTGACGTTCTTACGGTCGAAATATCGGCCAAGAACCGGACCAATCTTGATAAGTTGCAAGAGGCCATCGTCCTTCAGGCCGAGGTTCTTGATCTGCAGGCCAACCCGAACCGCGCCTGCGAAGGTGTGGTTGTCGAATCCAAGGTCGAAACCGGTCGTGGGTCGGTGGCCACGGTTTTGGTGCAGCGCGGCACATTGCGGGTCGGCGATATTTTCGTCGCCGGTTCCGAATGGGGCCGGGTCCGCGCCATGGTTGACGATCACGGCGGTGTCGTGACCGAGGCTGGTCCTGCTGTTCCGGTCGAGGTTCTGGGTCTCGGTGGAACGCCGGCGGCGGGTGATGACCTGGCTGTTGTCGACAGCGAAGCCCGCGCTCGTGAAATCACCGAGTATCGCCAGCGCCAAATCCGTACCGCCAAGGCCACCGCCAGCGGTCGGGTGTCGCTCGAGGAAATGTTCCAGAACATCGAACAAGGCGAGAAAAAGCGTCTTCCCCTGGTTATCAAAGCCGACGTTCATGGCTCGGTCGAGGCAATTGTCGCGGCCCTGGAGAAAATGGCGACCGACGAGGTCGAGGTCGATGTCCTGCATTCGGGTGTTGGCGAGATCAACGAGTCGGACGTGACCCTGGCCAAGGCTTCAAACGGCCTGATTATCGGCTTCAACGTGCGTGCCAATGCCCAGTCGCGCGAGTCGGCGCGGCAGGAAAAACTAGAAATTCGCTACTATTCGATCATTTACAACGTGATCGACGAAGTGAAGAAGGCCCTTTCGGGCATGTTGGCCCCGGCATTGCGCGAAAACCTTTTGGGTTACGCCGAAATTCGCGAGGTCTTCAACATCACCAAGGTCGGCAAGATCGGCGGCTGCATGGTGACCGAAGGACTTGTGCGTCGCGGCGCTCATGTCCGCCTGCTGCGCGACAACGTGGTCATCCACGAAGGTTCGCTGTCTCAGCTCAAACGCTTCAAGGACGACGCCCGCGAAGTGAAGCAGGGCTTTGATTGCGGTATGGCCTTCACCAATTACCACGACCTTCAGGTTGGCGACTTCATAGAGTGTTTCGAAATAGAAGAAGTGGCGCGCGAACTCTGATCCGGCCATCGAGACCACAATGAGCAGACAAGCACAAAAACCGCCCAGCCAGCGCCAGCTTCGCGTCGGCGAGGAATTGCGCCACGTTCTGGCGGGCGTGTTTAAGCGCGGGACCCTTCGGGACCCGGACCTAGCCGGCGTTTCGGTGACGGTGAGCGAAGTGCGCATCAGCCCCGATTTGCGAAACGCGACCATTTTCGTCATGCCGCTGGGGGGTGACGATCAGGATGTGGTGGTTAAGGCGTTGGGGCGCGCGGTGCCTTTCTTACGCGGCGAAATTGCGCGCAGCGTCGAGCTGCGCTCGGTGCCCAAACTTTCGTTCAAGGCCGACATTACCTTTGAACAGGCAAGCTTGATCGACAATCTATTAAGCGATCCGGCGGTGGCGCGCGATTTGGTGCGTGATGACGACGCCGAAGAAGACGCCGAACAAGAAGACGAGAATGGCTAAGCAGCGCGGCATTCCCATTCATGGCTGGCTGATTATTGACAAGCCGTCCGGCCCGACCTCGGCGGCGATTGTTGCCAAGGTGCGCCGATTGACGGGTGCTGCAAAGGTCGGCCACGGCGGAACTCTGGACCCGCTGGCGACCGGTGTGCTTCCGCTGGCTTTGGGCGAAGCCACCAAAACGGTCGCCTACGCGATGGATCGAACCAAGGTCTACCGGTTTACGGTGCGCTGGGGAGAGGCGCGAACCACCGACGATTCGGAGGGCGAGGTCACTCAAGCCAGCGATGTGCGCCCCACCGCCGAGCAAATCGAAGCGGTCTTGCCATCGTTCATCGGCGAGTTGGATCAGACCCCGCCCATTTTTTCGGCTGTAAAAGTGGATGGCCGCCGGGCCTATGCGCTGGCCCGAGCCGACAAACCGGTGGAATTGCAACCCCGGCGTATTCGCATTGATGAATTTCGTCTGCTCGGCCAATCCGATGCGGACCATGCCGAGTTTGAGGTGGTTTCGGGCAAAGGCGCTTATATGCGCAGTCTGGCGCGCGATATTGCTCTGGCCCTGGGAACGGTTGGCCATATTGCGCTGCTGCGGCGTATTGCCGTTGGCCCCTTCCACGAGGACGCGGCGATTTCACTGGATAAACTGGCGGCGCTGGGCCATAGTGCGCCGCTTTCCGAGCTACTGCTCCCGGTCGAGACCGCGCTGGACGACATCCCGGCGCTGGCCCTGACCGAGGCGGAAGGCCAAAGTCTTCGGCACGGACAATCGGTTGCGGCGCTTCCCGTCGTATCCCGGTCGCCGTCTGTTGTCGTCTCTCAGGGCGCGATTGTTTGCGCCATGGCGGGCGGCAAGCCGGTAGCTTTGGCGCAAATAGTGGGGGCGGAAATTCGCCCTCTTCGTGTCTTGAACTTATGATGAAATGGAGTCGCCGATGTCGATTACTGCTGAAAAGAAACAAGAACTTATCGGAAAATTCGCCACGGCGAATGGCGATACCGGTTCTCCCGAGGTGCAGGTTGCTATTCTTAGCGAACGCATTGTTAACCTTACCGAACACCTGAAGATCCACAAAAAGGATTTCCATTCCCGCCGTGGTCTTTTGATGATGGTTGGGCAGCGCCGCCGGCTTCTTGATTATGTGAAAAGAAAAGAAGCCACGCGCTACGAGAAGCTGGTGAAAGAGCTGGGTCTGCGCCGTTAACGGCGCCGGTCCTATGCGGCAAACCATCCGGCGCAATTGGCCGGATTCGCAAACAAGCGGGATTTCCCGCAAAACCGAAATATCGGACACGGGGCAAGAATTCGCTTGCCGCGCCCCATTTGTTGTTTTCGATCGGTTCCGCCCAAAGTTCCTGCGCATTGTTTTGGCGCAGGGTTTGGGCGACGCCGGACAGTGGTCATGAGAATCGCTTTATCGGAAGTGACGTAAAGATCGGGGCGCCCCCCCAAATGATGCGGGGTGCCGGAATGGAAAGAAGGAATTTTAAATTGAGCACGATGTTTAAAGAATACCGGAAAGAAATCGAGTGGGGCGGACGCACCCTCGTCTTCGAGACCGGCAAAATCGCTCGTCAGGCTGACGGCGCGGTCATGGTCACTTATGGTGACACCAAAGTTTTGTGCACGGCAGTCGGCGCCAAAACGCCAAAGGAAGGCATCGATTTCTTCCCGCTGACCGTCAACTACCAGGAAAAAACCTTTGCCGGCGGCAAGATCCCCGGCGGCTTTTTCAAGCGTGAGGGACGTCCCACAGAAAAAGACACCCTGACCTCGCGACTAATTGACCGACCGATCCGGCCGCTTTTCGCGAAGCAATACAAGAACGAAACCCAGGTCATCTGCACCGTCGTTTCGCACGACATGGAAAACGATCCCGATATGGTCGCTTTGGTCGGCGCGTCGGCTGCCCTGACCATTTCCGGCCTGCCCTTCCTGGGCCCGATCGGTGGTTGCCGGGTTGGCATGATTGACGGTGAATACGTTCTCAATCCCACCCTCGACCAGATGCCAAACACCAAGCTCGATCTGGTCATGGCGGGCACCAACGAAGGCGTGCTGATGGTCGAATCGGAGGCTCATGAGCTGTCCGAGGAAGTCATGCTGGGTGCCGTTTCCTTTGGCCACGATGCTTTCCAGCCGGTGATTGAAGCGATCATCGATCTGGCCGAAGCGTGCGCCAAGGAGCCCATCGAACTGCCCGAACCGCCGGAAGGCAAGGACGCCATCTGCGCCCGTGTCAACGAACTGGCCGAAGCGGGCCTGCGCGATGCCTACGGCGAAACCGGCAAGACCGAACGCCAGGACAAAATCTCGGCCACGCGCAAGGCGGTTGCCGAAGCTCTGGCCGCTGATGAAAACCTGAATCAGGAAATCGTTGGCAAGGTGTTCGGCGGGGCCTTCAAGGACCTGGAAAAAAGCATCGTGCGCCGCGGCATGCTGGATACCGGCAAGCGTATTGACGGTCGCGACACAAAGACCGTGCGCCAAATTTCCGCCGAGGTTGGCATTCTGCCGCGTACCCACGGCAGTGCGCTGTTTACCCGTGGCGAAACCCAGGCTTTGGTGGTGACCACGTTGGGCACCGGCCAGGACGAGCAGATCATGGATGCGTTGGCGGGCGAGTACCGCGAACACTTCATGCTGCACTATAACTTCCCGCCCTATTCGGTGGGTGAAGCCAGCTTCCTGCGCGGCCCTGGCCGACGTGAAATCGGCCACGGCAAACTGGCGTGGCGGGCCATTCGCCCGTTGCTTCCCAGCAAGGAAGACTTCCCCTACACCATCCGCGCGGTTTCGGAAGTGACCGAATCCAACGGTTCGTCCTCGATGGCGACCGTCTGCGGAACGTCACTTTCGTTGATGGACGCGGGCGTTCCGCTGATCCGTCCCGTGGCCGGTATTGCCATGGGCCTGATCAAGGAAGACGACGGCGTTGCCGTGCTGACCGATATTCTCGGCGACGAGGATCACTTGGGCGACATGGACTTCAAGGTGGCCGGTACGGACCAGGGCATCACGTCCTTGCAGATGGACATCAAGATCACGTCCATCACCAAGGACATCATGGGTCAGGCGCTGGAGCAAGCGCGCGAAGGACGCCTGCATATCCTGAATGAGATGGGCAAGACGATCGATTCGTCGCGTTCCGGCGTTAGCGAGAACGCACCGCGCATCACCGTCATCACCATTCCCAAGGACAAGATCCGCGACATCATCGGCCCCGGTGGCAAGATTATTCGCGAAATCTGCGAAGTGACCGGTGCCAAGATCGACATCGAAGATGACGGCACCGTCAAGGTTGCCGCCGTCGACGCGACGGCTGGTGAAGCCGCAATGGAATGGATCCGCAGCATCGTTGCCGAACCGGAAATCGGTGTTGTCTACAACGGCAAGGTCGTCAAAGTCGTCGATTTTGGTGCTTTTGTTAACTTCATGGGCAGCCGCGACGGTTTGGTCCACATCAGCGAATTGGCTCAGCAGCGGGTTGGCAAGGTGGGCGACGTCGTCAATGTCGGCGATCAGGTCAAGGTCAAGCTGATCGGCATCGACGATCGTGGTAAGGTCAAACTTTCCATGAAGGTGGTCGATCAGGAAACGGGGGCCGAGATCAAGAAAGAGGCATCCGAGTCCGCATAAAGTAATACCAAGGTAAAACCGGGCGGGGGGACGCGAAAACAAAAACGCGTCCCCCGGACCCCGGTTGATGGCCGGCAAGGAGGCAAGGGCTTGAAATCGCTGCAATCAGTCAACATTTCCGGATTTGAAGTGTTGCCCCTGGTTGAAGGGGGCAAGGGTGTTTCGGTTTCCAACGGCAATAGCGCCGGGGCCTGGGCGGCAGCCGGGGCGGTGGGAACGTTTTCGGGCACCAACGCCGATTCCTACGATCATCTCGGGAATACGATTCCGCAGGTTTATCACGGCAGGAATCGACGTGCCCGGTACGAAGAACTCATTGCTTACGCCATTCAGGGCGGTATCGCCCAAGCCCAACGTGCCCACGACGTTGCGGGCGGAAAAGGCCCAGTCCACATTAACGTTTTATGGGAAGCCGGTGGCACCCAACGCGTTCTGCACGGAATTCTGGAAGGGGCCCGCGGCCTTATTCACGGCGTAACGTGCGGTGCCGGAATGCCTTACGGCGTGGCTGAAATCGCCGCCCAGTATGGCGTTTACTACTATCCTATTGTGTCTTCGGGCCGCGCTTTCCGCGCCCTTTGGAAACGCTCGTTCAAGGATTATACGGAACTTCTGGGCGGTGTTGTTTACGAAGACCCCTGGCTGGCCGGTGGCCATAACGGGCTTAGTAATTCAGAAGACCCGACCCAGCCCCAGGATCCGCTTCCCCGTGTCGCCGAACTGCGTTCGGTCATGCGCGATTTTGGTCTGGATCGCACACCGATCATCATGGCGGGCGGCGTCTGGTACTTGCGTGATTGGCAAGACTGGATCGACAACCCGGAATTGGGGCCGATTGCCTTCCAGTTGGGAACGCGGCCAATTCTGACCCAGGAAAGTCCGGTATCGGAAGCCTGGAAAAAGCGCCTGACCAGCTTGAAGGAAGGCGATGTTTTCCTCAACAAGTTCAGCCCGACCGGGTTCTACTCGTCGGCGATCAATAATGCTTTCATTGCGGAATTGCGCGGGCGCAGCGAACGTCAGGTCGTGTTTTCACGCGAACCCATCGGCGAAAACACCGAAGAACTGTCGGTTGGCGCGCGTGGCCGCCTTTTCTATTTGACCCCGGCGGACAAGGCGCGGGCCGCCGCATGGATCGCCCAGGGCTATAGCATTCCCATGCGTACGCCCGATTCGACTCTGATCTTCGTGGCTCCTGAAAAGGGCGAGCAAATTCGCGCCGACCAGGGTGGTTGCATGGGCTGCCTTAGCCAGTGCCGGTTCAGCAATTGGGCTCAGAACGACGCGGGAACGACCGGAAAACCCGCCGATCCGCGTTCCTACTGTATCCAGAAAACGCTCCAGGCGATTGCTCATTCGGACGACCTCGAAAACAATCTGATGTTCTCGGGCCATAATGCCTATGAGTTTGCCAACGACCCGTTTTTCGCGGATGGTTTCATTCCGACGGTCCGCCAGATGGTCGAGCGGCTTAAAACCGGCGATTAAACAACAACCCAAGGAATTAAATGAATTAACGCTGCCTGATGGGCGGCGTTTTTCTTGCCCAATACCCATAAATTAATTATTGTTAAATTGAGAAAATTGCCATATCGTATTTACATTATCCTTATTTAAAACTTTCGAATACCTATATGGGAAACATGAAAAAAATTCGTCCGTTCAGCCAAATCATCGATCGTTTGCGCGACGCCGGTTTGCGACCGACGCGTCAACGTCTGGCATTGGCCAAGATTCTCTTTGAAGGCGGCGACCGTCACCTGACGGCGGAAATGCTGCATGCCGAGGTTCTAGGTGCCAATGTTCGGGTCTCGCTGGCGACGGTTTACAACACGTTGCACCAGTTCACGTCTTGCGAAATGCTGCGCGAGATCGTGGTCGACGCCTCGCGCTCCTATTTTGATACCAACACAACCGAGCACCATCACTTTTTCATGGAAAATACCGGGAGTCTGGTTGATATCCCCGGCGACAATATCGTCGTCTCCAAGCTTCCTCAGGTGCCCGATGGCCATGTGATCAAGCGGGTGGAGGTTATTGTCCGCGTTGGCGACGCATAAAAAAACAATAGCGCCGTGACAATAGGTTACGAGTAAATCTAGAGGCATTATAATTCTTGACAGGTGGGTACGCAACCACCATATCCTGTGTTCTGTCGTATTGACGCAATTTTGCGAGAACGAGGGGGAGAAAATGTCTGATTTGAAGGGCTCGAATACCGAACAAAATTTGAAAGACGCCTTTGCTGGCGAATCCCAGGCCAATCGGCGTTATCTGTATTTTGCGCAAAAAGCCGATGTTGAGGGCTACAACGATGTTTCGGCCGTGTTTCGTTCGACCGCCGAAGGCGAAACCGGACATGCGCACGGTCATCTCGAATATCTTGAAGAAACCGGCGATCCGGCGACCGGCCTTCCCATCGGCCCCACGGCTGATAACCTGAAGGCGGCCGTTGCTGGCGAAACCCACGAATACACCGACATGTATCCGGGCATGGCCAAGACCGCCCGCGAAGAAGGTTTCGACGAAATCGCCGACTGGTTTGAAACCCTGGCCAAAGCTGAAAAGTCCCATGCCGGACGTTTCCAGAAGGCCCTGGACGGACTTGATTAATTAACCTGCGCATAGCGGGGAAAACGTTCATGCGAGAGGGCAGCCTGGAAGCCCCATCGCGCCATGCAATAGCGTGGCGCGATGCGGCGTTTTACGATAGGGACGACCTGGACAAGGAACTGCGGCGGGTGTTTGACATCTGCCACGGATGCCGCCGCTGTTTCAATTTGTGCGACAGTTTTCCGCGCCTTTTCGACATGATCGACGATTGCGAGTCGGGCGAGTTGGATGGCGTCGATAGCCAACAATTCAAGGCGGTTGCCGACGCCTGCACCCTTTGCGACATGTGCTTTTTGACCAAGTGTCCGTACGTGCCGCCGCACGAATTCAATCTCGATTTTCCCCACTTGATGCTGCGCTACCGGGCGCTTGAGGCGCGTGAGCATAAGGTCGGCTTCATCGACAAGCAGATCAGCGAAACCGACCGCAATGGCCGCCTGGGTTGCGCGGTCGCGCCGCTTGCCAATTGGGCGACCGGTTGCTCCAACAAATTAACGCGGCCTCTTATGGAAGGGGTTGCGGGCATTCACCGCGAGGCGTATTTGCCGAAATTTCATGGCAAGACCCTGGTTGCACGGGCCAAACGCGAGCCGCGCACGCTCAATCCCGAGGCTCCGGCGGTGGGGCGCAAGGCGGTCCTCTACGCCACCTGTTTCGTCAATTACAACAACCCCGACATCGGCATGGCGGCGCTCGATGTACTGGCCGCAAACGGCGTGCAAACCGAGGTCGTTTATCCAAGCTGTTGCGGTATGCCACAATTGGAACACGGCGATCTGGCCCGCGTGGCCAAACAGGCCGAAACCGTGGCTGGCGCCTTCGCCGAATGGATCGATAAGGGCTATGACGTCATTTCCCTGGTTCCGTCGTGCACTTTGATGATGAAGTTCGAGTGGCCGCTACTTGTCCCCGAAAACGAGGATGTGAAGCGCCTGAGCCAAGCGACCTTCGATATCAGCGAGTACGTTTGCGATATCGCCCGCAAGGAAGGTTTGGCCGAAGGGCTGACACCTGCGCCCGGCGGAGTGGCTGTTCATGTGGCGTGCCACGCGCGCGCCCAGAACATGGGCCGCAAGTCAGCCGAGATGCTGGGCTTTTTACCCGATACCGACGTCACGGTTATCGAGCGTTGCTCGGGACACGGCGGATCGTGGGGGATCAAGAAGGAAAACTTCGACACCGCCCTGAAAATCGGCAAGCCGGTTGCTCGTCAAGTGGCCAAGGCGGGTGCCGCTTACGTGGTGTCCGAATGTCCGTTGGCGCGCGAGCACATTGTGCAGGGCATGGAAAAGCTGGGTGAGGATATATCAAACGTGCAAACCGCCAACCATCCCATTCAAATCATGGCCCGCGCTTACGGACAAGAAAGTTGATAGCAATGACCAAAACCGAGATCACGCGGGCCGATATTATGGCGATGGACGACTACGCCCTCGTGCGCCTTGATCGCCGCCGCGCCATTGGCGAACTCAAAAGGCCGCGCCGGGTGGCCCTCGGCCCCGACGCCACCTTCTATTTCGAATGCTTTGAGACCATGTGGCATCAGGTCCACGAGATGCTGTTCATCGAAAAAGGCGGCGAGGCCCAGATCGGCGACGAATTGGCGGCCTATAACCCGCTGATCCCCAACGGGCGCGAACTGGTCGCCACCTTGATGTTCGAAATCGACAACGCCGAACGGCGCGGCGCATTCCTGGCCGGGCTGGGCGGGGTCGAGGAAACCGTGAGCCTATCGTTCGCGGGAGAAACCATCCAGGCAATCCCCGAAGCCGACGTCGATCGCACCACGGCGGATGGCAAAGCGTCATCCATCCAGTTCCTGCATTTCCCGTTCACCGACGCCCAGGCCAAAAAATTCAAGACCCCGGGAACCCAAGCCACCCTGGCCGTCGGCCATCCCAAATACCCGCACATGACCATCCTGCCCGAAGCCGCCCGCGTTTCGCTGGCGGGGGATTTTTCGTAGGGGCAAAACCTCGTTCAGCGGTGGGGATCGTAGCGTTACCATCTCTCCAACCGGCAAATTTCTGTGCTGGCCCACCGCATGCGTGCCGCCAGATCGTATCCGAGTCCGCGCTGCAAACTCTGGATGGCCTCGTTGATCAACGGATCGCTGAGCGCGCGGGTGTTTGGATGCTCAAGCACCATCAGCTCGACGTTTTGCATAGCGACAGCGGTGGTGACGCGCGGCCCAGGATTCAGGAAGCTCATCTCGCCAAAAAAGCCGCCGGGTCCGACCCGTTTCAGACGCTTATAGTGATATTTGCTGGTGGGTATCCGAATATCCACTTCGCCGTGAAGCACCAGATAAAGCGCATTGTCTTCCTGACCCGCCGTGAACACGCGGGCTTTGCGGCGAAATGTGACCGGTCGAAGAATATCGCGAAGCGCGCGCGAAATTCTTGGACGCATGGCTTTACACAGATCATTGTCCTCAGGCTCAACCCTTTCAGCAGACCCGGTCGGAGCGTGGCCGTTGACCTGGGTCAGGAGCCCGTTTTCGGCAAATTCCAAGGCTTTGTCCGTACTCCTGAAAGTCTTTGCATTGAAATCCCTGTCACCGGGATCAAGCAGATGCAGCAGCTTTTTCATCTTGCGATCCTGGGCGATGCTGGTGAAAAGGTTGGCAAACAGCAGGTGGCCGCCGTGCGCGTTAATGAGAACCATCATTTGATGCAGTAGGTTAAGGCCGCACATATCCAGCGATTGAACCCGACGCATGTTCAGAATGATCCAGGCGGGTCGTTTGAGGTCAGGCAGCAATTCCGTGAACAGCCGATCCACCGTGCCGAAAAACAGGTGCCCACGCAGTTCAATACAAAGAATCTGGTCGCCATGCTTATCGAGCAAAGTGTTCTCTTTTTTGCTGCGATGACGCAGGGCCCGGCGCTCTCTTCCGGTCGTGCGTTCGTGGATGACCGTGGCGCGGCTTTGGCTGCGGATAAACAACACCGCAGCGCTCAACACGCCGACTCCCACGCCGGTCATGAGATCAAACGTCAACGTCGCGCCAACAACGATCAGCGCAAGAATCCCGTCGATACGGGCCTTTTTTGTTTGCAGCCAGGAAATGATGCGCCATTCCAGCATATGGAAACCGACATGGATGATGACACCGGCAAGAACACTGATGGGAAGGTATTCGCCCAGTCGGCCCAAAAAAAGGATCAAGACGACAAACATTAGCCCAGCGAACACCGCGGGCCTCCGCCGTCCGCCGGAATGGATCGCCGTGAGGGTGGATCCCTTGGTTCCGCCGCCGCCGCAGCCCCCCAAAAGGCCAGCAGCTATCTGGCCTATGCCCTGCGCCACGAGTTCACGCCCGCCATTGTGACGGCTGCCGGTGGCGGCGTCGGCAACTACCGCAGTCACCAGGCAGTCGATGGATGCAAGCACAGCCAGGGCCAGGGCCGAGGCGATGATTAATTGCCACGGAAAACTCCCAAGCGCTGACAAATTCAGGTTCAGCGCCGAGGCTTCCAAGCTAGGTATGGAGCCCACGATCCACGCTCTGGGAACCGGACCGGGCACCACCGCCATGATAAGATGGAAGCTGACCATCCCGACCACGAGCCCACTAACGATCCCCGGAATCTTTGGCAGCCACCTGGGGCCAAAGTTGATGCCAAGAAGGGTGAGCGCCGTTGTCGCGGCGGGCACGAGCAGCCAAGCTATCTCCGATAATATTTCCGTGCCGCCCGCAAAACTCGATTTCTGGGACTCGACCATCAAGATGCCGAGCGCGCTTACCAAACTCGACAAACCGTCGCTGCCGCCAAAAATATTAGCCAACTGGGACTCGATCATCAAAATGCCGATTGCGGTGACCAGCCCGGTTAGCGTGGGATAGGGGATGTACTTGACAAGTTGGCCACCGCCCGTGACCCCTAGAAGCACCTGAAGCGCCCCGGCCAGCACCAGAAGTATCGCAAGAACGCTCAGCAGATCGGCCCCTTGCACGCCGGTAGCGCAAACCGATGCCAGTGTGGCGACCAACAGCATCGTCACCGGCCCGTTTGGCGCACTGATCATTCCGCGAGTATTGCCGCCGATGCCCGACACCAATGAAATGGTCGCGGCACCAATCAGACCCGCCAGGGCGCCGCTGGAAACACCGAACCCCATGGATGCAAACAATACAATTCCCAGCCCCATGGATTGAGGAAGAGCAACCGCCATGCCGGTCAATCCGCCAATTAAATCACCTACATGAGACCTGCTGACGTCGCGAATTATCTTGTACCCAGCCATCATTGACAGCATCCTGCGTATATGGAAAGTGAATCTGGCGGCTCATTGAAATGCGCACATGGTGCGCTTATCTCGGGAAACATACGCATTAAGTGCGTTTTTGTAAAGATAAAAGCGCACTTAATGCGCCAACAATTAGATGCTTCGGAATCAACCTCCGCATGGCAGGGCGTGTTATGAATGCAGAGCAATTTAAGAAATGGCGAAAATCATTGAAACTCAAGCAACACGATGCAGCCGAATTGCTCGGCCTGAAAAAACGCATGATCCAGTATTACGAAAAAGGTGATCGCGATGGACGAACGGTTGAGATTCCCAAATCCGTTCGCCTTGCCTGCTACGCCATCACACAGGGGATTCTAGATTTTGACGGAGAGAACAGCCGAAGAAAGTCTGATCCAGTGTTCTGAAACCCTGCCCGGGAAGTCAAATCCCCACAAAATCGGGAAGGGGGCGCAGGATCCTATGCGGAGTTCCCCGTTATTTTGGCCACGCGATTTCGGGTAATTCGCCATTCGTGTCGTCATCGAAGGGCTGCAGTGCGCCCATTTCGGTTGTGATGGGGATGACCCCCGCCCAGGGATCGAAGTCCTGGTCCCGGTCCCCGATATTGGGCGGGGCGGCTCGCATTTTTACCGAGGCTTCGTTGATCGGAATTTCCACGACGACTATCGAACGGATTTCCCCGTCATCGGGCTGGCGGACCTTTTCCCACCGGTTCGGAAGGAAACGTTCGACGATCATGCGCAAGGCTCGGCGTATTTGTTCGAGGTCCGACACCATGCGACCGTGCCCGTAGACGACGGCTGAGCGATAATTAAACGAATGCGAGGCGGCTGCCTTGCCCAGGACCAGCCCGTCCACGCAGGTGAACGACAGGCAGGCTTCCTGCCCGTTCGCGATGGCGTTCAGCATTCCGTTTTTGGCATGGCCGTGAAAATAGACAACGTCGCCGTCACGCACATGATATTGCGGGGTTACGCGCGGGCCGTCGGGGGTGGAAATGGCGATATGACAGATGATCGCGGCGTCGATAATGGCACGAACGCTCCCTTGGTCATAAAGCGCGCGCGGCGCGCCCCGAATGACTTTTGTCCGTTCGCTCGGTGCTTTGGGGGTCATTGGATGATTCCTGGGGGCGTTTTCCGACTTTATTACTCGACGATCTCGTCCTTGTAGGCGCCCCAGAATTCCAGTTTGCGTAGCCAGCCGGTAAAACCGCCCACTTCGACCCGGCACCAAAGTTTGCCGCCCGGGCAGGCCAGAAGGGTGCCGACGACGCCGGGTTCGGTGCGGGCCACGGCGCGGGCCACGGTGTCGGGTTTTTCGCGCAGGGTGCGAATGGTTCCGGTCACAATCAGGGTTCGGCGGCCACTTAGCAGGCTTTGGTGCATCCAGCCCTGGGTCCCCTGCCAATCCCGGATTTTGCGCCACGTCTGGTGTTCGGCAATGATTTCCAGCGGAAGATCCTTGCGCAAATAGACCCATTCTTCGGGGTATTGAACACCGGGGCCGGTGCGTAATTTAGCCTTGTCGGCGCGCAAGCTGATGAATCGCGGTAACGGCAGCCCCGTTCCCTGAGGGGCGGCAAAGGCGAAAAACGGCCCCAAAACAACGGCCAACCCCAACGCAACGGCACCAAGCTGCACAAATCGAACCCACTGGACCACGCGGCTTATCCCCTTGTTTTGGCATCAGACGCATTATATTACCAAGGATCAGTGATAAAGGCATGGTGCAAATGAAACCAGTTGTTGTTGTGACGCGAAAACTTCCGGACGCAATTGAGACGCGGATGATGGAGCTGTTCGACGCGCGCCTCAATCTTGATGATGCGCCCATGAGCAAGGCACAATTGATTGAGGCCGTGCGCATCGCCGACGTTTTGACCCCGACCATCACCGATCGCATTGACGCTGCGGTTCTTGCCGAGGCGGGACCAAATCTAAAGCTCATCGCCAATTTCGGGACCGGCGTCGATCATATTGACATCGCGGCAGCCGACGCGCGCGGAATTGTCGTCACCAACACCCCAGACGTTTTGACCGACGACACCGCTGACATGACCATGGCCATGATTTTGGCCGCGTCGCGACGCCTGGGCGAAGGTGAGCGTATGTTGCGCGCCGGGGCCTGGAACGGTTGGTCGCCAACATGGATGCTGGGCCGACGCATCCACGGAAAGCGCCTGGGTATTCTGGGTATGGGCCGCATTGGTCAGGCCCTGGCGGCGCGGGCCAAAGGGTTTGGGCTATCCATCCATTACCATAACCGTCGGCGCGTCCATCCCGAGGTGGAAAACGAGTTGGAGGCGACCTACTGGGAAAGCCTGGATCAGATGCTGGCGCGCATGGACATTATCTCGGTCAATTGCCCGCACACACCGGCGACTTATCATTTGCTGTCGGCGCGGCGCTTGCGCCTGTTGCAGCCGCACGCCTATATCGTCAACACCTCGCGCGGCGAGGTTATCGATGAAAATGCCCTGACGCGCATGTTGATCGCCGGCGATCTGGGCGGCGCGGCGCTCGATGTGTTTGAACACGCGCCCGCCGTCAATCCGAAACTGACCGCCCTGGAAAATGTTGTTCTGGTCCCGCACATGGGCTCGGCAACCCTGGAGGGGCGCATCGACATGGGCGAAAAGGTGGTCATCAACATCAAAACGTTCGTCGATGGCAATCCACCGCCGGACCGGGTGTTGGGTGACCTCCCCTAAGCGGCCCCTGGCCCGATCCATCCCTTTTGTCGACCCGGCGCGCGCGTTCGAAGCCTTCGCGGATGAACCGGCGGCGGTCCTGCTGGACAGCGCGCAAGCATCCGGCGGTCGGGACCGATGGGGCTATATTGCCGCCGACCCATTTGCCCTGATTGAATGGCGCCTGGGCGACCCAAGTTCGAACCCCTTGGCCGAAATTGCCGCGATGCTGGAAAAGTTTCGCATACGGAATGATCCGGATTTGCCGCCTTTTCAAACCGGGGCGGTGGGTTTTCTGGGATATGAACTTGGGACCACGCTGGAGCGCCTGCCGCAACCCCAACGCCTGGGCTGCGGCCTTCCCGATCTGTATATGGGACTCTATGACACCATCGCCGCCTTCGATATGACCGAAAAACGGGCCTGGATTATTGCCTCTGATATCGCAAGGGGTGGCGTCGACGGGCGCATGGCGGCAATGGCGACGCGCATTCAAGCGGCCCCCGCCCCGCCGGCCGACCCCGGCGGCCACTCGTCATGGCATTTCGAGACCGCTCGCGCCAAATTCGAGGCCAACGTGGCGCATGCCATTGATTACATTCACGCGGGCGATATCTATCAGGCCAACATCTCGCACCGCCTAATTGCCCCGATGCCCAAGGGGCTTAGCCCGCTGGCCCTGTACCGCAGAATTCGCGCGCGCAACCCGGCACCGTTCGGGGCGGTCATCAATTGTGGGAACGATCAGGCCGTGGTATCGGCTTCGCCCGAACGGTTTCTTCGATTGTCGGCGGACCGCGCCATCGAAACCCGGCCCATCAAAGGCACGCGCCCGCGCAGCCCCAATCCGGCCGAGGACGCCGCCCTGGCGCGCGAATTGAGCCGTAGCGCCAAGGATCGCGCCGAAAATCTTATGATCGTTGATCTGTTGCGCAATGATCTGTCCAGGGTGGCGGAAACCGGAAGCGTTTCGGTTCCGAAACTATGTGGATTGGAAAGTTTCGCGACCGTTCATCACCTGGTTTCGGTTATTGAGGCGCAGTTGCGCGCAGGCCTTGGGCCGGTCGATCTTTTGCGCGCCGCCTTCCCCGGCGGATCCATCACGGGGGCACCCAAAATCCGTGCCATGGAGGTCATTTCGGAACTGGAATGCGCCCGGCGCGGCCCCTATTGCGGAACCATTGCCTGGATCGGGTTTGATGGCGCGATGGATTCCAGCATCGTCATTCGCACCCTTGTTATTGAGGGTGGCCAAGCCGTCTTGCAGGTCGGTGGCGGCATTGTTGCCGATTCCGACCCCGCCAGCGAGTTCGAAGAAACCATGGACAAGGCGCGAGCACTCATGCAAAGCCTTTCCCTGAAACCGGGGGAAAGCCAATGAAAGTGTGGCTGAACGGCGACTTGGTATCGGCGGAACAGGCCCGCATCCGTGTGGATGACCGGGGCTTTTTGCTGGGTGACGGCGTTTTCGAGACCATCGCCGTTCGCGATTTCGAACCCCTTCGCCTGGATCGGCACCTTGCTCGTCTTGCTCAGGGCTTGCGGGTTTGCGGAATAACGCCAGCTTATTCGCGCGATGATCTGGAAGCGGCCCTTCGGCGAACGGCGGAAGAAAACGCCATTGAACACGGGACGCTGCGCCTGACGGTTTCGCGCGGCCCGGCCCCACGGGGCCTGCGCCCGCCGGAAAACGCGTCGCCCAGCGTTTTGGTCACGGCGTTCGCTCAACCCCTCGCTCCGCCCAAACCCGTCACCGCGGTGATCGCCGCCTCGACACGGCGCAACGAATTTTCGCCGCTTTCTCGCATCAAATCGCTGAATTATC
>FLOH01000597.1_pt1 | contig 72223 bp, 59 predicted proteins | sample 756751 | NCBI WGS metagenome assembly FLOH01 (sample SAMEA4026879, study PRJEB14308) | marine metagenome | biome: coastal water; material: water | depth 74 m
CGGGCGCGGGCGAGGTCTTCGTCGGTGGTGATCTTCAGGTTGTTCTCCGATCCGGCGACCACGGCGACTTCGATCCCGGCATGGGCGGCGACGGCAGCGTCATCGGTAAACGTCTGTTCTTTCACGTGTTCGGCCTTGCGATGGGCTTTGAGAATGGCTTCGAAGCGGAAGCCCTGGGGGGTTTGGGCCCGGAAAACACCGTCGCGGGGCACACCGCCGGTGATGATGCCGCCGCTGGAGAGCTTGAGCGTATCGCTGACCGCCAGCGCCGGTATTGCGCCATCGGCTTCGTCCAGCGCGGCCAGCACCCGGTCGATCAGCGTGCCGTCCACCAGGGGGCGGGCAGCATCGTGGATCAGAACGCGGGCCGGAGCTTCGTCACACAGGCTTTCGAGACCGAGACGCACCGAATCATGGCGTTCCGTGCCACCGGTCACGGGCGCCATCAGCCCCAACCCCCGCACGGCATCTTCGTAATGCTGGCGGTCGTCGCGGTGGATGACGACGCGCACGCCATCGACGCCGGGATGCGCAGCAAAGGCGGCGGCGGCGCGGGCGAGCACGATGGTTTGCCCGGCGAGGGGCAGGTATTGCTTGGGCGCGGGGCCGCGTTCACCGAAGCGCCGGCCACGCCCGGCGGCGACGATCAGGGCGATGGTTCCACCCGTGCTCATGAAGAGGTCTCCAAAATCATGGCGTGAGCCTAGTCGCCACCGGGCGTCCTGCCAAGCGCCACAAGCGTGCCCGCCGCGAGGGCCGAAAACTGTTATCTTTCCCGCCCCTTGACCGCGCGGTATATACTCCGCCCCATGCTAGTCACCATGTCACCCGCGATGTCCTATCTGCTTCTTCATCTCGCCGCCCTGGCGGCCCTGGCCGCAATGACGGTCGCTGCCTATGGTGCGCCGCCCGAGAGCACGGGCCGTCCGCCCCGATTCTGGCTGTCTTCCCTGGTTGCGCTCGCGGGGACCAGCGCGGTGGTCTGGGTTGCATTTTCCGGCGGCTGGCGCGCGGACCTGGCACCGGCGCTGTGGTTGACGGTGGCGGTGACGCTTTTCATGTTTGTGCTGGGCGCTTTGCGTTCGGTAGCACTGGCCCGTCTTGCGGTGGTTCTGGGGCCTTACCTTCTGGTGCTCGCCGCACTGGCGGCCGTGTGGTCACACGCGCCCGGTGCCACGGCCACCTCGGCGGCGGGGCCGTGGCTAGGGCTGCATATCGCCGTTTCCGTAGCGACTTACGCGCTGTTCACGCTGGCCGCAGTGGCGGGTACGGCGGTTTATCTGCAGGAACGCGCGCTCAAGGCGCGGCGTCCGACACGCCTGACGGCCCTGTTGCCGGCGGTCGCCGACGCCGAGCGTTTGCAGCGCATTTTGATGGTATTGGCGGCGGTGGTGCTGGGCATGGGGCTGCTCAGCGGGATGGCATTTGAATTTGTCGAAAGCCGGCGTCTTTTGGTCCTCAGTCACAAGACCTTTTTTGCGCTGGTGGCATTCGGGGTCATGGTGGCCTTGATCGTTGTGGACCGCGCCAGCGGTCTTGCGGGCAAACGGGCGGCGCGGGTTTTGCTGCTGTCCTACCTGTTTCTGACCCTGGCCTATCCGGGGGTCAAGTTCGTCACTGATGTGGTGCTTGGACGGGGCTAGGGCCGCCAGAAGCCCCGCGCCAATGCTTGCGCCCGATGGGTTTCGCTCCTATATTGCCCCTAATTTAATCATACAGTGACATTGCATAAGAAATGACCATTTCCATTGGGCCGGTCCAGCTTGCCAACCCGGTCATCCTTGCCCCCATGTCCGGGGTCACTGATCTGCCGTTCCGCCGCCTTGTCAGGCGGGCGGGGGCGGGGCTCGTGGTTTCGGAAATGATCGCCAGCCAGGCGATGGTGCGGGAAACCCGCCAGTCCCTGAAAATGGGCGCGACCGTGCCCGAGGAATTCCCGATGGCGGTCCAGCTTGCCGGTTGTGAGCCCGATGTGGTGGCGGAGGCGGCGCGTCTCAATGCCGATCGCGGCGCTGCGGTGATCGATATCAACATGGGCTGTCCGGTCAAAAAGGTCGTCAACAAGCAGGCGGGCTCTGCGCTGATGCGTGAGCCAGCGCTGGTGGGGCGCATCCTCGCCGCTGCGGTTAAGGCGGTGGATCTGCCGGTGACGCTGAAGATGCGCATGGGCTGGGATCACGACAGTCTGAACGCACCCGACATCGCGCGAATCGCTGCCGATGCCGGAGTCAAAATGATTACGGTGCATGGCCGCACCCGTTGCCAGATGTATGAAGGTGTTGCGGACTGGTCCTTCGTCGCTCGCGTCAAGGCGTCAGTGGATTTGCCGGTCATCGTCAACGGCGACATCACCACGGTTGAAGATGCCGCCAGTGCCCTCGCGCAGTCGGGTGCCGATGGTGTGATGATCGGTCGTGGTGCATGCGGGCGACCGTGGTTCCTGGCTCAGGTTGCGGCCTTTATCAAGGACGGCACGCGCGTGCCGGACCCGACGGTGGTGGAGCGCGGTGCCATTGCGCTCGAGCATTTCGAGGAAATTTTGCATCATCACGGGGTTTCGCGGGGGGTGCGCATGGCGCGCAAGCATCTGGGGTGGTACGTGACCGGGCTGCGCGACGGTGCGCGCTACCGGGCCGAGGTCAACCAGCTCGACGATCCCGAGGCAATTCGTATATTGACCCAGACATTTTTTGCCAGAGCTTGCGAAGACAAAACGCAATCTGCGGGGATGGTGGCAGCATGAACCTGAAACTGGTCCATAGGGACGGCGGCGCGGGCATGGGCGAGGGACGGTTTGAAACCGTGCTTAATGCTCTGGCCGATCCGATTCTCGTGCTCAATGCCGAGGGCGGTATCGCCTATGCCAATCTCGCGGCGGAGCAGTTTTTCGATGCCAGCCAGTCGTGGCTGTGTTCGCGCGCGCTCAGCGAATTGATTCCCAACGACAGCCCGGTCTTTGCCATGATCGCGCAAGTTTGCGCGCAAGGTTCCAGTCTGTCGGAATACGGTGTGACACTGGAAACCCCGCGCACGGGATCGCGGCTGGTGACCATTCAGGTGGCGCCTATCGCAGATGAGCCCGGCGCGGTGGCGGTTTCATTTCATGACCGTTCTATCGCGTTCAAGATGACGCGCCAGATGGACAGCCGCAACGCAGTGCGCTCGGTCACCGGGATGGCGGCCCTGCTGGCCCATGAGGTGAAGAACCCGTTGTCGGGCATTCGCGGTGCGGCCCAGCTTCTGGAAACAGCTGCATCCACAGAAGATCGCAAACTGACGCGCCTGATTTGTGATGAAACCGACCGCATCTGCGCGCTGGTTGACCGCATGGAAGTTTTTTCCGAAAACCCGTTCATCGAACGCGAGGCGGTCAATATCCATCAGGTGTTGGGACACGTGCGCGAACTGGCGCAGTCGGGATTTGCCCGCTATATCCGTTTTCGCGAACGCTATGATCCGTCGCTGCCTCCCGTCTCTGGCGACCGTGATCAACTGGTCCAGGTGTTTCTCAACCTGGTCAAGAACGCTGCCGAGGCGGCGCCCAAGCAGGGTGGTGAGGTGACTATCACCACCGGTTATCAGCATGGCCTGCGACTGTCGACGCCCGGTTCCGGGGCGCGCACCCATCTGCCTCTTGTGGTCAGCATCGAAGACAACGGCGAAGGCATTCCCGATGATCTTCGCCCGCATCTGTTCGATCCGTTTGTCACGACCAAGGCCGGGGGGACGGGTTTGGGGCTTCCGCTTGTTGCCAAGATCATCGGCGATCACGGCGGCATCGTCGAATTTACCAGCGAGCCTGGGCACACTGTCTTCAGGGTTTATCTCCCCGTCTATACGGGGTCGGAGAAAAAGAATGGCTGAAATGACGGTGCTCATCGCTGACGACGACAGCGCGATCCGGACCGTGGTCAGCCAGGCGCTTTCGCGCAATGGCTATACTGTGCGCGCCACATCCAACGCCGCGACGCTGTGGAGTTGGGTGTCCAATGGGGAGGGTGATCTGGTGATCACCGATGTGGTTTTGCCCGATGAGAACGGGCTCGATCTGGTGCCGCGCATCCGCAAGATTCGTCCCGACCTTCGGGTTATCGTCATGAGCGCCCAGAACACGCTGCTCACCGCGCTCAAGGCGAACCAGCGCGGCGCTTTCGAATATCTGCCCAAGCCGTTCGACCTGAACGAACTGGTCAGCGTGGTCAAAAAGGCATTTTCCCAGCCGACGAGCCAACCTGGTGGTCCCAAGCGCGTGGACCCGGAAGAAGATCAATTGCCGTTGATCGGTCGTTCGCCGGCGATGCAGGAAATTTATCGCACCCTTGCGCGCCTGATCGGCACCGATCTCACGGTAATGATCACCGGCGAATCGGGAACCGGCAAGGAACTGGTAGCCCGGGCGCTGCATGATTATGGCGCCCGCAAATCGGGGACATTTGTCGCTATCAACATGGCGGCGATTCCACGTGAATTGATCGAGAGCGAATTGTTCGGCCACGAACGCGGCGCCTTTACCGGGGCCGGTCAGCGCCACGTTGGGCGTTTCGAGCAGGCCGAGGGCGGCACCCTGTTCCTCGATGAAATCGGCGACATGCCGCTGGAGGCCCAGACCCGGCTGTTGCGCGTCCTGCAGGAGGGGGAATACACCACCGTTGGCGGTCGTTCGGCAATTCGCACCAATGTGCGCATCATCGCTGCCACCCATCGGAACCTTCGCCGCCTGGTATCTCAGGGGCTGTTCCGCGAAGATCTGTTCTATCGCCTTAACGTCGTGCCTATCCGCTTGCCGCCGTTGCGTGAGCGCACCGAAGATATCCCCCTGTTGGCGCGCCACTTCCTGTCTGAGGTCGAGAGCGAAGGCTTGCCGGCCAAGCGCATTGACGAAGCGGGGATGGCGCGTCTGGTTGATTATCGCTGGCCGGGCAACGTGCGGGAGCTGGAGAACCTGATACGCCGTTTGGCCGCGCTCTATTCCCAGGAACTGATCGGCCTTGATGTGATCGAGGCGGAACTGTCCGAGGCGCCGGTGATGGGGGATGAGGGGGAGGTGGAAACCCATGAGGGCGAGAGTCTTGGTGCGTCGGTGGAACGCCACCTGCGCGATTATTTTGGGGCCCACAAGGATAGATTGCCGCCACCGGGATTGTACGACCGCATTCTGCGGGAGATTGAGCGGCCGATGCTGACGCTCTCGCTTGAGGCAACACGGGGCAACCAGATCAAGGCTGCTCGGCTGCTCGGCCTCAATCGCAATACCCTGCGCAAGAAACTGCGGGAATTGGACATTCAGGTAATTCGCGGCGTAAAGTGAGCGCGCTTCGGGCCTTCCTTGCCCGCCACCACATCTGTCAGCAAGCGGTTGTATCCATGACGGAAAACGTCGCCAGCACGTTCCCAGATAGGCTCGCCCGTTTGACCCGTTGGGCGACGCGCGTGGGCCTGGCGGATAAGGCCGTCGTTGTTCTGACGGTTGCCGCGATTGCGTCTGGCATCGCCACATATCTTGTTTTTACCCAGCCAGGCGGCGGCTTGCCGCGGGCTACCGGCTTGGTGCTGGGGCTGATCTACCTGGATCTTGCGATCCTGCTCATCCTCGGCGTGCTCGTGGTGCGCCGCATGGTGCAGCTTTGGGTCATGCGGCGGCGTGGGTCGGCCGGATCGCGCCTGCATATCCGCCTTGTGGTGCTGTTCAGTCTGGTGGCTGTAACCCCGGCGATTATTGTCGCCGTGTTTTCGACGGTTGTTCTGAATTTTGGTCTGCAGAACTGGTTCAGCGAACGGGTGCGGACCGCCGTCGGCGAATCCCAGGCGGTAGCCGAATCGTATCTTGAGGAACACCGTCGCAATATCGGGGGCGACATTCTGGCCATGGCGAATGACGTCAATCGCGAATTGCCCCAGATGTCCCCCGACCTGCGGGAGTTGAACAACTATCTGGAATTCCAGACCCAGGTCCGCAACCTTTCGGAAGCGATCGTTTTTACCGGTAACGGACAGGTGCTGGGCCGTTCACGCCTGAGCTTCACCCTGGCCTTCGAACGTGCGCCGGACTGGGCGCAGCGTCAGGCCCGCCAGGGCGGCGTTGTCTGGCTGGAAGGGGATGAGGACGACCGTCTGCGCGCTCTGGTTCGGCTGGCCGCGTTGCCTGACGCTTTCCTGCTGGTCGGTCGCTTTGTCGATCCGCGTGTGCTGGAGCGGATCGAGCGGACGCGCTCCGCCGTTTCCGGTTATCAGGATCTGGAACAGGTGCGGGCCGATCTGCAGTTGTTGTTCGCCGCGATTTTCGTCCTGGTGGCCTTGTTGTTACTGTTCGTCGCAGTGTGGATCGGCCTTAACTTTGCCAATCGTTTGGCCCACCCGATTGCCGGGTTGGCAACGGCCGCCGAACGTGTGCGCGCCGGTGATTTAAGCGCGCGAGTGGAGGAAGCCGAGAACATTGATGAGCTGGGCACTCTGACGCGGGCCTTCAACCGCATGACCAGTCAGCTTGAAAGCCAGCGCGGCGAACTGGTGGAAGCGAACCGCGTCATGGATACGCGGCGCCGCTTTATCGAGGCACTTCTTTCCGGTGTATCAGCGGGCATTATCGGGCTCGATGGTGAGGGGCGTATCAGTTTTCCCAATGAAACAGCGGCGACGCTTTTGTCGGTGGATATTCACGCGTTCGTCGGTAAACCCGTTACCGATGTTGTGCCGGGTGTTGGTGCCCTGCTTGCTGCGGCACGCAACAATCCCGCACGTGCCCATGAAAGCCAGATCGAGATCCAGCGTCGCGGCCGCACCCGGACACTTTTGGTTCGGGTAACGGCGGAGGTCGAGGTCAGTGAAGTGCGTGGCTACGTGGTTACCTTCGATGATGTGACAGAGCTGATTTCCGCGCAGCGCAAGGCGGCGTGGTCTGATGTTGCGCGCCGTCTGGCGCATGAGATCAAGAATCCCCTGACCCCGATCCAGTTGTCGGCTGAACGTTTGCGTCGCCGCTATCTTGCCGAGATTACATCCGATCCGGAAACTTTCTCCATGTGTGTCGACACGATCATTCGCCAAGTGGGGGACATCGGCAACATGATCACCGAATTTTCATCCTTCGCACGCATGCCCGCGCCGGAATTGCAACGACACGAGGTTCGTTCCATCGTCAATCGCGCAGTTTTTCTGCAGCGTAGCGCCAAGGCCGATATCGAGTTTACCACCGACCTTCCCGACGCCGACGTCGAGATGGTTTGTGATGATCGGCAATTGGTGCAGGCATTGACGAACCTTTTGCAGAATGCTGCTGATTCTATCCAGGCCCGGGTGAAGGCGGATGGTCCGGGGGCGGAAAAGGGCCGAATCAAGCTGGTCCTGAGTTCTGAAAACCGGCGGATCAGCATTTCCGTGGAAGATAACGGCATCGGCCTTCCCCGAGATATAGGGCGGGATATTACAGACCCTTACGTTACCACTCGGGCGGAGGGCACCGGACTAGGGCTTGCTATCGTCCGTAAGATTATGGAGGATCATGGCGGTGAGTTGACGCTGGAGGATGGCTTGGAAAGCGGCGCCAAGGTCAGCCTTATCTTCCGGGCAACAGGCCCCCGCGGTGCCGGCGGCAATGAAACAGAACAGATTAAAAAAATTGCTGAATCCAAAGAATGAAAAAACGACATCTAGTCGTGGCATGGCAAAAATGAATCATGACATCTTGATCGTAGACGACGAAGAAGATATCCGGCTTCTGATATCGGGCGTATTGAAAGACGAGGGATACGATACGCGCACTGTCGGCGACGCGGAAACGGCGTTAAGCGAAATTGATGCGCGCAGGCCGTCGCTGATTATTCTCGATGTCTGGTTGCAAGGCTCCAAGCTGGACGGCATGGAAATTCTCAGCATCGTCAAGACCCAATATCCTGATGTGCCCGTTGTTGTGATTTCCGGTCACGGGAATATCGAAACTGCCGTAACGGCCATCAAGCGCGGCGCTTATGACTACATCGAAAAGCCCTTCAAGACAGACCGGTTGCTTTTGGTGGTGGCGCGCGGGATAGAAGCCGCGCGCCTGCGCCGTGAAAATCAGGACCTGCGCCAGCGTGCGGGTGGTGATGTGGTGATGATCGGTGAATCGGTGGCGATGAAAGAAGTGCGCGGAGCGATAGAGCGCGTTGCCCCGACCAATTCACGTGTTCTCATCACAGGGCCTGCTGGTGTCGGCAAGGAAGTCGCGGCGCGCATGATTCACGCGCATTCGCCGCGGGCGTCGGAGCCGATCGTCGCGATTAATTGCGCAACCATGCGCCCCGACCGGCTCGAGATCGAGTTGTTCGGCGCCGAGGCCGGGGTTGAGGGGCCTGATTTGCCGCGCCATCCCGGTGTGTTTGAGAACGCCGACAAGGGGACCCTGTTTCTGGACGAGGTGGGCGATATGCCGCTTGAGACCCAGGGGCGTATTGTGCGTGTCCTGCAAGAACAGACCTTTGAGCGGGTTGGGGGTGCCACGGAGATCACGGTTGATGTGCGCGTCGTTGCAGCGACCAGCCAGAACCTGGAGGTCCTGGTTTCCGAAGGCAGTTTCCGGGAAGACCTTTACTACCGGCTGAATGTCGTGCCGGTGCAGGTTCCGCCGCTGAAGGCGCGGCGTGAGGATGTTGCCGATCTGGTGAAATTTTTTATGGAGCGCTCGGCGCGGTCGTCGGGCCTGTCGGCCCGTCGTCTTGGTGACGATGCGCTGGCCGTTTTACAGGCCTATGACTGGCCGGGCAACGTGCGCCAGTTGCGCAATGTCGTGGAGTGGCTACTGATCATGGCACCTGGAGACGAAGGGGGGGTGATTCATGTTGATGGTTTGCCCACGGATTTGCTGGAAACCGCTCCGAAAACGATTCGCGGCGCCGGGGCGGACGAGGTCATGAACATGGACCTTCGCGCGGCTCGCGGCACCTTTGAGCGCGAATACCTGTCTGCCCAGATCAACCGGTTCGGCGGGAATGTGTCGCGGACGGCGGAATTTATAGGCATGGAGCGTTCGGCGCTGCATCGCAAGCTGAAGTCCTTGGGGCTTGGCGGCGACATCGGCGCGAAGTAAGGTCTGGCTGGCGCTACAATTGAGTCTCCGGAACCCTGTGACGGCGGTTGGCAGCGCGGGCCGGTTTTTTAGGATGGAACCGAAATGAAGGTCATTGTCTGCGGTGCAGGCCAGGTAGGTACCAGCATCGTCCGCCACCTGGTGGCGGAAAACAACGACGTCACCGTGATCGATTCATCGGCAGACCTGATCCGTAAGATCAGCGACTCGATGGACGTCAAGGCGATGCAGGGCTTTGCCTCGCACCCCGATACGCTGGAAGCGGCGGGTGCGGAAGACGCAGAAATGATCGTCGCCGTGACCTATTCGGATGAGGTCAATATGGTCGCCTGCCAGGTGGCCCATTCCCTGTTCGAAGTGCCGACGAAAATCGCACGCGTGCGCCACCAGAGCTATCTCAACCCGATCTGGGCCGAGCTGTTCAGCCGCGATCACATGCCGATTGATGTCATCATCTCGCCCGAGATCGAGGTGGGCCGCGCCATATCCCGTCGTCTGCATGTGCCTGGTGCCTTTGACACCATTCCGTTGGCCGATGGGCTGGTACAGCTTCTGGGTGTGCGCTGCGATGACGACTGCCCCTTGCTGCATACGCCGCTTCGGCAGTTGACCGAATTGTTCCCGGACCTGCACCTGACCATCGTCGGCATCATTCGAGGCGACAAGCGGTTTGTGCCGTCGTCGAAGGACCATATGCTGCCCGGTGATGAGGTATATTTTGTCTGCGACTCGGCGCAAGTAACCCGCGTCATGGCCGCCTTCGGTCATGAGGAGCCGGAGGCGCGGCGCATCATCATTCTCGGCGGCGGTAATATCGGCCGCTACCTTGCCAATGAGATCGAGAGCCAGCGCCCCGGCGTGAGCGCGCGTGTAATCGAATTTGACAAGGATCGTGCCCATCTTGCGGCGCAGAGCCTGACCCGCACGGTGGTGCTGCAAGGTGATGCGCTGGACCCGGAAATCCTGGAGGAAGCCAACGTCGCCAATGCGGAGGCGGTGATCGCCGTCACCAATGACGATGAGGTCAATATTCTCGCCTCCCTTCTGGCCAAGAGATTTGGCGCGAAGAAGGCGATGACGCTGATCAACAACGTCACCTATGCACCCCTTGTCACGACGCTCGGCATCGATGTCGTGGTCAGCCCGCGCGCGATCACGGTCTCGACGATTCTGCAGCATATTCGCCGTGGCCGTATCCGTGCTGCCCATGCGGTGCACGAGGACTTCGGCGAGGTCATGGAGGCCGAGGCGATGGAAACGTCGTCGCTTGTCGGCGTGCCCCTGCGCGACGCCGATTTGCCTGGTGGCGTGCTGATCGGTGCCATTATTCGTGATGGCGTGGTGATCACGCCCACCGGGGACAGCGTTATCAATGCCCATGACCGCGTCGTGCTGTTCGCCGAGACCGAGGCGGTCAAGAAGGTCGAGCGCATGTTTGCGGTCAGCCTGGAATTCTTCTGAGCCGGCCGAAATTCATGTCACGCATTGCCTATGTCAACGGCCGCTACGTTCCCCACGCTAACGCCGCCGTCCATATCGAAGACCGCGGCTACCAGTTCGCCGACGGCGTCTACGAGGTCATCGCCGTTCGCGATGGCGTCCTGGTAGACCGGTTGCCGCACCTCAAGCGCCTCGCGCGATCGCTCGGTGAACTTGCCATTGACGCGCCCATGTCCGATGCAGCGCTCAGTCATATCTTCGCCGAAATTGTGCGCCGCAATCGCGTGCGCGACGGCATGGTCTATCTCCAGATTACGCGGGGCCAGGCGCCGCGCGATCACGCCTGGTCGCGGGGTTTGCGGCCGGCAGTGGTGGTGACAGCGCGTTCGACCAAGGGCCCGCCCGCAGGGGTGGTGGCCGAGGGTGCGTCGGTGGTCAGCATGCCTGATCTTCGCTGGAAGCGCTGCGACATCAAAACCATTTCATTGCTCGGCAATGTCATGGCGAAGCAGGCGGCACGCGACAAGGGCGCGTTCGAAGCGTTGATGGTGGATGCCGACGGACGGGTAACGGAAGGCAGTTCCACCAACGTCTGGATCGTGACCGCCAAGGGTGTGCTGGTCACGCGACCGGCGGACGAGGCTATCCTCGACGGCATCACGCGGCGCGCAGTGATTGCGCTGGCCCGTGCTGCGGGGCTTCGCTTCACAGAACGAGCCTTCACCTTGCGCGAAGCCCGCGCGGCGGCGGAAATGTTCCTGACCTCCACCACCGCTTTCGTGGTGCCGGTGGTCAAGCTGGATGGCAAGGCGCTGGGGGCCGGCAAGCCCGGCCGCTTTACCCGCCGCCTGTTGGCAGATTACCGCGCTTATGTTGCGGCGGCGGCAAAGGCGCAAGACGCGTGAGTCCTTTGGCGACACCACGTGCCCTGGTGTTCGACTGGGATAACACCTTGGTGGACAACTGGCCCGCCATCCATCAGGCGCTCAATGCGACTTTTGCTGCCATGGGCCATGAGTTATGGACGCTGGACGAAACCAAGGCGCGGGTGCGCAAGTCGCTGCGTGACAGTTTTCCAGAAATGTTCGGCGGCCGCTGGGAAGATGCGCGAAAGGTTTTTTACGATACCTTCGCCGAAGTGCACCTCACTCACCTGCAGCCGCTGGCCGGCGCCGGGGAGGGACTTGCCACGCTGGTCGCTGCGGGGCTTCCTCTTGCGGTGGTCAGCAACAAGAACGGCGCCTACCTGCGTGCGGAAGCGGATGCGCTGGGCTGGAGCGGTCATTTCATTCATATCGTAGGCGCCACTGATGCTGCTGCCGACAAGCCCGCCCCCGATCCGGTGCATATGGCGTTATTGGATAGCGGCTTGACTCCGGGGCCTGATATCTGGTTCATCGGCGACGGCGCGATTGACGTCGAGTGCGCCAAGGCTGCGGGCTTGACCCCGATCGTGCTGGAAAGCCCTGAAATTCGGGCCGAATTGACCCGCCACAAACTTGACCAATTTGTGGGGGATGATAACTTCGTAGCAGGCATGTCTGGTTTGCTGGCCCTTCTGGGGCTGGAGGTTCGGACGACTGCGAGGTCGAAAAAGGAGACGTCGGGTCCTTGATCTGGGCTCGGCACAAGCAAGCGCATTCGGGCAACCGAATTAAAGAAAGAAAAGATAAAATGGCTGCTGACAAATCGCAGAACCTTCAGGACGTTTTCCTCAATACCATTCGCAAGCAAAAGACCCCGGTGACCATTTTCCTGGTCAACGGCGTCAAGCTTCAGGGAATCGTTACCTGGTTCGACAACTTTTCCGTGCTGCTGCGCCGGGATAGTCACTCCCAGTTGGTCTACAAGCACGCCATCTCGACGGTCATGCCGTCGGCGCCGGTGGCTTTGTGGGAAGGTGATGACGAAGGCGAGGATGCTGAGGCCGATGCCAGTGCCTGATCGGGCCTTGTCGTCTATCGCGGCGGATTGATTTCGCACACCCCATCTTCTAAAGGGCGTTCCAGCGGGGGACCGTTGGGCGATGCACCCGGTGATATAGCCGGTGTGTCGGGGCGCGCCTGTGTCGTTTTGCCGCTGTTGCGTGGCGATGGTGCATCGCGCACGGTCGAGGCGCGGCTGGAGGAGGCCTGCGGGCTGGCGGAAGCGATTGAGCTTGATGTGCGTTTCGCTGAAGTGCTCAACGTCAATCATCCGCGTCCGGCGACCCTCATCGGCGGTGGGGCTGCGGATCGGCTGAAGGAGCGCATCGATGACGAGGAAATCTCCATCGTCGTCGTTGACGGGCATCTTACGCCGGTGCAGCAGCGCAATCTGGAGCTGGCGTGGAAGTGCAAGGTTATCGACCGAACCGGGCTGATCCTTGAAATCTTCGGCGCCCGCGCCCGCACACGGGAAGGCTCATTGCAGGTCGAATTGGCGGCACTGACCTATCAGCGCTCCCGGCTGGTGCGGTCATGGACCCACCTTGAGCGCCAGCGCGGCGGTTTCGGCTTCCTTGGCGGTCCAGGTGAAACCCAGATTGAAGCTGACCGACGCCAGATTGATACCCGCATCATCCGCATCAAGGCGGAGCTTGAAGACGTCAAGCGAACCCGCGGCCTGCATCGCCGCGCGCGTTCACGTGTGCCGCTGCCGGTGGTGGCCCTTGTGGGCTACACCAACGCGGGTAAATCCACGCTGTTCAATCGGCTGACGCAGTCCGAGGTTTTCGCCAAGGACCTGCTGTTTGCTACCCTGGATCCGACCATGCGGGCCGTCGGCTTGCCGTCCGGGCGCCGGATTATTCTATCTGACACCGTGGGATTTGTTTCTGACCTGCCGACCGACCTGGTGGCGGCTTTTCGCGCCACGTTGGAAGAGGTGCTGTCAGCCGACATCGTTGTCCATGTGCGCGATGCGGCTCACCCTGACAGCGAGGCGCAAAAAGCCGATGTAGAGACGGTCCTGACCGAGCTTGGGCTAGAGACCGACGACGGCCATCCGATGATCGAGGCGCTCAATAAGATTGACCTGCTGGGCACTGAAGCCAGAGCCGAGCTGGCCACCCGTGCCGCGCGTGATCCCGATACCGCCGCCCTTTCAGCCCAGACCGGGGAGGGGGTGGATGATCTTCTGAACGTGATTGATGCCCGCATGACCGCGCGGCGGCGTGTTTTCCACTACGCCCTGGGGCCGGATCGCGGCGCCGATATCGCCTGGCTTTATGATCATGGCGAGGTCACGGAACGCAGTGACGACGAGGCCGGCACGGCCCATCTCACGGTCAACCTAGATCCCGAGGACGCATCGCGCTTTGAGGCGCGGCAGGGATAAATTCGGGCCTATTTCCCCAGAATCGTAGATTTTTCGGTGCTTTAACCATGAGCCCTGGTTGACAGGCCGGGGGCCGGTCCCTATATCTCTGGCACTCGGCCCGCCTGAGTGCTAACAGCTTGGGGGGCGCAATAAATAAGTGTCTGATTTAACAACACTTTCTAGGGAGAGGGTCATGAACATTCGCCCTTTGCACGACCGCGTAATGGTTGAGCCGCTTACTGCGGAAGACAAGACCGCGGGCGGCATCATCATCCCCGACACCGCCAAGGAAAAGCCGTCCGAGGGCAAGATTATTGCCGTTGGCACGGGCTATCGCGGCGAGGACGGGAAGATCACCAAGCTCGATGTCAAAAAGGGGGATCGCGTGCTTTACGGCAAGTGGTCCGGCAACGAGATCAAGGTGGACGGAAAGGACCTGCTGATCATGCGTGAATCCGACGTGCTCGCAGTCCTCGACAGTGGCGCCACGGTTCATGCCGCGGCGCGTCCGGCAGCGAAGAAGGCGGCCGCGGGGCATACGCATGTTCCCGGTTCCGACTGCTGCTAATTCATCAATCGTTCAATCAGTATCAGGAGAAGGCAATGAATATTAGGCCTCTGCACGACCGCGTCGTGGTTGAGCCCGTCGCTGCGGATCAGAAGACCGCCGGCGGCATCATTATCCCCGACACGGCGCAGGAAAAGCCGTCTGAGGGCAAGATCGTCGCCGTCGGTTCCGGTTACCGGAATGACGAAGGCAAGGTGACCAAGCTCGACGTCAAGAAGGGCGATCGCGTCCTTTACGGCAAGTGGTCCGGCACCGAGATCAAGGTCGACGGCAAGGACCTCTTGATCATGAAAGAATCCGACATTCTCGGCGTGATCGGCTGAGCCGACGCTGAATCGTCAATACAGAAACCAAGGGAGTACTGAATAATGGCAAAAGACGTCAGGTTTTCGACGGATGCCCGTGACCGCATGCTGCGCGGCGTGGACATCCTGGCCGAAGCGGTCAGGGTAACGCTGGGCCCCAAGGGTCGTAACGTTGTTATCGACAAGTCCTTCGGCGCACCGCGCATCACCAAGGACGGTGTTACGGTGGCGAAGGAAATCGAACTTACCGACAAGTTCGAAAACATGGGCGCGCAGATGGTGCGCGAAGTTGCTTCCCGTACCAACGACGAAGCGGGCGACGGCACCACCACGGCGACCATTCTGGCTCACGCCATCGTCCGTGAGGGCGTCAAGGCTGTTGCCGCCGGCATGAACCCGATGGACGTCAAGCGCGGCATCGACATCGCCGTCGAGGAAGTGGTTGGGGATCTGAAGAAGCGCTCCAAGCCGGTCAAGACCAGCAAGGAAATTCAGCAGGTCGGCACCATTTCTGCCAACGGTGAAGAAGCCATTGGCAAGATGATCGCCGATGCCATGGACAAGGTCGGCAAGGAAGGCGTCATCACGGTTGAAGAGGCCAAGGGCCTTGAGACCGAGCTGGACGTGGTCGAAGGCATGCAGTTCGATCGCGGCTACCTGTCGCCGTACTTCATTACCAATGCCGAGAAGATGACCTGCGTGATGGATGAGCCCCTCATCCTCCTGCACGAATCCAAGCTTTCCAACCTGCAGGCTCTCCTGCCGATCCTGGAAAAGGTTGTTCAGTCGTCCAAGCCGCTTCTCATCATTGCTGAGGACGTCGAGGGCGAAGCCCTTGCGACCCTGGTGGTCAACAAGCTGCGCGGTGGCCTGAAGGTCGCGGCCGTGAAGGCGCCGGGCTTCGGTGATCGTCGCAAGGCCATGCTGCAGGACATCGCAGTGCTGACCGGCGGTCAGGTGATCTCGGAAGAGCTTGGCATCAAGCTCGAGAGCGTCACCATGGACATGCTGGGCAAGGCCAAGAAGGTCGATATCGACAAGGAAAATACTGTCATTATCGACGGCGCCGGCAAGAACAAGGCGATCCAGGACCGTTGCACCCAGATCCGTGCGCAGGTCGAGGAAACCACCTCTGACTATGATCGTGAAAAGCTGCAGGAACGTCTGGCGAAGCTCGCGGGCGGCGTTGCGGTGATCAAGGTCGGCGGTGCTACCGAGGTCGAGGTGAAGGAACGCAAGGACCGCGTCGACGACGCGCTCAACGCGACCCGCGCTGCGGTCGAAGAAGGCATCGTCCCGGGCGGCGGCACGGCTCTGCTGTACGCCACCAAGAAGCTGGCAGGCATGAAGCTTGCCAATCATGACCAGCAGGTCGGCGTCGATATCGTGCGCCGCGCGATTCAGGCGCCTGCGCGTCAGATCGCCGAAAATGCTGGTGATGACGGTTCGGTTATCGTCGGCAAGCTGCTGGAGTCCAAGGATCCGAACTTCGGTTACAACGCTCAGACCAGCAAGTACGAAGATCTGGTGAAGTCCGGCATCATTGATCCGACCAAGGTGATCAGGAACGCATTGCAGAATGCAGCTTCGGTGGCGGGCCTTCTGGTCACGACCGAGGCGATGATTGCCGACAAGCCTGAAAAGAAGGAAGCCGGTGGCGGCATGCCCGATATGGGTGGCATGGGCGGCATGGGCGGTATGGGCGGCATGGGTGGCATGGGCGGCTTCTAAGCCAACCTGTACTCACGCTTACCAATGCTTACTGGGAAAGGGGCCGCACACGCGGCCCCTTTTCTTTTGCGCTACACTGTGTCGCCACAACGGGGAGCATGAGGGCATGGCAAAGACAGAAACTGCGAACGTTGCTTTTATCGGTCTTGGCGTTATGGGGGCGCCGATGGCGGGGCATCTTGCCGCCGCCGGTCATCGGGTCGCGGTATGGAACCGAACCTCCGCCAAGGCCGAAGCCTGGGCAGAAGCCAACAAGGGCCGGGTCGCGGCATCTCCGGCGGACGCGGCGGCGGGGGCCGATTTCGTCTTTACCTGTGTCGGCAACGACGATGACGTGCGCGCCGTGGTGCGGGGAGAGCAGGGTGCCCTTGCGGGCATGGCGGCGGGCGCAGTTCTGGTGGATCACACCACGGCATCAGCCGGGCTGGCGCGGGAACTGGCCGCTGCGGCTGCGACACGGGAATGCGGTTTTCTTGACGCGCCGGTTTCCGGCGGACAGGCCGGGGCAGAGAACGGCCAACTCACCATAATGGTCGGCGGCGACGAAGCCGTATTTGCGCGCGCCCAGCCAGTGATGGCGGTTTACGCCCGCGCCGCAACCCTGATGGGTGGGGTGGGCAACGGTCAGCTGACCAAGATGGTCAACCAGATATGTATTGCCGGGCTGATTCAGAGCCTGGCCGAGGGGCTCGATTTTGGGCAGCGGGCAGGGCTCGACGTTGAACGGGTGCTCGATGTTATTTCCAAGGGCGCGGCCCAGTCGTGGCAGATGGACAATCGCGGCAAGACGATGATCCAGGGCGCGTTCGATTTCGGCTTCGCCGTTGACTGGATGCGCAAGGATCTGGCCATTTGCGTCGAGGAGGCGGGGCGTAACGGCGCCCCGCTTGATGTGGTGCGGCTGGTGGATGGCTTTTATGGCGATATTCAGGCCCAGGGCGGCGGTCGCTGGGATACGTCGAGCCTGATTGCCCGGCTACGCAAATAGTCCCGCAGCTTGCCCTTTTTGTGCCGCTTTTTCGCTCAATAGCTAGGAGACAAACGCGGCCGCCAGCGGCGGGTCGCCGCGAGCTCCCATAAGCCGATATCCCGACATGCATGGAGGTGGGCTGATGACGCGTCGTCTTTTGGCGTGGAGCTTTGGGCTCTGCGCTCTTTTCATTTTTTTCACCGGCCCTGCTTCGGCGGCGTGCCGGATGCCGCTGATCATCGGTCAATGGCAGCATATTGGCGACGATAGCCGCTGGGCATTCTTTTCCAGCGGCAAGGTGGATTGTCGCCTGTGCCGCGAGTGGAATGAAAACGGAACCTGTATCTATGTTCGCGATGACGCGGACGAGCAGGGCCGACGCCAGTGTCATTGGTCGGGCAGTGAAGCCCTCAATCGCCAATCGCCTGACGGCAAGCTGACGGTGACCGGCTGGCGCGCAAGGGACGGCGTGTTTGCGGCCCTGGAATTTTCCGACGGCTCGGTGCTGGATATGACAGCGTGCAAGGCTGATGGCGAAAAGGGCACGATCACTTTGCCCAAACTGGGCTCTTTCGCCTGCCACTATAATTTTCAATGCGCCAAGCTGGAGCGCGAGGCACGCTAGCGTTCGTCGCGTTTGGCTTCATTCCAAAGCGCGTCCATTTCGGCCAGGTCCGATTCCGCCGGGGTCTTACCGCGCTGGGCGAGGGCGGCCTCAATCCGGTGGAAGCGGCGGGTAAACTTGTCGTTGGTGCCGCGAAGCGCCGCTTCGGGATCGATATCAAGCTTGCGGGCCAGGTTGGCGACGGCGAAGAGAAGATCTCCGATCTCGTCTTCCAGCCGTTCCCTGGGGGCGACTGTATCAATTTCCACGCGAACTTCGGCCAGTTCCTCGTCAATCTTGGCCAGGACCTCTTCGGTCGTGGGCCAGTCAAAACCGACCCTTGCGGCCCGTTTTGTCAGCTTTTCCGCCCGAATCAGGGCGGGCAGGGCCTTGGCGACCCCATCAAGGACGCTTTGGGCGCCATTTTCGGCCTTTTCGGCGCGTTCGGCGGCTTTTTGGGCCTCCCAGTTGCGGGTCTGGGCGTCGGCATCCTTGACCTCGGCGGTGCCGAAAACATGCGGGTGACGGCGGATCATCTTGTCCGCTTCATGGGTGGCGATATCGTCGAAATCATAGCCACCGGTTTCACGCGACATCTGGGCGTAATAGACCACCTGGAACAGAAGATCGCCCAGTTCATCCTTCAGTGCATCGTGGTCGCCTGCGTTGATGGCATCGGCGACTTCGTAGGCTTCTTCGATGGTGTATGGCGCGATGGTCTCGAACGTCTGTTCGATATCCCAGGGGCAGCCGGACGCGGGATCGCGGAGCCGGCTCATTACCGCCAGCAGACGTTGGATCGGGGTGGGGGAAGCATCCGGCAAAGGCCAATTCCTTGGGCTGTCAGGGGGAATCTACGCCTTAAATATAGTGATTTAGGCCGCGATATGGGTCATTTTATGGGTATGGGACGCTACGATCCTCAATAAATTGACAGGAGAATGAGCAACATGAAGTTGAAGCAAAATCTGTCCGTTTCCCTGGCGCTGGCCGCCAGCATTCTGGCTACGGGAGCGACATCAGCCAAGGCCGCCGACAGTGTTGCCGATTTTTATAAAGGCAAACGGGTTCAAATTCTCATCGGTTCGGGCGCGGGCGGGGGCTACGACACCTATGCCCGCACGGTTGCACGCCATATCGGTCGGTATATCCCCGGTAAGCCCTCCATCCTCGCCAAGAACATGGATGGTGCCGGCTCTATCGTCGTGACCAATTACATCAGCAATGTTGCGCCGAAGGACGGCACGATCATTGGTGCCTTGCAGCGTGAAATTGCCCTGGTCCAGTTGCTGGGCCAGAAGGGTCCGAAGTACAAGGCACAGGAACTGAACTGGCTGGGCAGCCTGTCGGCGGAACCGGGCATATGTGCCATTCGCACTTCTACCGGGATCAAGAACTTCGGTGAAGTGTTCGAGCGCCAGTTCCTGATCGGCGGCACGGGTCCGAATATCACTGAATTCCATCCCGCCATGCTGAACAACCTTCTGGGCGCCAAGATCAAGTTGATCAAGGGCTATCCTTCGACGCCGCCGATCCACATGGCGATCGAACGCGGCGAGGTCGATGGGATATGTCAGTCCTGGTCCTCCTTCAAGGAGCAGTCGGGCAATTTCCTCAAAGATGGCAAGATCAAGCCGCTGGTGCAGATGCACCTCAAGCCGAGCGAGGAAATGACCAAGCTGGGCATTCCCATGATCTGGGATTACGTCACGGAAAAGCACGCACAGCCCGGCTATTCCGTTGAGGATGTGAAGAACTACCTCAACATCGTCATGTCGACGGGCTTTATGGGGCGTCCTTACGCCTTGTCGGTAGGTGTTCCGGTTGAGCGGGTGAAGGCCATGCGGACAGCCTTCGCCGCCATGGTCAAGGATCCCAAGTTCCTGGCCGATGCCAAGCGCCAGCGGCGTGAGATTATTTTCGTCAGTGGTGACGAGATCCAGGAGATTGTTGCCAAGGCGGCTGCAACCCCGGCGGACAAGCTGGCCAAGGTCAATGAGCTGATGAAGTTCAAGGGCGTGACTGCCAAGGCCGTGCTCAAGCTGGAGACCATGACCGGCAAGGTGACGGGAACCAAGCGCGGTGGTCGGGCGATGTCCTTCAAGGGCAAGGAAGGGAAACTTAAGATCAAGGTTTCCGGCTCAAAAACCAAGGTGACCATCAATGGCCAGAAGGCCAAGCGTTCCGCAGTGAAAAAAGGCATGACCTGCACCGTGGCCAGTTATGGTTCGGGCACTACGGCGACCAAGATTGATTGTAAGGGCTGATACGCCTGACTGATTTCCGGGAAAACCCTCCAACTTCGGTTGGGGGGTTTTTTCTGTCTGTGGGGAGGTTAGATGGCACACCTCTCCCCATTAACAATTCTCGCATAATGTATATTATGGAAAATGATGGGGTTTAATCTAAGGTATTGGTTCAACGGGACTTATCGCCGTCACCCAGGCCGCGGCGCCTTGGCGCAAGCGTATCAGAGGATTTAAAGGTCCGCGCCCTCCAGCACCATGCCGTCATGGGCCGGCACAACACCGGGCGGACAGATTGCCGCCAGGGCGCGGTAGTCGAGCCGATGCGACAGATGGGTCAGCACGGCACGGTCCGGACCTACTCTATCGATCCATTCCGAAACCCTTTCCAGATGGGCATGGGTCGGATGTTCGTGCTCCTGCAGGCAGGCCACGACCCATGTTTTGACGCCCTTGAGGGCTTCAAAACCGGCATCGTCCAGCCGCACGAGATCTGTCGAATATGCCAGATCCCCGAACCGCAGCCCGGTTGATGGCATGAAGCCGTGATCCTGGCCGAAGGGCAAAACCTTGATCCCGTGGCAGTCGAAGGCTTTCCCCCAGGTGAATTCACGAGGGATAAGGCTCGGCTTGTAGAAGGCTACGCTGTCGTTAAAAGTTCCTGGTTCATCAAAGATATAATCGAATTTGTTAATAAGATGATCGAGGACTTCACGAGTGCCCCAGGCATCAATCGCCTGGCGCTGGGCGCGGTTGAGTGCGCGCATTTCGTCGATCCCGTGAGTGTGGTCGGCATGGGTATGGGTATAGAGGATCGCGTCCAGACGCTGCACTCCGGCATCGAGCAACTGGGCGCGCAGGTCGGGGCCGGTATCCACAAGAAGCGTGGTCGATCCGCTTTCGATGAGAATCGAGGATCGCCGGCGCCGGTTAAGAGGCTCCCTGGGGTCGCACACGCCCCAGTTGCCGCCAATGATGGGAACGCCCGACGCGCCGCCGCATCCAAGGATCGTCAGTCGCATGATGGTGTGGGTCCGGATATGTGTTTTCGGCGGTATTCCAGCATCTTGGCGCGTAGTCTAGCAAGTGGACCCAATGATGCCCACCAGCGATGCGCTGGTTTACCGGTTTGCGGCAAACGGCTAGATTGGCCCCAGTTTCAACAATCAAAATTCGTCGGGGAACCTATTCGTCATGGCCAAAGTCACCCTCAAGGACGTCACCGTTGCGGACGCCTATCTCGCGATCCTTGCCGATCGCGGCGTCGAGTACCTTTTCGGCAACGCAGGCACTGATTTTGCCCCCTTGATTGAGGCGCTGGCCAAGGCCCAGGCGCTTGGCACCGCACATCCCAAGCCCATCACCTGCCCCCATGAAAATACGGCGCAGCACATGGCCATCGGCTACTACCTGGCGACGGGTCGCCCGCAGCTGACCATGATGCATGTCAATGTCGGCACCGCCAACGGCATGAACGGCATGTTGAATGCCTCACGCGGCAATATCCCGATGATCTTTACCGCCGGTCGGACCCCGACTAACGAGGACCAGTTGCCGGGGCATCGCGACAATGTCATCCACTGGACCCAGGAAATGTACGACCAGAACGGCATGGCCCGGGAAGCCGCCAAATGGGATTACGAACTGCGCAATGCCGAACAGGTCGAAACCATCATCGACCGGATGCTGAGCCTGACCCTGTCTGACCCCAAGGGGCCGGTTTACCTGTCTCTGCCGCGTGAGGTTCTGTCTATCCCGGTGAAGGAGTTCACCTACGAATCGCCGGGCCGTATCCAGCCCACAAAGGCCTCGATGCCGAACCCCGAATCCCTGGAAGAAGCCGCGGCGATTCTGGCCAAGGCCGAGAACCCGGTGATCATCACCAACTGGGGTGGCCGCAATCCGGAGGTTATGCCGGCGCTTGTCGCCCTGGCCGAGAAATACGCCATTCCCGTGGTCGAGTTCGGCAATCGGTTCGTTGCCATGCCTCATCGTCACCCGATGTACGCAGGCGGCAATCCGAACCCCTGGGTCAAGGCGGCCGATGCGATCCTCGTGATTGATTGTGCTGTGCCCTGGCTGCCCGCTAATGTCAGCCATTCGGACGATTGCAAGGTCATCCAGATGGCACCGGACCCGATGTATACGATGTTCCCGGTGCGTGGATTCCGTACCGATATCGCGCTGGCCTGCGGCACCGACCTCGGCTTGCTGGCCCTGGCCGATGCGATGGAAGGCCCGGCGAAATCGTCCCAGGCGATCATTGATCGCCGACGCAAGGCGGTCACCGAAAAGCACAACACGCTGGAGGCCAACTGGGCCAAACGGCTGGAGGAAGTGAAGACCGACAGCCCTATTCATCCCGCCTGGCTTGCCCATTGTCTTTCCCAGGTGACCGATGCGGATACCGTCTTCGCCAACGAATCCAAGCTGCCGGTGCAGTACCTGAAAACGGAAAAACCGGCCAAGATACTCAATGCCGGGGCATCATCGGGTCTGGGGCACGGTATGGGCGTGGCGCTGGGCGTAAAGCTGGCCAACCCGGATCAGCTGGTCGTCGGCGTGCATGGCGACGGCGCCTATATGTTCAATGTCCCGGTATCTGCCCATTACGTGGCTGCGGAACAGAAGCTGCCAATCCTGACCATCGTCTTCAACAACCAGCGCTGGCAGGCGGTGCGTGGCGCGACGCTCCGGATGCAGCCCGACGGGTATGCCTCAAGGGCCAACCAGATGCCGCTGTCGCATTTCACCGTTGATCAGAACTACGAAAAGATGGTCGAGCTGACCGATGGTTACGGCGAACAGGTCCGGGATCCGGCCAAGGTCTTGCCGGCGCTGGAAAAGGCGGTAAAGGCGGTGATGGTGGACAAGCGTCAGGCGCTGTTGAATATCCACGTCTCCGATCCGGCCTGAGGCAGGCGGATTACGCCAGTTCGGCTCGTTCGGCGCGGGGAAACAGGCGGAAGAAGTTATCGGTGGTTTGCTGCGCGAGTTCATCGGGCGCCAGGTCGCGCAATTCGGCGACGAAGCGTGCCGTGTGGGCGGTGAAGGCAGGTTCGCAGCGCTTGCCGCGCACCGGCATCGGCGCCAGGTAAGGCGCGTCGGTTTCGACCAGCAGGCGGTCTAGCGGCACAGTGCGGGCAACATCGCGAACGGCTTCGGCATTCTTGAAGGTCACGATCCCGGAAAACGAAATATACATGCCGTGGCGAAGGGCCGCCTCGGCAACCTTGGGGCCTGCAGAAAAGCAGTGAATCACGCCGCCAAACGCGCCCTTGGCCTGTTCTTCATCGAGAATACGCACGGTCTCATCATCGGCATCGCGGGTGTGGATCACCACCGGCAATCCGGTCTCGCGTGCCGCCGCGATATGGGTGCGAAAGACGCGCTCCTGGATATCGCGGGGGGAATGCTCGTAATAGAAATCGAGCCCCGCCTCCCCCAGCCCGACCACGCGCTGGTGCGCCGCGGCCGCGACCAGCGTGGCCACATCAAGCTCACCTGCCTCTTCCGCTTCATGGGGATGCACGCCGACGGTGCACCAGATGCCGGGATGGCTTTCGGCCAGGGCCGCAATCGCGGCAAAATCGCGCATCCGGGTGCAGATTGAGAGCATCCCCGCGATTCCAGCCGCGCGGGCGCGGGTAATCACCGCTTCGCGTTCATCGGCGAAATCGGGAAAATCGAGATGGCAATGGCTATCGATCAGCATGGGAATACATGGGGAGGTTAAAGATGGCGGGGAGTTTAGCAATTCCTGACGCCGGTGCACGGCCTTTCCAGTTAAAAAGAAGGGCGGCCCCGAAGCACCGCCCTTCCCTTTTCTGTCGTGGCGCGTGCGCCGCTCAGGACTTCTTCTTTTTCTTCTTCTTAGAGCTGCACAGCTTCTTGTCCTTGACGATACCTTTGCAGCTGAAGACCTTACCTTTGCTTAGGGCCGCGTTGGTCAGGTCGATGATTTCCTTCGGGGTCTTCAGGGTTTCTTCGATGATCTTCTGAACATCAACGCCGGAAACCGGGTTGATGTCCCAGTTGGCACGCTTGGCTTCGGCCAGGAAGCCCTTGTCCATTACTGCGGCATCGAAGGCGGCGCGCAGAGCAGCAACGCGATCCGACGGCACGCCCGGCGTGGTCAGGATCGGTCGGCCGACGCGAACGCCTGAAGACAGCAGCCAGAATACCTTGCGCGTTGCCTCATTGGGGGCGATATCCATCAGCAACGGCGCATCCAGGTCCTTTTCCTTCTTCAGGCCCATTTGCACTGGGATGGTGACGAGGTTTTCCTTCAGGTACTGGGGAGAACGCGCCTTGATTGAGGCCCAGGCGTTGGAGCCGCGTCCCTGAACTTCACCCCGTTCCATCGCCAGATCGACGCGCTTGCCGCCACGGAACCCGTGGATGATCTTCATCTTGGTGCCGAGAATGTTGTTCATGGCACGCGGATACTGCACCGAGGTGCCGCGCACGCCGGTCCCGCCGACGATGACTTCTTTCTTGGTCAGGTCTTTCCAGCTTTTGACCCCGGCGGTGTGCCACATCATGATGACGTTATTGCCTTCATTGACGTTGCCGATCCAGATGAACTTGGACGGATCGAACTTCACGCGTTCGGGCTCCAGCACCTTGGAGATCGCGGCATTCTGCCCGATGGTCCCAAGAACGGTGCCGTCTTTCGGCGCGACCGAATACATATAGCCCGCGGCCACGAAACTGCCAGCGCCGGGCTTGTTCTGCGGCACCATGGTCGGGTTGCCGGGGATATGCTTGCTCATGTGACGGGTGATCATGCGGGCATAGACATCGTATCCGCCGCCAGCCGAATAGCCGATGATGACGCGAACTTTCTTGTTCTTGTAGAAGTCCCCTACTGCGTCGGCGCGCGCCTCACTGGTGGGGGCCGCGATTCCGGCCGCGAGGCCGAGCGCAAGCGCGATAGTGGTGATATTGCGAATCATATGATTTTCTTCCTTTCCTGTGCTGCGTTTATTCACAGCTGCGGGTCGTTGAGGCGGGACCTTTGCGGGCCTCTTCCTGTTGGGGTATTCGGGTCTCTGGGACCCAGCATGCCGGAGGGGCACGCAGGGGGCAGTGTAGCAGTCTTACGGATTGGTGCAGCCCCCAAAGGGCGGTGCTACACTCGGAGCGGGAGGAACCAAGCCATGAATTGCATTTTACGCCATTTTTTCGCTGCCCTGATTGCGGGGTTGATTGCGGTGCCGTCCGCAGTCCAGGCCCAACAGACGGGGGGTGAGGACGCGAAGTTACGCACTGCCATCGCCAGTCCGGCGCGGACACCCCGATATGCCGCTCGTGATAATTGGCGCCACCCCTACGAGGTGTTGCGCTTTTTCGGCATCAAGAATTCAATGTCGGTCGTGGAAATCTGGCCCGGCCGTCGTGGCTGGTGGATGGAAATCCTGATTCCCTATTTGCACAATTCGGGGCGCTACATCGCGGTTCAGAACCGCAATCCCAAGAAGCGGTTCCACGCCAAGCCGGGCGTCGAGATGGTGGTAAGTAATTTCACCAGCGCTGTTCAACTGGGCGCGCCAGGCAGTGTCGATATGGTGCTGACGTTTCGCAACCTGCACAACTGGATGAAACGCGGGGTTGCGGATAATGCCTTTGCCGCTTTTCTGAAGGTGCTCAAGCCCGGTGGTGTGCTCGGCATGGTCGATCATCGTTCGCGTACCGGCGGGCCGCAGGATCCCAAGGCACTGTCCGGCTATGTGCTTGAGGACTATGCAATTGCGCTGGTGGAAAAGGCCGGGTTCAGATTCGTCGGCAAATCCGAAGTGAATGCGAACCCGCTCGATAGCACCGACCACCCGGCCGGGGTCTGGACGCTGGCGCCGAGCTACCGCCTCAAGGACAAGGACCGGGCCAAGTATGAAGCGATCGGCGAAAGCGACCGTTTTGTCCTGAAATTCGTCAAGCCCTGATGGAATAACGGCGCCCCCGAAGGGGCGCCGTTATTTCAGGGTCTAGTTGGACTTCTTTTTCTTCTTTTTCTTTTTCTTGGAACGGCACATCTTCGAGTCCTTGACCAGCTTCTTGCAGTCAAAGACTGCGCCCTTGGTCACGGCAGCGCGCGCCAGTTTTTGGACATCCTTCGGTGTGGCCAGGATTTCCTTCACCAGGGCCTGAAGCTCCACCCCAGTGCTGGGGTTGATATCCATCTTGCGCGACTTGGCTTCCTTGAGGAAGGCATCGGACGCCATGGCCGCATCGAAGGCGGCGCGCAGTGCGACCACACGATCCGCAGGCACTTCGGGCGGCGCCAGCAACGGACGGCCAATGTCGGCGGATGCGCTCAGCAGCTTGAGAACCTTGCGTTCCGCTTCGTTGCGGCCCAGTTCCCAGATCAGCGGCACGTCCTTGAGCTCTTTTTCGCGCTTGAGGCCCATCTGGATCGGCATAACCAGCTGGTTTTTCTCCAGGTACTCGGGCGACAGGCCCTTGATCGAGGCCCAGGCATTTGAACCACGACCGTCGATCTCGCCGCGTTCCATGGCCAGGTTCATTTCCGGCCCGCCCTTGAAGCCGACGATAATCTTGATCTTGGTGCCGAGGATATTATTGAGCGCACGCGGATAAAGCCCGGAAGTCGAACGCACGCCAGTCGCGCCCAGCACGTATTCCTTCTTCAGCAGGTCTTCCCAGGTCTTGATCCCGGACTTGCGCCACATCATCACGACGTTGTTGCCGGCATTGACGTTGCCGATCCAGATGAAGCTGGCGGTATCGAACTTGAAGCGTTCCGGCCAGACCAGCTGGGCGAAAGGCATGGCGTTGGAAATGGTGCCGATGGTCGAGCCGTCACGCGGCGCCGCCAGCGCCATGTACTGACCGGCGCGGGCATGGCCGGCGCCCGGCATGTTCTGGGCGACCACATCGGGATTGCCCGGCAGGAACTTGACCAGGTGTTTTGCGGCCATGCGGGCATAGGTGTCGTAGCCACCGCCCGGGCTGGTTGAAATGATAACCCTGAGGTTCTTGCCCTTGTAGAAATCAGCGACCGAATCGGCCGCCGTCGCCGGCGTTGCCGTAACCGCAAAAGCAAGGCCTGCGGCGGCAAGAAGGGTGCGGCTGGGGAATGTTGAAAACATCCTTACGTCTCCCGGTATGGGTTTGTGATTTATTGGAAATTCGGCCTGATAGTCGACCTTGAAGGGATGGTTCCAGACCCGGCAGTGGGTGTCAACCCGTAGCGCGGCCCCGCCCCCTTGAAAGCTATTAAAATCAATAATTTATCAGTCTTCTGCCGATTCCTGGAGGCGCGGAAAGACGCCCTGGGGCTTGGGCAGGGCCGTGCCGGGGACGAGGGCGCCGGCTGGGCCTATCCGATCGAAAGTGCGGGCATCTTCGGGCACCGCCAGCTGGTCGAGCAGTTGTGACGCCGCATCGGGGGTAAACGGCAGCATGGTGAGGGCCAGGTTTCGCACCGTTTCCGCCAGCACGTAGAGCACCCGTTCCATCTTCACCGTATCGGTCTTTTTCAGCACCCAGGGTTCATGACGGGTGATGTAGGCATCGGCGCCGCTGACGGCGGCCATCAGGGTGGCCAGCGCCTTGTGGAATTCCTGACGACCCAGGTCCACGCGCATGGTTTCCAGCAGGTCCGTGCCTGCCGCCGCGATCAGGGCCGTGTCCTCCGCGTCCAGTGTGCCCGGTTGCGGCACGGCTTCGGCGCAGTTGCGGTTGATCAGCGTCAAGGTGCGTTGGGCCAGATTGCCGATGCCGTTAGCAAGATCGGCATTGGTGCGCTGGATCATCGCGGTGTGGGAAAAATCACCGTCGTTGCCGAAGGGAACTTCGCGCAGCAGGTAGTAGCGCATCTGATCGCGGCCATAGCGTGTGACCAGGTCATAGGGATCAATGACGTTACCGATGGACTTGGAGATCTTCTGGCCCTCGTTGGTCCACCAGCCGTGAGCAAAGACGCGTTTGGGCGGTTCAACGCCCGCGGCCAGCAGGAAGGCCGGCCAATACACCGCGTGAAAGCGCAGGATATCCTTGCCGACCATGTGCAGGTCTGCGGGCCAGAACTTCTTGAAGCTGGCACTCTCGGTATCGGGATAGCCGACCCCGGTCATGTAGTTGGTCAGCGCGTCGATCCAGACGTACATGACATGATCCGGATCATCGGGGACCGGTACGCCCCATTTAAAACTGGTGCGTGATACCGACAGGTCCATCAGCCCGCCCTTGACGAAGCTGACGACCTCGTTGCGCCGGCTTTCCGGGGCGATGAAATCGGGATGGCTGTCGTAATATTCAAGCAGGCGGTCACCCCAGGCGGACAGACGGAAGAAGTAGCTCGGCTCTTCCACCCATTCGACTTCTGCGCCGGTGCCGGTGGGTGCCAGAAGCTTGCCGCCCTCCCCCTTTATCAGTTCCGATTCGGCGAAGAACGCTTCGTCGCGGACGGAATACCAGCCCGCGTAACTGCCGAGATAGATTTCGTCTCGCTTGATCAGCTCGCGCCACAAGGCCTGCACGGCCTCGATGTGGCGGGGTTCAGTCGTGCGTAAGAAGTCATCGTTGCTGTAGCCCATGTCCTGGGCAAGGGAACGGAAGCGTTCCGAATTGCGATCAGCCAGCGCCTGCGGGCTGACACCCGCGGCCTTTGCCGCCTGCTCCACTTTCTGGCCGTGTTCGTCGGTGCCAGTGAGAAAATACACATCGCGCCCGTCGAGCCGCATGAACCGGGCCATCACATCGCAGGCCAGCGTGGTATAGGCGTGGCCGATATGGGGAATATCGTTGACGTAATAGATCGGCGTCGTCAGGTAGTAAGGTTCGCTGGCCATGAGAGAAGTCCTTCGTCGTCAGGCCACGGTGCGTCCGAGCGCGAAAAACGCATCGAGAAGCACCTGCTTGCGGTCAAGATTGAGGCGTGCCGCCCGGTTGAACAGCCGGGTGATCTTTTCCCACACATCCACCCATTGTTCAAGGTCGGCCCGGTCCATCAGACGGGCTGCCACTTCACCTTCGCCGGGCATGATTTCTGCGGGTGCCCGCCCCCGCGCCCGTGCCGTGACCAGCCGCATCAGCCAGTCCTCGATCAAATCGGTAAAGACATCATAGGCCTGGAATACGCCGGCTTCGTTGCGGGTCCGGGCAATGGCTTCCAGCGTGCCGTGCAGACGGGCCGTGTCGAGTTTGGGCAGGGTTGAAACCAGTCGCACCAGTTCTTCGTAAAGGGCCAGCCCGCCGGTATCGGCCAGATCGAGCGCCCGGCCGATGGATCCGGCGCCGATCAATGCCAGCGCGCGCGCATCCTCGGTATCAATGTCGGGTCGGTAGCGCCCGATCAGCGATATCACCGCATCGTCGTCAAGGCGCGACAGGGACAGCCTGCGGCAGCGCGAGCGAATGGTCGGCAACAGCCTTCCCGGTGCGTGACTGACCATGAGCACGATGGCGTGGCCGGGTGGTTCTTCCAGCGTCTTGAGAAGCGCGTTGGCGGCATTACGGTTCATGTGTTCGGCCCCGTCGACGACGACGACGCGCCAGCCACCCTCAAGCGCCGTCAGGGACAGGAAGCCCCCGACCTTGCGCACATCGTCAATGACGATTTCTGTCCGGCGCCGCCGGTTGCGTGGATCGTCGTCGGTGGCGCGCCCACGCTTAGGTTCATCGGCAAAACCGCGTTCAAGGGTGAACAGGTCGGCATGGCCTTCCGCTGCGACCCGCTTGAATACCGGATCATCGGGGTCCATGCCGAGGTCCCGTGATGGCGGTGCATCACCAAACAGGTCAGGCCCGGCAGCCTCAAGCCCACCGGCCAGAAGCCGACGCGCAAAACGAAAGGCGAGTGTGGCCTTACCGATGCCGCGTGGCCCGGTAATCAGCCAGGCATGATGCATGCGCCCGCTGGCGATGGCCTCCGCCATTTCCGCTTCGGCCTGTTCATGGCCGATCAGGTGCGGGTTTTCGCGCGGCAAGGGCACGGTGATGGGGGCATCGTCAACGAGGCTCATCCGATGGCCAGCCTTTCGCGCACCGTCGCTTTGATGGCGGCGGCGACGGTTTCGACGTCGGCACAGGCGTCGATGACGGCACAGCGTGCCGGTTCGGCGGCGGCGATGGCAAGAAATCCATCGCGCAGGCGTTGGTGAAAGGCCGTGCCCATGCGCTCATAACGATCCGCGCCACCGCGCGCGCTGGCGCGGGCGAGGCCTGTTTCTACCGGCAGGTCGAGGATCAGGGTCAAATCCGGAACCAGGCCTTCGGTGACGAGGTCGTTGAGGGCGCGGATGCGATCCACGCCAAGGCCGTGGCCATATCCCTGATAGGCCAGGGTCGAATCGGTGAAGCGGTCGCAGACGACCCAGGTCCCTGCAGCCAGTGCCGGGCGCAGTTTGCGCGCCATGTGTTCGGCGCGGGCGGCAGAATGCAAAAGCGCTTCGGTCATCGGTGCCCAGCGGCCCGGTTCACCCTCGACCAACAGGTGGCGGATATCTTCGGCGCCGGGGGCGCCACCCGGTTCACGGGTCTCGATCACATCCAGATCATGGGCGCGCAACAGTGCGACAAGTGCTGCGATCTGGGTGGATTTACCCGCCCCCTCGCCGCCTTCGAGGGTGATGAACTTGCCGTGGCCGGTGTTCGTCACCACCGTTACTTCTTGCTGGCGCTGTGCTGGCTGCCCCACATGAGATAGCTCACCGCAGACGACAGCCGCCCCATGAAGCCCAGCCGGTTGACGGCCTTGCCGGCCTTGAGCGGCACATCGATGGTGGTAATGCCGGGGCCTGCGATGGTGAGCTTGCCCAGGACCTTGCCCGCTTCTATCGGCGCGGCAAACGGTCCGGTGTAGGAAACCGTGATCTTGGCGTTGCGCTGGGCGGTGCGCGGCAGGGTCAGCGTTAGATCGCTGTCGACAATCAGGGGCACCGACGGCTCGGTGCCAAGCCACACCGTGGCCTGCTCCACGGTGTCGCCCTTGCGAAACAGCGTGTAGTTGTTGAATTCCCGAAAGCCCCATTCCATCAGACGGGCGGATTCCTGCTTGCGTTCGTTCATCGAGCCCATGCCGTTGAGCACCAGCACGAGCCGGCGATCGCCCCGCGTCGCGGAGGCGGCCAGACCGTAACCGGCGGCTTCCGTATGCCCTGTCTTGAGACCGTCGGCCCCGATGTTCATTTTCAGCAGCGGATTGCGGTTGAACTGGCGGATGCCGTGCCAGCGGAAAACCTTTTCGGCGTAAATCTTATAAAGCTCGGGAAAGTCGCGGATGGTGCGCAGCGACAGGGTGGCGAGATCGCGGGCGCTCATCACATGGCCTTCCGCAGGCCAGCCGGACGCATTGACGAAATGGCTGTCTTTGAGGCCGATGCGCTTGGCCTCGGCATTGAGAAGATCGGCGAACGCACCTTCGCTGCCGGCGACGCCTTCGGCCAGCACCACGGTTGCATCATTGCCCGATTGCACGATGACTCCGCGCAGCAGGTCTCCGACGGAAATCTTCTTGCCGACCTCGACAAACATCTTGGACCCGCCCATGCGCCAGGCCTTTTCGCTGACCAGGAATTCATCCTGAACCGACAGGCGACCGGACTTGATGCGGTCGAAGACCGTAAAGATCGTCATCATCTTGCTCATGGATGATGGCGGCACCGGTTTGGTGCCGTCCTTGTCGAGCAGCACCGTGCCCGTGGCCGCATCGATCATGTAGGCCTGTTTGGCGGTGGTTTCGATGGCCTGGGTGCCAGTCGCGCCTGCCAGCAGAAGCGCCGGTGCGAAAGCGGCGGCATGGAAAAATCTGCGAGACATGTAAAAACGTTCTCCTTTCGGCGTCCGCGGCCTTCGGCGCGGGTATAGGCTTTAGCGGTCGACGATCAACCGGGCTTCGGGGTGGCCTGCGCCGATGACGCGTTCAAGCATGGTATCGGCGGCGGGGAGGTCGGCGATAGGGCCGATCTGAACCCGAAAAAAGGTTTGTTCGCCGAGCGCGACCTGATTGACCCGTGTCGGGCCCAAAACCGCGAGCCGCGCGCGCAATCGGTTTGCGTTATCGAAATCGGTAAAAGCCCCGGCCTGAATGTACATATTGGTGGGACCAACGGCAGTGCGCACGACCTCGGTCGGGGGCTCCACGGGTTTGGCTGTTGCCGGGACCGTCTGTTTGGGGGGCTGAGCCGGCTGGGGCGCTGGGGCGGCACCGGAAAGCGGTTCGGATCGTACTACGCCGCGCGGCGCTGGCGTTACCGGCGGCCGGTCTGTTGAGGCGCTGGCGCGGGCAATCTGGCTTTGCGGACCGCCGCTGCCCCCAAGGGCCAAGGCCAACTGGCGGCTTTCCTGGGCCAGAATCTCAACCCGGACCCGGGCGGTCCCGTTGCGTTGGAAACCCAGCAACTGGGCACCCCGGCGTGACATATCAATGATGCGCCCGTGGGCGAAGGGGCCCCGGTCGTTGACCCGCACGTGGATTGAACGGCCGTTTTCCAGGTTGGTCACCCGAACCAGGCTGGGCAGTGGCAAGGTGCGATGGGCTGCAGAAACGAGGTTCTGGTCGAAGCTTTCGCCATTAGCGGTGTCCTTGCCGTGGAAATTGGGCCCGTACCACGAAGCGATTCCGGTCTCCACATACTCATAATCAACTTTAGGATAATACCAGACATTCTTGATTTTATATGGATTTCCAACCTTATAGGCGCCGTCGCTGGCGTCGTCATGGCCGGAGATTTTCTTGGCGGCGTGAATCATTAGCCGCGCCTCGGAACAGCCGCCGAGAACGCTCAGGCTGATCACGGCCAGAGCCAAGGCCAGTAGTCGAGGTGATGCGCGCATCATCTTGTGGTCACGTAGTCCCAAATCCGTAGATGTGGGAGTGTATCGTTACCTCAACCGGTCGGCAAGGATACCGACAGCGGCTGCGAACAGAAGCGAACAGTTCCAGCGCAGGGTCGCGCGAAAATTGCCGTAAACCAGCAGCGCGGCTCCATTGGGCCCTTCCGGCAGGGCCAGCTGCGCCGACAGCGGGCGCTTGGGCAGCGGGCTGCCATCAGGATTGGTCACGCCGAGCGCCGCCCATTGCGGCAGGGTCTTCGCCACGCTGAGCTTGCGTTCGGCGCGGCAACCACGGGGCCGGTCCTTGGGCATGAGGGTATTGATCTCGGCCTTGAGGCCGTCGGGCAGTTTCACTTCCCGCCCCCAGGTCTGGTCGTCGCGCCAGCCTGATTTCTTCAGGTAATTGGCCGACGAGGCGAAGACATCGGCCTGGGTGGTCCAGATATCGCGCCGTCCATCGCCGTCAAAATCCACGGCAAAGGACAGGAAGCTTGATGGCATGAACTGGTTCTGCCCCATGGCCCCGGCCCAGGAACCCTTCATGCTGGCGGCGGTGATATGGCCTTCGTCGATGATCTTGAGGGCGTTGAACAGTTCACGCCGGAAATAGGCTGCGCGGCGGCCATCAAAGGCCAGGGTCGCCAGCGCCTGAACCACCGAAAAGCTGCCGGTGGCCCGTCCGAAGCTGGTCTCAATCCCCCACAGGGCGACGATGAAGCGCGGCTGGACGCCGAACTGGGCGCCGATCCGGGTCAGCAGCTCGCGGTGTTCGCGGTAGCGTTCGCGCCCGGTGCGCACACGCCAGGCCGAAACCCGCGCATTGATGTACTGGCGGAAGGTCTGGGTGAATTCCGGCTGCTTGCGGTCCAACTGCACGACGCGCTTGATCGGCGTAATGCCGCTGAGGGCGGCATCAAGGGTGGCTTGCTTGATCCCCTTCTTGAGGCCTTCATCATAGACGCCCTGGAGCCAGGTCTTGAAGGCGGCGTCTTCGTCCTGCACCGGTGCCGCAACGGCGGCGGGCGCGGTCGCTTGCGCCGATGCCGTCGACGGGACGGCGAAGGCCGCGGTGAAGATACCAAGGGCGGCTGCCAGAACGGCACGCCTGAAGGGGGAAACCAGCGTTGTGCAATCGGTCATGGTCATTCTCTCCGGTTGGCCGTTCTTTTGCCACGGTCGGGCCATCTGGCGCAACGGTGTTGGCGTGGCGCCCTCATCGGCGCGCTGCCGCCAGTTTATCAACCAGGGCGTCAATGAGCCGCCGTGCCACTGCGGCATCAATGACGTCGGAGGCAATGGCTTCGGTACGCGCTTCGGCACGCCATAGAATTTCGCTCGGGCGCGTTTGTTCCAGCCGGGCACTCATGATGTGAGGTTCGGGCTTGGCTTCATCTTCGCTGCCAAAAATCGGGATACTGATGGAAAGCCCCACGTTGGCGCGGCTGGAGGAGCCGCCTCGGCCCTCGATCCCGAAGCTCGGGCGTGACTCGGTGCTTGCCCGGCGCGGGCGGCGAAGTGCAAGGGTCAGGGTCAGTGCGGCCAGCGCATCTGCGGACCGGATACCTCGGGCCTGCAGCGCGGCGTGGGCAATGGCCTTCAGGACCAGCGCGCTCTTGTCGTCTTCGTTTTCGACCCGCACGGCCAGTTCGGTGAAAGCCGGCATGGCCTTTGCGGGCGACAAGACCGTGGTGATCACGCTCTCGCCGATGCGTGGTGCCGCCGCCTTGTCGCTGGCACAAGCGGCGAGCGCAAGTGCGAGGACCAGCGCCAGCGCCAGCGACAACCGCATGTTTACGGGGGATATCATTTTCATGGGCGCCAGCTTAGCGGCAAATAAGGCTTGAGCAAGGCGTAGCCCGGTTCAGCGGGCCGGGCTCTGTTCCAGGCTTTGCTTCAGCGCCGCGCGCCGATGCCAGGCCAGGGTCCATAAGGCGATGAAGATCGCCGCGCCCACCAGAACCGGCAGGCGCAGTCCGAAATATTCGCCAAGACCGCCGAGCGCCATCGCGCCGAGTGCCGGGATGCCCATCATCACCAGGCCGTGCACGCTGACCACCCTGCCCCGGAATGCCGGTTCCACGGCAGACTGGATCAGGGTCTGGCTGGTGACGGTGAGGATCAGCAGGCCGAACCCGAGCAGGGCCGAGCCAATGAGGCCGACCCAGAAGATGCCGGTAGCTACGAACAGCACCAGCATGGCGGCGATGAACGGAATGCTGAGCAGGCTGAGGCGTGTCATGCCTGCAAGTCCCGCCGCCCGTGCCGCGATCCAGACACCGCCCAAAGTCGCGCCGATCCCGTGGGCGGCCAGCAGCATGGCGAGGCCATCGGCGCCTCGTGCAAAGACCAGCCCGGCATAGCCCGGCAACAGATCGACCACCGGTCGGGCAACGAGGCCCATGACCACCAGCAGCGCGAGCTGCATGCGGATGCCGCTGTGGCCCGCGACATAGGCAAGGCCGTCCAGGGTATCGGCCAGTACCGAGCGGTGTTCGCGCTTCGGCGCTTCGATGTCGATGGGCAGCAGCAACAGAATCAGGGCATAGGATCCGATCAGTGCCGAAGCGGCGACAAAGCCCCAGCCGATGCCCGCACCGGCGATGATGATGCCGCCGAGCGCCGGTCCGATGAAACGCGTGCCGTTATGGGTGATGGAACCGATGGCCAGTGCCGGGGCCAGCAGGTCGCGACCGACCAGGTGATGCAGCAGCACCATCCTTGATGGCCGGTTGAAGGCCATCAGGCAGCCGCGAAAGACGGTCAGGAAAAACAGCAGCCAGATGTCGATGATGCCGCTCAGCGCCAGAATGGCGAAACAGGCGGCCAGGGCTGCGGAAAGTCCCTGGGTGATCTGCATCAGGCGGACGAAATTGAAGCGGTCCACAATAGTGCCCGCGAACAGGCCGAGGATCAGTGAGGGCGCGGTTTCCGCCATGGCGACGGCGCCGAGCCAGGCGGTGGATTTTTCCAGCTCCCACGCCAGCCAGCCGATGGTCATGCGCAAAAGCCAGATACCAAGCCCGTGGGCGACGTTGCCCATTACGTAGAGGCGGAAATCCCTGATCCGCAGACAGTCGCGAAGGGCGTGAAAGCCACCTGGAATTTTCATGCGGGGCGACCGGGATGGGCGAAAGACGAATCAGGAGGGACGGACATGACCGACAATTTAGCCATCCCCCCAAGGTGCGGCCATAAAAATGCACGCCCTGCCCGCCTTGGTGCGCTGCACCCTTTGCGCGGCGCGGCTCTTGGCTTATCTTGTCGCGGTTCCCGGCGGGAACATCGCGGATGGGTGGCCGAGTGGTTGAAGGCGGCGGTCTTGAAAACCGTTAGGCATGTGAGTGTCTCGGGGGTTCGAATCCCTCCCCATCCGCCAATTCGCCAAGCTTCACCATGTCAGCCACTTCAAGACGAAGGGTTTTCTTGCCCGCACGAAGTAGCGGCGCAGCTCGTCACCCAGCAGGATGAGGGCGGCGAAAGGCAGGCTCAGCGCCAGTTGCCACGGGGCCAGCGGCGCGGTGCCGAAGAAGATGTTGCATGCGGGCACATAGGAAATCAGCGCCAGCAGCAGAAGCTCGGCCCCTATTCCCACCAGCACCAGGCGATTGGACAGCAAGCCTACGGTGAGCAGGCTCTGTCGTCGGGTCCGACAGATGATGACGTCGGCGACCTGGCAGATGATGATCGAGGCGAAGAAGGCCGTGATCGCGGTGCGGTAAACCGGGTCATCACTGGCGAGGTCCTGGCCCCATTGCCAGCCGCTGGTATAGAGCACCACGAAATAGCTGAAGAATCCGGCGGCCGCCTGGATCACCCCGACGATGCCGTAGCTCATCAGCAAAAGGTTGCGCGACAGCAGCCGTTCGCCGCGCGGGCGCGGCTTGTTTTTCATCACATCGGTTTCGGACCGTTCCGCGCCAAGACCGAGTGCGGGCAGGATATCCGTGCCGAGGTCGATGCTGAGGATCAGGACCACCGTCAGCGGCAGCGGAATGCCGAGCAGCACATAGGCGATGAAGGGCAGAATTTGAGGAATGTTGCTGGTCAGGATATAGGCGATGAACTTCTTGATGTTATCGAAGATCGTTCGTCCTTCCTCCACGGCACTGACGATGGTGGCAAAATTATCATCCATCAGGACCATGTCGCTGGCCTCCTTCGCGACGTCGGTGCCCATCTGTCCCATGGCGACACCCATGTCCGCGTTTTTCAGCGCGGGGGCGTCGTTGACCCCGTCGCCGGTGACAGTGACGGTTTCACCGAGTGCCTGAAACGCCTGCACGATGCGAAGTTTCTGATCGGGCGCTATGCGCGCAAAAATGATCTCTTCTTTTCCCGACAGGATTTTGGTCAACATCTCATCGCTCATGCCCGACAGTTCATCGCCATGAATGACCGTGCCGGTACCGGTAATCAGATTGATCTGGCGGGCAATCGTTGTCGCGGTCAGGCCATAATCGCCAGTGATCATCACGACCTTGATGCCGGCTTCGTGGCATTTTTTCATCGCTTCGGGTACTTCCGGTCGAGGTGAATCAATCATGCCGGTCACGCCGATAAAGATGTAGCCGTCTTCCGGCAGGTTGTTGGCGTCGGTGGGCCGCCATGCAAAGGCGAGGCCGCGCTCACCGCGTGCCGCGATTCTCCGGTATCCGTCGATGACCATTTCGCGCCGGTCCTGGGTCAGGACCTCGGTGCGGCCATCGAGCATGATGTTTTCGCACATGTCGAGCACCGCTTCAGGTGCGCCCTTGACGTAGGCCTGCGGCGCGGCGCCGTCCGGTGCGCTGTAGGTCGCAATCATGCGCCGGGCAGCATAGTTGAAGGGAATTTCGGCCAGCTTTTCGGCCTGGCGGATACTGTCGAGATCGGCGACCTTGTTGACATAAAGCAGCAATGCGCCATCGGTCGCATCACCGGAGAACCCGTCGTCGGTAAGAACAGCAGCGTTGCAGAGCGCCATGCACCGCAGCGCGTGTTTGCCCGCAGGATCATCGGTGACGCTGCGATCACCGGCCGAGTATTCGCGCCCGCTGAGAATCACCGTGTTCACCCCCAGGCGGTTCTGGGTCAGCGTGCCGGTCTTGTCGGTGCAGATTACCGTTGTGCTGCCTAGCGTCTCGACGCTTTCCAGGTTCTTGATGAGGGCATTCTTGGCAGCCATGCGCTTGCTTGCCATGGTGAGGGCGAGCGTAACCGTCGGCAGCAACCCTTCCGGCACGTTGGCGACGATGATGCCGATAGCAAAAATGAGGCTGGCAATGGCGCTATTACCGGTAGCGACGCTGATCAGGAAGAACAGCACACCGAGGAAAATCGCGATGGAGCTAATGACCTTGATGAAATAGGCAAGCTCACGGTGTATCGGTGTATCGGTGCTTGCGGTGGCCTTGGTCAAGGCGACGATGTTGCCGATCTGGGTGGACATGCCCGTATTGCACACCAGCACCTTACCTTCGCCGCTTTGCACCAGCGTGCCGGAGAACACCATATTGCGACTTTCGAGGATGTTCTCGTGATGCGTTTCCGAATTGAGGCGCAGCGGCTCGCTCTCTCCGGTGAGGCTGGCCAGGTCGACTTCCAGATCGCTTGCCTCGATCAGGCGGCCATCCACCGGCACGCGGTCGCCCTCGTGCAACAGGATCACATCGCCTGGAACCAGAGTTTGTGCGGGCGCACGCTGGGCGTGCCCGTTTCGCAGTACCGTGACCATGGCGGGCAGCATGCGTCGGAAGCTGTCCATGATCCGTTCGCTCTGGTGTTCCTGGATATAGGTGAATATCGCGTTCAGGAGAACGACGGCGAACAGGGCGATGGCGATGTAGAGGTTCCCCTGTCCGGGATCAAGGCGATCGGCCGCGATCGCGAGTATGCCGCCAACCATCAGCAGCAACGCGAAGAAGTTCTTGAACTGAAGCAGGAACTTGATGATCTGCGGGACATCCTGGCGGACCCGCAGTTCATTGGGGCCGTAGTGTTGCAGTCGCAGGGCTGCGGTTTCCTCCGACAGTCCCTGAACAGAGCTGTCTAAATTCTTATAGAGATCGGCAAGGGATAGCTTGTGAGCGTCCAAGTTGAATCCTTTTGGCGCGATCAACGTTCGTTGGGCGTCCTGGTATACTAGCCTGATATTTCAGGCTTGTGACGGGGCTCTGTCATCCCCTCGCCTGCCCTGGATTCGTGCCCTACACATGAAGGTGCCCCTTGTGGGGCGGTCTGGCGGGGATTATCCTTTGAGGGCAACAAATACTTTCCTCCACGGTGGCCTCGAAGGCTCCCTCTGTCGAATATTTTCGGCTTTGGGGTGGTATGGGGAAGGAAAAAAAGAAGAAAAAAAGCGGGGGCAACTAGCCCGCGTCTGTGGCGGAGACCACAACGCTGTTTTCAAGGAGAGGTGACGACATGTTCGCCCAGATCAACCACATGGCCATGGCCAGCACGATTTATCCTTTTGTCGGTCGCTTCTATGAAGCGGTATTCGGGCTTAAGTGTTCCGTCCACCGTCCCTATCATGGGGTGGTTTATTCCGATGGTTACGCGGGGTTGAACGTCAACCCGCGCCGTGACGGCACCAACGGCGGGATCGATCATTTCGGCTTCGTTGTGGATGACGTCGATCAGGTGCTGGTGCGTCTGGAAAAGAAGTGGCCCGGGGCGGGCATCGTCAAGCGGCCGTCAACGCGGCCCTTTGCCGCCTATTCCGGCCATGACCCCGATGGAAATATCTTCGACCTGGCCCAGAAGAAGGACGATACCCGTTCCAACATGTATGCCCAGTCGGCGGCGGAATCGTGGAATCAGGAACGCTATCTCAACAAGTTCGCCATCCGCACCCTCAACGTGGACAAGGTGGCGGATTTCTATATGGACGTTTTTGAACTGCAGCCGACCAACAAGGAATCGGAACTTCCTGCCCAGCACCTGACCGACGGTCGCGTCTGCCTGAGCCTGATGCCGTGGAGCATCGACCTGTTCGAGGGGATGTCGATCAAGCGGCAGGGGCCGGATCATATCGGCTTCAAGGTGGAAAGCATCGCCGCAGTGAAGGCCGAGGTGAAAAAGGCCCAGGACTGGAACCAGTATCTGGCGCCGGTGCAACTCGGTGGCAGTAAGGAAGCAGATGCCCGCAAGGCACTGCTGGCCCGCGCCGCGACGGGTGGCTATCAGCTCGCCGATCCCGACGGCAACTGGGTCGATATCGAGGAATAGTCCCCAGCCTGAGCACAACCCCGGCGACGTCCAAACCCTAATACTTTTGAAGTATTTGGGGGGCGCGGCGTCGCGTCTCTGCGTCCGGGGACCAAATCCGATTAAGCGATATTTATTTTGATGCGCTGCACAAGATTGTTGTGGGCTCTGAATCATTGTGGTTAATAAAAGGTAAATGCCGATCTTGGGGTGAGGCGGAACAATGAGAACCTACGAAGAACTATCCGGAGCTACAGGGCGTCGGGCCTTCTACCGCGCTGAGCGATTCGCTGCGCGTGAGGTGTTCCCACGCTTTGTGCCGCGTGTCCTGATCAGCGGCGCGGCGTTCAATCTCGAGAACCTGTCCATGAGCGGACTGGCCGCCAGCACGGCGCGTGGGCGGTCCCCTGCGGTGCTGGAGCAGGGCCAGGATGTCGGCCTGATTCTGGAAGGCGAAGGCGGCCCCCTGTTTTCAGGGAATGCGACCTTGCACCGGGTTGATACCCGGGCGGATGAGATGCGGGTGGCGCTCAGCTTCAAGGGGGCGTCCCTCGATATTCCGGCGCTGGTCAATCGACACAATGAAACGCTGATCCAGCGCGAGCTGAACGGCGGCCTCTCTCATGCGCTGGAGCTGGTGCCGTCGGAGTACCGTCGCTTCTGCGCCGATGTTCTGCATTTGCTGCGCGCTTACCGAAATACGCTGGCTCGCTTCGATGGCCTGTCAAAAGGCGAAGGTGAGGCTTCGGACCGTGCGCGCACGGATACGATCTATCACGCGGCAGAGGAACGCCTGTTGCGCGAATGGCGGGCCTTGTGGCTTGAGGGTAATGCTTTGGTGCGCCCGTTGATCGACAAGCCGGATGCGCTGGCAGCAGTCAAAGCTTTTACCGAACAGGTCCTGACGCCGGAATTCATGGGCGGCGCAATCTGGAATCGCAGTTATTCAAAGCCGCTAGGCTACCCCGGCGATTTCCAGATGATGAACTACGTCTATCAGTGGCAAAGCCGTGGCGCCAATGTCTATGAGCGCCTGGTACATCGCATCGGACTTGATGTCGCGGAATGCATCGCCACCCGCATGGTGATGGTCCAGCAAGAGATCGCATCAGTCGTTGCCAGCGGTGCCGGGTCAGGCAAGCCCGCCCGGGTACTTAGCCTCGGCTGTGGGCCGGCACAGGAAGTCCTTAATTATCTCGAGATCAAGTCCCTGCCCCGCGACATTGATGTCACTCTGGTGGATCAGGATCATAGTGCGCTCGATTACGCCGATCAGCGCGTGTTTCCGCAAACCATGCGGCATGGCGGCGCCAGCCGGCTGAACTGCCTGCAGGTATCCTTCATCGAGTTGATGAAGGCGGGCGAGATTTTCAAAACGCTGCCGCCGCAGGATCTTATCTATACGGTTGGTCTGGTGGATTATCTATCCATCCGCCGCATTCAGCGCCTGGTGAGTTCGCTTTATCGCAAGCTGGCACCGGGCGGTCGGCTGGTGGTCGGCAACATGGCCGATGTTCCCGGCAGTAATTTCTGGCCGATGGAATGCCTGTGTGACTGGAACCTGCATTACCGCACTGAGGAGCAGATGCTGGAAATGGCGGCAACGCTTCCTGCGGGCAGTCAGGCAGAGATTCGCCCCGACCCAACGGGGCGGGTGTTCATGCTCTATATCACCAAGGCGGTTTCTGCCTGAGTGTAAGCGCTCACGCGCTTTCGGCCAGGGAGTCCCCTGTCTCAGCGGTCGCTTCCGCAGTTTTGACCCGGTTCGCGGGAATGTGCAGCAGAACTTCGGTTCCCTTGCCAACGATGCTGCGTATTTCCAGCTCGCCCCCATGCATTTCTATGATGCGCTTCACAAGCGGCAGGCCGAGGCCGAGGCCATCATGGTGGCGGCTGGTCGAATCCTCAACCTGAACGAAGGGTTCAATGACCTTGGGAAGATCGCTTTCGTTGATACCGATGCCGGTATCGGTGACGGTAATGACGAAGCCGCCATCGTCCCCCTGCAAGGCGGTATCCAGCGTGACCGAGCCACCCTGCCCGGTAAATTTGATGGCGTTGCTGAGCAGGTTGATAACGGCCTGCGAGATCAGCCGCTGATCGGCCAGAAGCGCAACACCTGTCCTGCGCGTCCAGCTCAGGCGTACCCCGTCTTCAACCGCCTTGTTGCGGAACATGCGCAGGATACTGTTGAGAACTTCATCGAGGACGAATTCTTCTTCGTTGATTTCAAGCTTGTTGGCTTCGGCGCGTGACAGGTCAAGAATATCATTGATGATTTCCAGCAGGTGTTGCCCGCTATTGTAGATGTCTTCCGCGTAACTGCGGTAGCGACTGGAACCAAGTGGTCCGAACATCTCCATTTTCAGAAATTCTGAAAAACCGATAATGGCATTGAGTGGTGTTCGGAGTTCGTGGCTGACGACGGCGAGGAATTCACTTTTGGCATGGTTGGCGGCGCGGGATTCTGCGAGCAGTACCTCAGAGCGTTCTTTTTCCCGCGTGAGCAACTCGGTCGCGACCCAGTTGCGCCGGATGTAAAGTTCCTGAATATAGCTTGCGAAAATACCGACGAGAGTTGCCATCACCAGGAAGAAGTTGTTGGCGATCAGCGAAGCCGGCTCTACCGGATTCCAGTGCAAGGCAACCATCTGGTAGGCACCCACGAGGGTAACCGAAATCAGCGTTGAATAGATAAATCGAATCCGGATCAGGGTTGCGCCGTAGATCACCACCATGATCAGTCCGGCGTAATAAAGCGAATTAACCGGCGCAGGTGCCACCATGGTCATGGCGATGATGCCGAAACCGCTCGCCGCCATGGCCAGCGACAGGAGTTCCTGGGAAATCTTGAAGAAAATTTTCGGGAAGAACGTGAAAAAACAGACCGTCAACAAAACCGGGCAGACGATGCCGAATCGAATCGTCCAAAGCTGTTGGTAGGATTCACGGGCAACGGTGTAATCAAGCAGCGCGAAGGTGCCGTACAGGACGGCGGCGAAGAACAGCGAAATGCGCACCAGTGGCAGTGCCTTGGCCATATTGCTGATGACAAAGCGGTGCTCCACCCTCGGGTCCCGAAAATAAAGACCAAAGAGATTGAGTTTTAAGGAATCGCCGTCCCCGTCGGGGCCGGATTCCTGAATGGCCGGTGAGGTTGCCATACCTGCCCGTGTGTTGCCTCGCCATTGCGGCGCCTACAGATTGCGCCGCACACAAAAGGTACGTGGCCAGCCACTAACAGTTTGTTAAGTAGCGCCTAAGGCTGGGCGCTTTGGGAGCTGCGCCCTATACCCTTAGTGATATTTTTGGTGTTTTTATAGTGATGTTGGGGATTAGCGCACCGACTTGGGTTTCTCATCCGGCGTGGCCTTGAAAAGACCATTGAGCAATTCGCCCAGACTGTATTCGGCTTCGCCGCTGGTAGGCGTCGGGCTTTCAGCCGTTTTTTCAGGCGTGGTCTTCTCGGCTGCGGGTTCAGGTTCCGCTGCTTCTGTCTCTGTCTCTGTCTCTGTCTCTTTAGCCGGTTCCTTGATCTCGCTGTTGCTTTCTTTGGCAACTGGCGGCGGCTCGGGCTTGCGTCCGGGACGCAGCATGGGTGGTTTCTGGCGCGGTGCCAGTGCGGCGAAACGCACCAGGTCGCCTTTTGCATCCACTTTGAACAGGGCAACATCGCGGCCCCAGCCTTCGGTTGTTCCGGCGATAACAATGCCGCCGTCAGCGGTGGCTATGGCGGCATGGGCGCGGGTGTCGGTTCCTGCTCCCTGGGTGGATTGCCAGGCAATCGTGCCGTCGGTATCTATCGCGGTCAGGGTGATGCGTCCGCCTGCGCTCCCTGTCTTCCCATCGTGGCCGACAATGATGAAATGATCGCCTGCCATCGCAATGCTATCGGCGGCGCTTTCCATTGTCTCCTGCGCACCACAGGCAAAGGCACGAAGCGCCTTGAAGTCCTGGTCAGTTATTTCCACCCCGATTTTTTTTGCGTCACTGTCGCAGAGTCGCGGATAGCTGGTGGTGCCGCTGGTGGTCGTGGGAACGATTTTTCGCCAAAGAACTTCGCCCGCGCCGGAAATAGCCAGCACCATCAGAGACCGGCCATCATGCCCCGCCGCCAGAACTCCGCCGCCGGGCAAGGACGCGACCGTGTTGACGGCGAGTGTGCCGGTACCGCTCGGTGCAAGCGACCGTGTCCAGACGTTCTTTCCTTCTGCATCTATACGCATGAGATAGGCGCCCGCTTCATGTTCACCGTTGCGCCGGGCCTCGCCCGCCACGATCAGGTCCGCGCCATCAATGACGATGGCATCGTGCAGTCGATGCCAGGTAGGAACCTTGGTATCGCCAAGCACAGCCTTGGCCCGGACTTTTCCGGTCGGGCTCAGGCGCACCATGATGGGTAAGCGGGCCAGCGCCTTGCCGGTTTCCCGATCGGCACCAATGTCGGCGGCGCCGACGGCAATAATATCGCCCGATGGCAACAACCGGGCGATACCGCCAGCGTCATTTCCCGTTGCGGGCGCAAAACCGATAACCCAGGGATCCCCGTCTTCGTTATAGATGAGATTGCCAAGTGGATCGCTGACTGCGGCAAACTGAAATCCTTTTTGCGCGCCGCCCAACAGGAACCCGCGTCCGGGAATGGCGACAATGCTGCGCAGGCTACCGGCGTCTTCGGCCGAGCCAAGCGGCCGGTGCCAGGCCCTTGGCCCCTTGGCATCGAACGCTGTGATCCACGGGAGTGTCGTGTTGACCGTCTTGCCTTTGTCTTCCTTGCGCGCATGCAAGGCGCCCGCCACGACCAAATTGCCATCGACGCCATGGGCCAGCGCGAGGGCGCTATCATCGCCCGGTCCGCCGAAGACAATGGCAAGTTTCTTCCAGGCTTCGTGGTGTTCGCGCGCGCGGCGCATCGCCGTTCGGACAAGCTCCGTCTCCTGCACGAGTGCGGCGCGGGCCTTTGCGTTTTCGTCCTTTTCGCGCTGAACACGCTTGATCTCGACGAACAGCTTGATCGCTTCGTCATAGTTCTTGGCAGAACGGCCATTGGTCTTGAGATAGCTAACCAGTGCGCGTCGGGCCATGACCCCGGCGCCCAACGCGTGAAAGGCGCGGGCTTCAAGAAAGGACATATTCGTGGGGGCATCCAGACCGGTCTTGCGGATCTTGTCGGCGATGACCAGCACTTCCTTGTGACGCCCGGCCCGGGCAGCGGCTTCCAGTTCAAGACGCAATATGTCGAAGCGGACATCAGGCGGCAGGGAGCTTTCCTGGGCCGGTACACTTATCGGTGCCAGGGCAAGGGTAGCGACCAGCGCCAAGCCAAAGCCCAGTCGGCTCCCGGTGGAAAGCAGCCGCCGTATCATGGCGCGCTCCCACCGTTGTGTGGGAGTGCGTGAACCGCGTTCCATTCGCAGGGCAACTCGTGCCAGCGCTTGCGCATTTGTTCTACTGCCACAATATCTTCGGGCGTCAGGGATTTGTTCAACATCAGCCGATGGCGTGCGGCTTCGGGATGTCCGCTGGCCATGGCGAGATCAAACCATACTGCTGCCAGACGGGGGCTGGCGCCCCTGCCCTGCCTGGATGCACCAATTGAGCGCATCACCTTCGCCGTCACGGAAACATCGTCGAGCCCGCGGGCGTAAATTCGCCCAAGGTGAAAACGGGCCCGAGGATCATCCTGGGCAGCGGCCCGACAAAGCCACGTAGTCGCGCGGGGGATGTCCTTTCGACCGCGGGCATCGCCGCCGCCGCAACACAGTTCGTAGCCGAGCAGGAACTGGGCATCCCTTTCCCCGGACTGGGCTCGGGCTTCGAGCTGGAGGCGTTGTTCATCGGTGCGTGGGGGCGTTTCGGCACCATCGCGGGATGAGGTGCAGCCGGCAACCGCTGTCGCGCAGACAACGGTTAGAATCCTTATCCAGTTTCCCGAAAGTCGGGGCATGGAGGCTTGTTCCTGGCGAATAACTGTAAAAACCCAAGGATATGGGTATCACGACGCTTGGCGCCCGGCAATGGTGGGTGGGGTCCCTTTAGTCGCCCTTGCGCTTGGAGGCGGCAGGACCCTTCTGGATGTCGGTGCCGGATTGGGCGAGGCCGTTATCGGTAACCGTGTCCTTGACTGTGCTGCCGCTGACGTTGATTTCCTCGATATCGGCATCGGTCAGATCAGCCCCGGTCAGGTCGGCCCCCGACATGTTCGCTTCCTTGAGATTGGCTTCGCTCAGATCGGCGAAGGACAGGTTGGCCTTCTCCAGATTCACCGACCACATGCGCCCCGATTCGCCCGCGCCGGGCCGCCAGATCGTGGCCGGCCCCAGGTTGGCATAGCGCAGGCTGGCGCGGTACAGGTTGGCGCCGCGCAGGTTGGCGCCCATCAGGTCGGCCATGTGGAAATTGGCGTGGCTCAGGTTGGCCTCGGACAGATCGGCCAGAAGGAACTGGCAATAGGCGAGGATGGCGCCGGAAAAATTGGCGCGCGAAAGGTTGGCGCCATTGAAGTTGAGCCGTTCGAGGTTGACGTCGCTGAGATCGCGTCCGCGAAAATCCCCGCGGCGCCCCCGCTGGCCATTGGATTCGATCCACAGGTCGTGTTCATGCAGGAGTGCACGGACATCTTCAGGGAGTTCGGCAATTTGCTTGGTTTCAACTGCTTCGCTGATATTGACGTCCGATAAATTCACCTTGTCCAACTTGGCGCCAGTCATGCGCGCACCGGCCAGGTTGGCGCCGTCCATGGTGACGCCGGACAGATTGGCGCCCGACAGATTGGCGCCAGACAGGTTCGCACCCGTCAGGTTGGCACCAGCCAGATCGGCTTCGGTAAGGTTGGAATCGCTCAGGTCTGCATGCGTCATCTCCGCCTTGCTCATCTTGGCGCCAATAGCGGAGGTTTCATTCAAGCGGGCTTCGGAAAGGTTGGCACGGGACATATCGGCGCCGTCGAGCCGTGTATTCCTGAGGTCCGTGCGCGCATCGGTATCTGCACTCTGTTGCAAGAAACGTCCGGCGCGCAGGTCAGCCTCGACCAGATTTGCATTGGTAAGCTTTGCGCCTTGCAGCTTCGCACCCTTGAGGTCGGAACGTGATAAATTTGCGCGCGTGAGGTTGCAAAATTCGAAGTTCGAACGGAACAGGTCCGCATTGGAAAGGTCGGCGTTGGCGAGAAGAGAGCGATTAAAATTAGCGGCGGCGGCTACAACCCCTTGCAGGATGATTCCCTCGAGATTGAGGTTTGAGAGATCTTGCCCGGACAGGTCGGCGCGGACGCCATCGGGATTTCCGGCGAGGAAAGCCTTATGGCGGGATAGGGTTGCGGCAAGTCCGGCGACACTCATTGATCGGTACTCCTACGCTGACGGTACTGGTCGAACTGGTGGTTCAATCTGCAATTCAGGCTAAGTGCTTTGAATATCAAACCCTAAGACACAGCATAAAGGCTTAAGAACTGGTTTACTTACCTGTTTTGTAGCTGTTCTGAATCTGGGGGGTTATCTGGCTGGTCGGCCTGCTCGCATGGTTCCGGTCAGTATTCGCAGGTCTCCCAGCAGGCGGGCGGCGTCCCGGCTCTCTGCGCATAGCCGCTTATGCAGACAGAAACGCAGGCTGGCAAGGTGAAGACGTACGGATTCTGCAAAAAGATATTGGGCCGGGCTTTCAAGCGAAGCCTGGAGGGATTTCGCCATTTCTCCGATAACTGGCCAGCCCAGGGTTGCCGCCTGCCCCTTGATGTCGTGAGCCATGACAAGAATGCGGTCCCATTGGGCGGCGGCAGCAGCGACCTCCATCTCGTCAAGAACAGCGAGGAGGTGTTGGGGATAATCCTCAGTCAGCTTGTTGATTTCGCGTTCGGCGGCCTTGATCGCGTCTTCGATGGCAAGAGGTGGCATTTAAGGTCTCCCGATCATGGGTTGAGCAATGCGTCGATGTCGGTCTGGCGCAGGCCGACCTTGCGGCGCCGTTCGATGCCATCGTATTTGGCATTCTTTCGCCGGCGACGGTCAGGACCGGTGTAACCGGGGCTGATGATGAACGGACGCGGCTGATAGATGGCCATCCTGAGCTTGTGGATCAGGGCGCGGGGCGAAAGCGGCTTGGTCAGGATTTCTGATACGCCGGCGTCACGCGCCTCAATAATGCGCTGTTTTTCGGTGTGGCCGGTACAGAGGATCAGCGGAATATCGGGCTTCGGGCTTTTGGGACTGGTGCGCAACATGTGCACGAACTCGATGCCGCTCATGCCGCCGGGCATGAGCCAGTCAACGATCAGGCAATCGATCTGGGTTTGACGGATTTCGTCGAAGGCTTCATTGGCATTGGTGACGGAGAGGACGTTGCCGACCTCGAAAGCGCGCAGCATGTGACCAATGAGTTGGCGCATATACTGATTGTCATCGACAATCAGTAGCGTCAGATCGCAGAAATTGACCTGCTTTTGGGGGTCGTCGGTGAGGGCCACCATGTGAAACAAGCTCCGGTTCCACCCGGCGGCCCCAGCAACCGGATCAGATAGTTTGTTGCGCCTATGGTAAGTTTCTTATAGTTGCAAAGAGGTTAATGACCGGCCGAGAAAGGCTCCCGCAGTGCACATGATTTCCATCGATGTTCATTCCGACCCCGTCTGCCCCTGGTGTTTCATCGGCAAGCGCCGCCTGGCGCGGGCATTGGAACTGGCCGGGGGCGAGGATTTGACCGTGCACTGGCGGGCTTTCCAGTTGAACCCGACGATGCCGCGCGACGGCATGGATCGTGGCCATTACCTCGCGTCCAAGTTCGGCGGTGCCGATCGTGCTCGGCAGGTCTATGAAGCGATCCGCCGCGAAGGGGAGAACGTGGGGATCCCCTTCGCCTTTTCACGCATCCAGCGCACGCCCAATACTGTTGATGCCCATCGACTGATTCGCCTGGCCGCGAGTGCAGGCCGGGCCGATGATTTGCTGGAAGGGCTTTTCGAAGCGTATTTCCTGGCCGGGCGGGACATCGGCAACGCGGACGAACTGGTCGAGATCGCGACGGCGGCCGGACTTGCAGGTGACATTGGCGCATTCCTGTCAGGCGATGATGAGCGTGCAAATGTGCTAGCCGAAGATTCCGCGGCGCGCGCTTCGGGGATCACCGGTGTGCCCCATTTCGTCGTTGCCGGTCGCTATCTGTTGCCTGGCGCTCAAAGCCCCGAAGTCCTTGCCCGGGCAATTGAACTGGCCCGCGTTTCGGCGCGGGTGGAGGTTTCAGGCTAAGTCCTGGGGCTGGCGGCCGTGGCGATGTCGGCCAGGGTGCGCATTTCGCGTCCCAGGCCCTCGATCCGGTCTTCCGGCAGCGGCCAGTGGCGCGCAATCACAAGGGTCTGGTCGGGACGCACCTTCATGGTGCCGGGCGCGCGGGAGATGACGGCGATCAGTCCTTCGGGATTGGCGAACTGGCCGTTGTGGAAGGTGACGGTGCAGCCCTTGGGGCCGGCTTCGACCTTTGCGACACCGGCGGCGCGGCACGATTGCTTGAGGGCAACGACGCGGATCAGGTTTTCCACTTCCGCCGGAAGCTCGCCGAAACGGTCGATCAATTCGGCGGCGAAGGCATCGACTTCAACCGGGTCCACCAGCCCCGAAATGCGGCGGTAAAGGCCCAGGCGGACCCCAAGGTCGGTGACGTAGGCTTCGGGGATCAGCACCGGCACATCAACATTGATCTGTGGCGTCCAGTCCTGTTCGGCGGTGCCTGCGCCTTTCAATTCAGCCACGGTTTCTTCCAGCATTTGCTGGTAGAGCTCGATCCCGACCTCGCGGATATGTCCCGATTGCTCTTCGCCCAGGAGATTGCCGGCGCCGCGAATATCGAGATCGTGGCTCGCCAGACTGAACCCTGCCCCGAGCGAATCGAGGGTCTGCATGACGCCCAGGCGCTTGGTGGCCGCAGCGCTGACCTCGCGGCGCGGCGGTAGCGTCAGGTAGGCATAGGCCCGTGCCTTTGATCGTCCGACCCGGCCGCGCAACTGGTAGAGTTGGGCCAGCCCGAACAGGTCCGCGCGATGAACGATGATGGTGTTGACGTTAGGCATGTCGAGGCCCGATTCGATGATGTTGGTCGAAATCAGGATGTCGGTGTTGCGATCGAAAAATCCGGCCATGGCCGCTTCCAGTTTCTGAGGCGGCATCTGGCCGTGGACAGCGACGCTCCGGGCTTCGGGCGCGATCTCCTTTAACTGGGCTTCCAGCGCACCAATATCGGAGATGCGGGGGCAGACATAGAAGCACTGCCCGCCCCGGTGCATTTCGCGCCGGATGGCTTCGCGGATCACCAGCGGATCGAAGGCCAGCGTGAAGGTGCGCACCGCGAGCCGGTCCACCGGTGGCGTCGCGATGATGCTCAGCTCTTTTACACCGGTCAGCGCGAGCTGCAGGGTGCGCGGGATCGGCGTTGCGGTCAGCGTCAGCACATGGACATCGGACCGCATTTTCTTGAGGCGTTCCTTATGAACCACGCCAAAGTGCTGTTCCTCGTCAACAATCAAAAGCCCCAGCCGGGCAAAACGTATGTTGCCGGACAAAAGCGCATGGGTTCCGACCACGATATCCGCCTCGCCCCGCGCCAGGGCGGCCTTTGTGTCCTCGGAATCCTTTGCCGAAACCAGTCGCGATAATTGTTCGACGCGCACCGGCAACCCTTCGAAGCGGGCGCGAAAGGTCTCAAAATGCTGGCGTGCCAGCAGGGTCGTCGGCACCACCACGGCGACCTGATGCCCCGACATGGCGGCAGCAAAGGCAGCGCGCATCGCAACCTCGGTCTTGCCGAAGCCGACATCGCCGCAGACCAGGCGGTCCATCGGGCGGTCGCGTGCCATGTCGGCCAGCGTATCGGTGATGGCCTGGGCCTGATCCTCGGTTTCGTTGTAGGGAAAGCGTGCGCAAAATTCCTCGAATTCGGCTGGTGGGGGCACCATCGGCTGGGCATGGGCGAGCGCGCGCGCGGCGGCGACCTTCAACAGTTCCCCCGCCATCTCCCGCAGCCGCTGCTTGAGCTTGGCCTTCTTCGCCTGCCACGCGCCACCACCGAGCCGGTCGAGGGAGACATTGCCCTGGTCTTCGCCGTAGCGCGTGAGAACGTCCATGTTCTCCACCGGGACGAACAGTTTGTCGCCGCCGCCGTAGACCAGGCGCAGACAGTCGTGGGGCACCTTGCGGGTGCCAACAACGGCGACTTCCAGCGTTATCAATCCGTCATAGCGGCCAATGCCGTGTTCGGCGTGGACCACCAGTGCGCCTTCGGTCAGTTGGGCCAACTCGGTGACGAAGGCTTCGGCGGGCCGTGAGCGGCGGGTGCGCCGGGCCAGCCGCTGGCCGAGAATGTCTGGTTCGGCAACGACAGCAAGACCGGGCGAGGTAAAACCCTGGTCAAAATCGAGCACGCAAAGCGCCACCATTTCGGCGGGTAAGGCGTGGGTTTCAGCCAGGGTGGTGACGATCTGGGTCTGGCGCAGGCCGTGTTCGTGCAGCAGGCGTTCGATGCGGTTGACGCTGCCCGGACTGGCACAGGCCAGCAGAACACGATCCCCCTGCTGGATGCGCGCCGTGGCGAAGGTGCGTAATGCATCGAAGGCGGAAACGCCTGTGCCGCGGGCCTCGGCGGCGAAATTGAGCATCATCCGTGCGCCTGCGGTCTCATTTTTCGCGGCGCCAAGCTCGTCAAAGGCGCTGAAACGGATGACCTGGCAGGTTTCCAGCAGCTGATCGAGCGCGCCATCCACCAGGTACAGCTTTTCCGGCGGCAGCGGATTGTAGATTTCACCGCCCTGCCCCGCGATCTGGCGCATATCGTGGCGTGCGGTGTAGTAGTCGGCGACTTGCTCAAGGCGCATTTCGATCAGGTCGTCGGCCCCGTCGCCAAGACTTATCGCGGCGCCGGGCAGGTAATCCACCAGTGTCGCCATTTCCGTGCAGAACAGCGGAAGCCAATGTTCCATGCCGGGTTGGCGGCGACCGCTGGAAACGCCGGCGTAAAGCTCATCGCCTTCCTTGGCGGCGCCGAACAGGGCGCGGTAGCCCTCGCGGAAGCGGGCAATGGCGGCGTCATCCAGCGCGATTTCCGCCACCGAGGTTAGCTCGACCTCCGTGATCTCCCCGCCGGAAATCTGGGTCAGGGGATCAAAGGTGCGCAGGCGTTCGATATCGTCGCCGAACAGGTCGATACGGACGGGTTGGTCGAAAGACGGCGGGAAGACGTCGACGATTCCCCCGCGCAGGGCGTATTCGCCGGGCTCCATCACGGTTTCGGCGCGCTCGAAGCCATGCGCGGCGGCAAAGGTGTTGAAGGCCGCCAGATCGAAGGTTCCCCCCTTACGCAGGGTCACGGCGCCGCCACGGAATCCGGAAGGCGCGGGCAGTCGCTGGATCAGGGCATTGACCGTGGTCAGCAGGCAGATCGGTCCCTTATCCGCATCCCGGTTGGCCAGTCGGCACAGCGCCGTGATGCGGCGCGCGGTGATCGCATTATTAGGTCCGACCCGGTCATAGGGCAGGCAATCCCAGGCAGGAAACACCACGCGCTCGACCTCGGGCGCGGCGAAAGCAAGGGTGTCCTCGGCCCGGGCCAGCGCCAGATCGTCGGCGCAGACATGGATCACGGCCTTCAGGCGGCCATCGCAAAGTGCCTGAGACAGCCAGAATCCATCTGCGGCACCGGGGGCGCCGGAGACTGTTTTTTTCATCTCTAGTTTATTATTTATCAATTACTTAAAAGCCCATTCTTAAACTCAACCATGAGAGTTAGAACGGCGTTCCGATGCTCCAATGGTGGCTCGGCGCGGGCTGCCAGCCAGTCCATCAGGTCGGCATCGGTAACACTGATCAGGGCCTCGAACTGGTCCAGGGCGACGGCGTCAAATTCATCAAGGTGGCGGCGCGCGAAGCCACCCACCACCAGGTCTGATTCCTGGGTGCCCCGATGGTTGGCCTGATAGAGCAGGCGCTTGCGCCGGATATCGAGATCCTGGGTCATGGGGTGTTCTTTGGCCCTTTGGCTGTTCGCGGACGCAGATCACCCCCTGATCCCCCGGGCAGACGGCCATGACAGGGAGCAGCGGGCTGCGTAGGATATAAGCCTTCGCTTTCGCCCTGTCAGCCACCATCGTCAAAACCACGGTTTCATGCGCCCACAGCAACTCAATCCCCTGTTTCGCCCCATCACCGCCCTTCCCGGCATTGGTCCGCGCATCGCCAAGCTGGTGGAAAAGCTGGCCGGGCCGAAGGTGGTGGACCTTCTGTGGCATCTGCCGAGTGGTTTGATCGACCGCCGTTTCGCGCCGAAGATCGCGGCGGCGCCAGCAGGGCAAATCGCCACCATCACGGTGCGCGTGGACAAGCACGTCAAGGCGCCCGGTCGAAAGGCGCCTTACCGGGTCAAGGTGTCCGACGACAGCGGCAAGATGGACCTGGTCTTTTTCAACGCGCGCGGCGACTGGCTGGACCAGACGTTGCCGGTGGGCGAAACGCGGGTGATTTCGGGCAGGGTTGAGCATTATCGTGGCATCATTCAGATGACCCATCCCGATCACATCGTTACCGAGGCCGAACGCGATCAACTGGCGGGGATCGAGCCGGTGTGGCCCATGACCCAGGGTCTATCGCCCAAGGCGTTTGGGCGTGCCATGACGGCGGCGCTGGCGGACGCGCCGGAGCTGGAGGAATGGCATGATGGCGCCCTGATGAAGCGCGAGGGCTGGCCGGGCTGGCGTGAAGCCCTTGTGGCTGCGCATTCTCCAACGACGGAGGCAGACCTTTCGCCGATGACTTTGGTGCGCAAGCGGCTTGCCTATGACGAACTGCTGGCGAGCCAGCTCGCCATGACCCTGGTGCGCGCCCATATGCGGCGCCAGGGCGGACGGGCCACCACCGGTGACGGGAGCTTGCGCGAACGCGCCCTTGCCGCCCTACCGTTCAGCCTGACCGGAGGCCAGGTCGAGGCGGCGCGGGAAATCACCGGCGACATGGCCGCACCCCAGCGCATGCTTCGGCTTTTGCAGGGCGATGTCGGGTCGGGCAAGACGGTGGTGGCGGCGCTGGCCATGCTGACGGCGGCGGGAGCCGGACGTCAGGCGGCCTTGATGGCGCCTACGGAAATTCTGGCGCGGCAGCATTTTGCCACCCTGGCACCTTTGTTCGAGGCGGCGGGCCAGCGCATCGCGCTGCTGACCGGTCGTGACAGGGGCGCGCCGCGCCGCGCCCTTCTGGCCGATCTCGCGGCCGGAGAAATTGCGGCTGTGGTCGGTACCCACGCCGTTATTCAGGACGATGTGATCTACAACGACCTCGCGCTGGCAGTGGTGGATGAACAGCACCGGTTCGGTGTTGCCCAGCGGCTGGCCCTGGCGGGTAAGGGTAAGGCCGTGGACGTGCTGGTGATGACCGCAACGCCCATTCCACGCACGTTGACGCTGCTGGCCTATGGCGATCTTGATGTATCGCAGCTAACCGAAAAACCGGCCGGGCGCCAGCCGGTGGATACGCGGACGCTGCCCTTGTCGCGCCTCGACGAAGTTGTTGCTGCGGTTGGTCGCACCATCAAAGATGGCACCGGTGACGAGGGGCCGGGCCGGGTCTTCTGGGTCTGTCCACTGGTCGCAGAATCTGAAGTACTCGATCCTGCTGCGGCGGAAGAACGCTTCGCCACCTTAGACAAGCTGTTTCCCGGTCAGGTCGGTCTTGTGCACGGGCGCATGCGCGCCGCCGACAAGGATGCGGCCGTTGCGGACTTTGCCGAAGGTCGTACCCGCATTCTGATTGCCACCACGGTGATCGAGGTCGGCGTCGATGTCCCCGCCGCCAGTGTCATGGTCATCGAACATGCCGAGCGGTTCGGCCTGGCCCAGTTGCACCAGTTACGCGGGCGCATCGGTCGCGGCCGCCGCCGGGCTACCTGCCTGTTGCTGTATGGGGCGAACCTCACCCAGATGGCCCGCGCGCGGCTGCGCATCCTGCGGGAAACCGACGATGGGTTTCGCATCGCTGAAGAAGACCTGCGCCTGCGCGGTGCCGGGGAGGTTCTCGGCACCCGGCAATCGGGATTGCCCGCGTTCCGGCTGGCCGATATCGCCACCCATGCTGATCTGATGGAAATGGCGCGTGACGATGCGGCGTTGATCCTGCAACGCGATCCAGGCCTGGCCGGGCCGCGCGGCGAAGCCCTGCGAACCTTGCTCTACCTGTTCGAGCGCGATGGCGCCGTGGCCTATGCGCGATCCGGCTAAGGCGCTGGACACGACCCATCGCTTATTCCCCATTAGACACAAGGGACACAAACGTGAACACGACCCTGATTTTACCGATTGATCTGAAAGCTTCCATCCACGGTGATCTGGAAATTGCTGTGCTGGATGTGCGCGAGCATGGGCAATACGGTGAAGGCCATCTGTTCTATGCATCCAACTGTCCCTACAGCCGGCTGGAGGCCAGTGTTCTACGCCTGGTGCCGAACCGCTCGACACGCTGCGTTGTCTATGACGACGGGGACGGCGTTGCCGACCGCGCCGCTGCACGATTGAACGCGATCGGTTACTGCCGTGTCGAAGTTCTTGATGGTGGTGCCAATGCCTGGGCAGCGGCGGGCTTTGAGCTTTTCAAAGGCGTGAATTTGCCCAGTAAGACGTTCGGGGAGCTGATGGAATCACGCTATCACCCTCCCCTTGTGACGGCGGCCGAACTTGATCGCTGGCAGAAAGAAAAAAGCCGGGTTCTGGTTTTTGACGGACGTCCGTTCTCCGAATTCAAGAAGATGAGCATCCCGGGTGCGCGATGTGTACCGAATGGGGAACTTCTCTACCGCTGGGCCGAACTGGTTGACGATCCTGAAACACCCGTTGTCATAAATTGCGCCGGCCGAACTCGTGGGATAATCGGCGTGGAAACCCTCCGGGCGGCAGGGATTCCAAATCCGCTTTATGCCTTGGAAAACGGCACGCAGGGCTGGGCCCTTTTGGGTTTCACGCTTGACCGGGGCAGGGAAAGCGCCCCCCTACCCGTGCCTTCGGAAAACGCAGCTTGGGCCCCTCCCGCGTCCATGGACGTTGCAACGGTGGATTTTGACACCGCGCTTCAGTGGCAAAACGATGAAGCGCGAACCTGCTACTGGTTTGATGTTCGGACCAGGGAGGAGTTTGAAGCGGGACACCTGACGGGCGCGGTGCACGCACCTGCCGGGCAGCTTATTCAGGCCACGGACCAATGGGTCGCGGTCCGGCGTGCGCGCATCGTACTCGTCGACGATGATGGGATTCGCGCAGCGACGGCGGCCTTCTGGCTTCGGCAGATGGGACACAGCGTGTACGTCCTCAAGGGCGGATTCGATTCCAAACCCAGGGTCAGCGGGGCGGATGAATCGATGTTGCCGAGCGGACTCCCCGATACTCTATCCGTGCCCATCTCCGTTGAGGATGCGCAGGCGCAACTCGCTGCCGGTGAAATGGTCGCAATCGATGTGCGGGCCAGCATGGATTTTCGGAAAGGCGCGATTGCGGGTTCGCGGTGGGCGACCCGTTCGCGCATGGCCGCGGCACTTCGTGGGCTTGAAAAACCTGTCTTGCTGATTGCGGATGATGCCGGTGTTGGCCGTTTGGCCGCGATTGAGGCTGCCGATTGTGTGGCCGGGCCGGTTCACATTCTCAAGGGTGGATTTGGTGCCTGGCGAGCGGCTGGCCTCCCCGTGGAACCTCGACCGGATGATCCGCCGGATCATGAGGCCATAGATTACCTGTTCTTCGTACACGACCGGCATGACGGAAACCTTGAGGCTTCGCGTCGTTACCTTTCGTGGGAACAGGCACTCGTGAACCAAATCGACGCGCAGGAGCGTGCCGAATTTGCACGTGGAAATGCCGGCGACCTTGGTGGCAACAGCGCCTAGCGCTTGCCGCCATTTTCCTTTTCGCGGTGGATGTCTATAGCCTCAAAGGTCTTTGCCGAGACCTTTGGCGTGACCTGCTCGGTCGCGGGGCGACGGTCGGGCGGCGTGACGATACCGCCGGACATGACCATTTTGATCCCTTCTTCGACCTTCATGTCGAGAATCAAAACATCGTCTTCGGGGACGAACAGCAAGAACCCCGACGTCGGGTTTGGCGTCGTCGGCAGGAAAATGTTGAGGACCCGTTCCTGGGTCAGGTGTTGCACCTCACCGAGTGTCGGACCGGTCAGGAAGCCCAGCGCCCACATTCCGCGCCGCGGATATTCGATCATCACCACCTGGCGAAAGGCATCGGATTGGTGGCTCAGGACCGTTTCGAATACCTGCTTCAGGGTCGCGTGAATGCCGCGGATGACCGGCATGCGCTCAAGGATGCGTTCCGACAGGCGCAGCAGCGTGCGTCCCAGAAGGTTGGTCGTCAGCGCTCCGATAAGGACAAGGCCAAGCGCGACCACGAATAGTCCCAGCCCCGGGATCGAAAACGGAAGATAGCTTTCCGGGTGGTAGCGCAGGGGTATGAGGGGCATGACAACATCATCGATCCAGTGGATGAAGACCCAGGAAAGATAGATGGTGAGCCCGATCGGCGCCGTGACCAGTACGCCGGCGAGCAGATACGTCCGCAGCCGGGCGCCCAGGCGATGGGATACGGTACGTTTGGGCGGAATGTCTTGGGGGGATGAGGTTTCGTTCATGGCGGCGAGTTTAACTGTCTGCTTGCGGTCCCGCCAGCGCGAAGGCTTGGAAAACAGGTGGTTAACGGTTTATTGACCAAATTTGCCTCAAAGTGCCCCGATGCAATCAAGTATCTTCAAATCCCCCATTACGCGCCTCATCATCGTTCTGTCGGTGGCGACGGTTGTTGCCCTGATTCTGGGCGCATGCACCGCGCCCAAGCCGGTGGTGACAAAAACTGTCACCACGGATGACAAAGGGCGCCGGGTAAGCCATTACCGCATCTGCGAGACCAGCGGCCTGCCCTACATGGAGGAAACGGCCTGCCGGACCGAAATGGTGGTTCATAACTACTGCTATCGAACCTTGGGGCGTATTGATTGTTATGAAAATCCCATTCCAGGGCGGAGCGCGATGAGGTTCCGGGAATGAGCCTGGTCGAATCCACGGCCCCCATTTCCGCGCCAAAGTCCCGGACAAAGGCCAAGCCAGCCCCCAAATCACGGGCCCGCAAGCCTGCACCTAAACGCGCGAAGACGGTCAAGCCCCGCGCAAAAAAGCAGGTCGCGGCCCCCGCAAAGGCCGCGGCGCCGACGACCTGGACCGCCCAATTCATCACCGAGGGCGCCGATGGCCGCGCGCATGTATCGCTGATGACATTTCTGGCCCCCGACCAGGAGTTCGCCCGCGCCTTTGCCGTCGCCCATGCCCCGGCGGAAGAATTCATGCTTTCGCTGCACCCCTGTTCCGACGAGCAACTGCTCGAGCAGGTCCGCCCACAGGCGCTCAACGCAGCCACCGCTCGGCGGTAAGCCGCTGTGGTGGCCTGAACCCGCGATTAACCGGTCCTTTACGGGCTCATGACAGCATGACGTCATGAGCGAAGAAACCCAGCCCCTCTCCTGCCACTACGCCCAGGTTGCCGACGGCGACGCTGCCGGTGCGGCATCTTCGGTTCCCGAAGCGGTGCTTTGCACCCCGGTTCGCTGGGCTCTGATCGCCTTTGGCGGGATCAATGTGGCGCTTGGCATAGCCGGCATGTTTCTGCCAGTCATGCCGACCACGGTTTTCTTGCTGATGGCTTTGTGGGCATTTTCCAAATCCTCTCACCGTTTTCACCGCTGGCTTTACGACCATCCGCGCCTGGGTCGTCCCTTGCGCGACTGGCATGCGCATCGGGTCATTCCGCGCCGCGCCAAGATACTGGCCGTAGGCATGATGAGCATGAGCTGGCTGATCGTTGTTTCTGCCAGTGGTGGTGATTGGGTTGTGCCTGCCATTGTCGGGGGCTGTCTTGCCCCGATCGCGGCTTTTATCGTGACGCGACGCTCCCATGCGCCGGTAGCGGCTGCCTGATATTCCCGTTTCATTTATCTAACGGCCTGATTCGGCACTAAAAAATGTGCGGATTCTTCAGGCTCTGAAATAGTGGCGGCACTGTTTGTGCTGTCCTGCTATCATCAGGCCTCCCCGGTTGGGAAATGGAGGCCGTGATGAATGTCGCAACCATTCTCCAGTCCAAGGGCGGGAACGTCGTCACCGCCCATCCCGATACTCCAGTCAGAGAAATCACTCGTTTGCTCCGCGACGCGGGCATCGGCGCAGTTGTGATCAGTTCGGATCATCTGCGGGTCGAGGGAATCGTGTCGGAACGCGATGTCGTGCGTGCCATCGCGGTTTCGGGTGAAGAGGTGCTGAACCAGACCGCAGCGGAGATTATGACCCGCGAAGTTGTGACCTGCGGTGCCGGTGATACGGTGGCGCAGCTCATGTCCCAGATGACCCAGGGACGCTTTCGGCACCTGCCGGTGTGCGAGGATGGCGCACTAATCGGCATCGTATCCATCGGTGACGTAGTGCGGATGCGCGTCGAAGAGGTTGAACATGAGGCCGAGGCCCTCCGGGAATACGTGACCCGGGGTTGAGGGGAACTTGATCGTGTAGGTCTGTGCCCCTATCTTGCGCTTATCCATCCACAGCCAAGTCCTTACCTTGTCAGCCAATTCATCACCTCCCCTAGATTCCGCCCCACGCCTCAGCTTGCGCAAAGCCGTTGGTGGCTTGGTGCAGCTTGGTATTTCGGTTGCTCTTATCTGGTGGGTGCTCGGAAAGGTAGATCTGGAAGCTGCCTGGAGGCGGATGGAAACCGCCTCGCCGGTACTCCTGCTTGCGGCATTTGCCATGCTTTTGCTGCAAGTCACTCTGGCTGCGCGTCGGTGGCAACGGGTCAATGCGGGACTGGGAATCGGCGGACCCTATGGCTGGCACTGGCGGGTCTTTATGGTGAGCCTCTTTTTCGGCCAGATTTTGCCCAGCACCATTGGTGGCGATGCGTATCGGATGTGGGGGGTAGCGCGCCACGGCAAGCACGGGTTTCGTGCAGGGTTCCTGTCGGTTGTATGCGACCGGGCGATGGGACTGATTTCATTGCTGACGCTCATCGCCGTGGGGCTGCCGCTACTGGCCATGAGCATAGGCACCAGTGATTCCTTTTGGGGGCTTGCGCTCATTGTATTGAGTGGCCTGTCGACAATTATCTTTGTGATTGTCTACGGCAAGGTGCCCTTCAGTCTTTCGTTTCTCAAGATTGCTGAAACCCTGATGGCGCCCGCAGCGGCGCTGAAAAGGCTGCTGTCGGTTCGGGCTGAATTGTTGGCGCAGGCTACGTTGGGGTGCGTCATTCAGTTGCTCTCTGTCTTTGCATTCTGGTTGTTGGCACAGGCGCTATCTATCCCCTTTTCAATGGTTGAAGCCGTCGCCGTCATACCACCGGTGGTCCTGTTTTCGATCCTGCCGATTTCGGTTGCCGGCTGGGGTGTGCGCGAAGGGGCTATGGTGGCGGCATTCGCCCTGCTCGGCCATCAGGCCGAAGACGCTGTCGTTCTGTCCTTGAACTTTGGGATAGGAAGCCTCTTCGTCGGCCTTATTGGGGGCTTGATCTGGGGCTTTTTTCGGGGACAGAGATGAAGAAATCTGCGATAGATTTATCGACATGAGTGAAATGAATTACCCGCTGCGGAATCAAGCCGCCACCGATGCTATCAGGAAGCATTATGATGCCATCGCACCGGAACGCGATGCCTGGGTTCAGCGCAACAGCTATTTTTATGAAGAAGACCGCAATCACATGGTGTTCCTGGGGGGCGCCGGTGGTCGCGTTTTGGAACTTGGTTGCGGAACCGGTTCCCTGTTGGCGGCTTTCAATCCAAGTTATGGCGTTGGGGTCGATCTTTCATCTGAGATGATCGACCGCGCCCGAACCGCACATCCAAACCTGGAGTTTCATGTTGGAGATATGGAGGACCCGGCCTTTCTTTCGTCACTAAACGGGCCGTTCGACACAATCATTCTCTCCGACAGTATTGGGACCTTGCAAGATTGCCAAAGCGCCTTTGCTGCGCTGCATGGTCTTTGCCATCGCCGAACGCGAATTTTGATTGCCTACTACTCCCATCTTTGGGAGCCATTGCTGGAACTCGCTGAAAAAACGGGTCTGAAAATGCCCAGCGGCCCCCAGAGCTGGATGTCGCTGAGTGATATAAGCAACATGCTTGATCTGGCTGGGTTTGAGACAGTTCGCTCCGAAATGAAATTCCTGCTTCCGCGCAGGGCATTGGGACTGGGAGGTCTGATCAACCGTTATGTTGCGAGCCTTCCCGGCGTGCGGGCCTTGTGTCTCCGGCAATATGTTGTTGCGCGTTCGATGCGCCTCGCAGGTATTGGGAAGCCTTCGGTATCGATCGTTGTTCCGTGCAGGAACGAGGCGGGAAATATCGAACAGGCAATTACCCGTACACCCCGGTTTTGTGAGGATATGGAGTTCGTTTTCGTCGAGGGAAATTCGACCGACGATACCTGGGCCCAATGCGAGCGGGTCAAGGAGGCTTATCCGCAAGTTGATATCAAGATCATGCGTCAGGACGGCACCGGTAAAGGCGATGCCGTGCGTAAGGGCTTCACGGCGGCGCGTGGCGATATTCTGATGATTTTGGATGCCGATCTGACAATGCCCCCGGAATGGCTGCCGCGTTATTACGAAGCGATTGCCAGTGGGACGGGGGAATTCATTAATGGTTCGCGTCTGGTCTATCCGTGTGAAAAAGGCGCGATGCAGTTTCTCAATTCGATCGCCAATCGCGCCTTTGCCATCATATTTTCCTACCTTCTGAACCAGCGATTCACCGATACCCTTTGCGGAACCAAGGTCTTGCATCGCGATGATTACCAGTTGATCTCTGATAATCGGTCCTATTTCGGTGACTTCGATCCATTCGGCGATTTCGATCTTATTTTCGGCGCGGTAAAGCTGAACCTCAGAATTACCGAGGTTCCGATTCGTTACGCAGACAGATCATATGGATCTACTAACATTTCCCGTTTTCGCCACGGTTGGCTGCTGCTGAGAATGGTGCTTTTTGCCTACCGTAAGCTCAAGGCCCTGTAGTGAGCGACTGGATCGCGCTTCACCGTCATCGCTGGCACAACAAGGCGGGCTTGAGGCGTTATTACAAAAATGAGATTTTCGGACCTATTTCCGAAACACTTCAAGGAAAAGATCCGATCCTGGAGCTTGGTGCAGGTCCGGGTTTTCTCACTGAATACCTTCGAGCGTTGGGCCATCCGCCGGTTGCAACGGATATCGAACCTGCCGCAGGGGCAATGACCTGCGACGTCCACGCCCTTCCCTTCCCGGAGTCCCACTTTGGCGCCGTCATCGGCGTGGACTGCCTGCATCATTTCGCACGTCCCGGCGTGGCGTTGGCGGAGATCACGCGGGTTCTTCAACCCGGCGGCAGGCTGATTTTGTGCGAGCCTTGGACAGGCGTTTTTGGCCGCTTTTTCTATACCCATTTCCACCACGAAGACTGTTTCATTCCCCCCGATCCCTTTGGGGCCGCTTTCGGCGCGGATAAACCGCCCATGGATGGGAATGCGATGTTGCCGAAACTGATCTTGAATGATTCTGATCCGGACCTTGTCCGCGTCTGTCCCATGCTTAGGCGCGTGTCGGTTCGCTCCTTTGGATGCCTTGGTTACTTGTTAACCGGGGGATTTCAGGGCTGGGGATTCCCCGCTTCTGTCGTGGGGGCTTTTGCAGCGATTGAGCGAAGCCTGCCCCAGGCTCTTATGCGTCATCTCGCGCTGCGCGCCATTTTCGTCTTCGAAAAACGCTAGGGTAAGGCCCGGACATCGTCGAGAAGCAAGATATCGCCGGTCTTGCGGGTACAGGCGGTAAAGCGCGCCGGCAGAAGGCTATCAGATTTCGATGCTATCCAGCTAAAACCCAAATCGGCCCCGCTGAGACGCAGTGCACTGCCGATACGAACCGGCGGTGTCACATTCGTGATATCGGGCGGCAGTGTCCCATGGGCCAGGACTCCCTTGCCGAGGAGGTTCAGGTCTTTGGGGGAAATCAAATCGATACCTGCATCGGGAATCGTCGCAAGTGCCATGAAGGCGCCCCCGCCTGTGCAGGTATGGGCGGTCGCTGGCGCCGGGGTTCTTGGCGCCAAAGTCGGGATAATGGCCAGGGGCAGGCAAATGGCGATGAGGATAATTACAACCGGCAAGGATTGAAGCTCTTTGCCGGTGTTCCCCTTAAAGGCAGGCCGCTTGAGCCACCCTGAAATGGCATGGATACCAAACCCGATCAGCGCGGCGCTGAATGGCACTGTCGCGGCATGGACGCGCATGCCCCCGTCGCCGAGGAAGGGCGCGGATAACAAAGTGCCGATGGTCCCCGCCAAAACAAAGGATTCAGGTGTGGATTTCATGCGGCGGCTTATATGGACCAAACCGACAAGGGCTATGGCCATAAGTCCGTACCGGAGGGCGCCAATGCCTTCCAGCCGATACCAGCGCGCATTGAAGATGAAGTCGTTATACCGCCGGATAATACCGCGCAGCAGGTCGCCCGGATGATCCGCCAGGTGCACCATTGCCAGGCGATAGACCTCTTTGGCCTGTTCGCCCTCGGGTAAGGACCTGATATCCGGCATGGTTTGATAAATGCGGGTCCATTCATGCCCACCACTAACAAGGCCATAAAGGGTAAAAGAAAAATTTGAAAACCCTCCGCCTTTCGTGGCGCCGTACAGAAACAGCAAGCCGCTATTAATAGCGAAAGCGGCGGCAATGGCGACGAGAGTCCATGATGCGGCGCTCATGGAAAAGCGCTGTGTTCTGCGAAATTTCCAGCCTGCGTAGAGAATAAGTACGGGCAGAACGAACATGGCGCCGGCGCGGGCGTTGAGCCCCAGTGCCATGCATCCCGCACCAAGTGCGAACAGTGTCGAGCGCCGGTCGTCGTAAAGCGCCAGCCACATGAGCGCGAATCCACAGCTTCCGAGCATAAGCCCAATATTTTCGGACATGAAAGAGCCAATACTGGGAAAGTAAAACGGCACCAGGATCGCAGATGCTCCTGCGGCCATTGCCGTTCCGTTTGTTCGTCCCAGCACGGCGATCACAGTTGCGATGGCACTCGCCGAGCCGATGCCCAGGGCGAGCAATGCAAAGTGAAGTGAGCCCCCTATTTCGAGCAAGCCGGCCAAATGTAACGCTGATAAGGGGCGCCGCGAGGTCCATGCGGTCAATTCGCCGAATTGCAGGAAATGAAGCGCGCCGTCTAAATAGTTTGCTGCGTCGGACCGCGGTAACAGGCCGCCCAGAATAACGTCGCTGCTGGCCATCGCCTGCCATTTTGCGGCGAGCAAAAACCCGAACAGAGCAAGGCCGATGGTGATGACGAGTGGCAGGCCATAGCGCCCGACCCATGCGCCCCCTGGGCGGAGGAATCCCGGTATCGCGAGGACCAAAAAGCCAAGACAGGTCCATAGCGGAAGAGAAATCAGGCCGGTGAAGGCGGCGCTGGAATCTACGGCCCAAGCGCAGGCTGCCCCAGAGCCGAAGCCTGCAGCTACCCATCCAGCGCTGAGTGCAGGGGGGCGAAGGAATCGCAGCACGGTCATCACCGTCGCAGGATAATGGTAGGCCGGGCGGGGATCGAACCCGCGACCAATCGCTTAAAAGGCGATTGCTCTACCACTGAGCTACCGGCCCCCAGAGGTGAAATTGACGCCCGGTGCGTGGGCGCGCGGGCCGGTTTAGCACGTTGGGCCGACAAGGCAAAGCCTGCCATTCATCCCTGCCCCGCCTTTTGCCCCTGATCAGGCGCCGCCGTTTTCCCATTTGTCGATATCGACTTCCCAGCCCTTCTTGAAACTGAGGTCAAAGCGGTTGCCTTCCGGGTCCTGCAGCCGGTATTCGGCGTAAGGTCGCGATTCGGGTCGCTTGGCAATCTCGATTTCCTTGCCAAAGCTTTCGAGCTTGGCCTCCATGTCGGAGACCAGGAATCCGAAATGGTTAACGCCAAAGCGGTATTCGTGGCCTTCCGGCGCGCCGTTGTAGAAAGGATGAATAGCGAGATTGGTTGTGCCGTCGCCCATAAAGCGATTCTTGCGGTCCTGTCCGCGCCGCTCGAACGAGGTGTCGAGTTCGTTGAATCCGAACAGCTGTTCATAGAATTGCATCACGCCGGTCGGGTCCAGCGCGTTAAAGGCGATATGGGCAACGCGGGGTAGCCGCCGGATCTCGCCGCCGACACCGAAATCGCCCGTGGAGAGCGTTACCGGCCGGGCTTCGGGATCGTATAGCCGCACTTCGCCGAAATGGGGCCCGCCGCGTTCTTCGATGATTTCGCCGCGTGGGTTGATGTCGCGGTAGCGGGTCGTCACGCGATCCAGGTTATCCACCTGTAGCCCGACATGATGCAGGCCCAGGGTCTGGTCCGGTTCCAGTAATTCGTCGCGGGCCTTGAGAAAGGTCAGGTTGAAAAAACCGTCGGTTAGCGAAATATCGCCCTGGTTTGAGCGTGCGAATTCCTCAAGCCCCAGGTGGCGTACATAGAAATTCGACAGCCCATCAGGGTTGTGGGTCATAAACGCGAGATAGCGCAATCGGCCGGACATGTTTCCCTCCTCAATATCTTTTTGATTTTGAATGAGGGTAACGCGTTCGTGCCGGGCCGCAAAGGGCCGTGATCAGGTGTAGATTCGATCCAGCCGGGCGGCGACGGCGGGGGTGACAAACTGGGTGACATCCCCACCGAGACGGCGGATTTCCTTGACGAAGCGCGATGAAATAAACTGGTGCCGGTCCGATGCCATCAGGAAAACGGTTTCGATCTGGGGCTTGATGCGAGAATTCATGCCGACCATCTGGAATTCATATTCAAAATCCGACACGGCGCGCAGGCCCCGGATAATCAGGCCGGCATTTACGCTTTCGGCGTAATCGACCAAGAGAGTTGAAAAGCTCTTTACCTCAATCACTGCACCTGCATCGGTGAGTGGGCGCACGTCTTCGTTGACCATGGCGACCCGGTCGTCGAGCGAAAACAGGGGTCCCTTGTCGTCATTGACGGCAACGGCAATGATGAGGCGATCAACCACGCGCAGGGCACGCTTGACGATATCAAGGTGCCCGATGGTGATCGGATCAAATGTGCCGGGGTAAACACCTGTGCGGGGCTCAGGCATCGGCCTCTCCCTTACTGGCACCGTTTTCGGAGCCATCTTCTCCATCGGTTTCATCAACGTCATCGTCTTCGCCGACATCGCCGAGATGGGCGACGGAGACAACGTGTTCGTCCTCTCCCATACGGAACAGGGTGACGCCACGGGTTGAACGCCCGGCGATGCGGATATCGCCCACCGGAGTGCGGATCAGCTTTCCACCGTTGGTCACAAGCATGATCTGGTCTTCAGCGAGTACCGGGAATGCGGCAGCAACGCGGGCATCGGCGGAGGCAAATTTCATCAACTCGATGCCCTTGCCGCCGCGTCGCGTGATCCGGTATTCAAATGCCGACGAACGCTTGCCGACACCGCTGTCTGAGATGGTCAGGATGAATTGTTCGCGCCCGGCAAGTTCGTCAAATCGTTCGGTGCTGAGTGTAACGGCGCCATCATCATCTTCGTCATCGGCGTCAGTCGCGGTTTCTTCTTCGGCTTCAGCACCGCGGCGCAGCGCGTTAGCCATGCGGACATAGGCCGCGCGTTCCGCGCCTTCAATATCCACGTGGTCGAGGATGGACATGGAAATGACCTCATCGCCCTTGGCCATGGCGATGCCGCGGTTGCCGGTGGAATTGCGGCCCGTGAACACGCGCACATCCGTGGTGCGGAAACGGATGCACTTGCCCATCAATGTCGCTAGCAGGACATCGTTGTCTTCCGAGCAGGTCTGGACTGCGATCAGCCGGTCACCCTCGTCCAGCTTCATGGCGATCTTGCCGTTGGCCATGACGTTGGTGAAATCAGAAAGGAGGTTGCGGCGCACGTTCCCGGATGCAGTGGCGAACATGACGTGAAGCTTTTCGCAGGCGGCCTCATCTTCGGGCAGTGGCATCAGCGTCGTGATGGTTTCACCTTCGCTCAGCGGCAGCAGGTTGACCAAGGCCTTGCCCCGCGCCTGCGGGGTGCCAAGCGGCAGCCGGTAAACCTTTTCCTTGTAGACAATGCCGCGCGAGGAGAAGAACAGGACCGGCGTGTGTGTGTTGACGACGAATACCTGGGAAACGAAATCCTCGTCCCGGGTGGTCATCCCGGCACGTCCCTTGCCGCCGCGGCGCTGGGCGCGGTAGGCCGATACCGGCACGCGCTTGATGTAGCCGTTATGGCTGACGGTGACGACCATATCTTCGCGCTGGATCAGGTCCTCAATGTCTACCTCGGCACTGTCTTCGAGCAGTTCCGTGCGGCGCGGGTCGGCGAATTGTTCACGGATATTGACCAGCTCCTGGCCCAGGATTGCGCGCAGCTTTTCGCGGGAAACCAGGACGGTCAGGTATTCGGCGATCTGGGCACAGACATCGCGCAACTCAGCGGCGATCTTTTCGCGCTCCAGCCCGGTCAGGCGATGCAGGCGCAGTTCCAGGATTGCTTTGGCCTGGATCTCGGATAATTGGTAGGTGCCGTCCACAACCTTGCGGCCTGGTTCATCAATCAGTTCGATCAGGGAGGCGACATCCTCGGCCGGCCACGCATGGGCCACCAGTTGTTCGCGGGCAACCTGGGGATCCTTGGCAGCCCGAATCATCTTGATGATGGCGTCGAGGTTGGCAACCGCTATGGCAAGGCCAACCAAGACATGTGCGCGCTCACGCGCCTTATTCAGTTCATAGACCGTCCGCCGGGTAATGACCTCTTCGCGGAAGGTGATGAATGCCTCAAGAATCTGCTTGAGGTTCATCATTTCCGGCCGGCCGCCGTTGAGCGCCAGCATGTTGACGCCGAACGATGTCTGCAACGGGGTGTAGCGGTAAAGCTGGTTCAGCACGACTTCGTGCATCACCTCGCGCTTCAACTCGATTACCACACGTACGCCGTGGCGATCCGATTCGTCACGCAGCTCTGAAATGCCCTCGACCTTTTTGTCGCGCACGACATCGGCGATGTGCTCGATCATGCGCGACTTGTTCACCTGGTAGGGGATTTCAGTGACGATAATCGCCTTGCGGTCGCGCCCTATATCCTCAATCTCGGTGCGCCCACGCATGACCACGGAACCGCGTCCGGTGTGATAGGCCGCGCGAATACCGGCGCCGCCATGAATCAGGGCACCGGTGGGAAAATCAGGCCCCGGAATATGCTCCATCAACTCCTGGATGGTGATGTCGGGGTTTTCCAGCAGGGCGTGGCAGGCGTCGATCACTTCGCCCAGGTTATGGGGCGGAATATTGGTCGCCATGCCAACGGCGATGCCGCCCGCGCCATTGACCAGAAGATTGGGGAACTGCGCCGGCAGAACCGATGGTTCCCGGGTGGTTGCGTCGTAGTTTTCGGTGAAATCGACAGTTTCCTTGTCGAAATCTTCCAGCAACGCATGGGCCGCGCGGGACAGTCGCGCTTCGGTGTAACGCATGGCGGCGGCGGGATCGCCGTCCATGGAGCCGAAGTTGCCCTGCCCTTCGATCAGCATCAGGCGCATGGAGAAGTTCTGCGCCATGCGGACCATGGCATCGTAGATCGCCGAATCGCCGTGGGGATGATATTTGCCCATGACGTCGCCGACGATGCGCGCCGATTTGCGGAACGGCTTGTTCCAGTCGTACCCGTTTTCCTTGGCGGCGTAGAGAATGCGCCGATGCACCGGCTTGAGGCCATCGCGCACGTCCGGAAGCGCTCGGCTGACGATCACGCTCATGGCGTAATCGAGATACGAGGTCTTCATTTCCTCTTCGATGGTGATCGAGGAAATGCCAGGTTGTGGCGGGGGCTGCGGCGTATCTGAGGACGGCGGGACTTCAGTCAAGAAAGGCTATCCGATTACGTGGGACGCGGGGCCGCGACCGGGCCGCGCGATGAAAACGCGTGTGCCCAAAATATAGCCGATAGAGGACTTGGGAACAACAAGATAGTGTGGGAAAAGCCCTTTTTCATGAATGTCTTAGAGGGCTGATTCGGCTCTAGAACGGAATCTCGTCATCGAGGTCGCCGCCGCCGCCCGCGGGCGCGCGGCTACCACCGCCGGAACTGTCGGAAGATCCGTAATCGCCGCCGCCACCACCAGCGCCACCGCCGTCGCCACGCCCGTCGAGCATGGTCAATTCACCCCGGAAACGACCCAGCACGACCTCGGTCGTGTATTTGTCGTTGCCGTCCTTGTCTGTCCATTTGCGAGTCTGGAGCTGGCCTTCAAGATAGACCTTTGAGCCCTTTTTCAGATAGCGCTCGGCCACTTCCGCGAGCCGATCGTTGAAGATGACCACACGGTGCCATTCTGTGCGCTCCTTGCGATCGCCGGAATTGCGGTCCTTCCACTGTTCCGAGGTCGCCACCGAAAGCTGGACGATCTTGTTCCCGTCCTGCATGGAGCGGACCTCCGGGTCGCGGCCCAGATTACCGATAAGAATCACCTTGTTGACGCTACCCGCCATTTTAAGTCCCTCTTTGCTTGCATGTTTTATTGGCAGCCACAGTAGCGGATCGGCCCCCGCAGGGTCACCCGAAAAGCACCACTTATCCACGGATTTATTGTAAGCTGACCGGCTTTCCCGCCGCCCGGATGATCCGGGCTGGCCCTTTATGTGTATAGGATCAATGGCCAGCAAGAAACCCGTCTCCACGGCTGCCAAAAAGCCCCGGACCGCGCCGGACGCTGCGCAAGTCCCTGTCATCGCCGTGCGCGGGGCGCGGGAGCATAATCTCAAGAGCGTGGACGTAGACCTGCCGCGCGACCAGCTGGTGGTGCTGACCGGGCTGTCGGGGTCGGGCAAGTCGTCGCTGGCCTTCGATACCATCTATGCCGAGGGGCAGCGCCGCTATGTCGAGAGCCTGTCGGCCTATGCGCGCCAGTTCCTGGAACTGATGCAAAAGCCTGAATACGACACGATTGAAGGCCTTTCCCCCGCGATTTCCATCGAGCAGAAGACCACATCGCGCAATCCGCGCTCCACCGTTGGCACGGTGACGGAAATCTACGACTACATGCGGCTTCTGTTCGCCAGGGTCGGTACGCCCTACTCACCCGCCACCGGTCTGCCCATTGAAAGCCAGACCGTCAGCCAGATGGTTGACGGGATCGAAGCGATGAGCGAGGGCACGCGGTTGTTGCTGCTCGCCCCCATCGTGCGCGGCCGCAAGGGTGAATACCGCAAGGAACTGGCGGACCTGCGCAAGCGCGGCTTCCAGCGGGTCCGGGTTGACGGCAAGGTGCATGAGATCGAGGACGTGCCCGTCCTCAAAAAGAATCTCAAGCACGACATCGAGGTGGTGGTGGATCGCCTGGTGGTGTCCAAGAAGCTCGGCAATCGCCTGGCCGACAGTCTTGAGGTGGCGCTCGGCCTTGGCGATGGGCTGGTGTTCGTCGACGATGCGGACAGTGGCGAACGCACGACCTTTTCAGCCAAGTTCGCCTGCCCCGTTTCCGGTTTTACCCTGGACGAGATCGAGCCCCGGCTGTTTTCCTTCAACAACCCGCATGGCGCCTGCCCGGCCTGTGACGGGCTTGGGGTGAAACTCTATTTTGATCCCGAGCTGGTGGTGCCCGACCCGCGCCTGAGCCTGCGCGAGGGCGCCATTGCTCCCTGGGCCAAGGCATCGTCCCAGTATTACGCCCAGACCCTCGATTCGCTGGCGCGGCATTTCAAGTTTTCGACTGTTCAGTCCTTTGCCGATCTGCACACTCGCGCCCGTGAAGCGGTGCTGTACGGTTCCGGTGATGAGCCGGTCAAGCTGCGCTACGACGACGGCTTCAAGCAATACGATGTTACCAAGCCCTTCGAAGGCGTCATTCCCAATCTGGAACGGCGCTACAATGAGGCCGACAGCGCCTGGCTGCGCGATGAATTGTCGCGCTTCCAGTCCGCCCAGCCTTGCGAGGCCTGTACCGGCTTTCGCCTCAAGCCCGAGGCGCTGGCGGTCAAGATTTCCCGGCGCCATATCGGTGAAGTGACCCAATTATCGATCCGCCACGCTGCCCAGTGGTTTTCCGGTATCGACAAGGACCTGACCCCGCAAAAGCGCGAAATCGCGGCCCGCATCCTCAAAGAGATCAAGGAACGGCTCGGCTTCCTGGTGGATGTGGGGCTTGAGTATCTCACCCTCGCCCGCGCCTCGGGCACGCTGTCGGGCGGCGAAAGCCAGCGCATCCGACTGGCCTCGCAGATCGGTTCTGGCCTGACCGGGGTGCTCTACGTTCTGGATGAACCGTCCATTGGCCTACACCAGCGCGATAACGCCCGCCTTCTGGAGACTCTCAAGCGGCTGAAGAATCTCGGCAACACCGTGATTGTGGTCGAGCACGACGAGGAAGCCATCCGCGCCGCCGATTATCTGGTCGACATGGGACCGGGAGCGGGCATCCACGGCGGTTGTGTGGTGGCAGCGGGCACGCCTGAAGAGGTCATGGCCTGCAAGGATTCCCTGACTGCCCAGTATCTGACCGGCACACGCCGGATCGAGGTGCCAGCCCAGCGCCGCAAGGGGCGGCGCGGCGAAGTGATTCGGATCATCGGCGCACGGGCCAACAATCTTGCTAATGTGACGGTCGATCTCCCGCTGGCCACCTTTACCTGCGTCACCGGGGTATCAGGCGGCGGCAAGTCGTCGCTGGTGATCGAGACTCTCTACAAGGCTGCGGCGCGGCGCCTGATGGGGGCGCGCGTGGTGCCGGGTGAGCATGACGATATCAAGGGCCTGGAATACGTCGACAAGATCATCGACATCGATCAAAGCCCCATTGGCCGCACGCCACGTTCGAACCCGGCGACCTATACCGGTGCCTTCACGCCGATCCGTGACTGGTTCGCGGGCCTGCCGGAAGCCAAGTCACGGGGCTACAAGCCCGGCCGCTTTTCGTTCAACGTCAAGGGCGGA
>FLOH01000598.1_pt1 | contig 72206 bp, 54 predicted proteins | sample 756751 | NCBI WGS metagenome assembly FLOH01 (sample SAMEA4026879, study PRJEB14308) | marine metagenome | biome: coastal water; material: water | depth 74 m
CTCTAGCCTACCAGCAAGCCTCGAACATCGCCGGCGAGGATCGCCCCTCGTTGCGGCGAACAGTAGTAGCATCGTGCGAGGTAAATGCCCACGATTTCATCATGGCAATTCAATGACCAAGAAGGCGACGAAAATTGAAGCGCACGAGTCGGCACCGCAGACGCCGCTGCGAGCCATGGCCGAAGCCAGATTCGCGCACGCGGCCAAGACCGTGCCTCCTGAACGCTCGGCCGAAGAACTGCTGCATGAACTGCAGGTACATCATGTCGAACTGGAAATGCAGAACGAAGCCCTGCGTCAGTCCCAGCTTGAGCTTGAGGCATCGCGCGACCGCTATGCAGATCTCTATGAATTCGCCCCGTCCGGCTATATCACGCTCAACGCCGACGGCTTGATTTCCGGGGTGAATCTCACCGCTTCAGCGCTGCTCGGGATCGAGCGCAAGCAACTGCTGCAGTACCGCTTCACCACCTTTGTCAGCCCCGTTGATCGCAATCGCTGGATGCTGTATTTCCTCAATCTCAAGCGAACCGGACAGCACGCTGCCATCGAATTGTTGATGGGCCAGGACCACGGCAGGGTCTTCGTCGCCCGGCTCGATTGCGCGCCAACAGGACTCCTGCGCGAAATGGTAAGTGGCGAACCCGTGGCCGATGGCGCTCTCGGAAAAGTCGGCGCTGATGAAGCACCTGCGCAGCAAGGCGGTCGAGCAAGCTACGCTCTCCTCGCCGCTGCGGATGGCAAGACGGCGAATCGCCACGCAGAAGTGGGCAATGAAATGCGTATAGTCCTGACCGACATCAACGAGACCGCGCTGGCGAGACAAGGCGACCGATACTTTCACACCATCTTCGAACGCTCGCCCATCTCGATCAGCATCGCCGGTCCCGACCGGCGCTACCGGCAGGTCAACGCGGCGATGTGCCAGATGCTCGGCTACAGTGAGGCGGAACTGCTCGAAATGAAGTTCACCGACATCACCCACCCCGACGATATCAAGTTGAATGTCTGGAATATCGAGGGACTGAAAGCGGGTGAGGCCGACCATTTTTCGATGGAGAAGCGCTATATCAAAAAGGATGGCGAAACCATCTGGGTCTCGCTGAATGTCGTCGAGGTGAAAGACCCCGGCGGCCAGGAAGCGTATACCGTAGGGCTGGCAGAGGACATTACCGAGCGCAGAGAGGCCGAAATCAAACGCCTCGCCGAGTCCCGCCAGCAGCGCGAAACACTGGTGCGCGAAGTCCATCACCGGATCAAGAACAATCTGCAGGGCGTGGCCGGCCTGTTGCAGCGCGAACTGGGCAAGTTCCTCGAACTCAATCCGCGCCTGGAAGCGGCGATCAGCCAGATCCATGCGATTGCCGCCGTGCATGGCTTGCAGGGCGAAGACGCCGGCGAGGCGGTGCGCCTGTGCGACAGCGCCCGAAGCATCTGCAACAACGTATCGACTCTGGCGCAACGCCCGGTGCTGTTTCATATCGAACATGAACACACCACATTCAAGCCCGTGCAGATCGACAGCATCGAAGCGGTTCCCGTGGCGCTGGTGCTCAACGAACTGATCCTCAATGCGGTCAAGCATTCGCCCGAAAGCGCTGCCGCACCGACGGTGAGCCTGAGCGCCGACGGCACTCGCGCCGCAGTGGTGATCCGCAATGCGCGCGGCGCCGAACCCCATGCCGACCTCGACCTCGACAGCGGCCAGGGCCTGGGCACCGGCTTGCGTCTGGTGCGCTCCCTGTTGCCATCCGAGGGCGCGAAGCTGAGCTATGCGGTGGATGCACTGGGTTACATGCTGACCCGTCTGGAACTGGGCGCGCCGGTGGTGGTGAGCACTGGCCCGAGAGCAGCCGAGGCAAACGCCTGATGACAAAGATACTCATCGCCGACGATGACCGGGTGGTGCTGCTGACCCTCGGCGAAGGCCTGCGCGAGGCCGGCTTCGAGGTTATCGAGGCACGCGACGGCTTGCAGGCGCTGACGCTGTGCCAGGACGAAGCGCCCGAACTGGCGCTGCTCGACATCCGCATGCCCGGCCTCGACGGGCTGGATCTGGCGCGCCGCCTGCGCGACGAAACCAGCGTGCCCTTTCTGTTTCTGTCGGCCTACGGCGATGAAGACTTTGTCCAGCGCGCGGTGGAGATCGGCGCCCTGGGCTATCTGATCAAGCCCTTGAGCATGGGCATGATCCTGCCCACGGTTCGCACCGCGCTGGCCCGTGCTCGGGATATCAGTGGCCTGGCGGGGGCGCTGGGGAGCAACCGCACTATCGCCACCGCCGTCGGCATGCTGATGCGCAGCGAAGGACTCCACCAGGCAGCCGCCTTCGAGCACCTGCGCCAGCAAGCCCGCACGCAGCGCCGCAAGCTGGAAGATCTGGCGCGGTCGATAGTCGACCAACAAAAACCTCTGTAGCGCGCGTGCAAGCAAGCGCAATTGCCGCAGCCGAAGCGGAGAGAATTGATGCACAGCAGCAAGCACATGAATTTGCAAGTGTTGATCAACGTGCTACGATGGAAACTTGCCGAAAAATGCGACAAAAGAGTGACTTTTTTGTTGCGTTCAGCCGGGGCCCAAACAACTGCCTCGCTTATGACGTCTTGACCCGCATTGCCTTGCGCCGTGCGTCGACGGAAGTGTGGAGCGAAGCATGCGAAGAATTTCTGCCTTTGTTGTCGGTCCCGACCCGATGCTGCCCTTGATGAGTGACGGTATCGCTGACGAGAGACATGGCGCCCCGCGCATTGGGCCGCAAAGAAACCAAGCCACCACATCAATCTCCCGCATGACGCCTCCAGCACACCCGTGCTACCGGACAGAAGTTTTGTGCTGCCCGCCGAACAGGGCGCAGCGCTAATTCATGGATACGGAAAAAGTCGGCGCTGGCGACACGGCGATCAATCGGCCCGGAGCGGCTGACCAGGCGCGAGAAGACGGGTTGCAGGCCCGAAAAACACGCTGGATCGTGCCGCTGATTGTGGCCCTGGCGCTGCTGGTGCCCGCCATCACCGCCGCGATCATCGCGGTCTATCGCCCGCAGATCGAACGCGACGCCTACGACAACCTGGAGGTCACGACCCGACTCAAGGCACAACAATTAGAGTTCTGGCTCACCGAGAGACGTGGCGACGGCAATGTCGTGGCAAGCGACGCTGATCTGGTCGAGCGCATAGCGCTCATGGCGCGCGACCCGGCCCCGACGGCGCCAGCCGTAGTGCGCAATCGGCTCGATGCCGTGCGCAACAGTTACGGCTATGCCGCTGTCTATCTGCTGAGCCCGCAAGGGAAATTGCTGTTGCGCTCAGGCCCGGCGCACCAGATATCTGCGCAGACCCTCAGCCTGCTGCCCGAGGCTTTTTCGAGCGGGAACAGCGTTCAAAGCAGTTTCTATCTCGACCGCTTTGACCATCTGCCGGCGTTCAACATCGTTGTGCCCTTGCAACGCAGGGCGACCGACGGCATGCAGGCAGTGGCGGCACTGGTGTTTCATGTCGAGCCGACTGCGTCGGTTTTCAGTCTGATCCTGGGCTGGCCCTCGGCCAGTCCCAGCGGTGAAATGCTGCTGGTGGAGCGCAACGGCGAGTCGGTGAGCTATCTCAACCAGCCGCGCCTCGCCAATCAGTCGGCAATCGATTTGGCACGGCCGCTGACCGCCGACTTGCCCGCCGCCATTGCCATACGCTCGGGCCAACCCGGCACCACGCGCGGCAAGGACCATCGCAACATCGACGTACTTGCCGCCTATCGGCCGGTCAAGGGTACCCACTGGTATCTTGTCGGCAAGATCGATAGCGCTGAAGTCCTGGCGCCGCTATGGAAACTCGCCACCTGGATCGCGCTTGTCGCCACCGGTGCCATTCTCGCCATTTACCTGGCCTTGCGCCGCCTCTGGTCACAACAGGAACACCTGCGCCGACTGGCATCGCGCGCGCGCCAGGCGCGGAGCTTGCGGGAGGAAGATGCCCGGCTGCGCGCAATTACCGAAACGGCGCGCGATGCCATCGTCTCGGTCGCCGCCGACGGCAAGATCGCCGGCTGGAATACGGCTGCCACTCAAATGTTCGGCTTTGCCGAAAACGAGATCATCGGCCAATCCCTCGAACAGATCATTCCGCCGCGCTTCCGCCAGCGCGCCATGGATGGCTTTTTCCGGATGATGGATGGCGACCCCGACAAGCGGGATGGCAGCTTCATGGAATTGACCGTGCAGCACCGGGACGGCCACGAATTTCTGGTTGAACGCTCGGTGGCCCTGTGGCGAACCAGCTCGGGCCACTTCTACACCTGCACCATGCGCGACATCACCAAGCTCAAGAAGGAGGACGCCGCGCTGCGCATCGCGGCCGCGGCCTTCGAGTCTCATCAGGGCATGGTGGTAACTGACGCCAATAATGTAATCCTGCGCATCAATCAGGCCTTTACCCAGATCCACGGCTACACGGCGCAGGAAGCTGTCGGCCTGGATATCAAACTGGTCAAGTCGGGTCGCCATGACGCGGATTTTTATGCGGCGCTGTGGGCGCGCGTTCTGAGCAGCGGCAGTTGGCAGGGCGAGATCTGGAACCGCAGCAAGGACGGCGAACTGCATCCCAACTTGCTCACGGTTTCAGCAGTGAAAAACGCCCATGGGACCGTCACCCACTATGTCGGCACCTATACCGACATCAGCGAGCAAAGGAAGATTCAAGCCGAGCGGCAGCGAAACGAGGAAAAGCTGCGCGCCATGACCGATAACATCGATATCGTGATGTTCCTCAAGAACCTCGCCGGGCGCTATCTGCATGTAAACCGACGATATGAAACACTGTTCCATGTCACCAATGCGGCGATTCAAGGAAAAACCGACTACGACATTTTTCAGAAGGATGCTGCCGACAAGTTTGCCGAGAACGATCGAGCCGTTATCCAGTCAGGGCAATCGTTTGAATTCGAAGAGCAGGTGCCGCAGGATGACGGTATGCATACCTACGCTTCCGTCAAGTTTCCGGTGCGGAATGCCTCGGGCGAAATTTATGCCGTGTGCGGAGTCGCTACCGACATCACCGAGCGCAAGCAGCAAGAAGAGAATACCCGCCGGCTGGCGGCGGTAAACGAAACCATCCTCAACAACGCGCTGGTCGGCATCGTCTACCTGAAACAAAGGCATATCGTTTCGTGCAACCACCGCTTCGAGGATCTGTTTCAATATGAGCATGGCGAACTGATCGGTGAATCATCGGAACGGCTGTATGGCTCCCACGAATCATTCGAACATATCGGCAAGGTCGCCTACGCCGCCGTCGGCAAGGGCCACAATTACAGTACCGAAGTCTTGCTGCAGCACAAGGACGGCAGCATGTTCTGGGGCGCGCTTTCCGGGCGCGCGATCGACCCCGCGCACCCTCACGACGGCAGCATCTGGATCTATGCCGACATTTCCGAGCGGCGCCTCGCCGAACAGCAAACCGGCAAGATGCTGCAGGCCGTGGAGCAAAGCCCCGCCTCTATCGTCATCACCAACCGCGACGGCGTGATCGAATACGTCAACCCGAGCTTCAGCCGGATTACCGGCTACAGTCGGGATGAAGCGCTCGGCCTGACGCCCTCCGTGCTCAAGTCGGAAGAGACTCCCCGCGCCACTTACGAGGAACTGTGGAGCACCATACTCAAGGGCCGGATATGGCGCGGCACTTTGCGCAACCGCTGCAAAAATGGCGAGCTGATCTGGGAGGAAACATCGATTTCGCCAATCTTCAGCGACGAGGGCCAGATCACCCATTTCGTCGCGGTCAAGGACGACGTCACCGAGCGCAAACGGATCGAAGATGAGTTGGAAGACCATCAGGCCCATCTCGAAGACCTGGTTTTGCAGCGCACCGCAGAGCTGAATGAAGCCCTCGCCGCAGCCCGACTCGCTGACAAGGCAAAGGACGAATTCCTCGCCAACATCACCCACGAGTTGCGCACACCGCTTTCCGCCGTGATCGGCTTTTCGAGCCTGGCACGCCCCTTTGCCAGCGACGCCCGGCAGCGCGATTATCTGGACAAGGTCAACACTGCCGGCAAGACCCTGGCCGCCGTAATCGACGACCTGCTCGATCTGTCCAAAATCGCCGCCGGTCGTCTGGAACTCGAGACGTGCGCATTCAGCCTGCGCCAGATCGTCGGGCGCAGCCGCTCGGTCATCAGTTTCAAGGCACAGGAGAAGGGTCTGCAACTGATCGAGCGGATCGACGACGCGGTTCCCGATGTGCTGGTGGGCGACAGTCTGCGCCTGGAGCAAATCCTGATCAACCTGCTGTCCAATGCCGTCAAGTTCACCGCACAGGGCCAGGTGGAACTGAGTATCGGCCTGAAGGAAGGAAAGGCAGATCGCGTATGCCTGAACATCGAGGTCAAAGACAGCGGCATCGGCATGCGCGAAGAGGAAATCGCCCGCTTGTTCAAACCCTTCACTCAGGCCGACGCCTCGATGACGCGCCGTTTTGGCGGCACCGGCCTCGGTCTGGCGATCTGCAAACGCCTGGCCGAATTGATGGATGGCGACATCAGCGTGACCAGCAACGAGGATCGCGGCAGCACCTTTCTGGTCAGCCTCTGGCTTGATCTGGGCAACGCCGACGACCTGCCCGCCGCCGAAATCGAGGACCCTGAAACGGCGCGGGTGCGCTACGAGGATGTGCGGGTGCTGGTGGTCGATGATCAGCCCTTCAACCGCGATGTTGTCGAGGGCCTGTTGGCCGTGACCGGTATCATCCCGCATATGGCCGAGAACGGGCAACAGGCGCTGGACATCCTCTCAGGCAGCACGGAATCCTTCGACCTGATTTTGATGGATGTCCAGATGCCGGTCATGGACGGCATTACCGCGACGCGCGTGATCCGCAAGCTGGAAGCCTTCGCGGAGTTGCCGATCATTGCCATGACGGCCCATACCATGGCGCACGAGCGCGAGAAAACCGTCGCCGCCGGCATGAACGACCATATCGGCAAGCCCTTTGACGAGGCCGGCTTCTATCGCGTGCTGGCCAAGTGGATCCCGCTCGGCAAACAACGCGTGGAGGCATTGCCCGAGACCCGCCCGCCATCCGCCAGCGGGCTGCCTGCCCTGCATGGCGTCGACACCAAGGCCGGCCTGGCTCTGCTGCTGGGCGACGAGGCACGCTATCGTCATTGGTTGTGCGACTTCGCTGTCGAGACGCCGGCCGCCATGAAGCAGATTCGCGAAGCCCTGGCCGCTGACAAGCCTGAGCCGGCCAGCATGGTGGCGCACACCTTGAAGGGACGCACCGGCTTGCTTGGCATGAAGGCCTTGCATGGTGTTGCCGCAGCGCTGGAAACGGCGATAAACGGCGCAGCACCGACCAGCGAACTGCTGCTCGAACTAGAGCAAGGCGTTACCGCTATGTGTTCCGAGATTCAGAACGCGCTTGGCCCAGCACCAAGCTCACAGCCAACAACCGAAGCCCTGCCGGCCGCCCTGCCGCCAGGTGCACCACCGGACTCCGTCACGCGACTGATCAAGCACCTTCAGGCCGGCGACAGCGACTGTGACAGGATGGCCGCCGAATGCCTGAATGAGTTGGAGGAAACGACCTGGGCCCCGTACTTGCGCCAGGCACTGATCGATATTGAGAGATTCGACTTCGCCACTGCGGCTCGCGTACTGACCCACTCCGGAAACGGAAAAGCAAGATGAAGGACGGACCATGGAAAAGCTGATACTGCTGGTGGACGACGATCCGGCCGTGTTGCGAATCGTCAAGGAGAGCCTGCGGCCGCATTACCAAATCCGCATCGCCACCCTGGGTCAAAAGGCATTGGAACTGGCGTGCTTGCAACCGCTGCCTGATTTGATCCTGCTCGATGTCAAGTTGCCGGACATGCACGGTCACGAGGTCTGCGCCAAGCTCAAGCAGAACGCGCTGACGGCAGCGATACCGGTAATTTTTCTGTCGAGCTACACCGATGTGGACAACATCACGCACGGCCTCGAACTGGGCGCCGTGGATTACGTCAGCAAACCGGTGGTCCCACCGACCCTGCTGGCCCGCGTCAGGACACATCTGCGATTGCGCGAGGCCGGCGAACTTTTGCGCGACCAGAATGCACACCTTGAGAAGCTGGTCAAAAAGCGCACACGCGATCTCGAAAGGAAGACAACCGAACTGCAGTCCCGCTCCACCGAATTGCAGCTCAGCCAGGATCTGACCATTATCGCGCTGGGCTCGATTGCCGAGACGCGCGACAACGAAACCGGCAACCACATCCATCGCACCCGCGCTTATGTCGAAGTCATGGCCCGACGGCTTGCGCCGCTGCCGCGCTACCGCGACTCGATCAGCGCCGAACAATGGACTCTGATCTGGAAATCAGCGCCGCTGCACGACATCGGAAAAGTGGGCATACCCGACAGCATTCTGCTCAAGCCCGGCAAATTGAGTGCGGATGAGTTCGCCGTGATGAAACGACACCCGGCGATAGGGCGCGACGCGCTGCGTCAGGCGGAATTGCGCATGGGCACGGAGGGTTCCTTTCTCAGTACCGCAAAAGAGATTACCTACTCCCACCACGAGCGCTGGGACGGCACGGGCTACCCGGAAGGCCTGAGCGGAGACGCGATTCCCATTTCAGCGCGTCTGATGGCCCTGGCCGATGTATACGATGCCCTGATCAATAAACGTGTATACAAACCAGCATTCCCTCACGCCACCGCCATTGAAATACTCATCGAAGGCAAGGGAAATCATTTCGATCCATCGCTGGTCGACTGCTTCCTGGAAGACGCCGACGAGTTTCGCTATATTGCATCCAGATTCAGCGACGACACCGAACAGGAAAGCTGACATGACAGCAACATTCCGCATATTCGTGGTTGACGACGATCCTTTCGTCAGAGATGTCATCCGCGGAATTCTCGAACCGGATTGCGTGGTTGAAACTTTCGACAGCGTTGAAACCTGTGCGCCAAGGCTCGAGACCGTCAAGCCCGACATGTTTCTGCTCGACGTACGCATGCCCGGCATGGATGGCTATACCTTCTGCCGCCAGCTCAAGGACGACGAGAATTTTGCGCACATTCCGGTCACCTTTGTTTCCGGCCAGGACACCATTGACGCGAGGATGAAAGGCTACGACGCGGGTGGCGAGGACTTCATCCTCAAACCCTTCGAAGTGGAGGAAGTGCAGCGCAAGGTGGCGATCGCCCGGCAGATCGTGGAAAGCCGGATTGCACTGGAAACGCAGGCCAAGGAGGCGCAGAAATTTTCCTTCATGGTCATGGCCAGCATGGATGAGGCCGGCATTGTGCTCAACTTCATGTCCCAACTGGTGGCCTGGGAAACCGAGCGGGATATCGCCACGGGTCTGCTTGATCTGTTGCAGCGCTACCAGATCGAGGGTGTGGTGCAAACGCGCATTGCCGGACGCTCGATGACCTTCAGCGCCTCGGGCGAAAATCTGCCGCTCGAAGTCTCGGTGATGAACCACGTCAGCGGCATGGATCGCATTTTCGATTTTCGCAATCGCAGTGTGCACAATTTCGAACGCGTCACATTGATGGTCAGCAAGCTGCCGCTGGACAACCCGGACTATTGCGGCCGGCTGCGTGACAATCTTTCCATCGCCGCCAAAGGTACGGAGTCAAAACTGCAGTCGCTGGAGGCCATGGAGCTCAACCGCCGCGGCCAGGAAGGCATCCTGGCGACGCTCGAATATGTGCGTGGATCGGCGGATTCTCTGCGTCAGACCGGCAAGAAAAAGCACTCGGCTGCCCGCGCACTCCTGCTCGCGCTTGACGAAAGGCTGGCGAATGAATATGTCCACCTGGGATTAACCGAACACCAGGAGCATCAGGTATCGGATCTGGTCACCGGCGTCATGAAACAGCAACAGGATCTGCTTGACAATAGCGAAGAGACCGATCGGGTCTTGCACGATTTGAGCGAGCGGCTCGGACAGCTGACGGCCGGGCTGGGAAACAAAAAGTAGCGCTACCTGCCTTGCCGGCGGTGCGATTGCGCAGCCGCAGAAGCTTCGCTCGATCGCTTGTGGAAAGCGCCGGAGCGCAATGCCGACGCGTGGCTTACAACCAGCGCTGCATCGAATAGCCGCCATTGATCGGGCGTTGCAGGGCTGCACTGGCGATTTGCCGACCCCACTTGAACTCCTTGAACAGCACGACGAAGCGCCACATGTCGCGCAAGACTTTGCCGCGATCACGCCAGCTCAGCGCCATCAAAGCCGCAGGGAAATCCGCTTCATGCGGTTTTTCCAAGGCGATTTTCAGTGGATTCCATTGGTCCGAGCAGTGACGCACTTCGGAGGCAATCATCTTTCGATACATCTCCTGCAGCGGCCGGTTACGCATGCGCGCTTCGACCACTGCCTCGCCTGATATCGCACCGGAATGCAGCGCGCAGCTCATGCCCTCGCCGATCATGTTGAGAAAACCCGCGGCCTGCCCGGTGACCAGTACGTTGCCCTTGCCGAAAACATAGCGATTGATCAACGAGGGGCCGAAATTTTCGGCGCAGCCTTCGTCGTCGTCGCCCGCAGGTTTTAGCCGTACGCCGTGCTTATCCTCAAGATACTGCTGCACCACAGCGTGCTTCTTCGCAAAATTGTCGCCACGCTTGAAGCCGACGCCGACGATCTGCCGTCCGTCGCGTGCATGGCTCCAGGTGTAATGGCCCAGCCCGGGGTGAAACCAGAAATGGAAGTAGTCCGGGCTCAGCGGGCAATCGATGATCTCGTGGAATTTCTGGCCGACGAAAAACCAGGGAATCTGTTTCGAATAATCTGGATAGACGGCGCGCACCACCAGCGAGCTAGGGCCATCAGCGCCGATCACCTGGCGTGCCCGGTAGGTGATCGCTTCGCCTTTGCTGCGGGCATGCACCAGCACATGGTCGCCCTTGTCTTCGAGGCCGGCGAACGAGGTCTGGTCATGCACTTCGGCGCCGCTGCGCTGGATCGCCCAGTGGTCGGAATACTTGCGGTGCAGATGTGGCGTGGTGCCGTGGAAAAAATCCATGGGCATGGAGACCATGCTGGGAAAATGGAAGGTGACGCCACGGCATGAGGTCGGCTCGTGCAGGGTCTCGCGCGGCAGCGGGCCGAAGTTTTCAAGCAGGAAGCGATGCCCGCGCGGCGACAGGATGCCACTGCAGATCTTGTGGCGCGGCAGTTCCTTGCGCTCGAGAATGATCGTTTCCAGCCCGGCATCCACGGTGCGTTTCGCCGCGGCGGCTGCCGCCAGACTAGCCCCGACGATGACAACATCGACATTACGCATTCTGCTGCTTCCTGTTCGGCATATTCAGTCCTTCACCAGCTCGGCCAGATGTACCACCGGAACATCGCAAACCCGCGCGAAGATAGCTCGATCGGCCAGGCTCTCGACCACGATACGGCGCGGCTGACGCCCCTTGAGCATCCAGCGCGCCTCGGCCAGATCGGCATCGGCCAGTGGATCGTGCCGGCACGACACGCCCTGCGTCATGGCGGGAATCGCGATGCGCTGCAAGTCAAGATTCATCGCGCTACCCGTCTCCTGGCGCAGGCGGTCATAGTACGCCACCAGCCGCTCGTAGTCTGAGTGATAGGCGCGCGGCTCGATCACATAAAAGTCGGCGCTGGTGAGACGGCGACGGATGGCTACCAGGCTGCTCAGGGCTTCGCCCAGGCTTTGCAGGCGCGCCCCGGGCAGCCAACAGCGTAGTTGGCATAGCAAAAGCCCGTCACTCACGGTCAAGCTACGTCCATCCAGCAAGTCGAGAAACCGTCGCCGACGAGCGGGCGACAATTCAATACCGGCTTCAAGTGCCTGCGCAATATCGGCACCGTCATCTTCCGTCATACCGTAGCCGAGCAAAGCCTGAACACGCGTCAGCAACAAAGGGTTGGCGCGCAGCTCGGGGCCGGGCAGCAATAGTGCGCCGTAGTCAGGCGCGGTGGCGCTAACCGCCTGCTTTGCAAGCCTCGTCTGTTGAGCATCAAGCTCCGCTTGACGTGGCAAAGCACGACGCAATTCCATCACCATGCCCGACAGATCGATGCGCTCGGGGCACACCGGGTCGCACGCGCCGCACAGCGAACAGGCCTCCAGCGGCGCTACCAATTCGGCTGCCGTGGCGCCGCACTGCAAGGCCTTGGCCAGTCCCTCGGGACTGAAGCGCGGATCGCGCTGGGCGCGCCACATCGGGCACACCAGAAAACACAGGCTGCAACCGCTGCAGGCCGAATAATCGCGAAGCGCGGGGACGGCTTGGGCGAACAGGCCGGCCATCAGAAAATCACATCCCGGTTCAGAATCATGGCGGGATCGGCTTTGCGTTTCAGCGCCAGATGCTTGTCCACCAGCGCGTCGCCAAACACGCGGCGGATGTAGCCTTTCATCATGCCGCCGAAGCGGTAGTAACTGGCCCCCATGTCGACGCCGATGTCGTAGATCGCGTTCTTGAAGGCCTGGAAGTGATCGCGGCTATACACCTCGCCATCGATGATCGGCTCGAACTCGCAACCGTAGGCCCAGCCCTCGGCGTCCGGCGGAATGCAGGACATTTCGTAATGCGCCTGATGCTCGGGCCGCAGCTTGATGCCAACGCAATACAGCGTGTAGTGCCGGAAATATTTGCGGCACACCGCGTTGCCGCGCTCGACGGCTTCGACAAACTTGTCGGCCGATGTCGCCAGATCGGGAATCACCATCTGCCGCGAACCCCAGTGCTTCCAGACAGCACGCGAAAACACCACCGTACGGTCGTGCATCTTGCCCTGGCGCATGAATTCGGCGCGGCGAAACTCGGGGAACACCTCGCGCTTGCGCTGCAACAGATACAGCGCCTCGGTCAGCTTCCAGGGGCGCAGCGCATAGTGGCCGAGCATGCACAGGCCGAAGCCGAACTCCCCGTAACCGCGCAGCCGTGCTTCCCAGTTGGCCTTGAACGCCGCCTCGCGCTCGTCCGAATCGAACGCCACAAGAAGATTCACCGCGCAATCCATGATGGTGAGAATGCCCGAATAGTCGCTGGCGTCGTTGCGGTCGAGCATCTGCAAATCCTCGATCGCGGTGGCGAGCGAAGAATAGTAGTAATAGTGCATGGCAAGCGGCGTGTAGGGGCGCACCCGCAGGGTGGCCTCGGTGATGACGCCAAACTGACCGTAGCCGAGAATCACGCGCTGAAATAGCTCGGCGTTCTCGCTATCCGAGCATTCGACGATCTCGCCGGTGGGCGTTACCACTTGCAAAGAGATCGCCTGATCAGCACTGCAACCGAGCCGCGCTGAATTGACATCGATGCCGCCCACCCCCAGCGTGCCACCGACCGATGAGGTCAGATTGAGCGGCGCCGACAGGTAATCGAGCTTCTCGCGGCGCAATTCCTCGGCCAGGCTGTGCCAGAAAATGCCGGCCTCGGTGCGCACCGTTAGCGCAGTCGCGTCGATCTTCAGCACCCGGCTCATGCCGCTCATGTCGAGCAGGACGCCGCCAAAGGCCACTGACTCGCCTTCGGTGGTCAACCCCCCGCCGCGCACAGTAATCGGCACACGATGCGTCTGAGCCGCCTTGAGCAGCGAGGCTATCTGCCCCGCGCTGCGCGCGATTACCACGCCATGCGGCAAACCGTAGGCGGTGCCGCCGGCATCGGTGGCGTACACACCACAAGCCACGGCGCCTTCAACGAGCTCGACGCCGGCTGAACGCAAGGCCGCAACGAAGTCCGGCCAGCCCGCGCCGTTCCAGCGCGCGGGATTGGTCTGCTGACGCTTGATGCCTTGCAAGGCATCGGGAGCCACCGGGCACGGGCCGACGGTGCCGGGCTCAAGGGGAGAAATATTCAACAACGTTGTCCTGTGGAAGCTTCGCCGCGAATCATAACCTGCGCCGTATGCTTGGATGCCACACACGGCATCCATTGTTGAAAGTCGGCGCTGATGATACGGCGATGAAAGCGGCTTGGCCGCCGCCAATTGCTGAAAACCGCAGCACAAAACAAAAACGCCCCGAAAGGGGCGTTTTTGCTTAAAGCTTGGCGGAGTGGACGGGACTCGAACCCGCGACCCCCGGCGTGACAGGCCGGTATTCTAACCAACTGAACTACCACTCCGCGTTGGAAGGCGCGCATTCTGCCATATGCTTTGAGTCCGTGCAAGGAATGTTCTTGGCGATGAGACGAAACCCTTGCGAAACAGGGTCAGAGCGAGACGCAGGCCGCTTGACTTCGGGCCGGCATCACGTTGCAATGTGGGCCATTGAAGCCCGAATCGAAGGAACCGAGACTGCCATGAGCCTACATTTCATCAACGCCGCCGATACGGTTGGCCACTGGATCAACGGAAAAGCCGACAACGGCACCGGCGCGCGTCGCGGCGACGTATTCAACCCCGCCCAGGGCCGAGTGGCACGACAAATCGCACTGGCCTCAAGCGCGGACGTTGATCGTGCCGTCGCTGCGGCGCGCGCTGCCTCTGTCGACTGGGGCACAGCTGCGCCACAGAGGCGGGCGCGAGTGATGTTCAAGTTCCGCGACCTGGTCGATAAGTACTCGAACGACATAGCCCGGCTGCTCAGTGCCGAACACGGCAAGACCTTGCCCGACGCGCTGGGCGAAGTGCAGCGCGGCCTTGAAGTCATCGAGTTCGCCTGCGGTATTCCGCAGTTGCTCAAGGGCCAGCATTCACATGGCATCGGCGGCGGTATCGATCACTGGAACCAGCGCATGCCGCTGGGTGTGACGGCCGGCATCACACCCTTCAACTTTCCCTTCATGGTGCCGATGTGGATGGCGCCAATGGCGCTGGCCTGCGGCAACACCTTTGTGCTCAAACCCTCGGAACGCGATCCTTCACCCTCGATGTTTGCTGCTGAATTGCTGCATGAAGCCGGGCTACCTGCGGGCGCGTTCAACGTCGTGCAGGGTGACAAAGAGGCGGTCGATGCCCTGCTCCGCCATCCGGATGTACAGGCGGTGTCCTTCGTCGGCTCAACGCCGATAGCCCAATACATCCAGCAGACCGGCATCGCTCACGGCAAGCGAGTGCAGGCACTAGGCGGTGCGAAGAACCACATGGTGGTGATGCCCGATGCCGATCTCGTCGGTGCCGCCGACGCACTGATCGGCGCGGCCTATGGCTCGGCGGGCGAGCGCTGCATGGCGATATCCGTGGCCGTGGCAGTTGGTGGATGTGCCGATGAACTCGTCAGCCGTGTTCTTGAAGGTGCAAAGAAACTGAAAGTCGGCGCTGGTGATACGGCGGGCATGGACATGGGACCGCTGGTGACGGCGGTTCATCGCGACAAGGTGGCCGGCTACATCGCCGCCGGCGTCGAGGAAGGCGCCAAGCTGATGCTCGACGGCCGTCAAGGGCTGACAGGAGAAATTGCCCAGGGCTTCTTCATCAACCCGACACTGTTCGACAACGTCACTCCGGATATGAGCATTTATCGCGACGAGATCTTCGGCCCGGTGCTCTGCGTGGTGCGCGTCGCCACCTTCGCCGAGGCGGTCGAACTGATCAATCGGAACAGTTTCGCCAATGGCGTTGCGTGCTTTACCCGCGATGGCGGCACGGCACAGGCCTTCGTGCAGAAAATCGAGGTCGGCATGGTCGGCATCAACGTGCCGATTCCGGTACCCATGGCCTGGCATTCCTTCGGCGGCTGGAAGGCCAGCCTGTTCGGCGACCATCATATTTACGGCGAAGAAGGCGTGCGCTTCTACACGCGTTACAAGAGCATCATGCAGCGCTGGCCCGGATCGGAATCCAAGGGCCCCGAATTCGTCATGCCAGTGAACAAGTGAACTCGGCTATCGATTTCAGCGAGTTCGATTACGTCATTGCCGGCGGCGGTACCGCTGGCTGCGTACTGGCCAACCGGCTGTCGGCTGACCCGGATGTCACCGTGCTACTGCTCGAAGCCGGCGGCAAGGACGACTGGATCTGGATTCACATTCCGATCGGCTATCTCTATTGCATCAACAATCCGCGCACCGACTGGTGCTACAAGACAGAACCGGAACCGGGTCTCAATGGCCGCTCCATCATCTATGCGCGAGGCAAGGTGCTGGGTGGCTGCTCCTCGATCAACGGCATGCTCTACCTGCGCGGACAGGCACGCGACTACGACCAGTGGGCACAGATCACCGGTGATTCGCGCTGGAACTGGGACAACGTGCTGCCGGTGTTTATGAACAGCGAAGACTACTGGGCCGGCGAAGACGACAAGCACGGTGCTGGCGGCGAATGGCGAGTGGAAAAACAGCGTCTGTCCTGGGCTGTGCTCGACCGCTTTGCGGAAGCCGCGCAAGAGGCCGGTATCCCGCCTGCGTCCGACTACAACCGCGGCAATAACCACGGCGTCGGCACTTTCGAAGTGAATCAGAAACGCGGCGTGCGCTGGAATGCGTCCAAGGCGTTCCTGCGTCCGGTACAGCATCGGTCCAATCTGAAAGTGGTCACCGGGGCGCTGATCGACAAGTTAGTACTGGAGGGAAAAGAGGTGCGCGGCGTCGAGTTCCGTCTGGGTAACGCCATCCATCGTGTAAAGGCGCGTATCGAAACAGTGCTCACGGCCGGCTCGATTGGCTCGCCAGCCATCCTGCAGCGCTCGGGCATCGGCGCTGGCGGCACGCTGCAGCAACGTGGAATCGAACCGGTGCACGAGTTACCCGGCGTCGGCGGCAATCTGCAAGACCATCTGCAACTACGCATGATCTTCAAGGTACAGGGCATCAATACACTCAACCGGCAAGCCGCCAGCCTTTGGGGCAAAGCCATGATGGGCCTGGAATACGCACTATTTCGCAGCGGGCCCTTGACCATGTCGCCGAGCCAGATGGGCCTCTTCGCCCACTCGTCGCCCGAAGAGGCCACGCCCGATCTTGAATACCACGTGCAGCCGCTGTCGCTGGACAAGTTCGGCGATCCACTGCATCCGTTTCCCGCGTTTACCGCCAGCGTTTGCAACCTGCGTCCAAGCTCGCGCGGCACGGTCTGCATTCGGGATAGCGACCCCAACAGTGCCCCACTGATTGCGCCCAATTATCTATCCACCGAGCGCGACCGCCTGATTGCGGCAAATTCGCTGCGCCTGACGCGCAAGATTTTGTCGCAACCGGCGCTGAGCCCGTATCGCCCGGAAGAATACCTGCCCGGCGCACAGTGGCAGAGCGATGCCGATCTTGCACGTGCGGCAGGCGACATTGGCACCACCATATTCCATCCGGTATCCACTTGCGCCATGGGCGCGGCAACAGACTCCATGGCGGTCACCGACGCTGAACTGCGCGTGCGCGGTATCGGCCGCCTGCGAGTGGTCGATGCTTCGATCATGCCCACCATCACCTCAGGCAATACCAACTCGCCGACCATCATGATTGCCGAGCGCGGCGCGGCGCTGATTCGCGCCGCGCGCAAATCCGTCGGATGAGCGCCACCCGCAGGATTGCCCCAAGGGCGGCGCAGCCAACAACATCGAGCGAGCGATGCTCGCGAACCACAATCACCCCATCTCTCGGAGAGGGGGTAGGGGGGAGAGCCTCTTGTTGACCAACTATCACAACGGCATCTATGCTTTCGACGCCGGTTACGTTCGCCCGCTGCTGGTCTCCATCCACATGATCGAGAGCGAGGGCCGCGTCGCCTTTGTTGACACCGCCAATTTTGAAGTCATGCCACAGGCACTCGCGGCGCTTGAAGCGCTCAGCCTGGGGCCAGGTGCAGTGGACTACGTAATCCTGACCCATATCCATCTCGATCATGCGGGTGGCGCCGGGGTCATGATGGAGGCCTTCCCCAATGCAAAGCTGGTCGTGCACCCACGCGGTGCGCGGCACATGCTCGAACCCACGCGATTGATGGCCGGCGTTGAAAACGTCTATGGGCAGGAACAAGCCCGGCGACTGTACGGGACACTGTTGCCGATTCCCGCTGAGCGCATCATCGAGGCCCACGACAACACCGTGCTGCGACTCGGCTCGCGCGAGCTACTGTGCATCGATTCACCGGGTCATGCGCGTCACCACATCGCCATTGTCGACCGCCAGACCAGCGGTATTTTTACCGGTGACACCTTCGGCATTTCGTATCGGGAAATGGATGTGAACGGCCGCCCGCTGCTCTTTCCCTCCTCCAGCCCGACCCAGTTCGACCCTGACGAAATGCGTGCTTCCATTCTGCGCATTCTTGGCTTCAATCCCGAGGCGGTCTATCTGACGCACTTCAGCCGACTCGCTCCTCCAGCGGAACTTGGCCAGGAATTATTGGACCGGCTCGACCAGTATGTCGCCATCGCACTGGCTGCCAGCGAAAGCGAAGACAAAACTGGACAAATTCGCGATGACCTGGCCGATCTGCTGCTGGATGCGGCGCATGAGCACGGCTGCCGGTCAAGCGATGAGGAGATTTTGGAAATCTGGCGTACCGACCTGGACCTCAACGCCCAGGGCCTGGCTTTCTGGCTGGCAAGCCAGAAAGCTGACTGATCGTGCTGCAAAAAGCGATTTTCCGCCGCACGATCATGTCGATACCAAGACGCTCTCCCCCTGCGGATTTGGGTCTTTTTTCCCCTTGACTGGCTCCAAATCGCTGCGACACTTTGTCGCAGCGCAGCATCCATCTGTATGTTAATGGTGCCCTTTCTTGTCCTGGATCAAATAACTAAGTGGCCTGCTCGGGTTATCCTCGCGCCCCATATGTTCTAGGTTTCCGAAATTTCGTATCAACCGCGCGCCACAGGCGCAAACGATAGAGGGCAGACACATGGCGAATAACAATGACGACGATATTCCATTCATGCAGAAATTGCTGGACAACACATTCCTGCTCCTGTTTCTGGGAGTAGCTTCTCCCGGTGTTCTCTATATCTTGTGGGGCGTGATCGACATCATGAGCGTTCCGCTCGCCAAGTAAGCAATCCAGTCAATCAGGGAGAATCATATGAGTGCAATCCTGCCGCCTTCTGAGCGGTTGTGGTGGAAACAGCCGATCGCCGGGCAAGAATGGGCCTGGATCGGTATCGCGTTTGTCTGGGCCATGATCATGTTCGTCATGATGGTCTATTGGCATATCAATGGTAAGCAAAACCTTTCGAACGAGGTCTACAAGACCACGACCGAGATGTTCCAGGCCAAGACCGATGCCTTCGTCAAAGAAAACACCATTCGCACCGAGACCGAGCAAAACATTCCGGTCGTCAAGCCGAATGCAAATAACGAAGCCTTCCTGCTCGCCCGCCTCTGGGCCTGGTATCCAATTCTCGAACTGGAAGCCGGCAAGACCTACAAGATCCACCTGTCGTCGGTCGACTACAACCATGGCTTCTCGCTGCAGCCGACCAACATCAATATCCAGGTCATCCCCGGCTATGAGCATGTGGTCAAGATGACACCGACCAAGGCTGGCACCTACGCCATCGTCTGTAATGAATACTGCGGCATCAATCACCACACGATGCTTGGCCGTATTTACGTGAAATAAGGGGAGCACATAGATGGCAACTACTTACCGTACCTGTCCGCGCACCGGGCTGCAGTTCGACCTCGCGGCCGACAAACTGATGCGCTGGAACGCCGTAGCCGGCGTTCTGTGGCTGCTGGTGGGCGGCATTACCGCGCTACTGGTAATCCTGACCCGCTGGCCGGCGATAAAGCTTCTGCCGGCCGACCAGTTCTATCTGATCCTGACGGCACACGGCATCGACATGCTGATCCTGTGGATCATCTTCTTTGAAATGGCGGTGCTCTATTTCGCCTCATCGACCTTGCTGCGATGCCGATTGGCCACGCCGAAACTGGCCTGGGTTCAGTTCTGGCTAATGGTAGTTGGCGGCATCATGACCAACGTCGCCATCTTCCAGGGCGAGTCGAGCGTGATGTTCACTTCCTACGTGCCAATGCAGGCTGCTCCACATTTCTATCTCGGCATCATCCTGTTTGCTGTTGGCGCGCTGATCGGAACCGGCGTTTTCTTCGGCACCCTGGTGGTCGCCAAACGGGAGAAGACCTATACCGGTTCGATGCCGCTGGTCACCTTCGGTGCCATGACGGCGGCGATCATCGCCACCTTCACCATCCTCTCCGGTGCCGCAATCCTGATTCCGACCTTCGCCTGGTCGATGGGCTGGATCAAGGAAATCGATGCACAGCTGTATCGTATGGTCTGGTGGGCGCTGGGTCACTCCTCACAGCAAATCAACGTCGCTGCTCACGTCTCGATCTGGTATCTGGTCGCAGCCGTAGCTTTCGGCGCCAAGCCACTGTCGGAGAAAGTCTCCCGCTTTGCCTTCCTGCTCTACATCCTGTTCCTGCAACTGGCCAGCGCGCACCACCTGCTGTCCGACCCAGGCATGAGCGCTGAATGGAAAGTGCTGAACACCTCCTACTTCATGTACTTTGCGGTACTGGCCTCGATGATCCACGGCTTCACGGTTCCGGGCGCCATCGAAGCGGCACAGCGCAAGAAGGGCTTCAACAACGGTCTGTTCGAGTGGCTACGCAAAGCACCCTGGGGCAATCCGATGTTCTCGGGCATGTTCATATCCCTGGTCGGCTTCGGCTTCATCGGCGGTATCTCCGGCGTCGTGCTGGGTACCGAGCAGATCAACATGCTGATGCACAACACCTTCTACGTACCAGGTCACTTCCATGCGACCGTCGTTGTCGGTACCACGCTGGCCTTCATGTCGATCACCTATCTGCTGGTGCCGACCCTGTTCAAGCGCGAAATGATCTTCCCGAAACTGTGTCAGATCCAGCCCTACCTCTACGGCCTCAGCATGATCGTGCTGTCGCTGGTGATGATGGGCGCAGGCACGCTGGGGGTTTCCCGCCGTCACTGGGACATGGCCTTCTCGGGCGCTCCGTTCCAGTATGAATGGCCGGGTGCTGCCTACCTGATGATGGGTCTGACCGGTATCTTCGGCGTGATCGCGGTCATCGGTGGTGGCTTGTGGATCCTGCTGGTCGTCGGTTCGCTGCTGTTCGGCAAGAAACTTGACGGCGGCGCGACTCACGACAAGCCCGTTCCGATCCCGGATCAAACCGCGGCTGCTGCGGCTTCCGGTACCGGAAGCCAAGAGCACACCAACGTGCCGGGTACAGTGGTTCTGGCGATCACTCTGCTGGTCTGCTTCGTGCTCTACTACTTCGTGAATTGGAAGTATCTGTCCGAAGTCTGGGGTCTGAGCTGATCACCGGCTGATCCAGGCATAGGCTTCCCCGCACTTCGGTGCGGGGACCTACCTGAATCGGGCTTGATCAACAGGCCCGATCCAAGCAGGTTCTAGCAATCAAAAAAAGACTGCCTCCTCCCCAACAAAACCCTATGGATACGGCGCTGCCTCCCCAAAGATCAACCGGTATTCCCTTCCGTGCAATCATGGGCGTGTTCAAGCTGCGCATCGGTGTGGTTATCACCTTTACCGCTCTTGCCGGCTTGTCGGTCAGTGCCGGCCCCAGCCTGAGTCTGGCGCAACTGATCACCTTGACGCTTGCTGTGTTGATTTCATCGGCCAGTGCGGGCGCTTTCAACCAGTATTACGAGCACGACACCGATCCGCTGATGTCGCGCACGAAAAACCGCCCCTTCGCCACCGGTGAAGTTCAGCACGGTCCTATCTGGCTGGTGGTAATTTTTGGCTTGATGGCATTATCGGTCGCCGCAGCCTGGATAGCACTCAACGCATGGGCAGCACTATTCACCTTCCTCGGCGCCTTCTTCTATGCCATCGTCTATACGGTCTGGCTCAAGCGTCGCACCTGGCTCAACATCGTCTTTGGCGGCCTGGCCGGAAGTTGGGCCGTGCTGGCGGGAGCCACCGCAGCTGACCCGAACGTCGGTGCCGTGCCGCTCTCACTGGCCTTCATACTTTTCCTGTGGACCCCACCGCATTTCTGGAGCCTGGCCATCGCCTATCGCGACGACTATGCTGCTGCCGGCATACCCATGCTGCCAGTGGTGGTCGGCGACAAACGCGCAGCACAAACCATTTTTGCCGGCACCTTGCTGCTGGTCGCGGCTTCATTTCTACCGCTGGCCTTCGGCCTGGGCGCGATCTACTTTACCGGCGCCGCTATCGGTGGATTCCTGTTCATCCAGAAAGCCTGGCTCCTGGTCCGCAATACAAACCGTGAAACCGCCATGTCCTGCTTCCACGCGTCGCTTGCTCAGTTGACTCTGGTACTCGCTGCTGCAATCATCGACGCTCGGTTTTAATCAGGCGTTCCTCTGTGATCCGTTTCTCATTCCCGGCAGCGATGCTGGCAGCGGCCTTGGCCTTTTCCGCCGTTGGCATTCAAGCCGCTGACCCGACGCCCGAACCAAGAAAACTGCCCAAGGTCGTTGAACGCCCGCAGGGCGACCGCAGTGGTCTGACGCTCACAACCCTCGACGAAAGAGCCGCACTCAAACTTTCGCAGGCCGCTATCGGCACGTCTGTTGGCGACCACGTACTACTCGATCGCGAGCAACGCCCCACACCACTGTCCAAATACAGGGGCAAGCCCTTGCTGGTGAATTTTGTCTACACCGCCTGTTTCAACGTGTGCCCGACCACGACCAAGAACCTGCAAGACGCCGTTGAGGGCACCGTCAGCGTACTGGGAGCCGATCGATTCAACATCGTCAGCATCGGATTCAACCAGCCCTTTGACTCGCCCCAGGCCATGAAAACCTTCGCCCAGCAATACGGCATCCGTTTGCCCAACTGGGAGTTTCTCAGCCCCGCAGCGGCCATCGTTGATGAGCTGACGCAGAATTTCGGCTTTAGCTACATCGCCACATCGGCCGGCTTCGATCACATGAACCAGGTCACCATGGTTGATGCCCAGGGAAAGATTTTCCGACAGGTCTACGGTGAAAAGTTTACTGCCGAGGATCTGGCCGAGCCGCTCAAAGCCATGATTACCGGCGCACCAATTCCACCCCAGACCAATACGCTGGAGGAGATCATCGACCGAGTCCGCATACTGTGTTCGGTCTACGATCCCATCACAGGGAAATACCGCACCAATTATTCGGTGTATTTCATGATCGCGGGATTCGTGACCTTCATGATTTTCATGATCTGGATGATCTTCGGTTTCATGAGAGGCCATCGAGCAAGCAAGATCAAGCCCGGTTGATAACCGTCAAGTCGTAAAATCTCCGACTTGTATATCATCAAGCACTAATAGTCGGCATTCGTCTACTAGCACCGACGTTACGGAACCTCCCAACGTGAGCTTGCACGCAGTATTGCGCGGCAACGCGCAAACCTTATTCGAACGCATCGAAATTGCTCTCGATGCCTTCTTCGGCGGCACCGACAACCCCTTGCGGCATCTGGGGGCGCTGGGTCTGTACTTCCTCTGGATACTAGTTGCCACCGGGCTCTACCTCTACACGGTTCTGGATACCAGCGTCGAAGGCGCGTACACCTCGATTGGCTACCTGTCGCAGGAACAATGGTATCTGGGCGGCATACTACGCAGCCTGCATCGCTACGCTTCCGACGCCTTTGTACTGGCGATGATGCTGCATCTGGTGCGCGAGTGGGCTTACGGCCACTACCACGGCTTTCGGCTTTTTTCATGGGTGACCGGCGTGCCGCTGATCTGGCTGGCCTATATCTCGGGCATTGGCGGCTACTGGATCGTCTGGGATAGCCTGGCGCAGTTCTCGGCCATTTCCACTACCGAGCTACTCGACTGGCTGCCATTTTTCAATGAGCCGACGGCGCGCAATTTTCTCGCACCCGATACGGTCAGCGATCGACTGTTCACTGTGCTGGTCTTCATCCACATCGGCGTGCCGCTGATGATGATCCTCGGCCTGTGGGCACACGTCAATCGCATCACCCGGGTGGACTACCTACCCTCGCGGCGGTTGATGCTGGGTACCCTGATCAGCTTTCTGATTCTGGCACTGATCAGCCCGGCCTTGAGCGACGCACCGGCGAATCTGGCTCTGGTACCTACCGACTTGAGGCTGGACTGGTTCATCCTGTTCATCCATCCGCTGACCGACATCACCTCGCCGGCGGCGGTCTGGGCCTTGATTTTCGGCGCCACGATTCTGCTCTTCGCATTGCCATTTCTACCCCATCCCAAAGCACAGCCGATTGCCTTGGTCGACGCCGCCAACTGCAACGGCTGTAGTCGCTGCCACGCCGATTGCCCCTACGAAGCCATCACGATGGCGATTCACCCGGACAAGCCGGGCCACAAGATCGCCATCGTCGACCCTGACCTGTGCGCCAGTTGCGGTATTTGCGCCGGCTCCTGCCCCTCATCAACGCCCTTCCGCAGCCAGGAAAAGCTGGTGACCGGCATCGACATGCCACAGCAACCCGTTGATGTCATGCGCCAGCAGCTCGAAGCGCAAATGGCAATGCTGGATGGCAAAACCAAGCTTGTCGTCTTCGGCTGTAACAAGGGTGCCGACGTGAGCAAGCTTGCCAGCACCGACACCGCAGCCCTCAGCCTGCTGTGCACCGGCATGCTGCCGCCTTCCTTTATCGAGTATGCGCTGCGTAGTGGCGTCGATGGCATTGTCATCACCGGCTGCCGCGACGGCGGCTGCGATTTCCGCCTCGGCATGAAATGGATGGAGGAACGGCTTGCCCACCAGCGAGAGCCCTACCTGCGCCGCAGCGTGCCGCAAGACCGATTGCAGGTGATTCATGCATCGCGCGGCGAAACCGCACTACTCGCAACAGCAATCGAAGAATTCAGAACCCGCCTCGAAACACAAACGGTCGCCAGCAACAACCTCCCCGCCTATTCCCGGAGAAAAGTATGACCACCGTTCCCCTCTCCCCCGTGTCACTGACGGCGGTTGCGATTTTTCGCGGGCACTGCTCGCTTCTACCCTATGGCTGTTCCTTTTTCGGACAGCCCTGCGAAGGAATATTATGACTCCCATCCCCCCATCCCCCTTCCACAGGAAGGGGATGACGATTGTTCGCGGGCAATGCCCGCTCCATGTACCTGGCGGTTCCTTCTTGGGACGGCCCTGCGAAGGAACTCATCATGGCTAAACCTGCCGCCATCGTCGGCCAGATCGTTCTGTACGGCGCATTTGCCGCCTTCATTGGCTACTTCGCCACCTCACCGACCTACCAGCAAATACCTGACGACGTCGCTCTGATCAAGCTCTCGATGAGCCATCTGGGTGGCCGCGAGTGCCGCAAGCGCACACCCGAGGAACTGGCCGCACTGCCGCCCAACATGCGCGCGCCGCTGTTATGCCCGCGCGGACGTTCCGACATCAAACTGGTGCTGGAACTTGATGGCAAGCCGATGTTCGAGACGGTAATGCATCCCACCGGTCTTTCGGGCGACGGTATCTCTACCGTCTACAAGCGCTTTGAAGTCAAGGCCGGCACCTATCAGTTATCCGTAAAGATGAATGACAACCTGATCAACCCCGGCTTCAACTTCGCCAAGGAAGCGCAAGTCACTCTGAAACCGGCGCAAGTCCTGGTGGTCGACTTCAATCCGGACAAGGGCGGCCTGTTTTTCCAATGAAACTTATCAACCGCCAGCCCGACCCAACTCTCCATTCTTCCGCGCGGATAAAGCCATGCTGACCCTCCTCCAAAAAATAGTACGCTGGTTCTTCATGCGTGCTGAAAATGTTTTCAATGCCGCATTCGGTGAAAAGATCAATCCTTTCTACCACCTCGGCACCATCAGTTTCTGGCAGTTCTGGCTGCTGGTGGGCACCGGGCTCTACCTCTACATCTTTGCCGATACCGCCGTGCATGACGCCTACGAATCGGTCGAAAGCATCACTCACGACCAGTGGTGGGCGGGCGGCATCATGCGCAGCGTGCACCGCTACGCCACCGACGGCATGATCCTGACCATGCTGCTGCATATGCTGCGGCACTTCGCCTATGACCGCTACCGCGGCTTCCGCTGGTTCTCCTGGGCCACCGGCATCGCCCTGATCTGGCTGGTGTACATCTCCGGCCTCAACGGCTTCATGCTGGTGTGGGACAAACTGGCGCAGTTCGTCGTCGTCGCCACCGCCGAGTGGTTCGACGTGCTACCGATGTTCAACGGCACCCTGATCCGCAATTTCATCTACCAGGACAACGTCACCAGCCGGCTATTCACCCTGCTTGCCTTCATCCACCTCGGCGCGCCGCTGATCGCCGGTGTCATCGCCTGGGTACACGTACAACGCGTGCCGCGCGCCCATGTCAATCCGCCCCGCGAGATCGCGATTGCCTTTACCCTGATGTTCGTTGTTCTCGCGCTGGTCAAGCCGGTCGTAAGCCAGGGCGGCGAGGCCGACATGCTGGTGGTGCCGACCAATATTGGCATCGACTGGTTCCAGATGCCGTTACTGGCTCTGGTCTATATCGTCAATCCACTATATCTCTGGTTCGGCATCATTGGCTTGTCGCTGTTGCTGTTCCTCGCCCCATGGCTGCCGCCCAAACGCATGGGTGAAGCCAAGGCCGAGGCCCATGTCACCTTCCGCCCCGACAATCGCGCTGTCGCCATCCGCTTCGACGAAACCCTGCTCGACGCCGGCCTTCGCCAGGAAATCAACCTTCCGTACGAATGCCGCAACGGCGGCTGCGGCCAGTGCAAATGCACCGTGCTCAGTGGCAAGGTTGACCCGGGCCTGTATCAGCCCAGCGCGCTTTCCGCTGAAGAGCGTGCCGCCGGCAAGGTGCTGCTGTGTTGCGCCACCGCGCTGGGCGATGTCGAGATCGAGTACGAGTCCGCCGCCGCGCCAAGCACCATTCGCAATTACACGGCCGAAGTGGTGGCTATGGAAAAGCTCGGCTACGACGTCATGCGCGTCATGCTCAAACTTCCAGAAGGGCAGCACATCCCCTTCAAGGCCGGGCAATACATCAACATCATTCTCGAAGACGGCCAGCGGCGCGCCTTCTCCTTCGCCAATCCGCCGCAGCAACCCGACCTGATCGAACTGCAAATCCGCCTGATGCCGGGCGGACGCTACACCACCCATGTGTTCGAGCAGATGAAGCAAGGCGACCAAGTTACGTTCGAAGGTCCGCTCGGCGATTTCGCGCTACGCGAATCCGAGCGCCCAATTGTCTTCGTCGCCGGCGCCACCGGCTTCGCTCCGGTCAAGAGCATGGTCGAAGACGCCTTCCATCGCGGACTCAAGCGCCCGATCTATCTCTACTGGGGCGTGCGCAAACTGGCCGACCTCTACTTGCCGGATCTGCCGCAGCAGTGGGATCGCGATCACGAAAACTTCCACTTCATTCCAGTGCTCTCCGACGCCGCACCCGAGGACAACTGGACAGGTCGAACCGGCCTGGTTCACGAAGCCATCCTTGCCGACTTCCCCGATCTCGCGGGCAAAGAAATTTACGCTTGCGGCTCGGTGAAAATGGTCGAGGCCATCTTCCCCTCGCTGAAGAACCAGGGCGCGGAGGAAGGCATGTGCTTTTCCGACGCTTTCACCATCTCGGCGCGTTCGATGGCCTTTCAGCCAGAACAGTAACAAGAAAAATCGTCAGAACACACGCCCGCCCGGCTCGCGCCGGCCGGGCGTGTGTCGTTTGTAAGCCGGTACAGGACGTGACATACGGATCAACTTCACCATCACCGCATCGTCAGCGCCGACTTTCTGCGGCAAGCGACCAATGCCCGCGCCTGCCTTTTCCTGATTGCTCGAAACCAGGCGCTATCGCCAAGCTGGCTATGTTGTCCACTACCTGGATTGAGTCGAGGTCGCAGATAGCCGGTAAGGATTTCTGCCTTCGGCCATTACCAGCTAGTCGAAGCTGCCGCTCATTGACTGAATGCACTTGCAGTATGTAGCGATATTCGCTATAAAGCGATTGTGAATAAAGAACCAGAAACCTATTTAACAGGCGCGGCAGCAAGGTTTATCGACGAAAAGCTGACAAGCGGCTTTGTCTCGTTTCCTCTCAATGAATTAACCGCAAAAACAGGCTTATCCAACGTCGCAGCAAGAAATCAACTGCTCCGTTTAGGTAATCTCATTATCCGGGTCACGCCAAGGCAACAGTTCTTCCTCATCGTTACGCCAGAGCACCGGACCATCGGCGCGCCACCGGTTGACTGGTGGCTAGACGATTACATGAAATGGCTAGATCGTCCGTACTACCTTGCATTGCAATCGGCGGCGGCCGCTCACGGCTCCAGTCAGCAGGCCATTCAGGAAACGCAGATTATTACGCATCAGCCACAGAGGGATGTGGTGGTTGGCAGAATTCGTGTTCGTTTCTTTATGAAAGCAAGCATCCATAATTCCATCACTCAACCGCTTTCTGGCACCTATGCTCCGATGGTGATAAGCACTCCGGAAACAACCGCCTTCGACTTGATCCGGTATGCGCACAGCCTTGGAGGTATCGAACGAATGGCGGAGACGATTGCCCCCATGCTTCAGAACATGAAGCCACAGGCCCTTCGTCTGGTACTGGATGCCGAGAACGAAATCCCGACAACACAACGCTTGGGTTACGTGTTCGAGGCAATGGGTGCCGAAAATATGACAAAGGTCATTCGCGAGTGGCTTCCTGTGCGTCTGAAGCCCGTCCCATTATCGGTTCACGCCGGCAGCGTCAAAGACCCGGTTGTTAACGATAAATGGAACGTGATCAACAATACTCGGTGCGCAATATGAATTATCTGACTCGCCGCGACGTCATTGCACACCAAGCCTTAGTTCCATGGCCAAATCAACGCCAGGTCGAACAGGACCTCCTGCTCTGTCGCGCGATGGATGCGCTGTTCAACGATGAGTTCCTCCAATCTCAGATCGCCATGCGCGGCGGTACATTGCTGCACAAGGTCTACCTGGCGCCGGCCTCACGGTACAGCGAAGATATTGACTTGGTAGCGTTTGGCGATCGCCCCGAGGATCACATTAAGAAAGCAATTCGACGCGTGCTGGCCGATACACTAGGCCGACCGACAAATTCAGCCTGGGAGAGCGTCAAGCTGGCGGTTCGTAATGCGGTAAGACCTTCTCGTGTACTCAGGTTAACCTATCATGTGCCGTCACAAGTTGATCCCGCAGGCAAGCCACTTGAGATAGTGGTGGAGGCTAATGTGACCGAGCGAACACCTCATCGTGAAATTGCAACGATGGAGTTCACTCATTCGTTTCGCGGGGCCGATGCGACCGCAACAGTAAACGGATTCGATATCCATGAATTGCTTGGCACCAAGATGCGTGCGCTGTTTCAGCGCAAACGAGGTCGCGATCTATTTGACCTATTCTGGGCACTCACAAATTCCTCCGCATCGATAAATCCTTCCGGCGTCATCGACTCATTCGTTTTCTACATGGCCCAAGAGGGAACTGTTGCAGGGCGAGATGAGTTCGTTGGTATCCTTCGCAATCATCTGACAGATAGCGGCTTCAGGAATGACATGGCACCACTGCTACGAACAGGAATTGAATACGATCCGATGGCTGCGGGCGAATACATCATCACCAATCTTTTGCATCTATTGCCAGAGGAGGAGGAGGACTCAACTTCAAAGCCAAAGAGACGCGGAATACGGAGAACATGAAATGCATCAGAAACTTCTCCAAACGGCCATGACCCGTCATTGGCGCCTCTAAAACGATGTACTTTTGAGCGACTGCTATCCACCGACTCGATGATGACGGCACTGTTGGCACCAGCGTCCGGAGTTGGAGGTAACTCGGTCCAACATGATTTCTACGCCTGAACTTAACCAATGCAGCGAGTCCGGACATCGGTTACGGATGGCTGCGCAACAATCGGTGCATTCTAGGCGCTGTGTATCTTGCCTTTCATGGACGTAACAATCGCGTCACTGAAACAAAATGGATCCGACAATTCACCAGCGTTACAAGCGATTTCCGTGGATAAGCGTGTGTCGCTAAACAGCGCCCACGGACCCGGAGTGGGGAGTTACAGAACTTCCAATCGAACCAATTGGTTATGCGCCGAAGGCGGCTACACGAGATCATCCATTTGTTCGCAGGCCACCATCGCTGCGTTAGCATCGCAGTACTTTCTGTTGCAGAGCCCTTTATGACCGCGAATTCATTTTCCATTGTAGGTCTGCCGCGAATCGAGTTCGGCAGCGGCTCCCTGAGAAAGCTGCCGGACATTGCTGCCAGCTATGGCCGGCAACTGCTGGTCGTCACGGGCGCGCAGAGTTTTCTCGCCTCGACGCAAGCGATGTCGCTGTTCGATGCCTTACGCCAGCGCGGCTGCAGCTGGGAAATCGTCAAGATCGCCGTCGAGCCGGCGCCGACTTTTATTGATGCCACTGTGTCGGTGCTGCAAGGTAAAGCGTTTGACGCCGTAATTGGTATCGGAGGTGGCAGTGCGCTCGATGCCGCGAAGGCCATCGCTGGCATGCTCAAGCCCGGCAATTCGGTGATGGATCATCTCGAGGGCGTTGGCCCCGAACTTTCCTACGCCGGTCCCTCAACGCCCTTGATAGCAGTGCCAACCACGGCCGGCACCGGCTCTGAGACCACCAAGAACGCCGTGTTGACACTTGAGGGGCAATTCAAAAAGTCCTTTCGCGACGACAAATTGGTTGCGGAATGGGCGATAGTCGATCCCGATCTGCTCGCCACCTGTCCGCCGCTCCTGATCGCCGCCGACGGCATGGATGCGTTCACGCAACTGCTCGAATCCTTCGTGTCGCCACGCAGCAATCCGATGACGGATGCGCTTGCGCGTTCAGGCATCATGGCGGCCAAAGAGGCGTTGTTGCCGCTGTATGCTGAGCAATCCGCACAGGCGCGAGAAAAGATGGCTTACGCGTCGTTGATGTCGGGTGTCTGCCTCGCTCAGACCGGCCTCGGTGCCGTTCATGGCCTCGCCTCGCCGCTCGGTGCCTTCTTTCCCATTCCACACGGTGCGGCCTGCGGCACCCTGGTCGCCACCACGACCGCAGTTAATATTGAGGCAATGGAACGGCGTGACCCCGAGAATCCTGCACTACCGAAATACGCCGAGATCGGCCGTCGCTTCGCCATGAAAAAGGGAATGAATGGTCAGGATGCACGCAGCTTCCTCGTCACGAGTTTGCGCTATTGGGAGCAAACTCTGGCTTTGCCGCGCCTGTCAAACTGGCGTATCACCAGCGCCGACTTTCCGCGCATTGTCGCCAATAGTCGAGGTAGCAGCATGAAGACCAATCCCATCGTGCTCACCGACGAAGAGATCACACAGATACTTGCGGCTCGGCTTTAAACGTGATCAATGACCATCACAGGGTCGCCTGTCTGACCGCATGCTCCCAGTTCTGCATCAATTCGCCGGCGCGGGCGCGCGACATGGTCGGATGGAAGGTTCGATCCACCTGCCATTGGGCGGCAAGTTCAGCAGGATTGCTGTAAACCCCGCAAGATAGACCTGCCAGATAGGCAGCCCCCAGTGCGGTGGTTTCGACCACCTTGGGTCGCACCACGGGAATGCCGAGCAGGTCAGCCTGAAACTGCATCAACAAATCATTGACGCAGGCTCCGCCATCTACGCGAAGTTCTTCAACACCTGCCAAGGGCGGCAATTTCTCGCCATATGCGATGGACTCCGCTGCGATGTCGCGACTCATCGCCTGCAACAAGGCGGCGCATTGGTAGGCAATGCTTTCCAGTGCGGCGCGGGCAATGTGCGCGGCCGTCGTTCCCCGTGTCAAACCGACGATGGCGCCACGCGCGTCGGGTTTCCAGTAGGGTGCGCCAAGGCCGGTGAAAGCCGGGACAAACATGACGCCGCCACTGTCCGGCACGCTTTCGGCGAGGCCCTCAACGGCGTCACTTTGCTTGATCGCCTTGAGACCGTCGCGCAACCACTGGACGACCGCCCCGCCGATAAACACGCTACCTTCCAGCGCGAATTCCGGTGTGCTGGTGAGTTGGGCAGTGCTGGTGGTGACAAGGCCATTGGTGCTGGTATGAAAATGCGATCCAGTATGCATCAGCATGAAGCAGCCCGTGCCGTAGGTATTCTTTGCCATTCCGGAATGAAAACAGGCCTGCCCGAACAGAGCTGCCTGCTGGTCGCCCGCGATGCCGCCGATGGCCACCGGGGCGCCCAGCAGTTCGGCCAGGGTGTGACCGTACAAATAGCTGGACGGGTGAACGGCCGGCAGAACTTCGTGGGGAACATCGAACAAGGCGAGCAAGTCCTTATCCCACTGGTTGCCATGCACGTCGAACAACATCGTGCGCGACGCGTTGCTCACGTCGGTGGCGTGCACCGCGCCTCCGGTCAGCCGCCAGACCAGCCAGCTGTCAATCGTGCCGAAAGCCAGCTCGCCACGGCGCGCGGCCGAACGGGCGCCGGAGATGTTGTCGAGAATCCATTTCAGCTTGGTCGCCGAAAAATAGGAATCGATGATCAGGCCGGTTTTTTGCCGAATGCTGTCTTCCAGACCATCCTTGCGCAAGGTCGCACAGACGGGCTCGCCGCGCCGATCCTGCCAGACGATGGCGTTGCACAGCGGTTCGCCGGTGGCGCGGTTCCACACCAACGTTGTTTCGCGCTGGTTGGTGATACCGATCGACGCGAGGTCGGCGGCACCGATACCTGCATCGGCCAAAGCCTCTTGCGCGGTGGCAATCTGGCTGGTCCAAATTTCGTTCGGGTCGTGTTCCACCCAGCCCGGCTGCGGGTAGATTTGGCGGAACTCGCGTTGCGCCTTGGCGACGATTTCTCCTTGCGCATTGAATATGATGCTGCGCGAACTTGAGGTGCCCTGATCGAGTGCAAGAAGGAATTTGGGACGGCTCATGGGCAATTTCTCCGGGATGCTGGATTCACTGGGCGAGAGAAACTCTCGCAGATCGGTTCTTCAGGGCGCCACGACGCAGGTCACGCCCGCATCGGACATCAAGTCTGGAAACGGACTAGGTGGCGGCGCGTCGGTGTACAAGCGATCCACCTGATTCAGGCGCGCCAGCTCCACCATCGCGGGACGGTTGAACTTGCTGTTGTCCGCCGCCAGCCAGACTTCGCGCGAATGCTGAATGATGGTCTGCGCCACCTTCACCTCGCGGTAATCGAAGTCGCGCAGGCTGCCGTCGCCTTCGATACCAGAGATGCCGATCAGGCCAATATCGGCCTTGAACTGGCGGATGAAATCGACCGTGGCTTCTCCGACGATGCCTCGATCGCGCGAACGCACCACGCCGCCCGTGACAATGACTTCGCAGTCAGTGTTGTCAGAAAGGATGGCAGCCACGTTCAGGTTGTTGGTGATCACGCGCAAGCCCTTGTGGCGCAACAGTTCGCGTGCGATGGCTTCGGTCGTGGTGCCGATGTTGATAATCAGCGAACAGCCCTCTGGAATCTCCTGGGCGACCGCGCGCGCGATGCGCTGCTTGGCGGCTTCATTGAGCAACTGACGCTGCCGGTAGGCGAGGTTTTCGGTGGTCGAGCTTGGCACTCGCACCCCTCCATGAAAACGCGCCAGCAGGCCGGCATCGGAGAGCAGCTTGACGTCGCGCCTCACCGTTTGCAGCGTCACGCTGAAAAAGGCCGCCAAATCTTCAACCGATACGGTGCCGCGCGCTAGTACCTGTTCGAGCAATTCAAGCTGTCTCGGATTGGGGGTCATGTCAGGCAATCGAATAGGAAGACGCTGCAAGAATAATTAAACAGAACACAAAACACAACATTTCGCCGCAAATATAACTTGCATTTCTTTCTAAAAATATGTAAAAAGAACGGAAACGCACAATAACGAACATACACCGAAGGCCGTTCGAAATTATTTTTGGCCTGAGCTGTGACATATTTCGATCGAGGAGTTTGCATGACCAAGCCCCACTCCGGTGGACCTGTAATCGCGCCTGTAGCGTCGAGCGCCTCAAGCTGCGACGTGCTGGTGGTTGGCGGCGGCATCAATGGTGTCGGCATCGCGCGCGACCTTGCCGGCCGTGGCATGAAGGTTGTGCTGGTCGAAAAAGACGACCTGGGCGCCCACACCTCTTCATCCTCGACCAAGTTGATCCACGGTGGTTTGCGCTACCTGGAATACTACGAGTTTTCGCTGGTACGCAAGTCGCTGCTGGAGCGCGAAGTTTTGCTCAAGAGCGCGCCACATATCATTCGGCCGCTACGCTTCGTCATGCCGCACGACCCGTCGATGCGGCCGGTCTGGTTGATCCGCCTGGGTCTATTTCTGTATGACCACCTGGCGTGGCGTGACGTGCTACCCGGCTCGGGCGGCGTCGACCTGCGTATCGATCCCTTGGGTGCACCATTGCAGGAGCGCTTCAAGCGCGGCTTTGTTTATTCCGATGGTTGGGTCGATGACGCACGTCTGGTGATCCTAAATGCGCTGGACGCACAAGCCCACGGTGCGCAAATTCTCACCCGTACCCGCTGCACCACCGCACAGCGCACTGAAAAGGGGTGGACGGCTTCCCTGAGAGCTTCCGGCGGAATTGAACAGACGGTGACCGCCCGGGCGCTGGTCAATGCTGCCGGGCCGTGGGCGGAATCCTTTTTGCTCGGTACTGCCAAAGCGGCCCACGGCGAAGCGCTGGTGACCAAAAACCTCCGTCTGGTCAAAGGCAGCCACATCATCGTGCCGCGCTGTTTCGAACACGATCACGCCTACCTTTTCCAGAACCCGGACAAGCGCATCATCTTCGCTATCCCGTACGAAGAAAAATTTACGCTGATCGGCACCACCGAAGTCGAGCTTCATGGCGATCCCGGAGATACCCGCGTCGGCGACAACGAAGTAGCCTACCTGTGCGAGCAGGCAAGCCGCTACTTCACCCGTCCGGTCAAGCCGTCCGACGTGGTCTGGAGTTACGCCGGCGTCCGCCCGCTGCTCGACGACGCCTCCGGCGATCTCTCGGCCGTCACCCGCGATTACATGCTTGAGACCAACACCGAAGCTGCGCCCTTGATGACCGTCTGGGGCGGCAAAATAACCACCTTCCGCAAGCTGGCGGAGGAAGCCGCAGATGAAATCGGGCGCATGCTGAACCAATTTGATCCGAGCAAGGCATGGACCAAAAATGCCAGCCTGCCCGGCGGCGACCTAGGCGCGTGGATCGGTCAGCCGCACCGGCCGGATACCGACTTCGAACGCTTTGTCATTGCGGTACAGTCACGCCACCCTTGGTTGAAAGCGTCGCTGGCGCGGCGGTTGGCCCACGCCTATGGCAACCGCATCAATCGAGTGCTTGATGATGCCGCCAGCGTTGCCGATCTTGGCGCGGAAGTGGCCCCCGATCTGTTTGAGGCCGAGCTGAACTACCTGCGGCGCGAGGAGTGGGCGTGCACCGCCGAGGACGTGCTGTGGCGTCGCACCCGGCGCGGGCTGCACTTGACAGAGGAACAGCGACAAAAAGTCGCTGACTGGATGAATCGGATGGATGAACAGAGAAAGGTTGCTTGATGAAAACCGCACTTCAGCGCAATCCGCGATCCCGGAGATCATCGCAATGGAATTAGTACTGGAAGGAATCAGCAAGCGGGTCGGGGCGCAGCCTTGGCTCTACGACCTGAACCTCGCGCCAAAGAGCAACGCCGTAACCGTGCTGCTGGGCGCAACCCAGGCGGGGAAAACCAGTTTGATGCGTATTATGGCCGGCCTCGACGTTCCCACCCGGGGCGCGGTTCGGGTGAACGGCCAGGACGTCACCGGCGTTCCGGTGCGCGAACGAAATGTCGCGATGGTCTATCAGCAGTTCATCAATTACCCGTCGATGCGGGTGGCCGACAACATCGCTTCGCCCCTCAAGCTGCGCGGCGAAAAAAATATTGACGAGCGTGTACGTACGCTGGCGCAGAGGCTGCACATCGACATGTTTCTCGACCGCTATCCGGCCGAACTCTCGGGAGGCCAGCAACAGCGCGTGGCACTTGCGCGCGCACTGGCCAAGGGCGCGCCGTTGATGCTACTCGACGAGCCCCTGGTCAACCTGGACTACAAGCTGCGCGAGGAACTGCGCGAGGAACTGACCCAGCTGTTTGCTGCCGGTGAATCAACCGTCATCTACGCGACCACCGAGCCGGGTGAAGCCTTGCTGCTGGGAGGGCACACGGCGGTAATGGATGCTGGCGAACTATTACAGTATGGCCCCACCGCGGAAGTGTTCCATTCGCCAAAATCGCTGCGCGTCGCCCGTGCCTTTAGCGATCCGCCGATGAATCTGATTGGCGCCGAAGCAATGAGCCTGGGCGTGCAATTGAACGCCGGGCCGGCACTTTCGATTCCGCTACCGGAAATCGTTTCAAAACATCTGACCAAGGCGCTGACCGTCGGCGTGCGCGCCAGCGCTTTGCGTTTGCAAGCAGGCGAAGGCGATGTTGCCTTTCCCGGCATCGTCGAGCTTGCCGAAATCTCTGGCTCGGACACCTTTGTACACCTGTCCACATCCGCCGGAGAAGTGGTGGCGCAGCTCACCGGCGTGCACTATTTCGAACTGGGCGCGTCGCTGACCCTGCATCTAAATCCTGCTCACGTCTATGTGTTCGATGCCGAAGGGATGCTGCTCGTGGCACCAGAACGTCGGGGGCGGAACTGATATGGCTCGCATAGATCTCGATCTCGCGCATTCGTACCAAGCCAGTCCTCAACAGGATGAGGACTACGCACTGCTTCCTCTGAAAATGAGTTTTGCCGATGGCGGCGCCTACGCGCTGCTTGGCCCTTCGGGCTGCGGCAAGACAACCATGCTCAACATCATGTCGGGTCTGCAGGCCCCCTCGAGCGGCACGGTCAAATTCGATGGTATCGACGTGACGCGGCTCAGTCCGCAGCAGCGCAACATTGCCCAGGTGTTCCAGTTTCCGGTGATCTACGACACGATGACGGTGGCGGACAATCTGGCCTTTCCTCTGCGCAATCGGAAGATGCCTGAGGATCAGATCAGGAAACGCGTCGGCGAAGTGGCCGAGATGCTGGAATTGAGCGGCCAACTCGATCAGCGTGCGGCCAATCTTGCGGCCGACGCCAAGCAGAAAATATCGCTCGGACGCGGTCTGGTGCGGCCCGACGTGTCGGCGGTTCTGTTTGACGAGCCCTTGACCGTCATCGATCCGCACCTGAAGTGGCAGCTGCGGCGAAAACTGAAACAGATTCACCACGAACTGAAGCTGACGCTGATCTACGTCACGCATGATCAGGTGGAAGCCTTGACGTTTGCCGATCAGGTGATGGTCATGACGCGCGGTCGCTCGGTACAGGTAGGAAGCGCTGATGCGCTGTTCGAACGGCCGCAGCACACATTCGTCGGCCATTTCATCGGATCGCCGGGCATGAATTTTCTTCCGGCGCAAGTCCGTGACCAGGCCCTTGTTGTTGCTGGGCACAAGCTCGGACTGCCCCCCGGCCTGGCCTTGCCGGAAGGCGAACTCAAACTTGGCATCCGGCCCGAATACGTCGCGCTGACAGCGGCGCACGACCCGACGGCTTTGCCGGTCAACATCACGCAGGCGCTGGACATCGGCACCCACGTGCTGCTGACCGGCCAATGCGGCGATATGGCGATCAAGGCGCGGCTGAGTCCCGATCAGCGTGCGCCCGAGTGCGGCGACGTCGCCTGGCTCGGAATATTGGGCTCACACACGTGCTTCTACAAGAACGAGGAGCTCCTCCCGTGATTACAACCAAACCCGTAAACCAGAAGGCCTGGTGGCTGGTGCTGCCGGTGGTCATATGCGTCGCGTTCTCCGCCGTGCTGCCCTTGATGACGGTGGTGAACTATTCATTGCAGGACATCTTCTCGCCCGAACGGAGAGTTTTCGTCGGCACGGAGTGGTTTGCCCTGGTAATGCGCGACGAAGAGCTTCATGCCGCTTTGTGGCGGCAGCTGACCTATTCATTGGCGGTTCTGACGGTGGAGATTCCGCTCGGCATCATGCTGGCGTTGGCCATGCCGGCCAAAGGCTGGAAGTCCTCGGCCGTGCTGGTGGTGGTGGCCTTGTCGCTGCTGATACCGTGGAACGTGGTGGGCACGATCTGGCAAATCTTCGGTCGCACCGACATCGGCTTGCTGGGTGCGATGTTGCAGAAGATGGGGTATGACTACAGCTACACCGGTAATGGCACGCACGCATGGTTGACGGTGCTGGCGATGGACGTATGGCACTGGACGCCATTGGTCGCGCTGCTGTGCTTCGCCGGACTGCGCTCGATTCCCGACGCCTACTATCAAGCCGCGCGTATCGACGGTGCGTCCAAGCTAGCCGTGTTCCGCTTCATCCAGCTACCCAAGATGCGCGGTGTATTGATGATCGCGGTGCTGCTGCGCTTCATGGACAGCTTCATGATCTATACCGAGCCTTTCGTTCTGACGGGCGGCGGTCCTGGCAATGCCACTACTTTTCTCAGTCAGTATCTGACGCAGAAAGCAGTTGGCCAGTTCGATCTCGGACCTGCTGCTGCGTTCTCGCTCATCTATTTTCTGATCATCCTGCTCTTGTGTTTCATTCTCTATAACTGGATGCAGCGTGTCGGTACTGCCAACAAGGAGGGCGCAGGCCATGAATGAAAACCGCTTTCAGAAGCGCACCGTCTTCCTGATTCTCTATATCGTCTTTGCGCTGCTGCCCATCTACTGGATGGTCAACATGAGCTTCAAGACCAACGAGGAAATCCTGTCCAGTTTTTCGCTCTTCCCGCAGCACTTCACCTGGGACAACTACAAGACCATATTCACCGATCCGGCATGGTACGACGGCTACATCAACAGCCTGATCATCGTCGCCATCAACATGTCGATCTCGATCACCGTGGCCCTGCCCGCCGCCTATGCCTTCTCGCGCTACAGCTTTCTTGGCGACAAACATCTGTTCTTCTGGTTGCTGACTAATCGCATGACTCCGCCGGCGGTTTTCCTGCTGCCCTTCTTTCAGCTCTACTCGACCCTCGGCTTGATGGACACCCATCTTGCGGTGGCTCTGGCGCATCTGGTGTTCAACGTGCCGTTGGCGGTGTGGATACTTGAGGGCTTCATGAGTGGTATTCCTCGCGAGATAGACGAAACTGCCTATATCGACGGCTATTCCTTCCCGCGTTTCTTCCTGACGATCTTCCTGCCCTTGATCAAGGCCGGTGTCGGCGTGACAGCTTTCTTCTGCTTCATGTTCAGCTGGGTGGAACTGTTGCTGGCGCGCACGCTGACCAGCGTCGACGCCAAACCGATTGTGGCCACCATGACCCGCACCGTCTCGGCATCAGGAATGGACTGGGCCACGCTGGCAGCGGCGGGCGTGCTGACCATCGTGCCAGGTGCAATCGTGATCTGGTTCGTCAGACATTACATCGCCAAGGGCTTTGCGATGGGGCGGGTGTGACGTGGCGAACAGTGCCAAACAACCCAATATCGCCTGTGTGCGAAACGACTTGCAGGAGCTGAGCGATGTTTAACTGGATGGTATGGACAACGCCCGTAGCCGTGTTTTTCATCTCTATTGCCCTGATGCTGACGGGAATGACGGTGTGGGAGATCAAATCGCCGACGACGCTGCGCAAGGGTTTTCTGCCCATTGAGACGACGCGCGGCGATCGGCTATTCATCGGGTTGCTCAGCGCGGCCTACATCAATCTGGGATTCGTCGGGCTGTCGGGAAAATTCGCCGAATGGTTGAAGCTTGAGCAGGATCCGAGCATCTGGATCAGTTTCGGGATTTCAATCGTCGCGCTACTACTGATTATGCGGAAAGGCTGATCGGTTTCAGGGAATCCGGCCCGAAGCTTCCCCGGGGCCGTGGTGACCAACACTACACACGGGGAGGTAAATGTACGAGGAGATTACCAATGAAGTTACGCCATACCACGATCGCTTTGGCGGTTGCTTGCGCGGTTGCTGGCCATGCATGGGCCGGCGAGGCCGACGCGAAAAAATGGATTGATAGCGAATTCCAACCGTCCACGCTGAGCAAGGATCAGCAAATGGCCGAGATGAAGTGGTTCATCGAGGCCGCCAAGAAGCTCCAGGCCAAGGGTGTGAAGGAGATCTCGGTCGTGTCCGAGACCATCGACACGCACGTGTACGAGAGCAAGACGCTGGCCAAGGCCTTCGAGGAGATCACCGGCATCAAGGTCAAGCACGACCTGATTCAGGAAGGCGACGTGGTCGAGAAACTTCAGACTTCGATGCAGTCGGGCAAATCGATCTATGACGGCTGGATCAGTGACTCCGACCTGATCGGTACCCACTACCGCTACGGCAAGATCATGAACCTGACTGACTACATGGCCGGCAAGGGCAAGGAATGGACCAACCCCGGCATGGATCTCAAGGATTTCATCGGCACCAGTTTCACCACGGCGCCAGACGGCAAGCTGTACCAGCTGCCGGATCAGCAGTTCGCCAATCTGTACTGGTTCCGCGCCGACCTGTTCGCGCGCAAGGACCTGAAGGACAAGTTCAAGGCCAAGTTCGGCTATGACCTCGGCGTGCCATTGAACTGGAGCGCCTACGAGGACATCGCGGAGTTCTTCACCAACGACGTGAAGATGATCGACGGCAAGCCGATCTACGGTCACATGGACTATGGCAAGAAAGACCCGTCACTCGGTTGGCGCTTCACCGACGCCTGGCTGTCGATGGCCGGCACCGCCGACATCGGCATCCCGAACGGCAAGCCGGTCGACGAGTGGGGCATTCGCGCCTCTGCCGATGGCTGCCACCCGCAAGGCGCATCGGTCTCGCGCGGTGGTGCCACCAACTCGCCGGCCGCCGTCTACGCGCTGACCAAGTACGTCGACTGGATGAAGAAGTACGCCCCCAAGGAAGCCACCGGCATGACCTTCGGCGAGGCCGGGCCGGTGCCGGCGCAAGGTGAAATCGCGCAGCAGATCTTCTGGTACACCGCGTTCACTGCGGGCATGACCAAGCCGGGCTTACCGGTGGTCAATGCCGACGGCACACCGAAATGGCGCATGGCGCCCGGCCCGAACGGTCCGTACTGGAAGCAGGGCATGCAGAACGGCTACCAGGACGTCGGTTCATGGACTTTCTTCGAAAAACACGATGCCAACCGCACTGCTGCTGCATGGTTGTACGCGCAGTTCATCACCGCCAAGACCACATCGCTCAAGAAGACCATCGTCGGCTTGACGCCAATCCGCGAGTCGGACATCCAGTCCAAGGCGATGACCGATTTGGCGCCCAAGCTTGGCGGCCTGGTCGAGTTCTATCGCAGCCCCGCGCGAGTGGCATGGACGCCGACCGGTACCAATGTGCCTGACTACCCAAAACTTGCACAGCTTTGGTGGAAGAATGTCGCTGTCGCAGTTACTGGCGAAAAGACTCCACAGCAGGCGATGGATAACCTGGCCGGCGAAATGGACCAGGTGATGGCACGGCTTGAGCGCGCAGGCATGGCACGCTGCCCACCGAAGCTGAACCCCAAGGGCGACCCGAACAAATGGCTGAGCGACAAGGGCGCACCGTGGAAGAAACTGGCCAACGAAAAGCCGAAGGGCGAAACCATTGCCTATGACAAGCTACTGAACGCGTGGAAGGCCGGCAAGGTTCGCTGATTCCAGAAACTAAAACTCCTCCGCAGTAGAATGGCCGCGCATGGCATCCTGTCCGTGCGCGGCCTTTTTTGTACCTCAATGATTCGCCTGATAAATGCCAGCCTGTCGACAACTGTCTTCGCTGCGCAGCAGCCTGAGCCGCGGCAGCAACATCTTCATCGCATAGCGAATGACGGCTTTTCATTATCCAGAGCCTGAGGCGAATGGATGCTCCAATTACTTGCCACCGTCGGCACGGAAGAGTCGGCGAGGTTATTGGCAAGCAGACCTTCAGCCGAGTTTCCATGATTTTCTGACCAGTAGGTTGCGACCGACTGGTCTTGGGGGTGATGCAGACTCTGTCGGCAAGCCTCCTAACAAGAGCGTATCCCCGATAGCCGTCATTGCCCATGAGAAAGTCATCAGGCGGCAATGGGCACAAAGCGAAAGCCCATCCCGTCCAGAACCAACGCCCCAAAAGACCGAAATGCAAACATGAGAACGGGTAGCTTGAACGCTTGTGGATGATCCCATTGGCGAGTTGCGGCGACAGCCTTGAATAGAACCCTGAACCAGGTCGTATCACTTGAGTCTCACCAAAAGTCGGCGCTGATGAAGCAACTGCGCTACAGGGCGGTCGAGCAAAAGACGCTCAGCTTTGCAGACCTGGGATTCCGCTTCGCGGGCAGGTCTCCTCGCCGTAGCGGATGGCGATACGGCGGTGATACGCCCTTGCGCCGCAAAGCGAGCGGTTTGCGTCATGCGCTGTGCGCACCCCTGCGCAAATGCGCGGTTCACCGTGCCACATCACCAGCCCCCGCCATTCATCGCCGTATCGCCAGCGCCGAGTTTTTTTCGGCGCCTACCTGAAATCGGTCACCGCCACCATTGAAGTGCCGCGACGCATGGAAACCGGCCTTTGCCGGCGTGACGGACTTGCCAAATGCATTGAACACTTGTGGCCATTTGTGCCGCGAGCCAATTGCTCGCAGCCCGCTTTGCGCTCAAAGCTCAACCCATCAACTGGGTCGGCAACCAGGTCGCCAGACCGGGGAAGATGCAAATGATCACAATAGCCACGATCATGCAGCCCATGAAGGGCAGCGCACCCTTGAGAATGGTCTGCAGCTTGATGTCCGGCGTGATGCCGTTAATGACGAAGAGGTTGAGTCCCACCGGCGGCGTGATCAGGCCCAGTTCCATGTTGATGGTCAGAATGACGCCGAACCAGATCGGATCGAAGCCGGCGGACAGGATTACCGGCATCAGGATTGGTGTGGTCATCAGGATGATCGCGGCGGGCGGTAGAAACATCCCGGCCCCCAGCAACAGGGCGTTGATCGCCGCCAGCACCACCCATTTGTTAGCGTGCATTTCGGCGATGGCCTCCGCCACCGACTGCGTGACCTGTAGAGACGACATCATGTAGCCGAACAGGATCGAAGTGCCAATGATCATCAGCAGCATCCCCGATTCGCACAGGCCGGCGCGCAGGATCTTCCACAGTTCCATTGGCTGCCAGACGCGGTAGATCACCATCACCATCACCAGACACAGCAGCGCGCCGACTCCGGCAGCCTCAGAAGGCGTGGCGATGCCGCCGTAGAGCGAATACACCACGCCGACAATGACGGCGATGAAAGGCAGCAGGCGCGGCATCAGTTCCAGCTTTTCCTTCATGGAGTAGATGCGGTCGCTATCAATCAGCTTGGTGCCACGCTTCCAGCTGATGAACAGCGCCCAGGCCATGAACAGCAAGGTCAGCAGCAGCCCCGGTACGATGCCGGCGATGAACAGGCGGCCGATCGAGGTTTCGGAGGCGATGCCGTAGAGAATCATGGTGATGCTGGGTGGGATCAGGATGCCCAGCGTGCCGCCAGCAGCGATGGCGCCGGTGGCGAGGTCGTCGTCGTAGCCGCGCTTGCGCATTTCCGGGATGCCCATCTTGCCGATGGCGGCGCAGGTGGCCGGCGAGGACCCGGTAAGCGCGGAGAATAGCGCGCAAGCGCCAATGTTGGAAATTACCAATGACCCGGGCACGCGGTGCAGCCAGCGCGCCAGCGCTTCGTAGAGATCGGAACCGGCGCGCGAAGAAGCCACCGCCGCGCCCATGATGATGAACATCGGCAACGAAACCAGCGTGAAATCGTCGAGTCCGGCAAAGATGGTCTCCGGCACGTAATGCACCGCGTGCCAGCCGTCGAATACGATCATGAAGCCCAGCGCCACCGCGCCCAGGCCGAAGGCGATGGGCAGCCCGGTGGCCAGCACCAGCACGGTGACAACGATGATCAGCAATCCAATCATCAGCGGCGTCATAGCTTGTCCTCCGCCGAGAGGCCAAAGGGCATTGCCCGGTGCGACAGCACCAGCCAGATTTCGGTCAGGTATTGCAGGCACAGCAAACCCAGACCCAGGGGAACAGACAGCATGGGAATCCACATGCGCGCTTTCCAGATCGACGGCGTGGTCTGGCCGCTGGACCAGGCATCCCACCACCAGGGAATCGAGGCGTAAAGAAAAACGCTGCAAAAAGCCAGCGCCAGAATGCTGCCGGCAAAATGCAGGCGCCGCCGTGCCGACGTGGCCAACATCAGCGGCACCACATCGACGCAGACATGCCCGCGCGAGAGCAGGATAAAGGGCGCGGCAAGAAAGGTTGCCGCCACCAGCGAGAAGGTGACAAATTCTGTTTGCCAGATCGACGACTGACCCAGCACCGCGCGCACGAACACCATGTGACAAACCACGATGATCGAGAGCACGATAAGTCCCGCCGAAAACACGCCAAAGGCGCGCGATACGGCATGGACCGCCGCTACCCAGAAGGGCAGCGGCGAGTCTTTCTTACTTGACACTCAAGGCCTTTTCAATCAGTTCCTTGCCACCTGGAACCTTTTCGGCAAAGGTTTTGTACGACGTGCGTTCCGCCACCTTTTTCCAGGCGTCGGCTTCGGCGTCGCTGAGCGTGATCACTTCGACATTGGCCTTCTTGAACGCGGTGACCAGCTTCTCATCGAGGCCCTTGGACTGGGCGGTAAAGTAGTCCTCGGCTTTCTTGGAGGCCGCGGTCAACGCCTTTTTCTGGGCATCGTCGAGCTTGTCCCAACTGGCCTTCGACATCAACACCGGCTCGTACATGAACCAAAGTGCGTTGTCGCCGGGCGCCGTGAGGCACTTTATCTGCTCATACAGCCGGAAGGAAACGAAGCTGCCGGATGACGTGTCGGTACCCTGCGCCACGCCCTGCTGCAACGCGTTGTAGACTTCGTTGGAAGATATGGAAACGATCGAAGCTCCGGCCCCGGCCCACATCTGGGCGAAAGTGGCACCAGCGGAACGAATCTTCAAGCCGGCGACATCCGCAGGCGCGCGAATGCACTTGTCCTTGCCACCGAAAGCGCCGGCCAGCCAGGCGTCGGCCAGCACGATAACGCCGTCTTTTTCGATGATGCCCTTGATGTCCTTCATGAACGGCGACGCGTTGATCCGCTTGGCATGCTCATGGCTCTTGACCAGGCCCGGCATCAGCGTCGCGCCGAACTGCGGATGGAAACCGGAAGCGTAATCGAGCGGGAAGGAGGTCATGTCGATCTGCCCGGTATGCATGGCTTTCCATTGCTCCTTGGCCTTGACCAGGCTGGAACCGGGGAATACCTTGATCTCGAGCCCGACCTTGGCAGCGGCCACTTCACGGGCGATCATTTGCACCATTTCGTCGCGTACGTCGCCCTTGCCGCCGGGGAACTGGTGCGAGGCTTTGAGCGTGATGTCTCCTGCCAGCACCGGGGCCGCGAAGGCGGTGGCCAGGATGACACCCAGGGCCGGAATGAGGCGCGTGCGTCGTTTCGCGGTGGTGGTCCGGCTTGTCGTTTTGGTATCTGACTTGCGTGACTTCATTTGATTCTCCTCAGGCTGATTGTTGATTTAAATACGTGCCGCCTGTCAAAGACAGGAAAATCAATGGCACAGGTGAAACCTTCACCGTCTCCACCCCAATCGTTTCGGAGTCGCTGCTGGTGAAGTTGAAACTTGTCGAGAGGACTTGGTTGGCTGCCACCCGGTCTGGCTTGAGTAATTCTGGCGCAGGATGTTTTTCTGCACCTTGCCCATGGCATTGCGTGGCAGCTCGTCGACCAGATACACCCACTTGGGTACCTTGAAGTTCGCCAGCTTGTCCTTGATCGCCTCGATGATGCTGGCCTCAGTCAACGCCTTGCCGGCAGGGTTTTTCTGACGCACCACCACAGCCGATACGGCCTCGCCGAAATCGGGGTGCGGTAGGCCGATCACCGCCGACTCGACCACACCCGGCATGGCATCGATCAACTCTTCGATTTCCTTGGGGTAAACATTGAGGCCGCCGGTAATCACCAGGTCTTTCGAGCGCCCGCTGATCACGACGTAGCCGTCGGCGTCGATGCTGCCCATGTCGCCGGTCTTGAAAAAGCCCTCGGCCGTAAATTCCTCTTGAGTCTTTTCCGGCATGCCCCAGTAGCCGACAAAAACGTTGTCGCCCTTGACTTGAATACTGCCGACCACACCGGGTTTCATTACCGTGCCGTTGGCGCCGGCAATCTGCAAATCGGTCCCCGGTAGCGGAAAGCCAACCGTGCCGCCGCGTCGCTCGCCCTTGTAGGGATTCGAGGTGAACATGCCGCCTTCAGTCATGCCGTAGCGTTCGAGCAGGGTGTGCCCGGTGCGCACCTGAAATTCGTCGAAGGTTTCCTTCAGCAGCGGTGCGGAACCGGAGATGAACAGCCGCATGTTGCGGCAGGTCTCGCGGCCAAATTCGGCAGCGAGCAGCAGGCGCACGTAGAAGGTCGGCACGCCCATCATCACGCTGCATTCGGGCAGCAGTTGCATGGCACGCGCCGCGTCGAACTTCGGTTCGAAGAACATCGCCGAACCGTTCATCAGAACACAGTGGCAGGCAACAAAAAGCCCATGCACGTGAAAGACCGGCAACATGTGCAGCAGCACGTCGCCCGGCTGGAAGTGCCAGTAGTCATGAAGGGTCTGCGCGTTGTGCGCAAGATTGCCGTGACTCAACATGGCGCCCTTGGAACGCCCGGTGGTGCCGGAGGTGTACAGAATCGCAGCGAGATCCCCGGCCGCTCTCGCCACCGTGGAAAAGCTGTCCGCTTGCGGCGCGGCTGCGTCAATCAGTGAACCGCGTCCGTCGTCACCGAGTTCCAGCACATGGGGCACACCGGCCTTCGCTGCCAACTCATCGGCGAGCATCCGCGTTTGCGGTCTACAAACAAATAGACCGGGTTTCGCATCGCCCAGAAAATACTCCAGCTCGTTGCGCTGGTAGGCTGGATTCAAAGGCAGGAAAGCCATTCCGGCGCGCACTGCCGCCAGGTAAAGCACCAGAGCTTCCGGTGTTTTCTCGACCTGGGCAGCGACCCGGTCGCCCGGCTTGAGCCCGAGCGAAATAATCAGATTGGCCATCCGCGCCGAGGCACACTCGACATCGCCATAGGTCCACACCCGGCCATCGGGCAGGATCATGCAGGGCGCGGTGGAATCTTTCGGGAAGTGCCCGGCAAGCAAGGCATACAAATTGTGGTTCATGGAACTGGCTCGCCATTCTTGATTTGCATAAAAACAATGTGCGCGTGCGGCACGCCCTGTATCGCCGTATCACCATCGCCGAGTTTCCAGCGCAGGCACGGAAGGATGTCCTCAGTCATTGACCAGCTCCAGGCTGCCGGCGATTTCCTGCAGGGCGGTAAGCTGCGCCAGCAGATGATCGTGCATTACCAGCTCGGCAGCGGCCGCATTGCCGGCGTGCAGCGCCTTCATCAGCGCGCGATGCTCGGCCAGCGAGTCGTGCAGCCGGCCGTCGAGCCGCAAGGAACGGTGGCGCGAGAGCTTGAGCAATTTGCGCAGATCGCCGATCACCACCTGCAGCCAGCGGTTACCGGCGAACTGCTGCAAGGTGTCATGGAAGACATAGTTGGTGGCGTAGTAGCGGTCCACATCGTCTGCCGCGGCGTGGCGCTCAAGTTGTTCGTGCAGATCGTCCAGCGTGGCAAGTTGCTCCGTCGTGCGCTTGGCGGCGACTTCGCTCGCCACCCGACCTTCCAGCATGGCCATGATGGGAAAGATTTCCGCGAGATCCTTCAGCACCAACTCGGTGACAAAGCAACCCTTGTGCGGTTGCAAATCGACCAGTCCCTCCGTCGACAAGACCTTGAGTGCCTCGCGCAAGGGCGTGCGGCTGATGCCCAATTGGTCGGCCAGCACCACTTCATCCAGGCGCTGGCCGGGTAGCAGGCCATGCGAAAAAATGCGCTCACGCAACAGATCAACAGCCTGCTGGGAAAGCGAAGAACGTTGGACTCGTGGGTGCAAAAGACGGCTCCGATGACTTTTTGTATGTTGTATACAACATAACGCTCACCATTTGGGGCTGTCAAGCTGCGACGCAGCAATCAGATCTGAATCAATGAATACATCGCTTATGGAACTGGCCCGCCCCGAGAAAGCGCAATAGGCTGTTCATTGATCACGACTGTGCGTCAGAAATCCGCCGGTCGCCCATTACGTCGCCGTCTCACCATCGCCGACTTTTGGTTGCCAATCGCCAAAAGGCTTCAGGGTGACGGGCTATTGTCTACGCCCGTGGGCTATTTCAAGGGAGAAAGGCCATGGATTCTGGCAATTCATTTTGAAGTCGCTATTGGCTTTTCACCGAGAAACCGTATGCGCAAACGAATGCGCAAACGAATGCGCGCTAAAGTTCGTTCAGATCAAAAAACCAGCGAGACAAAGTTGAGCGAAAGTTCGCCTGATGTTGTGAAACCGGATGCCCGAATGCTTACCGCCCTGCAACGGGCCGGACTCATTGGCGAAGCGGCGGACACCACCTTCGAGGCCTTGACCGGAGGCGTCTCGTCCGACATCTGGAAGGTCGAAACACCGCAGCGAACATTCTGCGTAAAACGCGCGCTATCAAAGCTCAAGGTCGCGGCTGACTGGCAGGCGCCGGTTGAGCGGAACCGATATGAAGTCGCCTGGTTCCGGATAGCACGCGAGATCGTGCCCGGTGCCGTGCCTGAGGTACTGCATCACGATGAGGTAGAGATGCTCTGTGCAATGAGCTTTCTCGATCCGCAGCAGCACCGCCTATGGAAGCCGGAGTTACGTGAGGGGCGCGCAATACCGGCAGATGCCGCGGCAGTCGGTCAAAGTCTCGGGCGAATCCATGCCGCCACGGCGAACAATCCCGGAGTCGCCGCGCAGTTTCCGCCGAACGGCATCTTTCACGCGATCCGTCTCGAACCCTACCTGGAGGCCACAGCCGCCGCGCATCCCGATCTTCACGAAGCCTTGTTTGATCTCAGCAAACGCACCGGCGAAATGCGCATCGTGATGATTCACGGCGATGTCAGCCCGAAGAACATCCTGCTCGGGCCCGATGGGCCCGTTTTTCTCGACGCCGAGTGCGCCTGCATGGGTGACCCGGCGTTCGACCTGGCCTTCTGCCTTAACCACTTGCTGCTGAAATGTCTGTGGAACCCGGCTGCCGCAGACAAATTTGCTGCCTGCTTCGAAGCGCTTACCGATGCTTATCTGGCAGAAGTAGACTGGGAGTCTGCCGAATCCTTGGAGGCTCGCGCGGCAAGTTTGCTGCCGGCGCTTCTGCTGGCGCGCGTAGACGGCAAGTCGCCTGCCGAATACATCACTACCGACGCGCAGCGCAGTCATGTTCGGCGCTGCGCCCACCCTCTCATCGAATCGCCTCCAGCACACCTGAAGGATGTGTTGGCGGCATGGAAAAAGGAAATTGCATCATGAGTACCTCGATCCGATCCGTTATTGGGCGGCGCCTTTGGGATTCGCGCGGACGTCCCACCGTGGAGGCGGAAGTCACGCTCGAGAGCGGCGCGCGCGGCCGGGCCATCGCCCCTGCCGGTGCCTCGACTGGAAGTGCGGAGGCCGTCGACCTGCGTGATGGCGGCAGCACCTTCGGCGGTTATGACGTGCGAACGGCCATCGCTTCGATCAACGGCGAAATCGCCAGCGTGCTCGCGGGCAAAGATGCGACCGATCAGGAAGGCGCCGACGCCGCATTGATCGCACTTGACGGCACACCAAACAAGCAGCGCCTGGGCGGCAACGCGATCGTCGCCACGTCCATGGCCATCGCCCATGCGGCCGCCGCGGCTTGCGAACTGCCTTTGTGGCGCTACCTGGGCAAAGGGCGCGAAGATTTCCATCTGCCCTTACCCGAGATCCAGATATTCGGCGGTGGCGCACACGCCGGGCGCCGGGTTGACGTGCAGGACTTCATGATCATCGCCGTGGGTGCAGCCGACTACGCCCAATCGCTGGAATGGACTGCCGAAGTCTACCGGGCCGCAGGCGCCTTGATGGCTGAAGCCGGGCTGCTCCAGGGCGTTGCCGACGAGGGGGGCTACTGGCCGGCGTTCGACAGCAATGAGAAAGCACTCGATTTCCTGGTGCGGGCAATCGAGCGCGCGGGCTATACACCGGGTCAGGACATTGCAATTTCGCTGGACATTGCGGCCTCCGACTTCGGCCGCAAAGGCCGATACACGCTGGCACGCGACGGTCGTCAGGTAGATTCCGATGGCCTGATCGAGATGTTGCTCGGCTGGCTGGCACGCTATCCGATCGTCTCGATTGAGGACCCGCTCGGTGAAGACGATCCCGTCGGCATGACCCGCTTTACCGAAGCAGCCGGGCCGAACATCGAAGTCGTGGCCGATGATTTCATCTGTACCGGCGCTGCCCGCATCGAGCGTGCCGCCAAACTCGGCGCCTGTAATACCGCCCTGATCAAACCCAATCAGGCCGGCACGCTAAGCGAGACTCGCGCCGCGCTGGAAGCCGCCCGCGCCGCCGGTTGGGAGAGCATCGTCTCCGCCCGCTCAGGCGAAACCGAAGACATCACGATCGTGCATATGGCCGTAGGCTGGGGCGCAAAGCAACTCAAAGTAGGTTCGTTCTCGCGCTCTGAGCGCATGGCGAAATGGAATGAAGGCCTGCGCATTGCCGAAGCGCTAGAGCAGCACGGCGGGCGCTTGGCCCCGAGGTCAAGCTTTCCGTGGGGCTGCACCTCAAGATAGTTGCGAGGGCACCAGACATTCACATTGGAAGATTTATGGTCAAGAAACAATCTTCATTGATATCGCTGTCTTGTTGATCACTCGGCGAAGAACAAAACTGGAATGCACGCCGGTAACGCCTTTGATACGCGTAATTCGATTTAGTAGTAACTCCTGATAGGCATCCATGTCCTTCACGATAACCTTCAACTGATAGTCAGCGGATTGCCCGGTAATCAACAAGCACTCCAGCACCTCCGGTATCTCTGCGACTTGAGTTTCAAAGTTCTTGAATCTCTCCGGCGTATGTTGGTCCATGGCGATATGGATCAGCGCCATCAGTGAAAGTCCCATGGTCTTTGCATCGACCAGCGCACAATAGCCGATGATTAATCCATTCTCCTCAAGCAGCCTGACTCGGCGCAAACAGGGCGAAGGAGAAAGACCAATGCGATCTGCGAGCTCCTGATTAGTTAGCCGGCCATCCTCTTGGAGAATTTCAAGAATTGCCCTGTCGTAACGATCAAGTTTCATGGAAATACCTATCAGCGGTAAATACTGGAATATACCACTTCATTCCTGCATTTTTATGGCAGTATTTGCCATTATATTCGCTATTGAAGGCGTAATACGCAATCATAAGCCACACGATTTTGCGTAGCATTCATTCCATCGCAGCGACGCTGCAATCTGCCTTGGAGCTCCACAATGTTGAACCAGCCTGCCACCAAGTACATCCCTTTTCCGCCTATAGGTCTCACCGATCGGCAATGGCCCAATCGCACCATTACCCAGGCGCCGATCTGGATGAGCACCGACCTTCGTGACGGCAATCAGGCTCTTTTTGAGCCGATGAACGTCGAGCGCAAGATGCGCATGTTTCGCACGCTTTGCGATATTGGTTTCAAGGAAATCGAAGTTGCCTTCCCTTCTGCATCGCAGACAGAGTTTGATTTTGTCCGCGCCCTGATCGAAGGCGGGCACATCCCGTCCGATGTAACGATTGAGGTTCTCACTCAGGCGAGGGAACCGTTGGTGCGTCGAACCATGGAATCATTGCGCGGCGTGCGTCGCGCCATCGTCCATGTCTATACCGCGACGTCACGACCATTCCGCGAGTTTGTCTTCAATATGACGAAGGAGGAGATCATCGACATGGCGGTCTCCTCTGTTCGCCTGGTCAAAGAACTTGCGGCAGCGCAGCCGGAGACCGAATGGGTGCTGGAGTACAGCCCGGAAACTTTCACCGCAACGGAACTCGACTTCGCTCTTGAGATTTGCAACGCAGTAACCGAAGCGTGGGGTGCAACACCTGACAACAAAGTAATCCTCAACCTGCCGGCCACCGTCGAGGTTTCGACGCCGAACGTATATGCGGATCAAATTGAGTGGATGCACAGTCATCTGGCACGCCGTGAAAGCATAATTCTTAGCCTCCATCCGCATAACGACCGCGGAACGGCTGTGGCTGCTGCGGAACTTGCGTTGATGGCTGGCGCAGAACGGGTGGAGGGCTGCTTATTCGGTAATGGCGAGCGTACTGGCAATGTCGATCTCGTTACTCTTGCGCTGAACCTCTACACCCACGGCGTGGAACCGGAATTGGATTTTTCCGATATCAATGCGATTGCCAGAACCTATGAGCACTGCACCCAACTACCCGTCCACCCGCGCCATCCGTATGTTGGTGATTTGGTCTTCACCGCATTTTCCGGCTCCCATCAGGATGCCATCAAGAAAGGATTTTCGGCGCATGCACCCGACGAACTCTGGAGCGTGCCATACCTCCCGATTGATCCGGCTGATCTCGGACGCAGCTACGATTCTGTCATCCGCATCAATAGCCAGTCCGGCAAGGGTGGAATTGCCTACTTGCTGGAGACTGAATACGGAATCGTCATGCCCAGACGACTTCAGGTTGAGTTCTCTGGTGTAGTCCAGAAACATACTGAGGCGTCTGGCGGGGAAGTCGACGCGATGACGATATGGGAACTCTTCTGCCAAACGTATCTCGGCCACGACAGCCCGCTGCGGTATATGGAGCACCATCTGTTTGAGCACGGCCACGCCCAGGGGATCCGGCTTGTTGTCGAATCCAACGGAGTAAGGCACTTGCTCACGGGTGAAGGCAATGGCCCCATTGATGCTGCAGTGAATGCCATGGAGACGATTGGAGTCACTGTCCAAGTCCGTAGCTACGAAGAGCGGTCAATTGGCTCAAGCACTCATGGCGGGGATGCCAAAGCGTGCGCTTATATCGAGCTTGGTGATACCGCAACGCGGGAGGAGGCCTATGGGGTTGGAATTGACGCAAACATCATCACGGCGTCGATAAAGGCACTTGTCAGCGGTCTTGATCGTTTGCAATCCTTCGCATCAATGCCGATTACGAAAAAGGCAGCCTAGTCATTGGATGTGGCCCATATGATTCGGAAAGGCTGTAGTCCGCGAATTTTCTACGCGCCAAAAAATGGCCTACTACCGTGACCAGCGCTTCGATAGCCAGCGCTTTCATTCGCTGATTTCGAGACGCTGGCGAATTTCCGATAGTCGGCGCGGATGAAGCAAAGCGCTACAAGGCGGTACGGTACGGTGGGTCATCGCGCCCGATTCAAATCATCAGACCACCAACCGAATTCAAGCTGTCGCGAGTGGTGTAGTCTGGCGAACCGCTCCAGCGCGGTGCTGACCCCTATCCTGCTTTGATGAGAAACCACACATGAGCCAATTGTTTTCACCCTATTCCATGGGCAATCTCGAGCTCAGGAACCGCATCGTGATCGCACCGATGTGCCAGTATTCCGCTGAGAATGGCGAAGCCGCCGACTGGCACCAAATACATCTTGGGCAGCTCTTGCTCTCCGGTGCCGGATTGCTGATGCTGGAGGCGACGGCGGTTGAAGCGGAGGGGCGGATCACGTCCGGCGACCTCGGGCTTTGGTCAGATGCAACGGAATCCGCTCTGGAAAAAACCTTGGTCGCAGTGCGTAAGTATTCTGCAATGCCGATCGCGATCCAGTTGGCGCACGCCGGCCGCAAGGCTTCGAGTCGCGCCCCCTGGGATGGCGGCCAGTTGGTCCCACCGGAACAAGGCGGCTGGATCCCGCTTGCGCCGTCCGCCCTACCCCATGCGCCTGATGAGGCGCCACCGCAGATGCTCGATCCGTCTGGCATGCAGCGGATACAGGAGGCATTTGCCGCAACTGCGCGACGGGCACACCGGCTCGGCATTGACGCGATCGAGGTCCACGCCGCGCATGGCTATCTGCTGCACCAGTTTCTGTCTCCCTTGTCGAATGCACGCAGCGACGAATACGGCGGCACGCTGGAAAACCGGATGCGCTTTCCGCTCGCAGTATTCGACGCGGTGCGCGCGGCCGTTCCTGCGCAGATGCCGGTGGGTATCCGCGTTTCCGGCACCGACTGGGTCGATGGCGGCTGGGATATCGCGCAAAGCATTTCATTCGCCCACGTCTTGCGTCAGCGTGGGTGCTCCTTCATCCACGTTTCCAGCGGAGGCATTTCACCGCTACAGAAAATTCCCATCGGCCCGGGTTATCAGGTTTCAATGGCCGAGCAAATCCGTAAAGAAACCGGCCTGCCGACCATAGCGGTGGGATTGATCACTGAAGCGGAGCAGGCCGAAGCCATTGTTGCCGATGGGAAAGCGGATCTGGTCGCCTTGGCGCGCGGCATACTCTTCGATCCTCGATGGCCCTGGCACGCCGCCGCAAAACTGGGGGCGCAGGTGGAGGCCCCGAAGCAGTACTGGCGCTCGCAGCCTCAGGGTTTGAACACGCTGTTCGGCAACGTGAGAATAGGTCAGCGCTAGATTGCTCGGTCACGCCCTTTCAGGCTGAGGCGTCTCGGCATCTACTAATTGAGCACCAGATCGTCGCTCGACCGACTCCACAGTTCTACCGGATTTCCGATGGATTTTCGCAGCGCGTCCCTGACTTTCGCTGCAGTGACGGGGCGTTCAAACGAAATGCTGCGAGCAAGCAGTTGGCCTGCCAAACGGTACATCCACGTGCGGCGTTTAACAATCATGAGAACTCCTCGGTAAGGTCCGGAAAGCGTCGATCAGCGATCTCTGCTTTCAGTTCCGGCGCAACAAATATTCAAAGGACTGGGGCTCTTGCCGCCCATGCCGATAATGCAATCAACTCCGATCACGATGCACCATGGCCGCGTTTGGCAATAGCTTGAATACCTTCCCATTGCCACTCTACTTCCTTGGAGGATCGCAGATCTCCTGCGCGGGGTGCAGCCAGAACGCGCAGCAGGTCGCTGGAGGAAAAAGCCAGCCAAACATGCGCCGCCTGCCGCCATCTGTCGCCGTGTCATCAGCGCCGACTTTTTTGGAAACAAGCGCTTGGGAATGCAGTTCAGCGCACACGATAGAGCTACGTTTGGCGGCCCCACCGCCTATGGAAAATATTGACTGATGCCGAGCGATGCTCAGGCGGCGGGCTTCATCTGTTCGAAGAGAACGACAATCGATTCCACCACGTTTGACGATGCTTCGGCAAACGCCCCACTTTCCAGCATTTGTAGCGCCCGATCCTGATCGCCCTTCTGGACCTGGCCAAGAACCTCTCCCGCGCAGCGATGGAAATGTGCGTGATGATCCCGGACTGCGCGAAAGGCCGGTGCGTCACCAAAACGCTTGCCACCGATGCCGTGTATCCACTGACCCACCGTGCACTGATCGTCGCGTGACGCCGTGTCCAGATCGAATTTTTCCGTACTTTCGCCCTTGATGTAGGCATGAAGCCGCGACTTCCATTTGATGTGAGTATCGATGGCCGCCCTGCCTTCGGAAGCGATGATGAACATCCGTGCCAGAAGCATCTTGACGCGTTCAGATGTCTTTACATACTCGCCGCCACGCAGCAGCTTGAGCGCGGCCTCCTTGTCACCGTTCTGTGCGGTCTCCAGCACCGCCCCTGCACAACGATGGAAATGTGCGTGATGGGACTTGACGTCAACAAAGGTTTCACTGTACCCAAACTGCTCGCCGCCCTTGTCATAGATCCACTTACCCAAGGGGCACTGGTCGTCCCGGCAGATCACCTCGACTTTCAGATCCTCGTCGCTGGTGCCATTGATGTAGCTTTCCAGACGAACTTTCCATTTCATGTGGGCGTCGATTGCGGTCTTGAAATTCAAACCTGCGAGTTCCGCGCTCTTTTCGCTTACCGGCCCAGCCGTTGGCACCGATGCTGCAGGCGTTCTGCCTCCTTGCACAATTTCCTTGAACCAGTCCATGACTCCCATATCCATCCCCCCCATTTTTATAGTTGTGATGCTTGAGTACAACTGATGCGGCTAGTACAAAACCTCACTCCAGCGCCCGCTGGAAACCAGCTCCGCGTGAATCGCAGCCCAGTGTTCGGGTGTGCCCGCCAACTCGACCATGGCGCTCTCGATGGTGTCGAGCAGGTTCTCGGTGCCGGCGACGAAGACACGCGTATTTTCCCGATTGAGCATCTCCCATACCTCAGTAGCGTTTTGCTCCAGGGCCTGGTCCAAGGCGACCGGCGCGTCCAGATGCGGCTTCGGACTGACCGCCTGAAACGCCTTGAACGTCGGCTGATCGAAGTAGTTGGCCAGATCATTGTTCTCGTCGTTCATATAGAGCATCTCGAGTGGGCTCTTGGCGCCGTAGAACAGCCGCACCCGGCCCTTCCAGCCACCGATCTTTTCGTAGATCTGGCGGATCAGGTTGCGAAAGGGTGCAATGCCGGTGCCCAGCGCCAGCAACAGAATGTCGGCGGTTTTGTCATCGGGAATGACGAACGGATAGCTGATCGGTCCGCTGAATTCGATCGCGTCGTCGGGCCGCAGATCGCACAGATAGTTCGAAGCCACGCCCTGGTATTTCTCGCCGTTGAAATCGTCGATGTAGCTGCAGCGCCGCACGCAGATGGCGAACTCGACACTGCTGCCACGCCGCTCTAGATCCATGATTGAGTACAGCCGGGTGTGATGCTGGTTGCCGAACTGCCCCGGCGCAAATACACGAATGCAGCTACCCATATCCGGGTCAAAGGCTGTATCCGTAGTGCGGAACACCAGATGCAGGACATCCTCGGGCGAGCTGGGCGGCGTGATGTGGCGCGACTGCGTCAGTACGGCGGAATAGGTTTTGCTGGCAGGCGTTGCTTGCGTGTTCAGTGTCTGCATGTCCTTGGCTCCGGATAAGTTGATCAGTGGCGAGATGTGGGTGCGTGTTGCGGGTGGTCAATTTCGCTGGGAGTGTCGCTACAGCCGCTGCCTTCCGCACAACTGCCGCACTTGTCTGCATCGCGAAACGGCCCGAGTTGCGGGTTTCTAGCGGCGAATAAACGGTACGCACGCTCGACGGCAATGCCGACAAGCATGATGGCGAAGATGATGCCGATGGTGATGAGGTAAGTGCTCATCCACCCAATCCGGCAAAGCCCATGAAGGACAGCGACAGGATTCCCGCCAGCATCAGTGAGAGAGCCGTGCCCTGTACCAGATCAGGCACGCTGGAAAGCTGCAACCGCTCGCGCACACTGGCCATCAACACCAATGCCAAAGTAAAACCAGCACCACCGCCGGTACTGAACGCCAGCGACTGGACAAAGTCATACTCGCGCGCGGTCTGAAACAGCGCAATACCGAGCACCGCGCAGTTGGTGGTGATCAGCGGTAGATAAATGCCGAGCGCGCGAAACAGGCTCGGGCTGTATTTCTTCAGCACCATTTCGACCAGTTGCACGGCCGAGGCGATGATGACGATATAGGAAATCAAGCGCAGAAACTCGAGATGAAAGTAGCCCAACAGCAAGTTCAGTCCATAGGCGCAAAGTGAAGCCACCAGCATGACAAAGGTGGTGGCCATGCCCATCGGAAAAGCCGTTTCGAGCCGTCCGGAAACACCCAGAAACGGACACAGGCCGAGAAACATCGCCAACACCAAATTGTTGGCAAGCAGTGCATTGATGAATATCTGGAAGGCGGTCTCATGCATTTCGTGCCGCCTCCGCGTGTTTCCCAGACTGTGTGCCTGTCTGTTTGCGCTGTTTTCTACGACTCAGCCACGAGAAAAACAATAGCCAGCCGCCGAGCACGAAGAAGCCGCCGGGCGGCAACACCATGATCACCCAGGGTTGAAAGTTCGAGCCGAACAGCGAAACACCAAACAACGTACCCGCACCCAGAATTTCGCGTACCGAACCCAGCGCGAAGAGACCGATGAAAAAGCCGATGCTCATGCCCAGCGCATTGATCATGGCAGGGATGGGCGGATTCTTGGAGGCGTGCGCCTCGGCCCGACCGAGGATGATGCAATTCACCACTATCAACTGAATGAACGCGCCCAAGGCTTCGTACAACTCCAGACTCACCGCCTGAATAATGTAATCGACCACCGTGACGAAGGTTGCGATGATCACGATGTACGTGGCGATGCGCACCTCTTTAGGCACCATCTTGCGCATCAGCGACACCAGAGCGCTGGAGCAGACCAGTACGAACAGTGTTGCCAGCCCCATGGTCAGCGCATTCACTGCGGAAACGGTAACCGCCAGCATCGGACACAAACCCAGGACCATGACGAACACCGGATTCTGGCGCCAGATACCCTCGGTGAATTCATCCCATTGCGTAGTGCGTGATGTCGTCATGATTTTTTCTCCAGCGTTTGGAGCTTCGGAACCAGGCGCGGCAGCAGCGCCTGCGCCGCATCGTTGATGGCGCGGCCGACGGCGCGCGAGGTAATGGTGGCGCCGGCAATGGCGTCTATCTGCCAGGGGTTGCTCTTGGTGCCATGCTTGACCGTCCTTACTTCGTTGGCCAGCGCCGATAGATCGGCCTTGAGCTTGACGTCGAGCGCGGTGAAGTTGGCGAGAAACTCGCGCTCTTTGATGATCTTGTCGCCGATACCCGGCGTTTCGCGCATGGCAACCACACCGAAACCAACCACGCACTGGCAGGCCGGCGAGTAACCGAACATGATGCGCACGGTATCGGTGTAACCCTTGGCGCCGCCCTCGGCAGCAATGCCAGCGAGCGTGTCCTGCGCGTCGTAGGCGGCAAAGAATCTGACGCCCGTCGCCGTGTCACCAGCGCCGAGTTTCATAATTCCTCCGCCGGGCAAGGCCGCGTATTCGACAATCGATTTTGCCGCCGGAATCACCTTGAATACCGCTCGCTCGGTGGCGATGCGCTTGTTGGCCGCCACCGCGTCGTAGGTACTCTGATAAGCGCCGACAATGATCAGGCCGCATATCGCGGAGACCAGACCCAGGGTACGAATCATGCCAACCGTTGGCGAGGCAGGCGGTGGGGGCGGTGCAGCGCCCAACCCGGCATTGCGATGGATAGTTACCGGCCTCACGGGAACCGAGCAGTGATTGAGCGGCGGAGGCGTTTTCATTTCTTCGGCTTCCTCGGCAGGAAGCGTTTCTTCGGCGTTACGGCGCCGGCTTCTTCACGCGAGATGTAACCCGGATTCAGCGGATAACTGGCGCGCTTGCGCCTGCGTCCCAAGCCCACACTGCGGCCGAAAGGCGTCGGCTGGGTGATGCGTTCGATCAGGGGCGACGCGGCATTGGCGATCAGGATCGCGTACATCACGCCCTCCGGCAAGCCGCTGTAGTAACGAATCACCACGGTCAGCAAACCGATCAACGCGCCATACACCCACATGCCCTTGGGCGTGACGGGTGAAGTCGCCATGTCGGTCGCCATATACACCGCGCCGAGAATCAGACCTCCAGAAAACAGCATGAAGAATGGATTTGGATAGCGTGTCGCATCGATGGCGAACAACAACCATGCGGTCAGCGCCGCACTGCCGAGAATCGCCACCGGAATGCGCCAGTCCATGAAGCGGCGCGCGGCGAGATACGCCCCACACAGCAGGATCAATGCCGGCGCCGGACCCACCGCCATATGGCCCGAAAGCGAAGTCAACAACTCGTCGGCGTTTGCCACCACACCATCGAATTTCCATTTCGCCAGCGGCGTCGCGCCGGCCAGCGCGTCAAGGTGCTTGAGCTTGAGCCAGTCGGCGGCGCTTGCCGGCATCATCAACGGAAGCGCCAGCGAAGAGGGAATGAACTCGATAAAACGACCGGGAAGAAAAGACGGCGTATAGGTTGCAATCGCGGTCGGAAAGGCCGCCTGCACGAAAGCACGGCCGACCAGTGCCGGGTTGAAGACGTTGAAGCCGATGCCGCCGAACAGCGCCTTGCCCAGAGCGATGGCGACCACACCGGCGACCGCGCCCATCCACAATGGAAAACCCGGCGGCAATGTCAGCGCCAGCAACAGACCGGTGATCACGGCGGAAAAATCCGACAGCCGCCCGGCCTGCGTTCCGGTACTGATCAGCGTGCGCTCGGTGAGCAGGCAGGCCGCCGTGACAACAAGAATGGAAGCCAGCGCCGAAATGCCATACTGAAAAACATAGAACGCGCAGATCGGCAACAGCGACCACACCACATGCCGCATGATGATCTCGACACTTTTCGCCGCCTTGAGGTGCGGCGCGGAACGAATCTCGATGAGGGGCGTGGTCATGGGCGGAAAAACCTTTTCACGCTGCCTTCTCCCGCAATATCTGCTTGGCGACACGGAACTGTTGCACCAGCGGGATGTTGGACGGGCAAACGTAAGTACAACAGCCGCACTCGAAGCAGTCACCGAGGAAATAGCGCTCGCCCATCAACTCGTACTCGCGCTTGGCGGCGAGCATGCCCAGGGTCGAGGGGTTCAGCCCCATCGGGCAGGACTCGACGCACTCGCCGCACTTGATGCAGGGATAGGTCTGGCGGCCCTCGCGTGCCTGCATGTCTTCGCGGCGGAAAACCAGAACGCCGGACACGCCCTTGGTGATCGGCACCTCAAGCGAGCCGATGGCCTGGCCCATCATTGGCCCGCCGAGAATCACCTGACGAGCATCCATCGCATCCACCGCGGGCGCGCCGGCATAGTCGAGAACGAACTTGAGCGGAGTGCCCAACACCACCCGGTAGTCGCCCGGCCGCGCCACGCCGGATCCGGTGACCGTGACCACACGCTCGGTGAGGCCCTGCCCGGCCGGCAGCAATTTGCCCAACGCGGCCAGCGTGCCGACATTGCTGACCACCATGCCCAGCGCGATCGGCAAACCGCCGGCCGGCATCTCGGTGCCAAACAGCGCCATGATCAGCATTTTCTCCGAGCCTTGCGGATACAGGGTCGGTACCGCTTCGACATGGATCTCGCCTTCGTCAAAGCCATTGCCTTCGATGGCACGGGCGATCGTCTGGCGCAGTACCGCGACCGCATCGCGCTTGTTGTCCTCGACCCCGATGATGGCGCGCACCGCACCGGTAGCGCGCATGGCGTAACGTATGCCAACAATCAGATCGTCGGCCTGTTCCAGCATGACGCGGTGATCGCAAGTCAGGTAAGGCTCGCACTCGCAACCATTCACCACCAGCGTGTGCACCTTGGCCTGCTTCGGCACGGAGAGTTTGGCGTGTGTCGGAAAGGCTGCGCCGCCCAGGCCAACCATGCCGGTATCCCAGATCGCCTGCAGGATTTCGCCACTGGACGCCTGAGACAAATCGCGGGGCTGGCCCCACAAATCCTCCTGCGTCGCGCCCGGATGCGCGCGAATGACAATGGACTCGATCCAGGTGCCGCGCATACCCGGCCGCAAACCAATGAACTCGACCACGCCGGTCAGCGGCGCATGATGCGGCACCGAGAGCCAGTCGTCACTCTTGGCGATGGGCTGGCCGCGTAGCACTTCCTGCCCGACCTTGACGATGGGCCGTGGCAGCTTGCCGATATGCTGCGACAGCGGCACCGTTACGCGCGGCGGAAACGGCAAACGCCGAATCGCGCGCTCGGCCGTCAACTTGCACGAAGGCGGATGCACGCCGCGCTGAAATGTGCCACCACGGAAGTAGGAAAGCAACTTCATGTCACGAGACTTTTAGTTGAACTTCGCCGCGCGCGCGATCAACTTTTCGACGCCCGGCTCGTTCATGTCCCACGGCGTGCCCGGATGGAGACAGAACGCCGTACATTTTTCTGCGGCCTTGACGATGTCGGCGAACTTGGCGCCCTTGGGATTGATGACAGTGGCCAGATTCTGGTCGTTGTAGGCGAATACTTTTGGAGCGAGGTCGATGCATTCGTCGCATGCCGTACATTCAGGCGTTTCAACCCACACCGGCTCGTACTCGCCGCCACTGTCGTCCGAGGTTACCGCATCACCAGCGCCGACTTTTACCGCCGGAGCCACGGCACCACCTGCACCCACCAATCCAAGGCTGGCAGTGATTTTCGCCAGCAGTTCCGCGCGTATCCGCTCAGTCACCTCGCCAGCATCGGCGGCATTGGCGTCGAGCCCGGCGATGTCGCGCAACTGGCGCCAGAAATGCAGACGCTCTTCTGTCGAACGGACAAGCTCCGCTGTGACCAATAAACGCGTCAGGCGGTTCTTTTTGTCCACGCCCCAGATGAAGGGGAAGCGTCCTTCACGCTCGTCCTTGTCGAGTTGAAGGAACTCGGCCACGGGAATCATCTGCTCGTTCCAGGTCTCGGGCGGCGCCTTGCGGAATTGCTTGAGGAAACGCCCTTCGGTCGCAGCGAAATCGGCAAAGGTCATCGGCAGCGTCATGCTTTGCTCGGCACCGCTTTCATCCACATACTTGGGGCTGTAACTCGGCCAGTCGTCGTCCTGCGCCGGATTGCCTTCGAGGCTGACGCATTCGCTGAACGTGGTGCCGGCATCCGGATCAAAACGGAACAGCGGATAGGCACGCCCTTCCACCGCCAGTTTGCTTTGATCCACACTCTTGTCGTCGCCGACGCCATGCTCCGGCGGACACACAGCGTAGATATTGAATAGCGCGGGACGCCTGCTGTTGAGGCCGTCAACATAACTTTCCAGCAGATGATTGACGTGGGCGATGGTGCCTTGCATTACGTACGAAGTACGGTGTGCCATGCCGATCAACGAGATTTCCTTGCGCGTCTCCTGCTTGCCGCGCTGGGCTTCGCCAAACGGCGCCATGTCCGATACCTGACCGATAAAGCCCGAGGTGCAGGCCTGACCGCCGGTGTTGGAATACACCTGGGTATCAACCACCAGTATTTTCACCGGCATACCCGACATCAACACACGCGAGAGATTCTGAAAACCGATGTCATACATCGCACCGTCACCGCCGAGCGACACCACCGGCGGGCATAGCAGCCACTCGTCGGCAGAGAACTGGGGCCAGGTGAAGCGCTGAAAGAAGTCCTGGTCACGATCGGGCAGATAGTCGCCCGCCAGTTCCATCTCGGCCATGCGCACGGCCTTGAAACCGTCGGCCATTTTCGCCATATGCCCCTCGAAGATGCCCATGGCCACGGATGGCGAATCCTGGAACAAATGCGAAGTCCAGGGGAAGGGATAGGGGCTGAAGGGATAGGTCGAACCCCAGACGGAGGTGCAACCGGTAGCGTTGATGATGCCCATCTCGGCGCGGCCGCGCTTGGTCGGCCCTTCGACGTAGCGCCACTTGAGATCCTTGAGCTTCTCCAGCAATTGCGCGGTATTTTTTACCCAGGCCGGGTCGAGCAGTTGCGAAGGCTTGTCGGCGTTGAGCTTGGTTGCCAGAGTTGACAAAGTCAGATCGTGCAGACCGGTCGACTCGACCGCACGCACCACGGCGGCGGTATCGCTCAGATCCACCGCCGAGGCCAGCTTGACGCGCATGTGCTGCTCGAGACCGATAATCAATCCGTCAAGTTTCTCGATGAATGCCTTGACGCGCGGCTGCATCAGCGCCGTCACCGTGGCGGTGAACAGATGGATCGCGGTTTTCTCGCCGCAGCCGAGGCAGGCGCCGTCGCCGCAGTTCATCGAGTTGTAGTTATGCTTGTCGAGCAGCAGAGTTTCCAGCGCACCGATCTTCTCGTCAAGACTGTCGATGCGACTGTACTCCTTGGGCGTGGTCGGCAGCCCCAGCCAGGTGTTCCAGTCGCGGCGCAGACGCTCCACCGATTCCTCGGTTTGCGTCACCATTTCCAGTGCATTGTCTTCGCAGACGGTGACGCACAGCTTGCAGCCTTTGCAGGTGTAAGGATTGACGGTGATCGAGAACAGCCCGCCGCTGTTCTTGGCTTTCTTTTCCTTCTGCTCCCAGTAGGGCTTGGTGGCGGCAAACTGGAAGCCACCAAGCTGCACCTGCAGGGCGGTGAACTCGGCGGCCAGACCGCCGCGATCCGCGTCCGGCGCTTCGGCGATCACTTCGTCAATGGCGATGTCAATCAGCGGACGCACGGCACCGCCATTGCGATCGACCAGAGTGCGCAGCTTCTTCTCAACACTACGCACGGCGCGGCGCAGGAAGCGAGTTGGCGTGCCGGAAGTTTCGATGCGATTCAGCGCCGTGTTGAACACATCACCCACCGAACTGACCAGGCCGGGAATGGCCGAGTCCGGGCATTCGGTATAGCAGTCGCCACAGGCGGTGCATTTCTCCGCGATCCACACCGGATGCTCAAAGCGAATGCCGGTCATGTCACGAAACACACCCGTAGCAGCAGGAAGCAGCGAGGCGCCGATAAAGGGGTCGACCAGATTGTCGTTGCCTTTGCCGGTCATGTAAAAGTTGCCGGTCTGTTCCCAGAAGCGATGGATGTCGGCGGCCTTGTTCATCTTCTCGTCATCACCAGCCGGCAGTTGCCGCAGCATGATGGGCAGACCTGCATCCTTCTTGACGAAGCCCTTGCGCGTGAGGCCGACTTCCTTTTCGACAATTTCCGTCAGTTCCGTGAAGCCACGGCGCACTACTCGAAGATTGTCGGCCACCACACGCGCGCCCTTGCCGCCGAACTTGGCCTCCAGTTGAGCCTCAATCGCTGTGAACAGCGCATCGTCTGTCAATCCGGCGTTCGCCATGGTGGGGCTGGCGGCGAAGAAGGCACCCTGGAAGGCAATGCCCTGCATGCGCAGCTGCAACTCGGCAGCGCCGGCTTCTTCGCGGGCGATCTGGAAGGCGTCGAGGTAATACACGTGAATGTCATTATCTACAATAAACTTCTGCGCCCAGAGCGGGAAACTGGCCCAGGTTTCCTTGCCGATATTCGACTGGATGATGAAGTAGCCGCCCTTCTTCAAGCCGGACAGCGGATTGCTGTGACCGAATACCGCCGGGTCGGGCGAGAGCACGACATCAACATAGGTGTATTCACAGTTAATGCGGATCGGCTCCGGCGCCGCCGACAGGTAGTAGGTAGTCGGCTGGCCTTTTTTCTCCGAGCCGTACTTGGGGTTGGCCTTGATGTCCCAACCGAGCAGCTCGAACAGGGTCATTGCCAGGTTCTTGCCCGTGGTGATCGCTCCCCAGCCGCCAACGGAATGCATGCGAACGGTAATCGCACCCTTGGGCAGCAGATTAGGATTCTCGGAACCGCGCACCCCCATCTCGCGGATGCGCGGGTACTTGTCGGCGATATCCTGCTGATGCACTTCGTCCTTCGGGTTGATCGGATCGCGGGCGAAATCAACAGACAGATAGAAAAACTTGCGCTGCGTTCCCTGCGGCAACATATTCTCCACCGCACCGATCAGCGCCTCGGGCTGCAGATCGCGCGAGCCCAGACCGTAGCAGCCCGAGTACAGGCGCGGCATGTCACCGGCACCATAGCTGGCGTAGTCGGGATAGGGCTTGGCCTTGTCCTGGCCGGCCGGGACGGTCATGCCGTTCTCGATGCACTTCATCAGCGTCGCGCGTATTTCGCGCATCAGGGGCAAATCTTCGGCCAGCGGCTGGTCGGTGCGCTCAAGCACGACCACACCTTTTTTGCCACGCAACACATGGCCCAGCAGATCGCCGGGAAAAGGCCGAAACATCACCACATTGACCACGCCGACTTTCAGCTTGCGCGTCTCGCGCAGATAGTCGGCCACCGCCTCGGCCTGCACGATCATGCTGCCCATGCCGACGATCAGGTAGTCGGCGTCCTCCGCCTTGAAACCGGCGACGCGCTGGTAGCGACGCCCGGTGAGCCCCGCATACTCGTCCATGCAGGCATCGGTAATGGCTTCGATGTGGTCAAAGAAATACGGGCGTTGCCCGGCGGTGGCCTGCATGTAGGCGTCCTGGTTCTGTACCGTGCCCGAGACCACCGGCACATCGACATCCCAGATCGCCGGGACGCGGCGGCGCTTCGACCCAAACAGCATTTCCTGTGCCGGCGTCGGTGTGTCGATCATGTCGTCAGGCTTGCCGAGGTACTCGGCCACCAGTTCGCGCTCCGGCATCAGCGCGGACTCGATCAGGTGAGTGGTCAAAAAGCCGTCCTGGCCGACGATGGCCGGCGTCAGCGAGAGTTCGGCGATCTTGCGCGCGATCAGATTGAGGTCGGCCGCCTCGGTGGCGCTCTTGGCCATGACCTGGATGAAGCCGGTGTCGTCGACGCAGTGGTAGTCGTCATGGCCGGCATGTACGTTCAGCGAAGCCTTGGTGATGGCGCGGCAGCCCATGTTGAGCACGTAAGGCAGACGCTTGCCAACAGCGGCGTAGAGCGACTCGTGCATGAACGCCACGCCCTGCCCCGACGAGAAATTTACCGCGCGCAGCCCGGTCATCGACATACCAGCCGTGACCCCGGCAGCCGCGTGTTCGGATTCTGGCTCGATAAAAATCAGCGGCCTGTTGGAGATATTGAGATGGCCGGCGGCGACCTCCTCGGCCCAGTATTCGCCCATCTGCGTGGATGGCGTAATCGGATAGGCGCCGGCCGCGTCAGAAGCTTCGCGCTCGACATGAATGATGGCGGTATTGCCGTCGACCGCTTCGCGCACGCCCGGGTATTTGACCGGCTTCGTCGCCTGGCCGGCGCTACCGGACTCCAGCAGCGAATACGAGAACAGTTTTTTGATTAGTGACTTTGACATGGCAGCTTCCTCAATTTCGAATTCAGTAATGCTCAGTGATGCATGGGCAAGGGATCGTTGCGCAGGATTTTCTTGGCGGCAGCCCCCTTGCTCGGGCTGTCGGGTGTGTCGAACCAGACGATGGCGCCGGTCGGGCAGCGCTCGATGGGTGCGCGCGTGGCACGGTCGTTCCAGTCGTAATTGATCACCGCCAAATCACCGGCCAGTTGCATCAGTTTGAAGGGCGAATCGGCAACGCATTTGCCGCAAGCGGTGCAGGCCACTTCGCAAGCGGCCTCGGCGGTGTCGCCGTCTGCCTGGTTCTTGCAGGCAACCCACAAGCGGTGGCTCACCGGCTCAAGGCTGAACAGACCCTTGGGGCAAACTTCGACGCAGTCGTTGCAGGCCGTGCATTTATCGCTTTCCACCACCGGCAGACCGTGAGCATCCATGGCAATGGCATCGAAAGTGCAGACATTGGCGCAATCGGCCAGGCCCAGGCAACCCCAGGCGCATTCCTTGCCACCACCCGACACCACGGCCGCGGCGCGACAGGTTTTCAAGCCTTCATAGCGCGCCCGCAAAAAGGCCACGTGATAACCGCCACCGCAAGCCAGCCGCGCCACTTTCTTTTCCACCGTGCCGGCCGCCACGCCAAGCAGATCTGCAATGCCCTGTCGTTGCGGCACAGTGCTCACCGTACACAGAGCCGGCACCACTTCGCCGCCGACCACTTTCTCGGCAAAATCGCGGCAACCCGCCTGACCGCAAGCGCCACAGTTGGATTTGGGCAGCAGATCTTCGACCTCGCCGATGCGCGGGTCTTCATAAACATAGAGTTTCTTGTTGGCAAATGCGAGCAACAGCGCCAGGACAATGCCCAGCCCCGCCATGAATCCCCCCGCTACCGCCAGATCCGTCAATGACCCCACAAACGTCTGCCCCTAATCTGTCGAGTTCCGCGTTTCAGCACAACGAAACACAAAAACCTTTTAAGTGTCATGGATTTCATAGCGTGTCTTTGCATAAACGACACGTCACTGAAAAACGAAGTGCGTACAATAAAAACACGGCCAGGAAATACACAGCCGGGGATATCTTTCCTTGAGGGCAGAAACCACCGACCTGATCACAGAGCAGCCGGGAGTTGCTCCCGATCTGCAGAAAAGCCAGCGCTTTGGCACCGGCTCAGGACGACACACGCAGCGCGGTTACGCTCCGGATGTTTGTGACGAGTCAACTATAAGACTAATAACCGGAATTACTGAATGGATAATTCTATTTCGGCATTCGCCGACTTCATCCAACTGCGCCCGTCGGGTATTGCTACGTCACCGGCCAAGCCCCGTCTGTGATGTCGAACAGTCGCGATCTGGCCGCTGCGGATTCGTTGATGAATGGCCCGTCTTCTGCCGAGGCGACTTTTGCGCCTGGCCGCCAAGAAAGGCTACCTCGACGCCCCTGACGGGCGTACCATGCCAGTTAGATGCTCACCTAAAGCGAGTTGATTTTTATGACCACCAAGAAACCCTTGAAGAAAGCCAGACCAAAACCCACTCCAGCCATGGATGAAGGGCCGGTAGCGGCGGTGGTCACCACATCCACTCCCCGCTTCGCCATCGTTGGCATCGGCGCCTCCGCCGGCGGCCTTGACGCCTTCGAGGCCTTCTTCCGTGCCTGCCCGGGCGACACCGGCCTGGCCTTCGTTTTGGTGCCGCATCTCGACCCCGGCCATGTCAGCCTGCTCACCGAAATCCTGCAGCGCTCCACCGCCATGCCGGTGCTCGAAGCACTCGACCAGATCGCCGTCGCGCCCGACCACGTCTATGTCATCCCGCCCAACCGCGAGATGGCGATCCTGGGCGGCGTACTGCAACTCTCGGTACCGGAGCTGGTGCGCGGCCAGCGCATGCCGATCGACGGCTTCTTGCGCTCACTGGCCGAGGATCAGGCCGAGCACGCCATCGGCATCATCCTCTCCGGCACCGCCACCGACGGCACCCTGGGCCTGCGCGCCATCCTTGGTGGCGGCGGCGTCTGCATGGTGCAGGAGCCCGCCACCGCCAAATACGACGGCATGCCGAGCAGTGCCATAAGGGCCGGCTACGCCACCCACATCCTGCCGGTGGAACAGATGCCGGCGATGCTGCTGGAAGTCGCCCGGCAAGTCGGTTTCAGGCAGCATGTGGCGCCCGTCGCCCCGGAGAAGGTGCAAAGCGGCATCAACCAGATCCTGCTGCAACTGCGCAGCAAAACCGGGCACGATTTCTCGCTCTACAAGAAAAGCACCATCGGCCGCCGCATCCGGCGCCGCATGGCGCAGCACGCCATCGAAGACGAAGCGACGTATGCGCACTTCCTCAAGGGCAACCCAAACGAAATACAACGGCTGTTCAGGGAACTGCTGATCAACGTCACCAGCTTCTTTCGCGACCCCGAGGCCTTTGTCGTGCTGAAGGAAACCATCCTGCCGGCGCTGCTGAAGGGCAAGCCGCCCGGCTACGACTTCCGCGTCTGGGTGGCCGGCTGCGCCAGCGGCGAGGAAGCCTATTCGATCGCCATCGTGCTGCAGGAGTTGCAAGACGAGATCAGGTCCGCCCACGAACAGGAACTCAACATCCAGATCTACGCCACCGACCTTGACGATGACGCCATTGCCACGGCGCGCGCCGGGCGCTATCCGCCCAACATCGCGCAGGACATGACGCTGGAACGCCTGCGCCGCTTCTTCACCAAAGATGACGCCGGTTACAAGGTCAAGAAGGACATCCGCGACCGGGTGGTGTTCGCCGTGCAAAACGTGATCAAGGCCCCCCCCTTCACCAAACTCGACCTGCTCAGTTGCCGCAACCTGATGATCTATCTGGAGCCGGAACTGCAAAACCGCCTGATCCCCAACTTCCACTATGCGCTGCGGCCCAACGGGGTGCTGTTCCTGTCCACTTCGGAGAGCATCACCAGCCGCCCCGACCTGTTTACAGCCATCGACCGCAAGTGGAAGTTCTACCGCGCCAGCCACACCCTCATGGCACCCCACATCACGGCCACTACCGACATGGCCTGGGCCAGCACGGCCAGCACCCGCAGCATTGACAGCATGGCAGCCAGACTGACGAACGAGGTAGCCAGCGGCAAAGCCATTACCAGCCGCGCCGGCAATATCGCCGCGCTGAGCACCCACGCCCTGCTGCAGACCTATGCGCCGGCCTCGGTCACCACCGACAGTAGCGGCAACATCCTCTACGTCCATGGCGACACCGGCCGCTACCTGCGCCCGGCCCCCGGCCCGGTCAGCAACAACGTGGTCGAGATGGCGCGCGAAGGCCTGCAACTCGAGCTGCGCGTCGCCATCAACAGCGCCGCCTCAGCCATCGAACCGGTGCTGAACAAGGAAGTTTCCGTAAAAACCAATGGCGGCTTCTCCACGGTGCGCTTCAGCGTGCGCGCCCTGCCGCGCGACAAAAGCGGCGAGCCGCTGCTGCTGGTCAGCTTCGAAGATGTCACCGAACCTGAGAAACTCGCTGGAAAGACTGCGGACAAAGCGGCCGGCAAACCCGCTGGCCGCGGCAAACGCAGCGCCGCTGCCACAGCAAAATCCGCCGAAGCCGCGCGCATCGAAGAACTGGAACGCGAACTGGCCTATGCCAAGGAGAGCCTGCAGTCCACCAGCGAAGAGCAGCAGGCCTCCAACGAAGAACTCAAATCCACCAACGAGGAATTGCAATCCACCAACGAAGAACTGCAATCCTCCAACGAAGAACTGGAAACCTCCAAGGAAGAGCTGCAGTCGCTGAATGAAGAAACCATCACCGTCAATTCCGAACTGAATGCCAAGATCGAGCAACTCACCGACGTCCAGAACGACATGAAGAACCTGCTCGACAGCATCGGCACCGGCACCCTGTTCCTCGACCACCAGTTGGCCATCCGGCGCTACACGCCGCCGGCGGTGAAGCTGTACCGGCTGATCGACAGCGACGTCGGCCGCCCCTTGAGCGACATCAAATCCAATCTTGACGGCACCGACCCGGCGACCAAACGGCAGACCGACCTGCAAGCCGACCTGCAATCCGTGCTCGATACCCTGATCCCCGTCGAGCGCGAAGTGCGCACCACCGACGGCGCCTGGTACCTGGCGCGCATCCAGCCCTACCGCACGCTGGACAACGTGATCGAAGGCGTGGTGCTGACCTTCACCCCGGTAACCGAGTTCAAGCGCGCCAGCGAGGCGGCGCAGCAGGCGGCGGCAGAACTGGCGGCAAGCCGCTTGACGGCGGCGCAACTGGCGCGGGACCTGGCCGAAGGCATCGTCGACACCGTGGTCGAACCGCTGCTGGTGCTCGACGACGGCTTGCAGGTGATCTCCGCCAGCCGCTCCTTCTATGCGCACTTCCAGGTCGCCGCCGGGGACACCGTGGGCCGCAAGATCTACGATCTGGGCAACGGCCAGTGGGACATCCCGTCCTTGCGCGAATTGCTGGAGAAGATCCTGCCGCAGAACCGGGTGATGAACGGCTATGTGGTCGAGCACAACTTCCCCGGCCTCGGCCAACGGCGCATGGTGTTGAATGCCCGGCAGATTGTGACGATGGCCGGCACCACGGAATTGATCATGCTGGCGATGGAGGTTGCGCCGATTGCCGCAGCACAAGCGAAGGCGAAGCCATGAACCCATCCGACGACAAGAAACCGCCCGCTACGCCACTGCGCACCATGGCCGAAGCGCACCTGGCCCACCATCCGCTCGACGAACCGCAGCCCGCCGAGAAACTGCTGCAGGAACTGCAGGTGCATCAGGTTGAACTGGAAATGCAGAACGAGGAGCTGCGCCGCGCCCAGAAAGAACTGGAGGCCTCGCGCGACCGCTATGTCGATCTCTACGACTTCGCCCCGGTCGGCTATTTCACGCTCGACTCGAACGGCATGATCGGTGAGATCAACCTCACCGCCGCCTCACTGCTGAGCGTCAAGCGCAAGGATTTACTGCACCGCCGCTTCACCTCGCTGGTCATCCCTGAAGACCGGAGTCGCTGGATGGTGCTGTTCCTGAACGTGATGAAACAGGATGGCAACGGCAGTGTGGAACTGGGCTTGCAGCGCCATGATGGCACGGTGTTTCAGGCGCAGCTGGACTGCCAGCGGGCAAAAGTCGGTGCTGGTGCGCTCTGCGTACCTGGGAATCCGCTTCGCGGGCAGGTAACGGCGCTGCGCATCGCCCTGACCGATATCAGCGAACGCAAACAGCTCGAAGCCGAACTGGCGCAACATCGAGAGCACCTCGAACAACGGGTCTTCGCCCGCACCGCCGAACTGGCGCAGGCCAAAGACGCCGCCGAAGCCGCCGACCGCGCCAAGAGCATCTTCCTCGCCAACATGAGCCATGAACTGCGCACGCCGATGAACGGCATCATAGGCATGACCCATCTGGCGCTGCGCTGCGCCATTGATCCCCAGCAGATCGACTGGCTCACCAAGAGCCTGGGATCGGCAACGCATCTGATGTCCGTGCTCAACGACATCCTCGACATTTCCAAGATCGAATCCGAGCGGCTGACGCTGGCAGAGCAGAACTTCGCGCTCGCGCAAGCCATCGACGCAGCGCTGCAGATGCAGGAGACGGCGGCCGAGGCCAAGGGACTGCACCTGTGGCACGAAATCGATCCTGCCCTGCCCGAGTTGCTGTGTGGCGACGCCATGCGCGTGAAACAGATCCTGATCAACTTCATCGGCAATGCCATCAAGTTTTCTGAAAGTGGCACGATCACCGTGCGCGCCCGGCTGGTGGAGGAG
>FLOH01000599.1_pt1 | contig 72196 bp, 70 predicted proteins | sample 756751 | NCBI WGS metagenome assembly FLOH01 (sample SAMEA4026879, study PRJEB14308) | marine metagenome | biome: coastal water; material: water | depth 74 m
AACTACCGCACTGGCGCGATGGAGCGGCTTGGACTGGGCTGGGAGGAGCTGTCGAAACGCAACCCGCGTCTGATCTATTGCTCAATCACCGGCTTCGGCGGCACCGGCCCCTATGCCCAGCGCCCTGGTTACGACACCGTCGGCCAGGCCATGGGGGGACTGTTGTCGGTGCTGACCGACCTGGAAAAGCCCCAACCGATGGGCGTGTCCCTGTCCGACCACCTGACCGGCATCATGGCCGCCTATGGCGTGCTGGGCGCGCTGATGGCACGCGAGCGCACCGGCAAGGGCCAGCGCGTGGAAACATCCCTGCTGGCTTCGACGCTGGCGTTCCTGGGCGAAAACGCGGCCCGTTATTTCGAAGAAGGCGACGTGCCCAAGCGCAAGACCCGCACCCAGACGGCGCAGGTCTATGCCTTCAACGGTTCCGACGGCAAACCTTTCGTCGTCCATCTGTCATCGCCGCCCAAGTTCTGGGAAGGTCTGTGCAAGGTGGCGGGACATCCTGAATGGATCGACGATCCTCGCTTCAAGACCAAGGCCGACCGGCGCAAGAGCTACGACACGCTGCACGCCGGCTTCCAGGAAGTATTCGCAACCCAACCGCGCAGTCATTGGCTGGACGGCCTGCTCGCCGCAGACGTGCCATCGGCACCGATCTATTCGCTGGATGAGGCCCTGGCCGATCCGCAGGTGCAGCACCTCGACATGGTCAAGGAACTGCCTCACCCCAAGGTCGGCACGGTCAAGCTCTTGACTGGTGCTGTCAAATTGTCGGACACGCCGGTGGAAATCACCGCCTGTGCCCCCACCCACGGCCAGCACACTGACGAAGTGCTCGCGTCCATCGGCATGAAGGCGGGAAAATGAAGATCGAACCCAATATTGCGTACCGCGATAAATACGCCATCGTCGGCGTCGGCAATTCGGCACTCGGCAAGGTGCCGGAGCTAAGCTCTCTGGGCCTGATCGAACAGGCCTGCGTCAACGCGCTCGACGATGCCGGATTGACGACGGCGGATATTGACGGGTTGCAGATGCGCGGCCCCGACGACATCTACACCTTCCATCAGGTGATCGGCGAACGGCTCGGCATCAACGCCAACTTCTCCACCACGACCACCAACGGCGGCGCCAGCCAGATTCTTTCGGTGATCCTTGCCATCATGTCGATCGAAGCGGGGCTGTGCTCCACCGTGCTGTGCGGCTATGGCCGTGATGCCTGGTCGCGCACCCATCGCAACGAAACCGCGCGCATGCTTTCGACCACCCGATCGCAGGAAATGGACGCGTCGGAATTCGGCCCCGAATACGGGCTTTACGGTGCGCCCGCCATGCACGCCTTCGGGGCGCAGCGCCACATGCACGAATTCGGCACCACCCGCGATCAGTTCGGTGCCATTTCCGTAGCGTTCCGCGAACACGCCCTGCGCAACCCGCAGGCGATGATGAAGAAGCCGCTGACCCTCGACGATTACCGCGAAGCCCGCATGATCGTCGAGCCCTTCGGCCTGCTCGATTGTTCGCTGCGTTCCGATGCCGCAGGCGCGATCATCGTCACCACCCGCGAACGCGCCCGCGACCTGAAGCAAAAACCGGTGCTGATCAAGGGCTTCGGCACCCACAACAATCTCAAGGGCTGGTTCGACGGCGACAACATGACCCGCACCGCCGCCGGGCCGTCTTCGGCCCGCGCCTATGCCATGGCAGGCCTTGGTCCCAACGATATCGACTGCGCCCAGATTTACGACTGCTTCACCTACATGGTGCTGGCCCAGCTTGAAGACTACGGCTTTTGCAAGAAGGGCGAAGGTGGACCCTTCGTCGCCTCGGGCGCTTTGAAGATGGACGGTCGCCTGCCCACCAACACGTCGGGCGGGCAGCTATCAGAAGCCCATGCCGAGGGCGTACTGCAAATCGTGGAAGGTGTTCGCCAGTTGCAAGGCGTCCATAGCCCCGACCGTCAGGTCAAGGATGCCGAGACCTGCATCGTTTCCGGCCACGGCGGCAACACCGTCTGTCATTCCACCCTGATCCTGGGGACCGCGACATGAGCGAAACCACCACACCCAAACCCCTGCCGCGTGCCTCGGCGGAATCACAACCCTACTGGGATGCCGCTGCAGCGCATCAGCTCAAACTGCAAAAGTGCAAGTCCTGCGAAGAATTCTGGTTTCCGCCCGCCGCGAGATGCCCCCATTGCCTGGGTGGCGAACATTCGTGGGAAGAGGTCAAGGGCACCGGGCGGGTGTTCAGCTTCGTTACCTACCAGCGCCTCTATCACAAGGGGTGGGCGGAAGACATGCCGTACGTGGTGGCGGTGATCGAGCTGGACGAAGGGCCGCGCCTGCTTTCGGCCATCACCGGCATCGCGCCGGATGCCGTACGTTGTGACATGCCGGTGCGCGTCGTGTTCGACGATGTGGCCGACGGCGTCAGCCTGCCCAAGTTCACGCCCGCCTGAATTTTCCGCCAAACGCCTGCCTCGCCTGCCAGCCTTACGACCGGCAGTGCGGTTCCGTGTGTCCGGCGCAAAGGTAGCCCCACCTATAAATTCTGATAATCAGAATAGGTTTCTTTATTCCGCATTATTTTTTGTACTGGCCACAATCTCTGTTACTGTTTCCCAAATTTGCTGAAATAGCGTCAGTCAATAATGGCGCATAAGGGCTGGAGACCATGGACGACCTCAACGAAATTGCGATTTATGCGCGCGTAGTTGAACGCAAGAGTTTTTCTGCTGCGGCGCAGGAGCTGCGCCTGTCACCCTCCGTCATATCCAAGCGTGTGACTGCGCTTGAAGAACGCCTCGGCGTCCGCCTGCTCAACCGCTCGACCCGGCGCCTCTCGCTGACCGAGGCGGGGGCAGAATTTTATGAACGCTGTTCGCGGGCCTTGTCGGAGATCACTTCAGCCACCAATGAAGCCGCAGGACAGGCTGATAAGGTGTCAGGCCAGATCAAGGTCTATTCGACCCTGGGTGCGGGTTTGCGGACCTTTGCCACCGGACTGATCGAGTTCAGCCAGAAATACCCGCAGCTTTCGGTGGACCTGACCATCGGCACCAAGCCGCTTAATCTCATTGAACACGGCATTGACGTCGTCATTCGCAGCGCCGAGCTGAGTGACGCCAGCATCGATTCCCGCGTGCTGATGCCAGTCAGCTATCACGTCGTTGCGGCACCGTCATACTTCAAGAAACACGGGATGCCCCGCACCCCGCAGGAACTGGCCGATCACAACTGCCTGGTACATACGGCGCGACGGATTGACCGGGATTGGTCGTTCCAGACGCCCGAAGGCCGCACCACGGTCCACGTTTCGGGCAATTTCTCAACCAATTCAGGCGCCACCCTCGCCTATGCCTGTCTCAGCGGCATGGGGATCACCCTGTTGCCGAACTACAGCACCGAAGAGCACATCGCTGCCGGACGGCTGGTGCCGATTTTCCCCGGCATGTTCCAGTCGGACCGCTTTATCCGGGCGTTCTTCGCCCGCACGCGGTTCCCCCAGCCCAAGGTCATGCTCTTGATCGATTTTCTCGCCGATTACCTGCAATCCAAGGATGTCCGCCGGGATCACCTGGTTGAAGTCGCCTGAAGACCGCTCTGTCCATTGATCCGCGCGGGCGAAAAGTTACTTTTTCAAAAAGCACCTTCCCGCGCCGGGCTGGGCGGGTCTATCCTGCAGACAACGGCAAAAGTTAAAAAAGCCGGGCATTTCAGGGAGCGAGCTTCATGGCCACGGTTGATGGCTTTTCCCATATCGTGCTCCACGTCACCGATCTCGACCGCTCGGAAGCGTTTTATCATGACGTCTTCGGCCTCGACCTGATCGGCCGCGACCTCGTCACCGACGAAGGGCCGACGTCACTGCTCGGCACCAACACGCGCCAGCGGGTCTTGCTCGTCGAGGTGCCCGAGGTCGTCGCCATACGACCCAATTCCTCCACCATCCACCACGCCTGGCTGCTGACCATCGAAGAAATGGAACACGCCAAGCAACGGCTGACGCGCCAGGGCTTCGACATCAGCGACAGCCGCTCCCAGTTCCGCGCCATGGGCGAAAATTCCTTCGACGTCTTCGATCCCGACGGCCACCGTTTCCAGGTTCAGGCCTATGGACCGGAAGCCAAGGCTGTCGTCTGCGAAAATACCGGGCCGATCACGTGCGGCCCCGTGGACGACTTTCCGGTCGGCACCGTGAAGGCCTTCATCAAGGGCAAGTTCTTCCTTGTCCGGCTGGAAGAAGGCTTCATCGCCGTGTCGCGGTGGTGTACCCACCTGAACGGCCTGCTCAACTGGAAGCCCGAACACTGGCATTTCTACTGCCCAATGCATGGCGCGATGTTCGACCGCAGGGGTGAATCGATGCCGTGTTCACGCAAAGCTCCGACCCTGCGACTGCATCCGGTCACCATCGGTGATGACGGCGTGGTTGTCGTAGATCCCGATACGGCGATCGAACGTGAAGGTTTCACGCCCGAGCAGGCCACCCCGGCCCGGTAAGAACAGGAGATAGCGATGGCGGAAGTCGAAACCCTTTCCCACTCGGGCATAGCGGTGCATGACCTGAAGGAAGCCGAGGAGTTTTATTGCAACGTTCTCGGCGCCCAAGTGCATGGTGCCGTCAATTTCATCACCGAAGACACCCTGCGCGGACGCTCGGTGCACCAGAGCTTTACTCTGGGCGACTTCCTTTTTGCCATCGCGCTCGCGCCCGACTTCATGCCGATGCCGCCGGAAGACAAATTGCAAGGTGCGAACGGCTTCCGCCACGCCTTCACCGTGCGCCACGATGCCTTCGACGCCACGCAGAAGCGGCTCAAAGATGCCGGTGTGGCCTTCAAGGGACCGGTCGAACACCCGGAAAAAGGGCCGTTCGGCCAATCGATTTATTTCAAGGATCCAAGCGGCAATTTTCTCGAGCTGCTGTGGCGCCGCGACGAGGATATCGCCTACGCCGCAGCACCCGATCTTGACGTAGGCTAGGGAGCGCGCAGATTTTGGCAAACGGCGACGGATTAACAGCGACGGGGCTTTCCCACCTGGTTGTGCCGGTGGATGACCTCGCCGTTGCCGCGTTTTACCGCGACACCCTGGGCTTCGGACCGGGCCCCGCCGACAGCATTGCCGAGTGCGGTCGCTCGGTTACCTTACAGGGTGCAGACGGCGGACTTCTCGTGCTGTGCGAGGACAAGGACCGCCCCGACCTGACCGCGACCGGCGTGCATCAGGCCTATGGCGTCGGCGCGGGGGCGCGCAAACGGATTCTCGATGCGCTCGCGACCCAGGGCATCGAAGTCCACAGCTACAAGGAAGACAACCCGGACGAGGAAGCGGACAATTGCTACTTCTTCGATCCCACCGGCAACCGCATCCAGCTTGTGACGCGGCGCGCGGACTCTCCGCACCCGGCCCTCGACCATGCCGCCATCCAGGTGGCCAACATGTGGTGGGCGGAAACTTTCTACGAACGCACACTCGGTTGCGCCGTCACCCATCGTTGCGGCTGGAAGACCGGCGATTACACCCGCGCCCAGCTTTGGGCCGACGGCATTGAAGACATGGCGCCCGGAACCCGGCGCATGGATAAGCGCTACAGCGCCATGGTCAACAAGAAAGAGCTGCCGCGGGTAAACCTGCAAATCTATTTCCGCATCGGCGAGACACCGTTTGCGGTCTACCTCGCCAACCGCCATTTTCAGGAATCGCCGGAAGAAGCCTGTATCGGCACCCCGCGCACCGCCTTTGCCGTATCGGCAGCCACTCTCGATAACGCCTGCCGCCGACTGGAATCCGCTCAATGGCGCTTCAAGGGTCCGGTCGTGCAAAAGGACGGGCCGGTTGCCCGCGCCGTTTACTTCCGCGATCCGGGCGGCAACTTCATTGAGCTGTCCGAACGCAAGGGTGGCTGACAAAACAAGAAACAAGAACGCAAACAGGGAACCAAGAGGCACCATGACCGAACTTCACGAGTACCCGCGCTTTTCGATCACCGAACGCGACCGCCGCTGGAAGGCCGTGCGCGAAAAAATGACGGCGGCAGGCATCGATGTCATCGTCTGCCCCAACAACACCGGTCACTCCACCGATTTTCAGGCCAACTCACGCTATCTCAGCCATGTCGGTGGCGGCGGTGATGCCGATATCGCCGTGGTGTTCCCACTTGAGGCAGACTGCACCGCCATCGCCACGTCGGCGGCGCCGCGCTGGCCCACGGTGCAGGACTGGACCACGGACGTACGCGAAGCGCGACGCAATTACGGCAAGGTCGCGGTGGAGCGCCTCAAGGAACTGGGTATCGACAACGGCGTGATCGGCATCACGGGCCTGGGCGAAATCGGCGGCACGAGAACACCGGAAGGCACCGTGTCGCTCGGCTTCTGGCGCCAGATCCGCGAAACCTTCCCCAAGGCGAAGATCGTCGATGCCTCCGACATTCTGGTTGAGACCCGCTACGTCAAGAGCGACGAGGAAATCGCCGCCCTGCAAAAATCCATGGATATCATCGAAGAGGGCATCAAGGCCAAGATCGCCACCGCGCGCGCAGGCATCAAGGACTGGGAGGTCTGGGCCGCGGCGCAATACGCGATGATGAAGAACGGCTCCGAGATTCCGGTGCATTGCAACTGGATCTCCGGCCCCAACGTGGTCCGCACGCTGACGCGGCCCTCGCACCGCATTCTCCAGCGCGGCGATCTCATCATCAACGAGTTGGAAGCCAACTGGATGGGCTACCGCTCCCAGGCGGTGCAGCCGGTCTTTGTCGAGGTTGCCGATCCCGTTCATCAAGAGCTGATCAAGGTCCAGCGCGAGGTGTTCGAGGCCATCCGTCAGATTCTCAAGCCCGGCGTGACGGTCAAGGAACTGTCGGAAGCGACGCAAGTCGCGGGCAAAAAGGCCGCGCCATCATCGGGCCCGGCCAAAGATGCCAAATCCAAGCTGACCATGCACGGTCGCGGTGCTGGCGATGACGGTCCGATCATTACCAACCATGCCCGCGAGCCCGAACAGTTGCAGACCCAGATGCGGGAAAACATGGTGTTCATCTTCAAGCCCCAGACAACGACCGAAAGCGGCAGCCATATCTCCACCTGGGGCGACACGGTGGTGGTGACACCGCAGGGTGGCAAGCGCCTCGGCAAGCGGCCCCATGATCTTGCCGTCGCCGGGGGATAATTTGCTCCAGTACGCTTACGTAGCCGGGAACGTTCTTGTTCCCGGCGACCGAAACGAAGGGAGACGACAATGAACAAAAAAATCAGCGCTGCGGCTTTAGCGGCAGCTATCGGCATCGCCGGTGCGCAAGTCGTACTGGCAGCCGAGCTGCCCAAAGCTACCCAGGAAATTCTGAAGGAAGTGAAACTAGGCGAAAGCATCCTTTCGGGTCTCGACAAGGAACTTGTTGTCCCCGGCAAATGGATCGCGGAAGCAAAGGCCGGCAAGGAGCTGGTCATTCTTTCGACCTGGGACAACAACCAGTTCCGCAAGCTGGCGGCACCGTTCAGGGAACGTTACCCCTATATCAACATCAAGTACTCACGCTCGTCCTATAACGCGCGGGTGGTCAAAACCCTGATTGCGTGGAAGGAACAACGCTACCTGGCCGATATCGTAACCGGTTTCGGCGGCGGCTACTTTTTGCTGCGCGATGCCGGGGCGCTTGAGAACCTGAGCGATATCCCAAGTTTCCGCAACAACGTGCCCAAGGGCATGAAGGACCCCAATGGTCACTGGGTCGGCCAGCGCCTGCGCTACTGGTGCATGTCTTACAACACCGACAAGGTCAAAAAGGCGAACCTGCCCAAACGTTGGGAGGACCTGATTACCAACAAGTCCTGGCACGACGGCAAGATCGGGATGGGCAACCGGCCCCAGCTATGGCTGCTGATGCTGTGGGGCGCCAAGGGTGAAAACTGGACCAAGAGCTACATGAGCGATTTCATCAACAAGGTGAAACCGCAAATGCGCAAGGAAGGCACCAATGCCATGGTTTCACTGACCGTGGCCGGCGAAATGAATGCCGCCCTGCCATCAGCCGCCTATCGCACCAAGCAGTACCTGGACAAGGGCGCGCCCATCAACTGGCACTGCCCGGAACCGGTACCCCTTGCCGTTTCAGAAATGGGCATCATCAAGGGTGCCCCCAACACGGCTGCGGCCAAGATGTTCGCCAACTGGTTCCTGTCCAAGGAAGGCCAGATCGCGCAATACGCCGCCGACCAGGCGCCGCCGGTCCACAAAGACCTGCAGACCCGCCAATTCCTGTCCTTCCCCGATGAAATTCTGGGCAAGGAAATTGCCTTCCGCGGCCCCGAAGCCGAGCATTACACCAAGCAGATGTTCGCGGCCTGGGACCCGATCTGGAAGAAGAATTCTTCCAAAACCAAGGTCTCTCTTGTGACGTTCAAAGGAGCCATTGATGCGGTCAAGCAGCGCGGGCGCACCATCGTGATCAAGCATGACGGCAAGCCGCGTGAGGTCATGATTTCGGGCTCACGCAGCAACCTGACCATTGCCGGCAAGAAACAAAGCCGGCGCAAGCTGAAGCCCGGCATGACGTGCGAGATCACCATGCCGGAACGCGGTGTCGAAGCGACCAAGGCGACCTGCAAGTAGGCGCCCGTCAGAACTAAATACCGGGAAGGAATATGTCATGGCGCTCAATGGTGCCTTTTCACACCTGGTGATCGAGGTTTCCGACCTGGACCGGTCGGAAACCTTCTACCGCGATGTCATCGGCCTCGATGTATTGGGCCGTAGCCTGGTGGCTGAAAACCGGCCGAATTCGCTTCTTGCCATGAACACCCGCCAACGCGTTCTGCTGGTGGAGGTCGACGAGGTGCCGCCCTACCCCGCATCGGGCGGCTCTATCCATCATGCCTGGCTGTTGAGCATCGAGCAGTTCAAGCGCGCCCGCGACCGATTGGAAGCAGCTGGCTTTGAAAGCGGCATCGACCCGCGCCAGAGTTTTCGTGCCGTCGGCGAATACAACATGGATATCTTCGATCCCGATGGGAACCGCTTCCAGATCCAGGCCTTCGGCGAAGAAGGCAACGAAGTCCTGCGGTCCGGTGTCGGGCGCGTCGTTATGGGGATCATTGACGAATATGCCGTGGGCAGCGTCACCCGCCATCGCGAGGGCCGCTTCTTCCTGGTGCGCGAGGAAGGCGGTTTTCTCGCCATTTCCGGCTGGTGCACACATAAGAACGGGCTGACCGTCTGGCAGGCGGAAAGCTGGCACTTCTACTGCCCGTTCCACGGCGCCAAATACGACCGCAAGGGATGTTACGTCGGGCACATGGGCTGCCAGCCGATGCGCCTGCACCCGGTTGCCATCGACGATATGGGCCAGGTCGCGGTGGACACGGACCGCTTCTTCCAGCGCAAGAGTTTCGATCCCGCCCATTTTGCCCCGGCACAGCCCGGCGCACGTTTCGAGGGTGCTGACCTGGTCGAACTCCCGACGGTGGATGAAGCGGAAATACGCGAACGCGCGAAGGCAGGGGGATAACATGGCCGATATAGAAAGCATTTCCCATAGCGGCATCTGCGTTCATGATCTCAAGGCAGCCGAGGATTTCTACTGCAAGGTTCTGGGCGCCACCGTGCATAGCCGGGTTAATTACAAGACTCAGGATGCCCTGCGCGGACGCAGTTTCCACACTTCCCTCGTCCTCGACGATTACCTGTTTGCGGTGATGCTGACCGAGGACTGGATGGATGTGCCACCACCGGAAGTGATTCGCGGCGCCAACCGGGTGCGCCACGCCTTTTGCGTACCGCGCGCAAGGTTTGATGAAATCACCGAACGGCTCGCCCAGTCCAAGGTTTCCATGGAAGGCCCCGTGAGCCATCCCAGTCATGGCCCCTTTGGCGAATCAATCTATTTCCGCGACCCCACCGGGAACTTCCTTGAAGTGCTGTGGCGTCGCGATGAAGACGAAACCTACAACGAAGTCCAGCCGCTCGGCCACGGAGGTGGCGGCGCCTGACAAACACCAATCGACCAGAACAACAAATTAATAAACAGCCTGAAGGGAGGCATTCATGATCATCAGGACCCTCATCGCCGGAACCTTGGCGGTGGCCTTGACCGGCCTGTCAGCCACACCGGGAATCGGCGCCGACTTGCCCAAGGCTACCCAGGACATCATGGCAAAGAACAAGCTGCCTGCCGATGTGCTGAGCGGCCTCGACGCAGAACTGAAGATGCCGCAGAAGTGGATCGACGGCGCCAAGAAGGAAGGCCTCGTCATCGTCAGCGGCACCTGGGATGCGGACCAGTTCGCCAACCTGATCAAGCCGTTTCAGGAACGTTATCCCTTCCTCAAGTTCAAGTATGCGCGGGCGACCCGCCATGATCGCGTGATCAAGCCCTTGCTGGCCTACAAGGCCGGACGCGTCGTATCCGACGTGATTTCCGGCGTCGGCGCCAAGTTCACCGCCTTTCAGGAAATCGGTGCCATTCTCGATCTGCGCCAACTGCCCAACTGGAAGAACGTACCCGAAGGCATGAAGCACAAGGACGGCGGCTGGATTGGCCAGCGCCTGCGCTACTGGTGCATGTCCTACAACACCAAGGCGGTAAACAAGGCCAACCTGCCCAAGACCTGGGACGATCTTCTGACTAATGAAAAATTCCGCAACGGCCGCATTGGCATGGGCAACCGTCCCAACCTGTGGCTGCTATCCATGTGGGATATCAAGGGCGAAAAAGCGATCCGCGACTATGCCAGCAAGCTGTTTTCCGTGGTCAAGCCGCAGCTGCGCAAGGAAGGCATGAATGCGCTAATCAGTCTCGCCGTCGCCGGTGAGTTCGACGTCTCCCTGCCCTCGGCAGCCTATCGCGTCAGCCAGCTTCTGCCCAAGGGCGCGCCCATCGGCTGGCATTGCCCGGAGCCGGTGCCGATGGCGATCTCGGAGATGATCGCGATCAAGGGCGGCCACCAAAACGGCGCACTTATGTTCATCAACTGGTTCATGTCCAAGGAAGGGCAAATCGCCCAATACGCGGCCAATAACGCGCCCCCCGTGCACAAAGACCTGCGCCGCCGCGAATTCCTTGCCTTTCCCGACGAAATCCTGGGCAAGAAAATCGCCTTCCGCGATCCCGAAGCAATGGAAACCGATCTCAAGAAGCTGATGCGCTTTTGGGACTCGATGTGGTTCTCCGGCCGTGGCCTCAAGCTCGAATATGTCACCGCCAAGCTCGACAAAATCGAGCGCAAGGGTCGCCGCGTCGTCTTCACCCATAAGGGCAAGCAAGTGAAGGTCAAGGTCTCCGGCTCACGTACCGGGATTGAGATCAACGACGTTGATAGCACACGAGGCGAGCTGAAGGCTGGCATGGTGTGCGAAATCGGCTACCCCGGCGCAGGCGAGGAAGCGACCAAGCTCGACTGCAAGACCAAATAGTCGCAACATCGTCGGCACAAGATACGGGCCCCTGCGGGGGCCCGTATTTTTCAAGGGGCTTAGTCCACGCGGCGTTCCGCTTCCGCCGCTTTGGTAATGGTGCGCCGGCGCGGCCAGACCCAGCCCAGGGCCACGAGACAGCCAAGCGCCGCCACCGCGAAAACCCAGCGCAACCCAAACCATTCCGCCAGCGCGCCGAGGCCGAGCGCGCCGATGGCCGGCGTGCCCCGATAAATGACGGTGTAAAGACCCATGACCCGGCCGCGCAGATCATCCGACAGGGCCGACTGAGTCAGGGCCTGTGTGCTGGTGGAAACGGTGTTGAGCGTGAATCCCGACAGCACCCCGAAAATCACGGCAATCCACAACTGGTTGGTAGCAACGAAGCCCAATGTCGCCAGCGCCAACCCGCCGCAGCCCATCAGCACGATATGGGTCAACCCGGCAAGGCGCCCACGGGTCGCGATCCAGGCGGCAGAGACCATGGCGCCAACCCCCATCGACGATGTCAGCCAGGCCAGACCCACCGCGCCGGAATCGAATACCGCGCCGGCGAAACCGGGCAGCATGTCCTGAACCGGACGTATCAGGATCGAAATCACGGCCAGCAGTACGAACAGCGGACCGATGGCGACATGCGCGCGGATATAGGCAACACTTTCGATCACATCACCAAGGATGCGTCGCCCCGGTCGCGCCGCGCGCACCGGCGCATCAAGCCGCATGAAACCGAGCAACAGGACGAACCATATACAGGTCACTGCATTGACCATGAAGGTCGATTCGATTCCCCAGATCGGGATCATCAATCCTGCCAGCGCGGGGCCGACAAAGCGCGAGCCATTGAACAAGGCGGAATCGAGTGCGATCGCGGTCGCAAATGCTTCCCGCGGCACGGTGCGGGGCACGATGGCATGGCGTGACGTGGAAACAAACGGATGCACAATGCCGTGACACAACACCAGGAGGAACAGAATCCAGATATTCAACACACCGCTGAACGCACAGGCCATAAGCCCAAGCGACAGCCCCGCGTTGAGCCACTGGGTCCATATCTGCTGGCGGACGGGATCGGAACGGTCGGTATAGGCCCCGGCAATGGGGGCGATGAACATAACCGGCGCCAGATCGGCCGCGGCAATGATGCCAAGCCACGTCGGCGAGTTGGTCAGCTCCCACGCCAGCCAGCCGATACCCACCCGCTGCATCCACAGCGTCACCAGGTTCGGCGTCATGCCCCCCATGAACAGGGCATACTGACGATAGGTAAAGACGCGCAGGATGGGGGGAAGCGTGGCGGGATCGCGCATGAAGAAACGGGCCCTGATGGGATGCGCCGCCGGGATCGCGACACCTCCCCGTTTCATAGCACGATTGGCCGGACCGGCCACCCGGGGAATAGCGACGAGCTGGTTCAGCCGCAGTTCGCCAGCGCAGTCGCGAAATTCCGCCGCGCATACGAGGCCGACACGGGCGATCCGGACCGCGTGCAGCGGCTGGCCAAGCGCCCGGCTGGGGGCGTAGAATGGCCCAAAGCGGCGCGCCGGCGCCAAGAACGAAAACAAGGGAGGACCGCATGGGCAGCATAGATGCCGACGCCCACGTCATCGAATCACCACTGACCTGGAGCTACCTGTCGGAGGCCGACAGCCGCTACATGCCCATGGTCGTCACCCAGTCCTGGGGCGACGAACGGCCCGATAATGATGGCCGGCGGGCCAGTGAATACTGGCTGATGGACAATCGCCTGCACGCGCGCGACCGCAACATCGGCACCGACACCACCGTTGAAAGCCGCGAAATGCGCGATGTCCAGGCACGGCTGGCGCATATGGACGAGCTCGGCATCGACGTGCAGGTGCTCTATCCGACCGTCTTCCTGCGACCCGCCGTGCGCACGGCGGCGGCGGAACTGGCACTAACGCGGGCGTATAACCGCTGGCTCGCAAATATCTGGGAACACGCGCCGACGCGCCTGCACTGGGTGGTACTGCCGCCGCTGGCGAGCCCGCCCGAGGTCATCGCCGAAGAGCTGGCCTGGGCCAAGGAGCACGGCGCTGTCGGTGTCTTCATGCGCGGCCTCGAATGGGACCGCAACGTCGCCGATCCGTTCTTCTTCCCGATGTATGAAGCCGCAGAAAAGCTCGACCTGCCGATCTGCTTCCATTCCGGCAACAATTCCATCGCGCATCACGATTTCTTTCTCGATGACACCACCTTCACCAAGTTCAAGCTCGCTGTCGTCGGCGCCTTCCACTCGCTGCTGGAAAAGGATATTCCGGGGCGTTTCCCCGGCCTGCGCTGGGGCTTTGTCGAGGTTTCGGCCCAGTGGGTGCCTTACGTCTGCCACGACCTGCGCTACCGCTTCCGTCGCCTTGGCCGTCGCCTGCCGGACAAGCCGCTGGCAGAAAACCGCATGTATGTCGCCTGCGAGGTCACCGACGATATTCCCTACATCCTGCAATATGCGGGCGAGGATAATATCGTTGTCGGCACCGATTACGGCCATCACGACCCCTCGACGGAGATCAACGTCTTCACCCTGATTCGCAACCGCGATGATCTTTCCGCCAAAATCATTACCAAAATCACCGACACCAACGCGCGCGCCCTTTACGGGCTTTAGACGCGGCACGACAGGGAGACTATGCGTGGTTGATATCAATACCCAGAATCTCGATGAACTGATCGAACGCGAAGGCGCCAAGATCAAGCGCGATCATTTCAAGCCCGGCGATGTAGTCGTGGTCACCGGTTGCGCCCGCGGATTTGGCCGCGCCATCTCGCGCCGCATGGCCCGCGAAGGCGCAAAGCTGGCCATTTTTGATGTGGTGGATGATGAAGGCGAAAATGTCGCCGCGCTCTGCCGGGACGCAGGCGCCGAGGCGCGCTACTTCCATTGCGACATGGCGGATGTGGATAATATCCAGAGCGCCGCCAAGGCCGTGCTCGACCATTACGGTTCGGTCTACGGTGTGGTCAACAACGCGGGCATCAATCCCCGCCACACCGCGCTGGAGGTCCCGGTCGATGTCTGGGACAAAACCCTCAACATCAATCTGCGCGGCACCGTGTTCAATTCCCAGGCCTTCGCACCGGCAATGATCAAGGCGGGCCGTGGCGCCATCATCAACCTGGCCTCGGGCCGCGCGATTGAAGCCACCCCCAACGGCATTCATTACGCGGCATCGAAGGCGGGCATCGTATCGGCGACCAAGACGCTGGCCGCCGAATGGGGCAAGCATGGCATCCGCGTCAACGCCATCATCCCTGCGGCATCGGAAACGCGCCAGCCGCTGGAAGCCGTGGGCGTGACCCTGGAAGACCTGCGTGACCGTGGCACCACCACGCCGGCGGGACGTGTCGGCCATCCCGACGACATCGCGGGTATGGTGCGTCTTCTGCTGTCCGAAGACGCCGCCTTTATCACTGGCCAGAGCATCGCCATCAATGGCGGGCGCATCATGCTGCCCTAGGCGGAGGAAAGACCATGCAGACACGCGTACTGGGCAAGGACAAGCTCGCGGTTTCGGCCCTCGGCCTCGGTGGCCGGCGACTTTCCGACGCCTATACCGAAACCCGTGGCGACACCTCCAAGGCACAGGCCCTGATCGATCACGCCATCGAACGCGGCCTGACGCATATCGACACGTCGGATTCCTACGATGCGACGCGCAACGAATCGCTGTTCGGAAAAATCCTGTCCGGCAAGCGCGACCGGGTGGTGCTGGCGACGAAATTCGGCTTCGTCACCCGTGATGACGGCAGCCGCGGCATTTGCGGGCACCCCGACTATGTGCCCCAGGCTTGCGATGCCAGCCTCAAACGCCTGAACACCGACGTCATCGATCTTTATTACCTGCACCGGGTCGATCCCGATGTGCCCATCGAAGATACTGTCGGCGCCATGGTCCGGCTCAAGGAAGCCGGCAAGATCCGCCACATCGGTCTGTCCGAAGCCGGACCGGAAACCCTGCGCCGGGCAACGAAGGTCCACGCCATCGCCGCCCTGCAAAGCGATTACTCACTATGGACCCGCGATTACGAGGCCGACACCCTGCCCGCCTGCAAGGAGCTCGGCATCGGCTTCGTTGCCTATTACCCGCTGGGACCGGGATTCCTCGCCGGTGCGATCCGCGAAGTCGACGCGCTGGGCACCGAGGATTCGCGCCGCAACCATCCCCGCCTCCAGGATGAGAACTTTGATCGCAACACCACCTTGCTGTTGAAGCTCAGGGATATCGCCACGGAGAAAGGCTGCAAGCTGGGGCAACTGGCGCTGGCCTGGATCCTGGCCCGCAGCCCCGATTACGTCGCCATTCCCGGCACATCGCAGATTCCACATCTCGACGACAATATTGATGCCGCCGACATCACCTTGTCAGCCGACGACATGGCGCGCATCGATGCCATTTTCCCGCGCCAGGGCGCCGTCGCCGGTGAGCGCGTCGCCAAGTCGCGGCTCAAGGACCTCAACCGCTAACCCGCAGGGGACTCTCATGGCCAGCCAGATCAACCACGTCGCCATCATGAGTGAAAGCTTCGCCATGGTGGCCCAGTTCTACCAGGCCGTGTTCGGCTTCCAGCCGCCGCCGAAGCAGACCAATTTCGGCGCCATCACCGTGGGCGACGGCTACACCGGCGTGAACATCAATCCGCGCCGCCCCGGGCGTCCGGCCCGGCTGGATCATTTCGGCATCCAGGTCGATGACGTCGATGCCGTGCTCGACACCTTCAAGAGCAAGTACCCGGCAGTTCATGTTCTCAAGCGTCCGGCAAACCGGCCCTTCGCCGGACTGACCACCCATGACCCGGACGGCAATATCTTCGACCTGTCCCAGATCAGGATGGAAAACCGCAGCGAGATCTACAAGGCCACCGAAAAGGCGGGCGGCTGGTCCCAGGACCGCGTCATCACGCATTTCGGCGTTCGCACCCTGAACCCGGAAAAAATGGCGGAGTTCTATGTCGATGCCCTGGGACTATCGCTGGGCAACCGCGCCGAGGGCGATCCCAATTACTACGTCACCGACGGGCGCATGACACTGACGCTGATGCAATGGGACATCATGGATTACGACGGATTCGGCATCGTCGGCGCCGGCCCCAATCACATCGGCATCAAGGTCGAGAACCTTGAGGCCTTCAAGGCCCATGTCGAAGATATCGCAGGCAAGAACCCGTGGCTTGCGCCGAAGGAAATTTCCATGGGACCGGAGGGCGCCAAATCGCGGGAAATGTTCGCCGCCAGCCTGCCCTATGCCCAGCACCAGATGGCCGACAACAACTGCGTGCTGCTGGCCATCCACGAATAGGCCTGCGGGCGGTGCCTAGAAATTACTGCTGAGAACGAAGAACAGGCGCGGATCATTGCCATCCAGCCCCATGGCATCCACGGGGCGGGTCAGCGGCTTGGCCACCTCCAGGGAGGCGAAGTAGCCGCCCTTCATCGAGAAGCGCACCCCGGCAGCCAACGAAGACAGTGTTGAATCCTCGGCCGAGGAACGGAACCACGTCGCCCCATAATCATACTGGGCGAAATACTGGTGCTGGCTCAGGAATCCCCCGCCCTGGGGCGATGTCCACTGGACCTCGATCTTTCCACCCAGGGCATCGTCGCCGGAAATTTCCGACGGATCATAGGCCCGGCCGATATATTCGCCGCCGAAGCCGTATTGTTCGGACAGGAACAGCTTGGTGGCCGAACGCTGCCCCGCCACTGCTGCCAGCACGCCCCAACGCGCGGACAGTTGCTGATAGCGTGAAACGTCCATCACCACCTTGGTGAAGTCATGGGGCGCACCGGCGCGCGACGACAAAGCATCACCGTTATGCGTGGCATCGAAAACATCGAGACCGCGGCTTACGGTAACAGAGGCGTTATTACGCCCGCCCCATCCGTCAACCACGCCATAACGCATATTCAGGCGCAGGACCCGAATCTTGTCGTCAATGTTCGGCACGCCGAATTCGCGTCTTTCCGAATCTAGGTAGCTGAAGCTCAGCCCCAAGAACAGGTCCTGACTGCGCGATCGCAGAACCGGATGTTCAATACCGATACTGGCGAACTTGCCCTCTGTACGGATCCTGTCCGGCGCCAGGGTATGGCCCGGCTCCGAGCGGCTGAAAGAGGCACCCAGGTTAAGTCGGGTTCCTTCCTCACCGATGACCTGGCTATGGGACAGATCGCCGAAACGCAATTCCTCAGTTTCGGACACGGTAATCACGCGGGCCTGGGTATTATCCCATAGTCCAAGCGCCGAATTGACGCCGCCGCCCAGCCAGAACTGGTAAGGGCCACTGAAACGGCTGCCACGATTATCGATGCGGGCAAAACCGTAGGCCGTATCCTGAGTAATGGTAACGATGAGGTTATAGGCGCCATCCCCCCGACCCAGCGGCACCAGTCGACGCTTCGCAAACACACCGGGCAGGTCGTTCATCAGCAGGATATAGCGTTCCAGCACGGCAGCGCGAAGTGGATGGCTTTCGGTAATTTTGCGGGCATAGTTTTCCAGCAGCGCCGTCGAGCCCTTCACCTCACCTTCAAAGATGATGTTTTCCAGGTACCCTTCATCGACGCGGATTCGCAGCACCCCCAGATCCGGCCGTTGGGCAGGCACCATCGCTTTTGACAGAAGAAAGCCATCTTCGCTGTATTTCTGGGTGATCTTGCGCGCGACCTCATAGAGGTCGACCAGCGAAACTTCGCGCGCCAGAAGGTTTTCGTAAAACGGCGCGAACACCGACGGGTCGTAGGCGGTAACCCCCTCAATCACCAATCCGGACAGGATAAAACGCACATCGGCCGCCGTGGGCGGCGAACGCTCGCTATCCAGCTCAGGAATCAGCGGCGCGACTTCCTGCTTGCTCTCGGGGGGGCGCTCGAAGCGCTTTTCGATCTGGCCGGGGGAAATCGCGCCCGGCACGCTTTGGGCAAAGCCCGGAACCGGGAACATCACAATCCCCAGACCGACAAGAACCAGCCCGCAGAAAAAGCCGGTCACAGCCCGACGATGATTTAGGATTTTAACCATGAACTTCCCGGACTCGTGCATCGGGGATGTGTCGCTTCCGTTTGGGCGGCGGTCCTCCGTCCCCCGGAGAATACGCGCTAGTGCATTGGTATTAGGCGCTTTGGCAAAGATAGATTCAATTTGAAATAATTGCAAAACGACTTTGGTTGAACTTCAAACGGCATTTATCCAGTGTGCTGTTACTTAATCCCCGGCGAGAAGTGCGTCCGGGGGGACAACTGAAGGCTGGTGAAGGTTAAAAGTTTCTTAAAATCACCGGCGGGACTAAAGGAAACTGCCATGAACAGGCACATCGACACCCAAGCAGGGACAGAAATGAACGTCCAGAGCCTCGGACAGCAAACCATGAAAGCGCAAATGGCGTTTACGGCCGCTATTGCCACAGTATGCTTTGTCGTGATGATGGCCCTCTCATCCGTGGTCCGCGCTGATAGCGGCGCTGATATCGTCTGGACCGCCAGTAAAGTCGAAGGCAGCGTTAATTACCGTGAAGGGGGGCATCCCGACACGCGTTGGGTGCCGCTTCGCGTCGGCGCCCTGCTCTCATCGCTCGCCGAGCTTAAAACCGGCAGCAATGGCCGGGCCGAGCTCAGCTTCGAAGGCAGCACCATCGTCGCCGCCCCGAACAGTGAGTTTCATCTGCCTGGTCCGACCCCCAGGAATGCCGTGTACCGGGTCAGCCAGAAGGTCGGCACGTTCCTGTACAAGATCAAACATGCCACCCGGGACAAGTTCGAGGTTCAGACCCCTTACCTGACCACGATCATCAAGGGCACGATCTTCACCGTACTCGCCGGGCCTTCCGGGTCTGGTGGCGCTTTCGTGCGGCCGGGTGAAACTGCCCGCGTCGCGGGAGCCCAGCGTGGCAAGGTCACCATTCAGGGTGCGAACCGCAAGTCGGGTTCCTCCAACGCCCCGAAGAATGACCAGCGTAGCGATGCCTCGGGCTCCTCCAATGGCGCCTCTAAGGTGAATAGTGAATCGAACAGCGGCCAGCGTCGCGGCAAGCCGGTAAAGATCGTTTTCCGCAGCACAGCCCCTCAGGTTGCATCCCTTGGCGGCAATGGGCCGGTCAACACCAACAACCGCGGCCGGAAAGCCACGGTCGAGGATAACCAGTCCAAGGGCCAGGATCGCGGCAACGTGGGCGGAGCGGCCAACAAGCTCTCCGGAAACGGAAATGGTAATTCCGGCAGCAGCGCCAGCGGCGGCGGCAATGGTGGTGGTGCCAGTGCCGGCCTCGGTGGTGGCTCCAGCTCCAACGGCGGCGGCAATGGCAACTCCAACGCCGGCAACCCCAACCCCAGCAAGGGCAAAAAGAGCTAAAATCCGCCTGAATGCCTGACCCTGTAACGCAGGGATAACCGCCGGGGCCAGTCCCCGGCGGTTTTTTCTTGATTAGCAAGATGTTAACGCACCTCAGGGCACCCTGCCCCCATGAGGCGGATAATCCGATTCCTGGCACTCCTCTCCGTTGTCGCGGGGGTCCATTTTTTCAACGTGCTCGAGGTCGTCGAGCACGAATTGATGGAGCTGCGCTACCGTTCGACCACGATCCCTGCGGCGACGAATCTGGTGGTCGTCGAAATCGACGAACCCAGTCTGCGCGAGCTTGCGGTCTGGCCCTGGCCCCGGCGTTATTACGCCGAGGTCATTGAAAAACTGGCCGCTGCGGGCAGCAAACGTATCGCCATCGATATCGACTTCTCATCCCATGCCGCGCCTGCGGACGACAAACGCCTCGCCGAAGTCTTGAAGAATGTGGGGCTACCCATCATCCTGGCGGTGTTTCGCCAAGCCGTGCACCATTCCGACGGCACCATAGAAATCGCAGAATCCCGGCCCATAGAAGCCTTTGCCCGGCACGCCAGTCTGGCGGCCTTCAATGTGCGGCCGGAAGCCGATGGCAAGGTTCGGCAACTGTCCACCCGCGAAAACTGGAATGGGCGCATCGTGCCCCATTACGCCGCTCTGGTAGCGGGACGCCACGGCGGGCGCATGCTGAATTACTACGTCAACTATTCCCTCGATATTGCCACCTTGCCCCGACTGCGCTTCGCCGATGTCCTCGCAGGAAGATTCGATCCCGCCATCGTGCGCGGACGCGACGTCGTCATCGGCGCCACGGCAGTGCAGCTTGGCGATATGGTCACGGTGCCTGTTTACCGATCCATTCCCGGCGTGCTGCTGCAAGCTCTGGGACAAGCCACCCTGGCCAAGAACGTGGCAATTCAACGCATTCATCCCGGCCTGGCTGTGGCCGTAGCGGTGGCACTTCTCGTGCTGCTGCAACTGGTCCCCGGAGCCGCCGGCTGGCGCGCGTCGCTGGCGGCGTCGGGGGGCGCCATCGGCCTTATTCTCCTGATCAATCTGGGAGTCGTCTGGCGGTTTGGCTTCTACCTCGATTCGATGCCCATGCTGCTCGTGGCAATTCTGGATTTTCTGTCCCGCAGCCTGATCCGTCTCAAGCGCCAGGATATTCAGCTCCTGGTCCAATCCGTCGCCCTGCGCCGCCGTGACATGTTCATGCGCCTGATCGTCGAAAACAGCTTTGATGCGATCTTCACCATTGATCCAGACGGCAATGTTCTTACCTACAACCACGCCGCTGAGGAAGTCTTCGGCTACGACCGCGACGATGTTATCGGACAAAGCCTGTCCCATATGATGCCCGATCTGCATATCGCCGGGGATGCGCGTGGCCTTAAAGACCTGCTGGAACTACGCGGTCTGCATGAAATCGAATGCCGCCACGTTGATGGCCACCCGCTGATTCTGGACCTGTCCATCGGTCAGGTCATGGCCGATAACCAGTTGGTGATCGTTTGCCTGGCGCGTGACATTACCGAAAAACGCTCCGCCGAGGATCACGCCCGCGCCGTGGAACAACAGATGTTCGAATCTTTGGAAAGCGTGCAGGAAGGGGTTGCCCTGTTCGATGCCGAAGATCATCTGGTCATCGCCAACCGGCGATTCCGCGAAATCAGCCACGACACGATCGCCAACACCGGCGGCAGACCTACCTTTGAAGATATTCTCCGACCGCTGGCCAAGAGCGGTTACTACAAATCAGCAACAGCGGACACCGAAGCCTGGCTATCGGACCGACTGGCCCGGCATCGCGATCCCGGCGCGCCGATAACCGATGAAACAGCCGATGGAAAATGGGTGCTGACCAGCGAGCGGCGCACCGCCGATGGCGGCACCATCGTTGTTGAAACCGATATCACGACCCTCAAGCAGCGCGAGGGGGAACTGGTCAAGGCTCGCGATGAAGCCGAAGTCGCCAACCGCATGAAATCCGAATTCCTCGCTGCGATGAGCCATGAATTGCGCACGCCCCTCAATGCCATTATCGGCTTCTCGGAAATGATGTCGACGGAGGCCTTCGGCCCGCTCGGCAGTGAGCAATATCGGGGCTACGTCAGCGATATCCACGGGTCGGGATCGCGGCTGCTTGCCATCATCAACGATATTCTTGATATGGCCAAAATTGAATCGGGACAGTTCTCCCTGCGCGAAGACGACATGAGCCTGAATGAAGCCGCCAAGGGCGTGCTGCGGGCCGTCGAGAAAAGCCCAGAGCGCAAGGGCAAGGAGCTTTTGATTGAGGCAAATCTGCCCGATGCCACGATCGGCTTGCACGCTGACCCTCGAGTCGTGCGCCAAATCATGACCAACCTTCTGTCGAACGCCGTCAAGTTCACGCCCGATGGTGGTCGCATCAATGTTGCCATCGCACGCAGGGAAGATGGCTCCGTAGCCGTGGAAATACGCGATACCGGCATCGGCATGTCACCCGAGGACATTATCAAGGCCCTGCAGCCCTTCGTGCAGGTTCAAGGGGCGCTGTCGCGGGAATACGAGGGCACCGGCCTGGGCCTGAGCCTGGTCAAGAAGCTCACTGAACTGCACGGCGGCGAGATCGAGATCGAGAGCACACCGGGTGAAGGCACCACGGTGCGCGTTATCTTCCCGGTCGCACGGGCGCTCGCGCCCCGGCGCGCGGCCAAGGGTGTGGCCTAGCGGCTTACCCGGCGGCCCCTCATTTGTCGGATTTCTGCACTGCGGCACCGCGACCGAAGCCCAAAAGGCGCAGCCCCAGGGTCAGGATCAGCAGGCCGATGATCAGCAACGTGCCGATAGCACCAACGGCTTCGATATTGCCTTCATCCCACATGTTCCAGATCAGGATGGCGAGCACCTGATTTTCCGAGCCTTCATACAGGATCAGTGGCTTGCCCGCCGTACGGATGGCGTGAAGCATGCACCAGATCCAGACACCGACGAAAGTCGGCATCATCAGGGGCAGGAAAATCTTCCACATGGTGCGCCATTGTGGCGCGCCGGAAGTATGGGCGGCTTCTTCCAGATCCTTGTGAATCTGGAGGATGGCGGCATTCATCGAGCGCGTGCCATAGGCCATGAAGCCAACCGTGAAGGCCAGCGACATAGCCATGATCCCACCATGGATCGGGATACCGAACTTGTCCGCCTGCAGGAACACCCACAGGAAGGCGAGGCCCATGACAATCCCCGGGATCGCGTGGGGTATGAAGGCGAGCTGATCCAGAACCTTACGGCCCCAGAACCGCGAGCGCACCACCACCAGCGAGATCAGGAACGAGAAAACGACAGTCAGAGTTGAAGCAATGACGATCAACAAGGCCGTGTTACGCATCACCTGGCCAATCAATGGCGTGTGCCATAGCTCGGTATAGTGTTCGAGGCTCATCGATGCGAAGGCCGACATTGAAGGTGCCTGCAGATACGGCAGGAATGAAACAAACAACAGCACCAGGAACGGCAGGATGATGGAGAACATCAAGAAGAGGATCACCACGGCAAAAGCGACCCAGCGCCACCGTCCAAGGCTGATTTCACGTGGCCGATAGCCCTTACCGGTAATGATGGTAAAGCGTTCCTGATGCGCGATCACCCGCGCATACATCCACGTCGCAACGAGCGCGATGACCACGTAGACCATCGCCAGAGCATTCGCCTGACCATAGGCCGGGATCACCGAAACCGAATGCAGGATTGAATAAATCTTGGTCGAGAAAACGTAGATCGACGCTGGCAGCCCGAGGATGCCCGGCACCTCGAATACCTCCAGCGCCGTCATGAACTGATAGATAATCACCGCCACCAGCCCCGGCAGCATGACACGCAGCGTCACCTTGCGCAGCGTCGAGCGCGGATTGGCACCGGACATGAACGAAGCTTCCTCCAGCGAGGGATCCATGGAGCGCAGCAACGGCACCAGCATCAGGAATGCCGTCGGGACCAGGCGCAGACCCTCGATAAAGATCATGCCACCGAGCGAATAGATATTGATCGGGCCGAGGCCCAGGGGCTCCATCCACTTGTTCAAAAATCCGATACGTGGGCTGAGCAGAAGCACATAGGCCATGGCCTGCAGCATGCCCGGCATCGCCAGGGTCATCGGCACCCCAGCGTAGATCCAGAGCTTGCCGGGAATATTGGTCCGCTCCACCAGCCAGGCCAGCGATGCCGCCAGCGAAATACCCACAGCAGTCGCGCCGGTAACGTAAATGATGGTGTTGCTGAATACCGTGTAGGTATCGGGATCGAACCAGACTTCCTCGTAATTAGACAGATTGAGTTCCGACAAAGTGAACTCGGTCGGCAGGCTGGCGGTAGAAAAAGACCCCAGGATCAGGAAGGCCAGCGGCGTCACCACGGCAAGACCGACAGTCAAGAAGATGACCCAATGCCACCAGACAAATCCCGAAAAACGACTGAAAGCCGCCCGGCGCAGCCCGCCTGCCATATCCATTGCCGTCATCGATTACGCCCCCACCCGTATTTTTATTCTACAGCTTTGCTGCTTTTTCTTTAATTGGCTCAACCCGTAAATTCGACGATATCGAGCCCATGAAACCGATCAAGCGCGTAAACCAACCCGCGCTTATCCACCTCGACATCATTTGTCTGCACATTCTTGCCCTTGGGACTGGGATCGGGAATGAAGTAACCCGTTTCCATCGGCTCAAAGGGATTTGAAAAGTCCACCGCGCGCACCCCGCCGGAAAACCAGGTGCCGAACAGCAAGGGCCGGTCGAAGTGTTCCTGGTACTGGTGCGCGCCGAAACGCCCGCCACTACGGGCATAGGGGGTGTCGCCCTCGTTCACATGAAAGGTGGAAATCGGCTTCATCGTCTTGCCATCGGAAATATCGAAGAACCACAGGAAGGCGTGCTCGCGGCCCTGTTCATGTTCCGCTTCTTCATCCATCACGACGACGATATCAAGACCGCCCACCTTGAAGGTGGGTCGCATCGCCGTATGGGTCGGATGAAAAAATGCCGGGTGGTAATCGTATTCCGCGATGGTACGGGGATTTTTGATATCGGAAATATCAATGCCACGCACGCCGGCGTACCAGCAACCCGCCCAAAGTTCGTTCCCCACCCGCATCGCGTGATGGAGCTGGTTGCGCGTGCCCTTCCAGGTCGGCACCTCGCCCGCGCCAACGTTTTGGCCCGGCAGCCACCACAGTGAAACCAGTTCCGGTTTTTCCGGCGCCGATATGTCGTAAATCTGCAAAATGTTGCCAACGAAACCTTCGCGCCCCGACGAGATATAAAGATAGTTATCGTCGACATCGAAACGGTGCGAGCCATCGCCGCCCGTATTCACATGGGCCAGCATTTTCGGGTTGGCCTTGTCCTTGATATCCCAGACCCGAAACCCGCCCGTATCAAAGGCAACCTTGCCCGCCTCCAGAAGGTCGGGGACCACTGCCGGGTCCCAGCCACCCGCGGCGCCGATTTCAGCGGCAGAAGGATCATGCCCCAACGTGCCTTTCAATCGGTCGCGCATGGCCACGGCGTCACGCCCGCGGCGGAAAAACCCGCGCCGGGCACGCTCGCAATTGGTAATCATGATATTACCGCCCTGCACGACCCGCGCCTTGTGGCTGTGAATATCCGCGGTCTCCAGTCGGATATCGGCGACCACCTTGGGCTTCGACGGATTGGAAACGTCAATGATCGACGTGCCGTGGGGCGCATCCATATGCCCGATATAGGCATAATCTCCCACCACAGAAACTTGGCCCCCACCGGCAATGTCCAGCCTGGCCAGAGACTTGAAATTTGAAAGCAGCACCGACGCCCTCCCCCAAAGAATGAGCGTCACCCGCCCCACCGTCCCCTTGCGGGGGCTTGGCAAAACTGGGGTCGGTTACCGGCTCACCCTGTTCATGCGCCCCCTTCAGGAGGCTTGTCATCATTGCGCAAAGTCTAACGCGTTCTCCCGCGCCCCCGCCAGCCCCAACCCATCGCAGAGTATTTTTCTTCTCCAAGCATAATTCCAAGTATTCCAACAAGTTGGGAGATATATAAAATTTTATGTAAATTCAAAACGAAACAAATTGACCTATTCCTCGATTTTTATAACAATTTATCTTAAAAGAAGGCGAAGTGTAAAAATATAGGCACGGGTTATTCGCCTTCTATTATATTAGTTACTTGATTATTACTTGAACACGGATCGAGAGTACGAAGGTCAAAGCGTTTTCGTCCCCAGAGTAAAGAGCCGGCGACCGCCCACGCATCCCCTCTGCCCCTCACCGGGCATGACGTTGGGCGGTCGCTTTTTTTGTGCGCGGCCTTGTCCTATAACAACATCCTGAGTTCATAATCGGCGGGGAGAGAAAAACCATGGTGGCAAAGCCTGCGGAAAAACTGGCACTGCTGGAGCGGATGCTGAGGATGCGTCGCTTCGAAGAAGAAGTTCTTCGCATTGCCCAGGATCATCCTTACGTTGGCCGTCAGCATCTGCATATCGGGCATGAAGCCACTGGCGCGGCCGTTGCCGCTGCACTGACTTGCGAAGACCTGTTTCACACAACCCATCGTAACCACGGTTACCTGATTGCGCGCGGCGCCGATCCCGGACGCGCCATGGCCGAGATCATGGGCCGCAAGGATGGACTCAATGGTGGCCGCGGCGGTCCCTGGCACCTGTGCGACCGTGCCGCAGGATTCCAATCCACCTCTGCCATGGTCGGCGGGAGCGTCGGGCTTGCCATCGGCGCCGGCTTTGGCTTGATGAAGCAGGGATCGAAAGCCATCGGCGTCGCCCATTTCGGTGACGGCACGCTGGACGAAGGCATTTGCTTCGAATCCTTCAACCTCGCGTCCATCCTTTCGCTTCCGGTTCTGTTCCTCTGCGAAAACAACGCCAAGGAAGGCCAGCGCCCGTCTTCCATGCTGGCGGCCAAGGCGCTGCGCGACCTGCCGCATGCCTTGCAGATCGAAACCAACGTTGTTGACGGCCGCAACGCCGATGCCATGACGGCGGCAGCCCAGGCGGCGGTTGCCCATGTCCGTTCCGGCAAGGGGCCGTTCTTCCTGCAGGCACAGCTTGAACGCTGGCCCGGTTCCCATCAGATCAAGCCCGAGTTTCCCACCGGCGTTACCGATCTCAGCCTCGCCTGGGAAGAAGACCGCATCGAGGGCAAACATGCCGATTGGACGCGTGACCACGACGGTATCCGGCTTCACGTCAAGACGCTGCTGGCCGACAAGGTCGCCACAAGCGACGAAATCCTGGCATTGGATGAGAAAGTGAAAAAATGCATGGCCGACGCGCGCGCCTTCGCCGAGAAAAGCCCCTATCCCGATCCGGCGACCGCCGCCGATCATGTCTTCGCGTAAGGGGGCCGCAAACATGACTGTCAAAACCTACGCTGAAGCTATCGTTGACGCGCTCACGCTGTCGCTGAACGAAAACCCGAAGCTGCATATCATTGGCCGCGGCATTCTCGGCCACGGCGGGCAGGAACATCATGCCAAGCCCCTGATGCAGACCTTCGCCGACCGTTTTACCGACCCGCCCACCGCCGAAGGCGCCACCGCGTCCATGGGCATCGGTGCGGCCATGTCGGGGCTGACCATGTTCCTGCATTTCGGCACCGCCAGTTTTGCATTGGAAGCCTGGAACCAGTTGATCCATGAAGCCGCCACGGCACATTCCATGTCCGGCGGCCAGATCAAGGTGCCGATCATCTTTCACATGTATCACGGGCTGCGCGGCGGTGGTTCGGGCCAGCATTCGCTCAGCCCCCAGGCCATGGTCGCCAACAATCCCGGCCTGATGGTGATGCAGCCGACCTGCCCGCGCGACGTCAAGGGCATGTTGCGAGCGGCACTCAAGGGCTCCAACCCGGTCGTCTGGGTGGACCATGCATCCCTGCTCGGCCAGACCGGCGAGGTGCCGGACGAGGATTATGAAATCCCCCTCGGGCTTGCCGATGTGAAGCGCGAAGGCACCGATGTCACGATCGTCGCCTCGTCACGCCCGGTATTGTGGGCGCTGGAAGCCGCAGAAACTCTCGCCAAGGATGGTATATCGGCCGAAGTCGTCGATGTCCGCTCACTGGTGCCGCTGGATGAGGAAACCATTGTCGCCTCGATCCGCAAGACCGGTCGCCTTGTGACCGTGGACGAAGGCATCCAGATGTGTTCCGTCGGCTCGGAAATCGCAGCACTTGCCGCAGAGAAAGCCCAGGCATTCCTCAAGGCTCCGGTGGGGCGCGTTGCCCGCACGGCAACCCCGGTGCCATTCTCGCCCCCCCTGGAAAAAGCCATCACCCCCGGCCCCGACCGCATTGTCGCCACGGTCAAACGCATCCTCGCCCAGAGCTAAAAAAGGAACCCCGCCATGGCTGATGAATTATCCGGCAAGGTCTGCACCCCGTGTCAGGGCGGCATTCCCCCGCTCAGCAAGATCGAAGCCGAAGTTCTGGGCCGCCAAACGCCCAAGTGGGAACTGACCGACGAGGCAACCTGGATTCGCCGCGGTTTCGCCTTCAAGGATTTTGTCGAGGCGCTGGATTTCGTCAACAAGGTCGGCGCGCTGGCCGAGGCCGAAGGCCATCACCCCGACATCGCGTTTGGATGGGGCTACGCCGATGTGTCGCTGCAAACCCACAAGATAAAGGGTCTGCACGAAAATGATTTCATCCTCGCGGCAAAAATCGATGGGCTCGGCCTCGGCAAGTAATCAGGTCTCGCACCCTACGAAAAAGGCCCCCGGTCATCCGGGGGCCTTTCGCATTTTTAGGCGCAGTGACTATTTACACACCACCGTTTTCGCTTCCGCGCCGGACCCGGCATAGGTAAAGGTACAGGCCATGCCGGCCTTGACGTCGCCGCGTTTCGCAGCCTTGCCGGCGATGGTCACCTTGGACCGCGAACGCGACATCGCGGCGCTCACTTCCTTGCCGTTGGCAAGCTTCATCATCAGCTTGCGCCCTTTGCGCACGGACTGTGAAATCACGCCGGAATCGCTCATCATCTTGACCTCGGCCTTGACTCGCTCGCCCTTGTATTTCATCAGGTCGGCTGCGCGGGCGATGACAGGCTTTGGCGTCGCCAAGACCTTGGTGATCAGTTTCTGCATGCGCTCACCGGGAATTAGCGAAACATCCAGCTGGATCTTTTCCAGGTCCTTGATCAGCTTGCCATCCTTGGCCGCCTTGGCGAAGGCACCGCGTACCGCGGCCACGCGAGCCGCCGGCACATCGGGCGGCATGACAAAGGGACGACCGAAAGCCTGGGGCGCGAACACCAGTTCGAGCACGTCGCGATCCGCCTCGTTCTTTGCCAGTTCCATTACCAGCGGCGCCTTGATCTCATCGAGCTTTTCAACCGAAAGCTGGATCAGAATGTTCATGAAGCCATTCTTAAGCCAGTCGGGGTGCTGGTTCTTGAGTGATGTCCAGGACCAGCCGCAACGACCGGCCACTTCGCCGCGCTCCATTGCCAGGGTAATGCCGGGCCCCTTGTAACCGGAAATGATCTTGAACTTCGTGCCAAACATATTGTTCAGGACGGCGGGGAAGTTTTCCGTGTCGTTGGCACCGGAACCACCAATGATCAGCTCCTTCGCCATGGCATCATTGATTGTTTTGACGCCCGAATCCGTGCGCGCCACGCAGACCGAGACCTCGTTGTTGAGGCTTCCCAGCCAGTTGAACTTGCGCGGATCGTATTTCAGTCCCTTCTTGCCATAGAGCGGCAGGACCGGGATCGTGCGCTGCACGGCCCCCATCACGGTGCCGTCCTTTTCCGCCACGTTGTAGATGAAGTTGGCGGCACGAATGGACGCCGCGCCCTGCATGTTCTGGACGATCATGCCGGGGTTCCCGGGAATATACGTCGGCAGGAACCGCGCCAGCTGGCGGGCGTAGGTATCATAACCACCGCCGGGCGTGCCGCCGACGATCATCTTGATCTTCTTCTTGCTGTAAAAGTCCGATACCGCATCGGCGTGCACATCCGGTGCTGCGCCCAGGACCAGGGCGGCACCCGCCGCCGCAATAACCATATGCTTCATCCGCATGTCACTCTCCCTGTAAATGTTTGTTTTTAACCCTGGGCTGTTCGGTCTTCGCCGCATTCAAGACCCAGTGAAATTTTCACGCCCGACGCGCGGTGTCAGCTGTAGATGCCACCTTTGCGCTGGTTCAACTCAACCTGGTTTCCGTCCGGGTCGACAATGATTGCAAGGTAAGTATTGGTCCCGGTTTCGGGCTTGGTCATCGGCTTGGCAAATTCGACGTTGGCGGCCTTCAGCTTTTCAACCAGCGTCGGCAGGTCCGACACCGCGATGGCAATATGCCCGGACCAGGTTTCCTCGTGATTACCGGTGCCCTCGATCAGTTCTAGAACGGGATGCGTGCCCTCGTCACCGTAACCGATGTAGGCAATATTGCGTCCACCGCGCTCCGGCTCACGGCGCAAACGCACCACCTGCATGCCGAGAAGCCCGGTGTAAAATTCCGCCGAGCGGTCGATGCTTGCCACGGGCATCATGGTGTGGCGGAACCTGAATTCGATATCGCTCATGTCGTCGTCCTCCCCTTATAGAAGTCAGCTATCCCGGTCTTCGAGCCAGGTCAGTTGCTGCGGGCTCCATTCTAGGGCGCCTTGGGCCCCGGCGGAAGCCGCGAGCCGACGGGCAAAACGTCCCCGCCAGGTGGCCGATAGCGCCGGCACCGAAAGCGCCCGCGCCAGCCGCCCCGGCGCCGCACCGGGATCGGCCCACAAGCCCAGCACTTCTGCGACCGTCAGCCGGGCGGGGTCACGCGATACCACAGTGATCGCGTCCCCGGCGCCGATCTCGCCCGCCTGCAGAACACGGAAGTAAAAACCCACGTGTCCCGTGGCCGCGAACCGCCTGGGCAGATCGTCGTCTTCGAATTTCATCGCCAGCTTGTGGCACGGCGTGCGCGGCTCCGTCACCTGCAGGCGCACATCGCCAAGCGCAAAAACGTCACCGATCGCGATGTCGTCTTCCATCATTCCGGTCACGGTCAGGTTCTCGCCGAAGGCACCGAAACCGAGATCGTTGCGCCCAAGGTCCCGCGCCCAATAGGCATAATGCTCATGGCCGAAAGCATAGACCGCCATGTCCGGCCCGCCGTGGGTCCTGAGATTGCCCTGGGCATCGCCATCGATGTTGAGATGCCGCACCGGCACCCGTCCGGTCACCGGCTCCTTATAGATGGATGTCGCGTAATCGCGACCGTGGTAGCTGACCTGCCGTGGCTGCCCCACATTGACGGATATAAGCTGCAAGCAAACCTCCCCTTCAGGTCCCCACGATAACCCCGTACGCGCCGCCTGACGAGAAGTGCCTACTCAGGCCCATCCGGCGCCGGGGTGCGCAGCACCACCAACCGGGTACCCCGCAGATGGATCAGCGAATTGTCACGACCCAGTTCATTTAGATAGCGCCAGACTCCGGGACAGGACGGCGAAAAATCATGCCAGACCACTTAGCCGCCGGGACGGACCATGCGCAGTGCTTTTTCCGAATCACTTTTCACATAGGAATAGGCATGGCTGCCATCAATGAAGATCAGATCGCACGTGCCGGCATAGGGCGCCTCGTCGAAGGCCTTACTGTCACCGATTAACTGGGTGATGCGACCGGCAACATCGGTATTTTCATAATAGAACTTTGAATATGCCGATTCGGCAGCGGCGATTTCGGCCCAGCGCGCCGATGCCGAATCATTCGCATCGGCATCATACTGGTCGACCGATTCCGGCGACAGAGTAATGGTCACTACCTCTGCGTCGGCGGGCGCATTGCGCGCCAGCAGATAGGCAGTCCGCCCGGTGCAGGTTCCAAACTCAAAAATTCGCCGGGCCTTGCGCGCCAGCACACAAAGTATCCACGCCTCGGTTTCCGATGTGGTGGCCGTGCCCCCGGTATCGCCGATCAGCGCAACCTCGGTCTCACGGCTATAGCCAAGGGGACCGGGCATGAACACCGGGTCAATGTCCTGAGGACGGCCTTGAGGTACCGTCGAGCGATCAGGGAACGGTCGGCCCTTGCGCCGAGTGCGCTCACGAAGGCCGAACTTCACCGCCCATAACGTGGCCCCAAAGGCGATGGCGGCAACGATCCACGACACCGCCACACCTAGAGCTTAACGTCCCAGTCCGCAGGCACGAGGCCAGCCTTGCGGCCTTCGTTGACGTAGTAGTTCCACATCTTGCCGATGTGATGGGCGCGATCCTCAAACTCGCTGACGCGGGCCAGTTCTTCCTTGGTGATCGGCACCAGATCGCCGCCGAACGCCAGCGCTTCTTTCATCGCCTTCAGGTTATCCTCGAAATGGACCGTATCAACCAGGATCGCAGGCGCGTTCTCACTGGTCAGCACCAACCCGTGCGCGCGCAACAGCAATGCATTGGCATCGCCCAGGCTATCGGCCAGCGCTTCGCCATCGGCCTTGCTCTTGATGTGCCCGACTTCAGCCATCGTCGGGATGCCATCCGCCCAGCGCCCGGCGTGAAAATCCAGGATTTCCAGCTTGCGGCCCTTGACCATGGTGATGGCAGTGGCCAGCGGCATGTGGTTATGAATGACCGCGCCAACGTCGGGGCGCTTGCGATAAACCTCGGTATGAATGACCAGTTCCGACGGCGGCTTGCCCGGCGAGCCTTCCAGAACATTGCCGTCGAAATCCACCAACAGGACGCTGTCGGGCGAGACCTCGGCCCGGCTTTCGGTCCGGGTCTGGATATAAAGCTGGTCCTTGCCCGGCACCCGCACCGAAACATGGCCGGAGTAATGCAAAATACCCAGCATGTTGAGAAGGCGCGTGCAGGCGGCAACCTGGGCACGCTGCTGGGCCCCGGAATTGGAACCGGCGGCGGAGGCTTTGGCGGTCATGGTGTTCTCCCGTAAGTCCCGGGCACGGCCCGGTTTCAACGATGGCGAAGCTCCGTTTTAGAGGCTCCCGCCCCCTCTGCCAAGGGCCTAGGCCTTAAGGGGCTAATGCCCGCGCCCGGCGCGGCGTTCAGCCCGTGTCATCAGGTAGGCAGAGGAGAAAATCAACCCAGCCCCGATCCAGGTCCAGATTTCTGTAGGCTCGCCGAACAGCACGAAGGCCAGGCCTGCAGTAATGGGCAAGCGCAGGAAGTTGATCGGCGCGATGGCGCTGGCCTCGGCATGCTTGAAGGCGCGGATGATGCAATATGGCGCCGCCGTTCCCGCCACCGCCAGCAACGCGAGGCCGGGCACATCCGCCCAGACCGGCCAGACCCAGACCGGCAGCGCGAAGGGCAATGCGAACCCCGCCAGCATCAGCTGGTAATAAAAGGTCGTGGTCGTCGGCGAATCGGTGCGCCCAAGGATACGGGTATAAATCACCGTTCCCGCATAAAGGAAGGCCGAACCCAGGACCATCAGCGCCGGCCACTCAAAGGCGATCACGCCGGGGCGCAGGATAATGAGAACCCCGACGAAACCCGCGCCGATCGCCAGCCAGCGCCGCAACGCCGGGCGTTCACCCAGAAACAGGATCGCCAACACCGTCGCCATCAGCGGTTCGGTGAAATGAAGGGCAATGGCCTTGGCGATGGGCATGGCGGCAATGGCCGCGAACCAAAGCCACATGCCGATGAAGTTGCAGAGATTACGCTGCAGATGCAGGCCGATCCTGGCGGTGGACATGGCGCCGAAACCGCGCCAGGCGAAGAAGCCCAGAAAAAACAGCAGCCCAAGCGCGTTCCGAAAAAACACGATCTCGATCGGCGGCAAATGTCCCGACAGCATCCGCACCGAAACCGGCACCAATGAATGAAGCGCCGCCGCCGCCGCCGCCCAGCCGGCGCCGATCACAAAATCGCGCGATGTCATAGGGAACCCGCCGCCGACGGGCCCCGGCGAATCAGGCCCGGAATCTGGCTTAGACATGGGCCGCAGTCTACGCACTGCCCTGCAAATAGCGAGGCAAATCAATCCTCTTACGCGCGGCGCTCGAAGGCTCCGACAACCGCCTGTTGACGGCAGCCATGCAACCTATGCTTTAATCCAACAGGAAATGGCATCAAGGGAAGAAACATGACGATGCGATATGGCCCCCCAACCTTGCGCCGCGCAGCTGTCGTCCTTGCGTCAGTCCTTCTGCTGTCAGGCTGCGTCACGACCTCGCACCACACCGGCAAGGGCCTTCCCAAGGATGAAAATGCCCGGCGCGTTCTCGTGCTGCCTCCCGATGTGGAGCTTAGCATTCTTCATGCCGGCGGAATGGAAGAGCCCAATGCAGAATGGACCCGCCAGGCACGCCGCAACATCGCCGATGACCTGACGCAACGCTTTCGCGAAATGAAGGTATCGCTCGTCAACGGCGACAACATATCCGCAGAAAATGCCGATGATGCGGATGAGTTACAAATGCTCAAGCTGCATGAGGCCGTGGGCTGGGCCATCCTGACCCACCAATATCAAACTCCGCTGCAACTGCCCACAAAGGCCAATGGCTTCGAGTGGTCGCTGGGCCCCCGAACACAGGAACTGAAGAAAAAATACGGCGGCGATTACGCCCTGTTCCTGTTCGTGCGCGATTCCTACGCCAGCAGCGGACGCGTCGCGACCATGGTTGTGGCTGCCTTGTTTGGCGTCGGCATCCAGGGCGGGGTTCAGGTCGGATTCGCTTCACTGGTCGATCTCAACAGCGGGGAAGTCGTATGGTTCAACCGCCTGGTCCGCGGCGGCGGCGACCTCAGGACCGCCCCGGCCGCACGGGAAACCGTGTCGCAACTGCTCGCAAACTTCCCTAAATGACGGCACGGGCGACCAGCCACTGGCGTGACATCGCTGTTTCAGCGCTGGCACTGGTCGCGCTTGCGGGCTGTCGCACGGATAACCTCGGCGCCTATACCCAGGCTATTGAGAACCGGGCTCCGCAGGAAGCCGCGCCCGATATCGGCGAGGAATTTCGCCTTTCCAATCTCCAGCCCAACCAGCGCCCGGCGCCCAATACCGATGAAGAAAGTCTCTGGTTCATCATCGACAGGGCCGAAAGCAAAATGAAGACGGCGGGCAACCGGGTCGATGATACGCGGCTCACCACCTACGTTAAAAGCGTCACCTGCCGGGTTGCGGGCCCCCATTGCAAGGATATCCGCAGCTACGTTCTGCGCATACCCGCGTTCAACGCCACCATGTATCCCAATGGCATGACGACCGTGTGGACCGGGTTGCTGCTGAGGGTTCGTAACGAAGCGCAATTGGCCGCAGTGATTGGCCATGAAACCGGGCACTTCCTGCGCCGCCACAGCCTCCAGCGCATGCGCGACATCATCGAACAAACCAACGCTTTGGTATTCATACAATTTGCCCTGGCGGGTGCCGGCGCTGGCTCCATGAACGGCGTTCTCTCTGTGCTCGTCAACGGCGGTTTTGCTGCGTTCAGCCGCGACAATGAGCGCGAGGCCGATGGTTACGGCATCGTGCTGGCGGCGGAAGCCGGATATGACCCGCGTGAAGCCGCCAAGATATGGCAGCAGCTGGAACGCGAGAGAAAGGCCAACGAAGATCAGATCGGCCCCGTGCCGTTCTTCGCCAGCCACCCTCCGACTGTGGAACGCGCCCATATGCTGGCGCTGCTGGGCGACAAATTCGCCTCCCCAAAGGCCCGCGACATCGGGCGTGAAAGATTTCTCGCGGCCATTCTCCCCATCCGTGCGGACTTGCTGCGCGACGAGATGCATTTGCGCAAATACGATTCGTTCTCCGTACTGCTGGACATGCTGATGGAAGACGGGGCCAACCTGGCGGAACTGCATTACTTCAAGGGCGAGATGCATCGCCTGCGCCAAAAGGAGGGCGACGCAAAAATAGCGCTCAATTCCTACAACGCCGCCAAGACGGTCGAAGGTAGTGCCCCTGCGGATATCGAGCGTTCCATTGCCCTTGTCCACCGTCAACTCGGCCAGAATGCGGAGGCCCGCGCGGCCCTGCAGCGCTACCTTGATACCAATCCCAAAGCCAACGACGCGGCGATGATTCGCCAGATGCTCGGCGATCAATGAGGGAGACATCAAAGATGAATTACCGTCCCGCGCTTATCGCAGGCTTTCTGCTGCTGATCATGCTTATACCGGGGTGCGTGGGCTTTTCCCTGGTCAAAAAAGGCGAAAGGGTCAATGTCGGCGGGGACATGTCGGTAGAGGCCCCACGCGACTGGAATCGCTTTACGTCACCTAAACTGGGCTACTGGACCCTTGATGGCCCAAACCTGCAGCACGTTCTTTTCGTCCCCGGTGTCGAGGATGGAAAGGCACCGTGGGAGACCACGCGGGAGAGCGAGAAGGCGCCCCAGTTCCGCAAGAACATGACAGCTATTGAAGTTCGGGAACTGGTTCAGGCGACCATGTCCCTGGAGAAATACCAAAAGGTGCAAATCACCGAACTGAAGCCCGCCCGCCTTGCCGGGCATCAGGGTTTCACCTTTCACTTCAGCGGCACTACCAGTAAGGGTCTCGATATGCGTGGTCGTGCCATCGGTGCCATCGTCAAGGGCCGCCTCTATATGCTTCTTTATCGCGGGGCGCGGTTGTATTATTTCGATCGCGGGCTAGAGGACTTTGAAAAAATCGTGACTTCCACGCGCATTAAGTAACATCCATTCCCCGCAGGGAGATATGCCATGACGATGGATACCACGGAACTTCTCGCCGCCTTCAACCTGCTGGCCGAGCAGCTTGACCATCAGCCCGACGACCTGCACGAAGTGCACATGAAGATTCAGGCCATGATCAGAGAGCTGCGCGCGACCGGGATGAACGTCCCCGAAGACCTCGAGCGGTTCGAAAAGGAACTGACCGAACGGGTCGAAGGTGCGGGCGACTAGCCACCGTTCCTAGCCCACGCGGACGCGACGGAAATCGGCGAGAATTTCCCGCGCTGCGTTATGCCCCGGCGCACCGGTCACGCCGCCGCCGGGATGCGTGCCCGCCCCGCACATGTAAAGCCCCGCCACCGGCGCACGGTAATCCGCGTGTCCCAGAACAGGGCGCGCCGAGAACAACTGTCCGGCATCAAGCGCACCGTGGAAGATATCGCCGCCGATCAGACCGAACTCGCGCTCCAGATCTGCGGGTGACAGCACCTGGCGGGCAATCACCGAACCCCTGAAATTGGGCGCATGGGCCGTGACCGTGTCGATCATCAGGTCGGCCACCTCTTCCTTGCGCGCATCCCAGCTTTCGCCCCCCGGCAATTGGGGGGCCACATGCTGGCAGAACAAGCTGGCCACATGGGCGCCCGGCGGCGCCAGGGAATCGTCGAGGGTCGAGGGAATGACCAGTTCCACCACCGGCGCCCGCGACCAGCCCGTGGTGCGGGCATCGAAATAGGCCTGCTCCATATAGCGAAGGCTGGGGGCAATAATGATCCCGGCACTGTGGTGATCGGCGGGGTCACGCCCCGGCGCGCAGGCAAAGTCGGGCAGTTCCGACAGCGCCACGTTCATTCGGAAGGTGCCCGACCCATTGCGCCAACCCTCAATACGGCGGCGAAAATCAACGGGCAGCACGCTTGCGTCCATCATCTTGAGGAACAAAAGCTGAGGGTTGACCGATGACACCACAGCGCGGGCGCGCAATACCTCACCCGATGCCAGAACAACGCCGCAGGCATGGCCGCCTTCCACCAGCACTTCGGCCACCGGTGATGCGGTGCGAATATCGGCGCCGCGCAGGCTAGCAGCAGCCGCAATGGCATCGGAAATCGCCCCCATGCCCCCAATGGCATGGCCCCAGGCACCTTTGACCCCGGCGGCCTCGCCGAAGGCATGATGCAGCAAGACATAAGCCGAACCCGCCGCGTAGGGACTCGCGTAATTGCCGACGATCCCATCGAAGCCGAAGGCCGCCTTGATCGGGTCCGATTCGAACCACTGGTCGAGATAATCCCCCGCTGAGGCACTGAACAGCGCCAGCAGGTCCCGCCGCGCTGCCATCGGCAAGCGCGCAAGACGCCGCGCCAGTTTGCCCGCTTTGAGCATTTCGCCCAGCCCGGCCAGACCCCGTCCCTCGGTGACATTGGGGGGCGTTTGCAGCACCAGATCCCGCAAGACATCGGCGATGGTCGCCAGTGCCGCGCCATAGGCATCCAGGTGTTCAGCATCGCGCTCGGAAAACTGCGCCACGGAGTTCGCCGTTTCCCCCGCGCCGATCCGCAGGCACCGGCCATCGGGCAGGGGCAGAAGGTTTTGCAGGCGGCGGGGCACGATCCGCAGCCCGTGGGCGGCGAGATCAAGATCCCGCATGACCTTCGGGTTCAGCAAGGAAACCGTATAAGCACAAACGGAATTGCGGAAACCGGGATGGAATTCCTCGGTCACCGCCGCGCCACCGACCTTGGCGCGGGCTTCTACGACGCAAACGCGCATCCCCGCGCCCGCCAGATAGGCGGCACAGACGAGCCCATTATGCCCACCGCCGATAATCACTACGTCATGGATGTCACGCTTCGCCATGCCACCAGATTAGGCGCAGGGCCGCCAGGGGGAAAGCCAAAGTGGAGGTAAGACCGGGTCGCCTATCTGCTGCCAACCAATATGGATTGTTCCATATCTGATCGCTCCTTGGGGAAGCGCACGGTCACCGTGGTGCCCTCGCCCAGCTTGCTCTGGATATCCAGGGACCCGCCGTGGCATTCCACCAGTCGCTTGACCAGGGGCAACCCCAGGCCCGCACCCTGATGATTGCGGCTCATGGCGCTTTGGATCTGGGAGAACGGCTCCAGGATTCGCGGGATATCCTCAGGTGCGATGCCGATCCCATTGTCCTGAACACTCAGGGCATAGCCGCTCATCGGCGCAACAGCGCCGCTAATCTTGATCTTGCCGCCGGGGGCTGTGAACTTGATTGCGTTCGACAGCAGGTTAATGATGATCTGCTTGAACAGCTTGCGGTCGGCATGAAGCCGCACCTCACCCCTGACGAAGTTTGCGGTCAGATCAATTTCCTGCTTCGCAGCCGCGACCTTGACCATTCTCAAGCACTCGCCAATCACCATCGCCGGATCGAATGTCTCCTCCACAAGCTCAATTTTCCCGGCCTCACCCTTGGACAGATCAAGGATATCGTTGATAAGGACCAACAGGTGTTGGCCCGACTTGTAGATATCCTCCATATATTCTTCATAGCGTTTATTGCCGATAGGACCGAACCTGCCGCCCTTGATAATTTCAGAAAAACCAATGATGGCGTTAAGTGGCGTGCGCAATTCGTGGCTCATGTTGGCAAGGAATTCGCTTTTTCTCTGGCTGGCAATTTCCGCAGCCTTCAGAGACTCCCGAATATCATTTTCCATCGTCTTGCGCGCCGTGATGTCAGTATAGGTGGTGATAAATCCACCATCCGCCAGCGGCTTGCGATGATAGATATATACCGTACCGTTATTCAGCCTGCGCTCGCGCTCGCGCTCCACATTGTACTGCGCTCGATCGATATGCCTCTTTATCTTGTCCGCGCGGGGAGCATCCGATGTCCCGGCCCACACGATCCCGCGAAGGGACACGACCTCATCCAGCGGCATGCCCACCTGCAAGGCATGGGGCGGATAACCAAACATTTTTTCATACGGTTCATTGAAGGCCACCAACCGGAGGTCCGCGTCAAAGACGACGCACCCCTGGGCCATAGTTTGAATGGTGCTTTCCAGCAGCAGGGATTTCTGGGCCGCTTGCCGCTCGACTTGTTTTTGCATACTGATATCGCGGGTGACGCCGATAAACTTGCGTTGCCCGTTCACATCCATGACGCTGACCGCGAGGCTCAGGGGGAAGGTGGATCCATCCTTGCGCCTGCCCATGACCTCACGCGGACCGACCCCGATGATTTTGCCCATGCCGCCGGCGTTGTATGCCGCGAGGTAACTGTCGTGGAGGCTCTTGTCCGGTTCCGGCATCAGTAACGATACGTTCCGACCGCGCACTTCGTCGTAAGCGTAGCCAAAAACCTGTTCCGCCGATGGGTTAAAGGTCTCGATCCTGCCCTGCTGATCAATAGTAATGATGCCGTCGGATGCATTGCGCAGGATGCCCGCCTGGTACTCTTCATGCTCCCGCAGCAGCCGTTCCGTTAGCTTCCTGTCGGTGACATTGGTGTAGGTCGTGACATAGCCACCGCCTTCGCGCGGCACGCGATGGAAAAGGTAGACCATTCCATCCGCCAGGGCGCGCTCATCCGTGCGCGCGCCTGGCCGCATCGCCTGAATGACGCGCCTTTGATATATTTCCTCGACATCACCCTCACCGAAGTCCCCCCGCTCGACGCGATAGCGAATAACTTCCTGTAGCGGCATGCCCCTGCGCAGGAAATCGCGCGGCAAACGCAGAATATTTCGGTAATGCTCGTTGAAATCGAGAACCTTCAGATCGTCGTCAAAAACGACGAGGCCCTGCGCGATATGCCCCATGGTCGCGCGCAGCATCCGTGAGCTTTCTTCCAGCTCCCTGGCCCGCCCCTTGAAGGACGCTGCCATGGCATTGAACGCTTGGGACAATTGTCCGACTTCGTCGTCGCGGTCATGTTTCAACTTGATTTCGTAGTCGCCGGAAACAATGCGCCGTGCGACATCAACAAGACGCCGGATCGGCGCCTGGACCTGATCTTTCAATATCCAATAGAGAAAAATAATTCCCGCAACCAGGGATAACAGGCCGAGGGTCAAAACGACCTGCGCTGTACCCCAGGCAACATCGGAAACCAGATTTTTGGGATAGACTGCGGTAAAATACCAGCCAGCACTTTTCATTTCGAATGTCGCCAGGTATTCAGCATCGACTGAATTTTGAATGACCCGTTTGCCGGTCTTGTTTCCAACGACGGCTTCAAAAATTCGTTTCAGATTAGCATCGCCATTACGATTGATGTCGTAACGACCGCCCTTTGCCTTGATCTCATCCATCAGTTTTGGGTGCGATATCAAGCGGCCGTCTTTGGTAAAAATGATGTTATATGCACCGTCCAAAGGCTTGGCGATACTGCGATCCATCAGTTCATTCAGAAGAATATCATGGCCGATGGTCGCGACATGGCGCCCGGCAACATCAACGGGGGTTTCAATCGACACCATCCATGACTTGCTGGGCTCATCATAAAAAAGACCGGTCAGGACCGTCTTGCGTTCGGGGTTATGGGCCGGATCCGCGACCCAGAAATATTCTTCTTCGGGTATTTTCAGATCAGCCGATGCCCGGTGCGCCCAATCGGGCACTTCCGGCCAATAGCCGACCAGGATATTTTCCGGCATCGTGAAATAAACGTTTTGAAACCTGTGATGCCAGGCAGGACCAAATTCCCGGGACAGACTCAGAAACAGCATGACCCGGCGACGAATTTCCGCGTTGATCTCGACATTCGGGCCGATAAACACAAAGGGATCACGGGTGCCGTCGAAACCCTTCAGGCGGTTACGCACAGCCCCATCGGGGAAGCGTTCATGCAGCGCATCAAACTGGACCTTCGGGTCTGGTGCCCCCTGCCCTTCTTTCAGTTTTTTCAGAATCACGGCCCGAAGGACCAGATGGTTATCCGTCGCCAGCTTGAAAAGCTGGCCTTCATGTCTGCCGCGTTCGGCGGTGTAAACATCAAGCTGCTCGATGGATTTTTCGGTAATGACCGAAACGACGTGCTGGTAAATGACAACCGTCATCAAGGCAATGACGGCCCCGATCGACAGGGACAGGTTCAGCAGCGTCTTGCGCGCGATGCTTTTATTGAAGAAAGGCAACATGCGGCAGTCCCAACACCTCAGGCAAGAACAGGCGAAGGTAAACCCGAAGTTCCATTGTGCCTGGATGGAATTGCGAGCCTGCAAGGCGCCGGATACAGCATCCAGCCTATAAAAATGTGCCTAATATTATGTTAATCAATTCGCAGCGGAGGCACCCTGCCGGGCAATGATATCCCCCTACTTGCCCGCAGGAGCGCTGGAATGCTTGGCCGAGATCAGCACCACCACCATGCTCAGCAGGGTGAAGAGCGCCGAGGTGTAGAAAATCCACGCCGGCACACCGCTATCGATCATGTAGCCGAAGGCCAGCGGGGCAACGGCCTGGCCGATGGTCTGCCCGGAAAATACGAAACCGAACACCTTGCCCATCGCCCCCTTGGGGCTGGCGCGACGGATCAGCATGTCGCGTGCCGGCCCAATCAGCCCGTTGGTCAGACCGGCGAAAGCAAAGATCAGCACCAGAAGGATCACCGGCAGGCTGTAAACGCCGATGAACATCAACACCCCCGCCGATATCGCCAGCCCCACAGCCGCAACCATCTCATGGCGCCGGGTATGGTCGGCCAGCCAGCCCCCCACCAGCACACCGACGGCATTGGCGATCAGAAATGACGTAAAGGCTGCATTGGCAGCCGTCGCCGCCGTCGCATGGGTTTCGACCAGCCCGGCCACGGCGAAGTTGCGCAAGCCGCCCCCCGCCAGGGTGTTCATGCAGTAATAGAGAAACAGGAACAGGATTGCCGGCGAGGTGAAGATATAGCGCATCACCTCCCAGGTGGATTGCGGCGCCGTCTCATCATCCGCAGCCGCGTCCGATTTCTTCTTGCGCGGGCCGGGCACCGAATCCTCGGAGATATATTTCCACTGGGTCAGCAAACCGGCCAGGATAACAAAGCCGACGATACCCGACACAAGAAGCGCCACGCGCCAATTGTAAAAAGCGGTGATGGTAATCAACACCACCGGCGCAATAGCGTTGCCCACATTGCCAAAAAAGGAATGCAGGCTGAAGGCGCGGCCCATGAATTTCTCATCCATGCTGGCCGACAGGATGCTGTAGTCCGCCGGATGGAAGGCACTGTTCCCGATACCCAGCACGATACCGCCGAGCAGGATCATCCAGTAATCCACCGCCCCGGCTGTCATCAACGTCCCCATCGCGCACATCGCCAGGCCGATGGTCAGGATCGTCTTGGCGCCATAGCGGTCGACCAGGATGCCGGCGGGCATCTGCATGCCCGATGACATGATGCCCCGCAGGCTCAGCAGCGCCCCCAGCATCGTGTAGCTGATGCCAAGGTCGCTGTTCAGCAGCGGCAGCAGTGGCGGCAGGGTGTTGGAATAAAAATGGCTCATCATATGACCGGCCCCGACAAGACCGAGAATCCGGACCTGCGGGCTGATCGTCACATTCATGCTGGACACGGCGCTTCCCCACCCTTTTCGATCTTTAGCGATCGTTATTGACCTTTGGTCGGGCAATCATAGGCGAGGTGAGCGGCGCCGACAATCGGCTGCGGCCTGGGTTTTAATAGGGGGCCAGCATTGATCAAAACCAGGCGCCGGTTTCTCGTGGTAACTTTCCCGGTGCGGGGCCAGCTTGCTTAGGCGACCGCGCACCGCCTTGTTTTGTAAATAGAAAGAGCTGCAACCATGGATCCAATAACGCAAGGGGCGCTGGGGGCGGCGCTGCCGCAGGCAACCGCCTCCCCTCACAAGAGCACCATCGCGTTAGCCGGCATTTTCGGTTTCTTCGCCGGGATGGCCGCCGATCTGGATTTGCTGATCCGATCCGATTCCGACCCGCTGTTGTTTCTTGAGTATCATCGCCAGTTCACCCATTCGCTTTTTTTTATCCCGCTGGGCGGCCTGCTTTCAGCAGGGGTTTTGCAACTTCTTATCGGCCGCCTTAGCCGTCCGGCACGCCTGCCTTTTTCCAGAGTCTTCCTTTTCTGCACCCTCGGCTATGGCACCCATGGATTGCTCGATTTCACGACATCATACGGCACCATGCTCTTTTGGCCGCTCAGCGAGGAACGTTATTCGGCAAGTATCATCTCCGTTGTTGATCCCGTAATGACGCTACCGGTCCTCCTCCTTGTGATTGTCGCAGCGGCGAAACAGTCCCCGGTCTATGCGCGATGTGGGGTGGCCTGGGCCGTGCTTTACCTGACCCTTGGATTTATTCAGCACAGTGCTGCGCGGGAGATGGCCGAAGGAATCGCTGCCGGGCGCGGCCATCGGCCTGAACACCTGATAGTCAAACCGAGCTTTGGCAACATTCTGGTCTGGAAAACCGTCTATCAGACAAACAATAGATTCTATGTCGATGCGGTTCGCGTTGGCGTTGCACCTATGGTGCATCCCGGCGTATCTATCGCTCGGCTAAACGCGGCGCGGGATTTTCCCTGGCTCAAACCGGGAAGCCAGGAATACAAGGATTTGGCGCGGTTCGACCGCATCAGCCTGGGCTATCTGGCCCGCAATCCTGACGCGCTGAACGAGGTAATCGATGTTCGATACTCTTTCCTGCCCAACACAGTGGGCGCCCTGTGGTCGGTTAAACTTAACCCAGGCTCTGGCCCTGACCAACATGTCCGCTTTCAAACAAATCGGCCTGACACGCGCGAGAACATGGCAATGCTTTGGCGGCTGATTACTGCGGAACAAAAACGCCCCTAAATCATTAGGGCGGATGGCAGCGATAAGCCGCTTAACATTCACTAGGTTATCGCCACCTGTTTCAGGGGGCTGAATCCGCAGCGAGAGCGGCTTTCCGCCTTGCCGCCGCACCCCAAAGTGTCACGGTGGCGGCAATGACCAAAAGCGGCATGGCGCCGATATTTACCCACTGCCAGCCGAAGAAATGGATGAGTACCCCCGAAGATAACGACCCAATTGCCACCACGGTGTAGATGATCTGGTTCATCATACCTTGGGTCTTTGCGCGCTCCGCCGGAGTGTAGGCGGTGGTCATCAGGCTGGCCGCAGCCGTGTATGTAAAGTTCCAACCGAGCCCAAGCATGATCATGGATAGCCAGAAATCGAAAACAGCAGTCCCCGATAGCGCAATCCAGATAGTACTCGCTTCAAGAAACAGCCCGGTCATCATGATCGGTACCTCGCCAAAGCGTTTTACCAGCCCCCCCGTGAAGAACCCCGGCGCATACATGGCCACGGTGTGCGAAGAGATGACGATGGCGACGGCCCCGAAGCTGTGGCCGCTCTGTGCGATCATGGCAATGGGCGTTGCCGTCATCAGGAAGTTCATCACACATTGCGCAACCGTTGCAGAAACTGCCGCCATGATGAACACGGGCTGCTTCATAATCTCGATTAAAGGGCGCTGGGGGCCGTCTCTCTGTGCTCGGGTCAGGTTCGGGATGCTGAGAAACAGCAAAATGATCGCTGCCAGAAGACCGGCGACGATGATGAACAGGAATGAGCCTGCGAACATATGGTTCGCGATCAGGCCCTTGCCCCAGTTCGCAAGATTTGACCTTCCCCCCTGAAAGTGGTCCGGGCTGAATGAGAGGATTTGGTGCATTCTGACCTTAGAGAAGGAGGAACGAATGAGCCGCAAACGCTATACCCCGGAACAGATTATCGGCATGTTGCGCGAGGCCGAAGTGGCCCTGGCGCAGGGTGAGAAGACGGGTGTGATCTGCCGTCGTCTGGGTGTTTCCGAACAGAGCTACTACCGCTGGCGCCGTGAGTACGGCGGCATGAAGGTGGATCAGGCGCGGCGCCTGAAGGACCTGGAGCGGGAGAACAGCCGGCTGAAGACGGCGGTGGCCGATCTGACGCTGGACAAGCTGATCCTCAAAGAGGCGCTCTCGGGAAACTACTGAGCCCCGCCCGCCGCCGGGCCTGCGTTGAGCACCTTCAGGAGAAGCTGAAGGTGACGGAACGCCGGGCCTGTGCCGTGGTGGGGCAGCATCGCTCGACCCAGCGCAAGAGACCCTGCGGCAGGCTGGATGAGGATGCCCTGACCGGGGATATCGTCCGGCTGGCCAGCCGCTATGGCCGCTACGGCTATCGCCGGATCACGGCGCTGCTGCGCAGCGATGGCTGGCATGTGAATGCCAAGCGGGTCGAGCGCATCTGGCGGCGGGAGGGGCTCAAGGTCCCCCGCAAACACCCGAAGCGAGGCCGTCTGTGGTTGAACGACGGGTCCTGTGTGCGACTTCGGGCCAAGCGGCCCGGGCATGTCTGGTCCTACGACTTCGTCATGGACCGGACCCACGACGGCAGGGCATTCCGCATGCTCACGGTGATCGACGAGTTCACCCGCCAGAGCCTGGCGATCCACGTCGATCGCAAGCTGACCTCGGAGAGCGTACTCGACTGCATATCCGATCTCTTCATCAAGCACGGTCCGCCGGAGCACATCCGCTCCGATAACGGGGCGGAGTTCACCGCCCAGGCCGTCAGAGACTGGCTGAACCGGCTCGGGGTGAAGACGCTGTTCATCGAGCCGGGTAGCCCGTGGGAGAACGGTTACAACGAGAGCTTCAACGGCAAGCTCCGGGACGAGCTGCTGAACACGGAGATCTTCCACACACTGAAGGAGGCCAAGGTGCTCATCGAACGCTGGCGACAGCACTACAACACGATCCGACCCCACAGCTCGCTGGGCTACCGACCGCCGGCCCCGCAAGCCATCTTGCCACGCCCTGCTGTGCAGGCTTACGCTACGCTCCAGCCTGCACAGCAGGGCTGCAACCCGCGCCAAACTCTCTCATAGGGGTTGGACCACCTAACGGGGGCAGGTCAAGCGGACGTCGAACCCTCTCGATATCGCGCTGCGCGGCGACGGCTTCCTGGTGGTGGAATCACCATCCGGGCCCCGCTACACCCGCAATGGTCACCTTTCTCTGGACGCCAATGGCCAGATGGTCAATTCCCAGGGCTATCCGGTGCTGGACGACACCAATAAGCCAATCATTATCGATAGCGGTGTACAGGACATCAGCATCGGTGAGGACGGCCAGATTTCAGCCGACGACCGCAAGCTCGGCAAGCTCAAGATCGTCAAGTTCGGCGATATACAGACCCTGGAACGCCAGGGAGCGACGATGTTCAAGACCGACGTCGCCCCGCAACCCGCAACGGATATCCAGATTCTGCAGGGCCACCTGGAAGGGTCCAACGTCGAGCCGATCCTGGAAATCACCCGTTTCATGAGTGCCACCGGCGCTTACCAGTCCGCCAAGAAAATCATTGATGACGAGCACGATCGCATGCGTCGCGCCATCCAGACGCTCGCGAGCAAGGCCGAATAACGCAAACCCCATACGGTCACCAGGAAGGTTGACCGCAACTTGAAGGCACCGCAGGAAGCGACAGCTGAATAAGGCTAAAGCCAAGGAGCCTGAACCATGAGTTCACTAGAAACCGCCGCGACAGCGATGCTGGCCCAACAGCTCAACGTCGACGTCATTTCCAACAATATTGCCAACGTCAACACCACGGCGTTCAAGCGTCAACGCGCTGAATTCGCCGATCTGCTCTACCAGACCCAGACCGTTGTCGGCTCCACCACATCCGATACCGGCACAGTTACGGTGACCGGCGCCGAATTCGGTACCGGCGTCAAGGTTGGCTCGGTCTATCGCATTAACGAGCAGGGCTCGGTGCGCTCGACCAGCAACAACCTCGACATGGCCGTGCAGGGCAAAGGCTATCTGCAGATCACCATGCCCGACGGCCAGACCGCCTACACCCGGGCAGGATCTTTGCAGCTTGATCCCAACGGCCAGATCGTGACGCCCCAGGGATACACCGTCCAGCCGGGCATTACCGTGCCCAGCGATGCCCTGGAAGTCACCGTCAACCAGTCGGGTGAAGTTCTGGTCAAGCTGCCGGGACAGACGAGCCCGTCGAATGTCGGCCAGATTCAGCTCGCGGTATTTCCCAACCAGGCTGGCCTGAAGGCGCTTGGCGATAACCTGCTGGAGGAAACCGCCGCGTCAGGCACCGCCGTGACCGGATCGCCGGGCTCGACAGGCTTCGGCACCATCCTGCAGGGCTTCCTGGAAACCTCCAACGTCAACATGGTTCAGGAAATCACCGATCTGATCGCCGCCCAGCGCGCTTATGAACTGGCGTCCAAGGTGGTGCAGACCTCCGATGAAATGCTCAACTAGCTGGTGCAGACGGCCTAGCCTGATGACCCGCAAGGAACGAACTATGCGACTCCTTCCCTCCCTCGGCCTTGTCGCCGTCCTCCTGGTTTCCGGTGTCTATCCGGCCACTGTGATGGCGGACGAACAGTCAGCCTCGCTTCTGTCCACGTCGCGCAGCCAGGTCACGATCGACCGCGACATGGTGCGGCTCGGCGATCTGTTCTTGAATACCGGCGACAAGGCGTCACGAATTATCGATGCGGCGCCGCCGGCAGGCAGTCCTGCCACCTATGATGTCCATCGTCTGGCCTCCATCGCCCGCGCCAATGCCCTGACATGGCAAGCCCAGAGCTGGTCGGAAAAGGTCATCGTCGAACGGGCGAGCCAGACCATCCCGTCCGAGCAGGTATTGAGGCAATTGCAGCAAGCCATCGATAAAAAAATGCCCGCCGGGTCGCGCTACGAAATCGATGTCGCCGGGCGCAACCTTTCCCTGGTACTGCCGCGCGGCAAAACAAGCGATGTTGCCGTCAGCGCGCTCCGCATCAATCAAGCAAACAGCCAGTTTTCCGCCATGATCAGTGCCCCGGCAAACGACCCGGCAGCAGTCAAGACCTCGGTCACCGGGCGATTTTTCCGGGTCCTTGAAGTCCCCGTGCTGAACAAGCGCATCGCCAATGGCGACATTATCGAGCGCAACGATATTCACTGGCTGACCCTACGTGCGAGTGCGGTCAGCCGCAACGTCATCACCGATGTGGAACAGTTGCTTGGCATGACGCCGGCCCGCACAGCGCTGGCCGGAAAGCCGCTGATGAACGGCGCCGTACGCGCACCACGACTGGTCACAAAGGGCAGCCTTGTGACCATGGTACTGAAGACACCTCACATGGTCCTGACGTCCAAGGGCAAGGCCCTTGGCCATGCCGCCAAGGGCGAGACCGTCAAGGTGATGAACACCCAGAGCAAGACCGTTATAGAGGGCGAGGTCACCGCAACCGGCATGGTCTGGGTCACCGCAACCGCCTTCATGCCGCTCGGCGTCGCCGAGCTGGCAACGACAGCTGCGAGGAACTGAAAATGACACATTCCATGCACATCAATTTGCTGCGCCGCGCCATGGCTGGGCTTTGCCTGGTCGCACTTGGCGGGTGCAGCGCAGTAGACAGGCTGAAACAGGTCGGTGAGACCCCACACCTTACGGAGATCCAAAATCCAAATAAATCTCCTTCTTACCGACCTGTCAGCCTCCCCATGCCGGTGATCGACCCTATCGTGCCGCAGGCCAACTCCCTGTGGCGCCCCGGCGCGCGCGCCTTCTTCAAGGACCAGCGTGCTGCCCAGGTTGGCGATATTCTGACCGTCCTGATCGATATCGCAGACAAGGCCAAGCTGTCGAACAGCAGCGACCGGACCCGCACCACGTCGGAAAACGACACCTTGCCGAGCCTGCTTGGTCTGGAAGAAAATATTCGCAAGATTATGCCCAAGGGTTTCTCCACGGCGAACCCGGTCGACATATCGGGAAGCACCCAGAACAAGGGCACGGGCACCATCAACCGCGACGAGACCATCAGCCTGAAAGTCGCCGCCGTGGTGACCCAGGTGCTGCCTAACGGCAACCTCGTCCTCAAGGGCAGCCAGGAAGTCCGGGTCAATTTCGAGGTTCGCGAGTTGCAGGTCACCGGCGTCGTCCGCCGCGAGGACATCGCCTCGACCAATACCATCTCTTACGAAAAAATCGCCGAGGCCCGGATCGCCTATGGCGGACGCGGACACATCACCGATGTCCAGCAGCCCCGCTACGGCACCCAGGTTCTGGATATCATCTATCCGTTCTAAAAAGACGGGACCGCCCGCAAAGACGAAAAAGGCCAGCGCATGCGCTGGCCTTTTTCACTTATCGCAATGATGAAGAGCGTCAGTCGTCCCGGCGCGTGCGCTCCAAACGTTCGTGACGCTCTTGCGCCTCGATGGACAGCGTAGCGATGGGCCGAGCCTCAAGCCGCTTAATCCCGATGGGCTCATCGGTTTCTTCACAATAACCGTAGGTCCCATCCTCAATCCGCTTCAAGGCCTCATCGATCTTCGAAATCAGCTTGCGCGCCCGGTCACGGGTCCGCAGCTCGAGGGAGCGATCGGTTTCCAGGGAAGCCCGGTCAGCGATATCGGGCTCACGCGAACCCCCTTCCTGGAGATGCGCCAGTGTCTCGGAAGTTTCGTTCACCAGTTCGTCACGCCAAGCCAGCAACTTGCGACGGAAATATTCCTTCTGCCGTTCGTTCATGAACGGCTCCTTTTCCGTCGGACTGTAATTACGCGGAAGCTTCACGGCCATGTCCTATCCCCATGCTGGGCGGGTTAAAAAGGCGCGCAAGTATATGAGCCGACCTTAACGAAGGCAACCCCACGCAAAAAGGCAATTTTTTATGATATTTCAATATGTTGGCAGAATTCGGCCGGTCGCCTGCAGGTCAGTCGAGCGTGGCGTACTTGGCCAGTTCGACTTCGGCACGAAGTTCAATCTGATCGAGAATTTCCGCCAGTTGCGGATCGGTGACGGTGTCGCGGCGGGCGCGAACCATCCGGGCCAGGCTCTCGAGCTGGCGACGGTTGAGCGTGCCCATGAGCAGGCCATGACGCAGTTCGTCGAGCTGGTCGAGGATGTCATCGGCCCGCTGGCGGGCCTTACCGTTGGAGTCCAGCGCATCGCCGACTTCCTGCAAGGACAGCAGGGCGTCCACGCCACCGACGGAGCCAACCCCGGCCACGTTTTGCGCATCAGCGCCCGAGGCCGGTGTCGACATGTGCTTAGCGAAGCTGCTGCCACCAGTCGATTTAGCGGCGCCGGACCGGCGCGACTTCGAGGTGGTATTCAGCGATCCTGTACGCGTTATTTTCATCGCTTGTCCGCTAACGTCCTATGGGGCAGATGCGGCCCCTTCGCGATTGAGCCCATATCTTCTGCCGCCGTGGTTAAGATCGCGTTAAATGCCTGACCCGATTGGCAATTAGGCGGCAAGTTTTGCCGCCAGGCAACGGCAGGGCTTGCCGGTTTCGCGCCCGGCGCCCAATGAGCCACAAATTTTCCCAATGTTTTCAAACAGTTGATTTTTTCCGACTTTGGCACGGGATTCGCTTTGAACAAGGCGTAGGACGACCCGCGTTCAATTGGAGCCGAAACCGATATGACTCTTTCCCTGTGCCGCCCCCTTGCCCTTGCACTCTGCCTGATGCTGGCGCTGCCCACCGTGGCTGGCGACTCGGATTGCACGAGAATCGGTTCTCGTGCCAGTGATTAAGCACTAACATACTGCGCGAAATTACCAAATTCAAAGCTTGGACAAGACGTTGACATCATTCACCTCCCCCATTCCCGGTGGCACCCTGACCCCCGGCAGCTTCGTCATCCATCCCGGTCAGGCCGACTGGGGGCTGGGTCAGGTTCAATCCGTGGACGGCATGCGAATTACAGTCAATTTCGAAAATGCAGGCAAGCAGCTTATAAATGCAGCCGTTATTTCACTGGTTTTAACCGGCCCCGATGGAGAGGGAGCGGTCTAAAAACGCTCATGATCCGAAATATAGCTTCGCAATCGCCTCAGCCCCCGCCAGGTCGGCAGGCGTATTGATATTTAAGAACGGGTCGAATGAACGATCCGGGAATGAAACCGGCACCGCGCCCTCCTGCTCCAGAAACGTCATCATCTTGCGACCACCGGCCGCATGCAGGAATTCATCGAGCCTGGAAAGTAAACCGATCGGCCAAAGCGCAAAGGCCGGATGCAGCCGTTCCCCAGCCGATGCAACCGCAGGAACGTTCTTTTCTGCCGCCGCCTCAAACAGGCGAGAGACCAGATCATCGGGGAAAAAGGGGCTGTCCACGGGGAAAGTCATCAGCCATCGCGCCTCTGATCGATGAATTTCCAGCCAGCGCAAACCCGCATATACCCCCGCAAGCGGCCCCAAACGCGCCCTCGGCCCATCAGGGATCAAGGGCAAGCTTGCGCATATCCCGCTGCTCGGCACTTTGGGGGCATTGAGAAAAAGGCTGTCCACGAGAGGGGCGGCGCGCCTGGCAACCCAGTCGCAGAGCCCCCGGCCGCCCAACTTGGCCTGGGACTTGTCGCCGCCAAAACGCCGCGATTCCCCTCCCGCGAGTATAAGCCCTGCGATCACCCTATCATCCTCCAAGCGAGGCCGGCCCGAACTGACTCGGGGCCGGCAAGCCGCCGAACAGGGTTAATACCCATTCCGCTCCTGGCATCATATCTCCTTGAGCTACTTGACGAAATCTAAAGACAGCCGCACAATGTTCACTATTAATTAACGACATTCCGCTGGGCCCTTCATCCTGCCCGTTGCTCGCCCTCGCCCTGGGGAAGGTCACGCCGCCAACCGGGGCGGCAAGGTTTCGGGAATCCTCCTCCATGAGCGAAATCCAACCAACTCTTCGCGAACTCCTGGGCGAGCCCAGGCGGCCCCGCCCGGGGACCGGCTCCACGGAAGTTGGGTTTAGCCAGCCGGGAATCCCACAACAGATCGGCCTGCCGGGTTTACTGGAAGATCCCCTCCTCGCCGGCGCTCTCAGGCATGCACAAGCGTTCTACGCAGCGGACAGGAATGGGGAAATCAAAGTCTGCAGCGCCCGTTTCGCAGAACTGACCCCAGACCTGTTCCCGAAGACCAATGACCTGGACAGTGTTTTCGCCCGGATTGAAGAAACGGGGAAAGAAGTCGTCCGAACAGACGAACTCGTTTTGCCGGAAGGCAAAATCACTCTGCGGTCGAGGCACTTTGCTCTCCTTGATACGCAAAGACGGACAATCGGATATGTCGGGATATACGACGACCTGACAGCCCTTGCGAACACTGCCCGCAAGGCCAAGGACATGGAAAATTGGCTGCAGGACGTTATCCGGTCGTCCTCGGATTGGGTTTGGTCCACAGACCGCAATTTCAATCTCGTTTTTGTTTCTTCCAGAATTTCGGAAGTCCTGGAAGTCCCAACACAGTCGCTGACTGGCCGATACTTTCTGAGCTTGGGTAGTTTCGATCATGACGACCCGATATCCACCGCCACACGCGCCGATATGGATAAATATGCGCCCTTTCGCAATCGCGTATTCCTGATGACCGATCACGCGGGAAACATTCATCGCATAAGCCTTAGCGGCGTCCCCGTGTTTGATGATCAAAATGGAGCTTTCAAAGGCTATCGCGGAACGGGAACCGACGTGACGGCCAAATTCAAGGCCGAATCGGCAACGCGACAGGCAAATCAGCGGCTGGAAAAAACCCTTGAAGCGCTGAACAAGCGCAATGATGAGCTTCGCATTGCCCTGGAACGAGCCAAGGTTGCCAAAAGTGCGAAGGGTGATTTCCTTGCGATGATGAGCCATGAACTCAAGACGCCCCTGAATAGCATCATCGGATTTTCCGATGCTGCGAAGGAACGGATTCATGGGCCCATCAGCACGGCCTACGCCGAGTATTTCGAGAATATTCACAAAGCGGGAACACACCTGCTTTCAATCATCAATGATGTTCTCGATACAGCCAGCATGGATCAGCAGGATGTCGTCATCACGCCAACAAAATTATCTGTGAGCGAGATGGCGGCAGAAGCTGCATCTCTATGCGGTACGGAAACACACGGGAAAAGAGTCGACGTCACCCCGATCCTGACCAAGAGCGATCTCTTCATCAAGGCGGACCACCTGCGCACGCGCCAGATATTGGTCAATCTTATTGGAAATGCGCTCAAGTTTACGCCCGCTGGCGGGCGAATTGGCATAGATGTCGAATTGCAACCCGATAAAATGGTGGCAATTACGGTTTGGGATACAGGCATCGGCATTCCCGTAAAGGATCAGGGACGCATTTTCGACAAGTTCTACCGGGTCGAACAGGACGTCCATCACAATAATGGCGCTGGCACCGGCCTGGGACTCGCCATTGCGCGGCATCTCGCACGCGTCATGGCGGGGGACCTTACGCTCACCAGCATCCCCGGCGAAGGCTCCCGCTTTACCCTGACGTTGCCGGTCGCGGACAAGTAACTGAAAAACAATAAGAAAAATACCCTTCCCCTGGGCTTGGTCCGCCGCTGTCGAAGCCCTATATTACCAATGCGTTTGTTTAACCGGGTTCAGGCTGATTATTTTCATGATTGATCCGTTCGGCCGTCATATTTCCTACCTGCGCGTATCGGTAACCGATCGCTGCGATTTCCGCTGTCTTTATTGCATGGCGGAAGACATGACATTTCTTCCCAAAGCGGAAGTTCTGAGTCTTGAGGAGCTTGACCGTCTTTGCGGCGCATTCGTAACCCAGGGCGTCAGAAAATTGCGCATAACGGGGGGTGAACCCCTTGTCCGCAAGAACATCATGCAGCTTTTCGAAAACCTGAGTCGACACCTGAAAAGCGGTGCGCTGGATGAGCTAACCCTTACGACTAATGGCTCCCAGTTGTCGCGGTTCGCCGACGACCTGATGCGAGTGGGCATTCGGCGGATTAATGTCTCGCTGGACACACTGGACCCGGAAAAATTTAAGGCAATCACGCGGTGGGGCGACATCGGGAAGGTGCTCGATGGCATTGACGCCGCCCGCAATGCCGGGATGGAAGTCAAAATTAATGTCGTCGCTCTCAAAGGCGTCAACGAAGACGAAATTGATAGCATGGTCGAATGGTGCGGCGAACGCGAATGCGATATGACCCTCATCGAAACGATGCCGCTTGGCGATATCACCGGCGACAGGACGGATCAATATCTCCCGCTTTCGCTTGTTCGCTCCAAACTTGAATCCAACTGGTCCCTCGAAGAAAGCGAGCATCGTACCGGCGGTCCTGCCCGTTATGTGCGGGTCGCCGAAACGGGACGCCATCTGGGATTCATCACACCCCTGACACATAATTTCTGCGAAAGCTGCAATAGGGTTCGCCTGACCTGCACCGGGACACTTTATATGTGCCTCGGCCAAGAGGACGCAGCTGATTTGCGAATTCCCCTACGTAACGGCGGGGATGATGCCGCCCTCCAAGAGGCCATCAGGGAAGCTATTTCCCGCAAGCCCAAGGGGCACGATTTCATCATCGACCGCCGCAACAAGCGCCCCGCGCTTGCGCGCCACATGAGCGTGACCGGCGGATGAACAAGACCAAAGGCGCTAGCCGTGGCTGAAATTCTGGGATTGGGGTTAAGTCACTTCGGCGGCTTCATGTTTTCCGACGCGGAAATGTCCGGCCGCATCAAGGCCCGTCTGGAAGACGGATCGCTGCCGCCTGAACTGGATCACCCTTCAAAATGGCCAGCGCCCATGCGCAACGAATGGGCTAACGATGAAGGTGCCGGTTTCGCAGGGCGGCACCGGGAACAGTACTTTGCCGGACTGGAAAAAGTCCGCAGTGCCCTGGATGCCTTCAAACCCGATGCGGTTATTATTTTTGGCGACGACCAGTACGAATGTTTTCGGGAGGACCTTGTACCCTCCTACTGCGTATTCGTTGGCGACGAATTCAAGTCAAAACCCTACCTTCGCGCCAGGGGGCTCGGCGGCGATACGCCGAATATCTGGAACGATCCGTTTGACCTTGTCATTTCGACACCAGGTGCCGGCGAAATTGCCCGCTTCATTCTGAGCGAGATGCTGGCACGGGATTTCGAACCCGCCTACAGCTACAAGCTCCCCCACCAAGACTACCTGGGACACGCTTTCACCAACACGCTCATGTTCCTGGACCACCAGCGGCGCGGATGGCCCTTTCCGATTATTCCTTTCGCTATCAACGCCTACGGGTCTGCCTTGATCAAGGCCAAGGGGGGGCTGGTAGAAAAAACCAAGCCCGGCCAAGCCGCCCGATTGCCCGATCCGCCTGCGCCGTCACCCAGACGGTGTTATGAAATCGGGCGTGCGCTGGCGCGCATCCTCGCGCCATCACCGTGGCGGATAGCCATGGTCGCAACGGCAAGCTTTTCCCACGCGTTTCTCACGGAAAAAAATCATTATTTTTATCCCGACATGCCTTCCGATCGCCAGAGATATGCGGAACTCGCATCAGGTGATTATAAAAAATGGCGGGAATTACCGACATCCACCCTCGAAGATGCGGGACAGCATGAGCTGGTCAACTGGTGTCCCATGATCGGCGCCATGGATGAACTTGGTCAGAAACCGGAATTTTGCGAATTGCTCGAAAGCTATTTGATGAATTCCAATAAATGTGTGGCTGTTATTCCACCAAAAGCCTGACCCCTTTTTTCGACGCGAAGAGGCTGTCGTGATTCGCGGAAGCACCTACTCAGCGTTGTTACACCTTTTCATCTTGGCCACCATATTGTTTGGACTGCCAAGCCTCACCCTTATGCTGCCCAAGTGGCAACAGGATGAAAAGATCCTTCCCGTGGTCGTGATGACGGAAAGCGAAGCTGAAAAACTCGCCAAACGGCCCCCTCCCTCCCCCAAGCAATCTGCTGTGCCAAAGCCAAACGACACTGCTGATTCGCAAAAAACTACCCGGCCGCCGACCAGCCAATCAGAAGAAAAATCGGCCCTTATCGGCAGTCTATCCACGGTGACCAGTGCCGATCCCGAATCAAAGACAAACCCGCAGGAAACAGCGAGCAAGGCCCCGTCCGAAACGGCGCCAGAAGCCAAACGCCCGCCGCCTGACCCCACTAGCGATACAGTCGAAACCGAGACTTCCCCCGACAAAAAGCGCTCAGCAACCCCAACGGCCCCCCCATCAAATGCCCGCCTTTCCAGGCCGGAGAACACCGCGCGCCCAGAGTCGCCCTCAAAGGATCAGGCGACCCCTGCCCGCCAAACAGCCACCCCGATTACTCCCCCGAAAGGGGCAGCCCCATCTGACCGATCAGTTGAAGCCATCATTGCAGACATGGCGGAAAAATTGCCGCGGCTAAAGTCACTGCGTGAAGCCCTGCTCAAGGGCGAGGAGCAGACGAAATTCAATCCGGCAATCGCCAAGTCCGCAGAGCGCATGCAGAAAATGTCGGAAGAAGGCTACGCCCACGCGCAGTTTTCCCTCGCCGAAATGTATCTCACCGGCGAAGGTGTCCAGAAGGATATAAAGAGGGCTGCAGACCTCCTGAATCGGGCGGCCTTCAACGGCTACCTCCCGGCACAACTGACCCTGGCTATGCTGGCGGCTGAAGGCAGAGGCATACAGAAAAACCTGGCGGAAGCTCACACATGGCTGGCGGTAGCTGCTGACCAGGGCACCAAGTCCGCAGCCGAGGCATTGCCCAAACTCGAAAAGAGGATGTCCACAAAGGAAGTGGTCGAGGCACGCAAACGAAGTTTTCAACTTCGCAAGGTCCTCGTGATCATTCATGGGGCAGATTTAAAAAAGGCGTCCAAGAGTGAACTAAGCGAACGCTTGCGCATAGCTGCTGCCCTGGGCGATGTAGAATCCGTTCATGTATTACTCGCGCAAGGGGCAGATGCAGACAGCCCGGACCGAGACGGCCGAACTGCCATTATCGAAGCGGCTTGGCGCGGCTACCCCCGTATCGTGAAGACACTTGTCGATAACGGCGCCAGCCTGGACGCCACCGACGAAACGGGGAAAAATGCGGTCATGTGGGCGGCCATCAATGGCCATGCTGCGGTCATCAAAAACCTTATTGCGGAAGGTGCTCCCTTGAATGAAATGGACAAAGAGGGAATATCCGCCCTTATGCGAGCGGCGTGGAACGGGCACGCGGATGCAGCGCAGGCCCTTCTGACTGCCGGAGCTGATATCCGTCTTGTCGATAAGAAAGGCTTGCGCGCCCCTGATTACGCCAGGCGCAGCAACAGCAAGGCCACCATGGACGTTCTAGCCAGGGCCCGCTGAGATAGCCTATTTGTGAGGGTGTGCTTAGGTGAGAGCATGGCTATAATCGCCAATCTTTTTACGCCCGAAGGTCGGAAGTTTCATAATGCCTTTCAGCAAGATTTGCATCGTCGCCTCTGATGCGCCCCCCGCTCAGGAAGCCGCAAAAAAGCTGGTGGAACGATACGGCAACTGCACGCCAGAAGAGGCAGATGTCATCGTACCTCTCGGCGGTGACGGCTTTATGCTGGAAACCCTGCATCGCCACATAGACGTTAACAAGCCCGTCTATGGCATGCATCGTGGTTCTGTGGGGTTCTTGATGAACAACTACGATGAGAATGGGCTTAAAGAACGCCTGGACAGCGCCGAAGCTGTAACCTTGCATCCTCTGAAAATGACTGCGGCTACCCTGGATGGCCAACAGCATGTCGCGCTGGCCATCAATGAAGTTTCGCTGCTTCGCGAATCCAGACAGGCGGCCAAAATCCGGATCAAGATTGATGGCGTCACCCGGATGGACGAGTTGATCTGCGATGGAATTCTGGTCTCCACACCGGCAGGAAGCACAGCCTACAATTTATCGGCTCACGGCTCGATCATCCCCCTTGGGTCCCAACTCCTGGCCTTGACGCCCATCAGCGCTTTTCGGCCACGTCGCTGGCGTGGCGCACTCCTGCCGTCATCGGGAAGTGTGTCATTTGAAATACTCGAGGCGGACAAACGCCCGGTCAGCGCCGTCGCCGATTACACAGAAGTCCGCGACGTCCGCGAGGTCACGGTTCGGGAGGACGATTCAACAAGCCTCAGGCTTCTATTCGATCCAGAGCACAATCTGGAAGAACGGATATTGCGTGAGCAGTTTCTGCCATAGCGCTGACGCCAGGATCGACTTCCTTGCCTGACAGCCCTCTCAATCCAATCCTTGGACATCTTGACCGGCTGGTCGGATTTAATACGGTCAGCGACCAACCCAATCGCGGGTTAACCGACTATATCGGCGAAGTCCTTGCGCCTCTGGGTTTTGAAATACGATTGGATTCCGATCCAACCGGCGGCAAGACCAACCTGATTGCCCGCCTGGGACCCGATGGCCCCAACGGCCTGATGCTGGCCGGCCATACGGATGTCGTTCCCACTGCAGGGCAGAACTGGTCTTCGTACCCTTTCCAGGCACGCACCCACGGCAGCAGAGTTTACGGGCGCGGCACCTGCGACATGAAAGGGTTTATCGCGACCGTGCTCGGAATTTTACCGACCCTCGACCTGAAAGACCTGCGGCGCCCCCTTTATCTGGCCTTTACCTGCGATGAGGAAATCGGCTGTTTTGGCGCCCGATCGGTCGCCCCCATTCTGGCAGCCATGACCAACCGGCCGGCAAAATGCATCGTCGGCGAGCCGACCGGCATGGCACTCGTTGCCGGACACAAAGGAAAGCTGTCGGTGGATTGCACCGTACATGGGGCTGAGGGTCACTCCGCTTTCAACCACATGGGCATTAACGCGGTTGAAATCGCGGCGGAACTGGTTAGCAAACTCCGGCACATTCAATTGAAAATTCGTGACAACGGTCCCTTCGATACCCGATTTGATCCCCCATACACGACTGTTCACACGGGGCTGCTTAGCGGCGGCACGGCACGGAATATCGTGCCCAGGGATTGCAGGTTCGAATTTGAAATCCGCAATCTTCCCGACCATGCCCCGCAGGACATCCTGTCGGAGATCAACCACCTGATCGATCAGGTGCTGCTTCCGGAAATGCGCGCGATAAGGGCTGAATCCGGTATCGAATTACGGACGCAATCGGATATTCCGGGGCTCATGGCAGACCTCGGCGGCCAATGGCCCCAGTACCTGATGAATGCCACACAACAGAACAACCCGAAATTCGTGAGCTTTGCCACTGAAGGCGGCCTCTATCAGGCCAGTGGAGTAGATACCCTCATTTGCGGCCCCGGGAATATCGAACAGGCGCACAAGGCGGACGAATATGTCGATATCGCCCAACTTGTGGCCTGCGAACAGTTTCTCACCCGAATCATCCGGGATTCCCTGTACACCGAAGTGTCAGAAACCGCTCCCTTCACCCTTTGACGATCAACGCATAATCGGGCGTCGGATTCAGTGGACAGGAATAGACGTATTCGCCGGGCTTCAAATCCACCACATAGTCTTTCGTAACCCCCTGCGACAGCCCACCCCCGGAAACACTCGGCAAGGTGACGCGGCCAAAACCGCTTCCGCGCAACCAGAAACCCAGCCCATAGGGGACGTTCTTGTTGGTGACGCGAAAGACGTATTTGCCGGGCTTAAGCACCAGAGGCGCCGATTTCGCAACGCGATCCTTCCCCGTCTCAGCGTTGATTTTCTTGCAATCCTCCGCGGTGCTCGTCTGATATTTTTGGTCAATGCCGCCCTCGGACTCAAGAAACTGGCACCCGGTCTGGGTCAAGGTGATGACCTTGGGGGCGTCGGCAGCGAACGCCGAATGCCCGGCAAGCAGCCCGCCAGCCATCAGCAAGGCCGATAAAAGAGATCGTGTTCCGACTCGATGTGCGCGCATTTTTTCTTCTCCTCAATAAACGGGTGTGGCGCGTTCTATTGAGCGCGCCCGATCCTGAGGAAGAGATAGCCAGAGGTGGGGCAATAACCCAACTCAAAACCATACAAATATTCGTGATCGAATGGCGCGTTACAGGAGGGAGCCTTGACCAGGTCCGGGGGGCTCAATTACCGCAAGAACATCGGGAATATCGTTTGCCGGACTGTTCACCGCCGTCGATACAGGCCAGAACTGCAGGTCCTGTCCCCCCACCGGGACGGAAAGCAGGCTTTCAAGCTCCTTCACCGAAGGAGGGGCATCGCCCTCCCCCAGCCACGGCGCAAACTGCTCAGGTGGTAAAATCACGGGCATACGGGGATGAATATGAGATACGGCGGGCGCCGCATCGGTAACGATGACTGAAAATGAGACCACCTCATCGCCCTCGGGGCTCATCCAGCAATCCCACAACCCAGCGAATGCCACCAGACCCCGCTGATGGGAGATGTAATAGGGCTGTTTTTCACGGCCCAGCGCCTGCCACTCAAAATAGCCATCCGCAGGAACCAGGCATCGCTTGTGCCTGAAAGGCCCCCGGTAGGCCGGCTTCGAAGCCACCGTATCCGAACGGGCATTGATCATCGAGAACCGGCTATCGGGGCCTTTTGACCAGGACGGGATCAACCCCCAGCGCGCCAGAGTCAGCTCCCGCGTGCCTTTGGCCTCCCGGCGAACAATCGGAAGGTCCTGGCCAGGTGCGGCATTATACCGTGGCTGCAGGTTCAAAAGCGGCCCGCCCAGCGAAAACAGGCGCGCAAGCGCATTCGGCGGAGAGGTAATGGCATACCGACCGCACATTGCTTAAATGCTCCTGCCCCTATTCCAATCGAACGTTCTTGGAGAAGTCATAATCCGGACGCTGATCGCACGAATAGCGCGAGGAAATGGTCTCCTTGTCATAGCTCGGCGAGAAAACCCGCGCCAGGAAGTCGAGCTGCGCGGCCCAACCCGCCTCGGCCTGTTCGCGTCGGTAACGACCGGGCATGGTGTCATTCAGCCACCCGTGAGGGGCTGCCTTGAAAACATGGATTTCATAGGACTTCTTGTTGTCTTCCAGGCAGTTTCGAAAGCGCCTGATATCGTCCAGAGAAATTATGTGGTCTGCCTCACCAAACGAACCGAACACGGGACAATCAATATCCCCGATGACGTCGGTCAGTTTCCGGGGCTGAAGATCGGTGACATCCCATTCCCGCTTGGACGCCGCCCCGTACCAAACCAGCGCAGCCGAAATCGGGCGTGCGGTGGCAAGGGCCAACGGATGCCTGCCCGTCTGACACACACCCTTGACGGCAACCCGGGATGAATCTGCGCCCGGCACATCCCCCAGGGCGTCAATGGCAGCGGAAAGATCCCGGATGGCATCATCATCGCTGATGTCGCATCGCGAATCCCCGCGATGCAGCGCATCCTGGTCCGGGTGCCTGAAAAAGACATCAGGGGCGATACAGACATATCCGTCGCCGGCAAAACGGGCAGCAAGATCTTTTGTATGCTGCACCAGGCCGTAGCGTTCATGCATCAAGACGATGCAGGGATGTTTGCCATCACCCTTTGGCCTGGCGACAAAAGCCGGCATATCCCCCGCGCATTTGACATCCGCCGTGACAATTTCCTTGGAAGAAGACGAATTCATAAAAAGCCCCCCTTTGTAACTGGCGCCAATGCGCCTCTAATTCCTACCGCCGCCACGGCCGCTTGAAACCGGGGGTGGAGTTATGGTGCGGGCGGCAGGAGTCGAACCTGCAAGGCCGAAGCCAGGGGATTCGCTGTCACCACCACCTGAGGATGGTCTCGGGTGGACAGAAACCAGAGGATCAGCCACGCCGACAGTGCCGTCTTGCCGACACCGTGCCCCGATGCCACGGCAAGACGAAGCGGTGCGCCACCCTCCACCAATGCGTCGCGCACATCGCCCAGCAACGCACGCTGCCAGTCATCGGGCCCAGGTTCATCGGCCAGTGCGCCCTCGCCCCAGGGGAAAACCGTTTCGACAAAACGCAACGGATCCAGTTGGCACGCCGCGATATCGCGGGCCAGCCGATCCTCGTCACGGTCACCGGGCAAGCTGGCGGCAGGGTCTGCAGGGACCGCGCTCATGCCCCGTCATCCCCTGCGCCCCGCCCGCGCCAGGCACCGGCAATGATGGCGCCGACATCCAGGGACGTTGCCGACGCTTCACCCCGTGTGCGCGGCTTGACCATCAGATAGGCGGCCAGTTCCTTCGCCGCGGCAAAGCGCAGCTTGATGTCGGCATCTTCATCGGCGGCGATGCGCGCCATGATGGCAATCGGATCGCAAGCCAGCTCGGCGAGGCGGACCGCCAGATCCGGGTCTTCTCTCGCCTCTGCCACGGCGGTCGAGGCACCACGGGCCACCCGGGCCGCTGAAGGGCTCCTGCGGGTGGCCGCGGGCTTCGCCGCCGGGGCCTTCGGTAATTTGCCAATCTCAGCAGTCGGGGTATCGGCAGTCGGGGACTTGCGCGGCATGGCACCCTCGCGTTTGAAATCAGAGGAAAAAACCGGACACGAAAAAGGGCCCACCCTTCGGTGGACCCTCGCGTCAAAGATTTGCGTGTCGGAAACTGTCCGGGGCGGCTCGTGCTTTGCCCCATTGTTAAGTACAAATTACGTTATTTTATAAACTTCGTCAACTGCTTTTTCGGATTATTTCCGGAATCATTCTCCCGCGAAGCGCGCCCTTGTCGGAATGCTGCGGCCACGGCGGCTTCGCGCCCCAGCGGTGCATTCAGTCGGCGGCACAGCGCATCAAGGCCGGCAGCCTCAATCCGACGCAGCGTCATGTGGGAGCGTCCATCCATGTCCTCAAGCTGGCGCCACGGGATCTTGCTGGCTCGCGCCCAGACAATGCGCCGGGCCTCGTCTTCAAGCCAAATCAACCATAACACCGCTTCATCGGCCCGGCTGACGGCTGCCGGCGTCGGCGGAACCGGCCGCCGGGAGGGCGCCGCATACCCATAGGCATCCATACCCTGACGCACCACATCAGGCCAGGCGGCCGCAAGGCGCGCGGGAAAATCCCGGCTTCCAAGGCTCAGGCCCCTAAGCACCTGCGCCGCCTCCCGGAGCCGAGCCTTGACCTCGTCCGCACCCCAAAAGTGGCCTTCCCCGGTCGCTGCCAAGGTGTCGTTTTGCTTACTATAGGTTGAATTAAGTGACATAATCTCGCCCTCCCTCGAATGGAACAGGCGATAAAAGGTAATTAAATCTTTACTTATCGTCAATAAAATTCGTGACAAACGTTAGAAATACTAACATACTCAAGGCTATCATGACAGGAATCGGTCAACGTATCCGGGAGGCCCGCGAACGCGCGGCGCTCACCCAGCAGGCGCTCGGTCGCTTTTGCGGCGTGAGTCGTGCTGCCGTCGCGCAGTGGGAAAATGACACCACCTTGCCCAGCCTGACCCACCTGCAACGGGCCGCAGATGCCATGGGCGTGTGGGTTTCATGGCTGACCGGCGAAGGCGACGGAACCGCCGCCTCTACCGCCAATGCGCCACCGGGGCCACGCGGGCGACCCGTGCCGGTGATCGATTACGTCGCCGCCGGCAACTGGGATACGGTGGCCGACCCCTACCCTTCCGGGCGCGGCATGGAAGCCTTGATGACGGAACGACGCATCAGCGCCAACACCTTTGCCCTGGTGGTGCGCGGCACGAGCATGGAGCCGGAATTCCGCGATGACGACAAGGTGATCATCGATCCCGAGGTGACCCCGCAGCCGGGCGATTTCGTAGTCGCGAAACTGACGGAAGAAGAAGAGGCCACGTTGAAGAAGTACCGCCCGCGCGGCAACGACGCTCAGGGCCAGCCCGTGATCGACCTGGTCCCCCTGAACGAGGATTGGCCGATACTCCGCATGGATTCCAAACGACCAGGCCGCATTATCGGCACTGTGGTCGAACACCGCCGCTACCGCCGCTGCTGAATGCTTCGGCTCAATGCGCCGTGATATCCACCTCTTCGGCCTTGCCCCCAAGCGCCGTGAGTTCCGCAACCAGGGTTCCAACCACAGCATCAAGCCGCGCCCTGTCGATACCACGCAGCACAACCCGGACATTAGGCCCGTTCACATTCATGTGGGGGTAGCTGCCGATCTCGATGTCGGCAAACTGCTCTTGTAGTTTGCCCAGGCTTTCGGCAATGCGACCCTCAGGAAGATTCGTTCGAATAGTCCGTGACAGAAGCGGCGCCCCGCCGCTCAGTTCATGGGCGATGCTATCGAACATGGCTTGCATGATCTTGGGGACCCCAGCCATGACCAACACGTTCTCCATGCGAAAACCCGGCGCCGCGCTGACAGGATTGTCGATCAACGTGGCACCTTCGGGCACGCAAGCCATGCGCCGACGGGCGGGCGTGAAATCGCTTGAAGCATAATGCCGCGTCAGTCGCGCGATGGCCTCGGGATGCTCGACCACCTTGACCCCAAAAGTCCGGGCAATAGCTTCCGAAGTGATGTCATCATGGGTGGGGCCGATACCGCCGGTGGTAAACACATAATCCACCCGCGCGCGGAGAATGTTTACCGCCTCGGCAATGGCCGCATAATCGTCGCGCACAATCCGCACTTCCAGAAGCCGAACGCCCTGGGCATTGAGCCTCTCTCCCAGAAAAGTGGTGTTGGCATCTTTGGTGCGACCGGAGAGGACTTCATTGCCGATAATTACCAACGCCGCGGTGTAAATTCGACCCGGCTCATTATTTACCGCCTTATCCGTCACTTCTGCTCCCACTCTTCCAGGCGAGCAACCGCAAGCCCTGATTTTCCGGGTTTTTGCATCCCGGCCCCAGCCTCGACCTTAAGCAATTGGAAACGACTTAAATGATATTCCATTTATACAAGTATTTTGCCGGTTTGGCTCCTCTATCCCTTTGTAGCTAGAGGAAACCAGATCACGGCAAGCCAATCAGTAAGGCTAGGACAGGCCGGTGAGGTTTCACCGATCAGGCCGCAACGGTAACCGTAACCATTCTCCGGTCAAGGTCAGGGCGGGGAATAAACGCAAGGATTGCGTCTGGGCATGGCAAATTCTCTTCAAAGATTGTCGAACATGCTGGATTCCACCCAGCCCGACATTCCGCGTTCGCCTGCGCAGGGAAGCCTTTCCGTGCTGCTGGTCGGTGACGGCCCAGCCGAACGCCAACTCATCGAAGGCATGCTCGCCGATGGCGGCGCCATTGGCAGCACCGTCGACACCGTAACGCACCTTGCCGAGGCGGTTCGCACCACCAAGGATACAACGTTCGACGCCGTCATCCTTGATCTCTGTAAATCCAACATGCCCAGCAGCAAGTCGGTTCATACCATCAACGAATTGCTGGACGAAATTCCGATCATCATTCTCTCCGATGATGACGACCAGGTCGCCGCCGTCGAAGCGCTGAATGCCGGTGCGCAGGATTATCTGGTCCGTGCCAACACCGATGGGCAGGCGCTGGTCCGCGCCATACGTTTTGCCATAGAGCGCAAACGGACGGAGCAACGCCTTCAGGCCCTGCTCCATTACGACACGCTGACCCACCTGCCCAACCGCGAACTCCTGCTCGATCGTCTGACCCAATCCATCGCTGCAGCAACCCGCCAGCAAACCATGGTGGCGCTGCTGCTTCTCGACCTGGACCGGTTCAAGCTGGTCAACGACACCCTAGGTCACGCGTTTGGCGACAAGCTGCTGTGCAACGTCGCCGAACAGGTCCAGACTTGCATCCGCGAAAGCGACACCCTTGCGCGACTTGGCGGTGACGAATTCGTCGTCATACTGACCGGCGTCAAGGGCGCCCAGGACGCCGCCAAGGTCGCCAGCAAAATTACCCGCCAGTTGAGCCGGCCCATCGTTATCGAGGGCCATGAAGCCTTCGTCACAGCCTCTATCGGCATCAGCCTGTTCCCCAATGACGGGCTCGACAAGAACACCCTGATTACCAATGCCGACGTGGCGATGTACCGGGCCAAGGAAGAGGGCCGCAACCACTTCCAGTTCTATACCTTCGGTATGAACGCAACGACGGTCGAACGACTGTCCCTGGAAAATGATCTGCGCCGCGCGCTGGAACGCGACGAACTGGTCCTGCACTATCAGCCGCAGATGAATTGCAGCACCGGTGAAATGGTGGGCTTCGAAGCGCTGGTGCGTTGGCAACATGCCGAACTGGGCCTGGTGCCGCCTGCCCGTTTCATTCCCATAGCCGAAGAAAACGGCCTGATCGTGCCAATCGGCGAATGGGTATTGCGTGAAGCCTGCCGTCAGAACAAGGCGTGGATTGATGCCGGCGGCAAGCCAATGGTCGTTTCCGTCAACCTGTCGAGCCGCCAGTTCCATCAGGAAAGCATGCTCAAGACGGTGACCGATACGCTTGAGCTGACGAAGCTTGAAGCAAAATACCTCTCGCTTGAAATCACCGAGAGCTCGCTGATGCACGACCCCGATGATGCCGTGGTCACCCTGTGCCTGCTGCACAACATGGGCGTCGCCATTTCCATTGACGATTTCGGTACGGGCTATTCTTCCCTCGGTCACCTGAAGCGGTTCCCGCTGGATTATCTCAAGATCGATCGCGCCTTCGTCAAGGACATCACCGAAAATCCTGAAGACGCAGCCATCGTCCAGGCGATTCTCGCCATGGCCCATTCGCTTCGTCTCAAGGTCGTCGCAGAAGGCGTCGAAACGGAGAGACAGCTGCAATTCCTGCATAAGATCGGCTGCGATGAGGTGCAGGGCTATTTCCTTGCCAAGCCGCTACCCGCGGATGTATTCGCCGAGCAGTTCGCCAAGCCCATCGCGGCCGCCTGAGTCCTCTGATTGCACGCCCGCGCGCGGCCCGCTAGGCTGCGCGCCATGAAATATTCCTCTCCCCTGATTCGCGGTCGCCTGATCAAGCGGTACAAACGCTTCCTGGCGGATGTCGAGCTCGATTCCGGCGAATGCCTCACGGCCCACGTCGCCAATCCAGGCGCCATGACCGGCCTGGCCGAGCCGGGGATGGAAGTGTGGCTGTCCAAATCCGACAACCCCAAGCGCAAACTTGCCTATAGCTGGGAACTGGTGCGCGTCGGCCGCCAGTTGGTCGGCATCAACGCCGGCCTGCCCAATCGCATTGTCGAAGAGGCCCTCGGCAACGGGACCATAAAAGAACTGGCAGACTATCCCGAGATCCGGCGCGAGGTGGCCTATGGCACTAATTCCAGGGTCGATTTCGTTCTCTCCGGGAAAGAGGGCAAGGCACATTACGTCGAGGTCAAGAACGTCACCCTCAAGCGGGGCAAATTCGCAGCATTTCCAGATTCGGTCACGGCCCGCGGCACCAAGCACCTGGTTGAACTGGCCAAACTGGCCCGCGCCGGCACTCCGGCAAGCATGCTTTATGTGGTCCCGCGCCGCGATTGCGATGCCTTCACCGTCGCCGGCGACATTGATCCGGCCTACGCCGCCGCGTTCACTGAAGCCCGCGCTGCAGGTGTGGGCATATTGTGCTACGTCTGCGCCGTCCGAACGACGAGTATCCGCTTGGAAACGCCCCTGCGGATCGCTATCTAGAGGTTTTAGCTGGCCCCCGACGGGCCGCAGTGGTTAAGGTCACCCGATGAACGATATGGAAGTCAGCCGCAAAGATACCAACAGTCCCCCCACCCGGGGCCGGGCGCCTGCGCGGATTCGCCTGCATGACGCAGCCGCATTCGCGGGAATGCGCAAGGCCGGTCGCATGGCTGCGGAATTGCTGGATTACATCACACCTTACGTAGGTCCCGGCATCACCACCGGGGAAGTGGACCGGCTCTGTCATGATTTTGTCGCCGAACGCGGCGGAATCTCCGCGCCGCTGGGCTATCGCGGCTATCCGCGTTCAGTCTGCACGTCGGTCAACCACGTTGTCTGCCACGGCATTCCCGAAGACACCAAGAAACTGAGCGACGGTGATATCGTCAACATCGACGTCACCCCCATCGTTGACGGCTGGCATGGCGATTCGTCGCGCATGTTTTATGTCGGCAAGCCCAAGATCAAGGCCAAGCGCCTGGTCGAAGTGACCTATGAATGCCTGATGCGGTCCATAGATAAGGTCAAGCCGGGCGCCACTTTTGGCGATATCGGCCACGCTATCCAGGTTCATGCGGAAGCCAATCGCTTCAGCGTGGTCCGTGATTTTTGCGGTCACGGCATCAGCCAGATTTTTCACGAGCCGCCAAATGTCCTGCATTTCGGCGAGGCTGGTCAGGGGGAGGTACTGGCAGAAGGCATGATCTTCACTATCGAACCGATGATCAATGCCGGCCGGTATGAAGTAAAGGTCCTGGCCGATGGATGGACTGCGGTCACCAAGGACCGTGCCCTCTCCGCCCAGTTCGAACACACCATCGGCGTCACCGCCGACGGCTGCGAGGTTTTCACACTCTCGCCCAAGGGCTATACCTGCCCCCCTTACAAAGTAGACTGAGCCACCACACCATGCCCGCGGATAAGCCCCATTACACCGGCCATCGTGAAAGACTGCGTGGCCGCTTCCTCAAGGATATGGGCCAGGGCTTTTCAGATTACGAATTGGTCGAGATGTTGCTTTTCATGGCCCATCCGCGCGGCGATGTGAAGCCGCTGGCCAAAGACCTTATCAAGCACTTCGGTGACTTTGCCGAGTTGCTTGCCGCCGATCCCGATGAAATACGAAAGGTTCCCGGCGCGAAGGACGCGACGGTTTCCGCGCTCAAGGTGGTCCAGGCATCCAGCCTGCGGATGATGCAGGCGCGTCTTTTGAACCGCCCCGCCATCGCGTCGTGGCAGCAACTTCTGGATTACTGCCATGCCGCCATGTCCCGGGAAAAGCGCGAGCAGTTCCGCATCATTTTCCTCGATCGCAAGAACGTCCTGATTGCCGACGAACTGCAGACTACAGGCACCATAGACCACACGCCGGTCTACCCCCGCGAAGTGGTGAAGCGTGCCCTTGATCTCGGCGCCTCGGCCATCATCATGGTCCACAATCACCCCTCCGGGGACCCGACCCCTTCGACGGGCGACATCGAAATGACGCGGGAAATCAAGGATTCAGCCGGTCGCCTCGGCATCACGGTCCATGACCATGTCATTATCGGCCGCACGGGCCATTCGAGCCTGAAGAACATGGGCCTGCTCTAGCCCCCCACCCAGCGGATGGTTCCAAATCGTCGCGTTTGCTGTACACTGCGCCGCCTCTATCCCCCGCATAAACGATCAACGGTCAGACCATATGATTCCCCGCTATTCCCGCCCCAAGATGACCACCATCTGGGAGCCTGAAAACAAGTTCCGTATCTGGCTCGATATCGAAAGCCATGCCTGTGACGCCCAAGCGAAGCTTGGTGTCATTCCCCGCTCCGCCGCCAAGGCGGTGCGCGAAGCCGGCGCCTTCGATGTCGAACGCATCGACGAAATCGAACGCGAAACCAAGCATGACGTCATCGCGTTCCTGACCAACCTGGCCGAAAACGTCGGCCCCGAAGCGCGCTTCGTACATCAGGGCATGACGTCATCGGATGTGCTTGATACCTGTCTCGCCGTCCAACTGGCCCAGGCCAGCGATATCCTGCTCGACGACATAGATGCCCTGCTCAAGGTCCTGCAGCGCCGGGCCAAGGAACACAAGACAACGCCCTGCATCGGGCGCAGCCACGGCATCCATGCCGAACCCACGACCTTCGGCCTCAAGCTTGCGGGCCATTACGCCGAATTCTCCCGCAATCGCGTGCGTCTGGTCGCCGCGCGCAAGGAAATCGCCACCTGCGCCATTTCCGGCGCGGTCGGCACCTTCGCCAACATTGACCCGCGTGTCGAAACCTACGTCGCCAAGAAGATGGGGCTGGAAGTGGAACCCGTGTCCACCCAGGTCATCCCGCGCGACCGCCACGCCGCCTTTTTCGCCACACTGGGCGTGATCGCGTCGTCGGTCGAAAGGCTTGCCACGGAAATCCGCCATCTTCAGCGCACCGAGGTGCGAGAGGCGGAGGAATATTTCTCGCCGGGCCAAAAAGGCTCATCGGCCATGCCCCACAAGCGCAATCCGATTCTGTCGGAAAACCTGACCGGCCTTGCGCGCCTGGTGCGCTCAGCCGTCGTCCCTGCGCTTGAAAACGTGGCGCTTTGGCATGAACGCGATATTTCGCATTCTTCGGTCGAGCGGATGATCGGCCCCGATGCCACCGTCACGCTTGATTTTGCGCTGGTGCGGCTGACCGGGATGATGGACAAGCTCGTGGTCTACCCCGAGAACATGCAGAAAAATCTCGATGCGCTCGGCGGTATCGTGCATTCACAGCGCGTGTTGCTGGCCCTCACCCAAAAGGGAATGAGCCGCGAAGACGCCTACAAGGCCGTTCAGCGCAATGCCATGAAGGCCTGGCGCGATGGCGGCGATTTCCAGACCAATCTTTTGGCCGACAAGAAAGTGATGGCACACATGAAGGCGGCCGAGGTTAAGGCCCTATTCAACCTCGGCTACCACACCAAGCATGTGAACACGATCTTCACCCGGGTCTTCGGCCGCGCCAAATAGGCGCGGAAGGAGCCCTATTTGGTGCCGACGATCTGGTCCCGGGCTACGCCAAGAAGCTCGTCCATTTTCTTGCGGATATCAGCCGTGCCCAGCTTGATACCCTTGCCGTTCAGGTCCGCCAGCACCTTTTCGACGACATCGTCGTCGCCGGGCTTTTCAAAATCTGAAGCCACGACTTCCTTGGCGTAGGCAGATGCGCCATCGCCGGAAAGCCCCATCTGGCCCGCCGCCCACTCGCCCAGCAGCTTGTTGCGCCGGGCTATGATCTTGAATTGGCTCTCCTGATCAACGCGGTACTTGGCTTCAAAGCCTTTCTCGCGATCGTCAAAACCGGTCATAATATGCTCCCAATTCACTGGAAAACGGTCTCCCGCCCAGTACGTTCCTGTGCCATTGTTATAGCGATTGAGACCCGGAGATGGTATCGAAACTTCATGTGCACCGTCGCGATCCTGCGCCGCGAAAACCACGACTGGCCGCTGATTATTGGCGCCAATCGTGATGAAATGACCGCTCGGCCCTGGCGTCCACCCGGGCGTCACTGGGCGGATCGGCCCGATGTGGTGGCCGGTCTCGACGAAACGGCGGGGGCACCTGGCTGGGCGTCAACGACAATGGCGTGATGGCAGCGGTCATGAACCGCGAGGGGGCTCTCGGCCCCCTGGAAGGCAAGCGCTCGCGCGGGGAAGTCGTCCTCGAAGCCCTTGACCACGCAGATGCGGCCGTTGCCGTCCGCGCACTCAAGCAGATCGACAGCACAGCCTACCGGCCCTTCAACCTCGTTATCGCCGATAACCGCGATGCTTTCTGGCTACGCTCCACCGGCGAAGGCCCCCCCACGGTGAAGGAAATCCCCGCCGGCCATTCCATGATCACCGCCATGGACCTGAACGACACCCACCATGCCCGGATTCGCCGTTATCTGCCGGTGCTGCGCGCCACCCCCGCCCCCGACCCCGCCGGTGGCGACTGGACGGCATGGGAAGCGCTGATGTCGGCCACGGAAACGGCCCCCGATGCGGGCCCGCGCGGGGCCATGGCGATTGCCGACACAGGGGGCTACCGGGCTCGCTCCTCGCCCTGCCTGCAGCCGGCGTCGCCGCCCACCCTGCGTGGCATTTTTGCGCTGGCCGACCCGGTACGGCGCCCTACGGCGACGTCGCCTTCTAGTCCCTCATTTTTTCCCGAAACATGGGGTTTTCCGCCCCGTACCGCCCGTGGACTCAAGCGCGGTATATGCTATACATCTCCCTTCATTCACCGCTCGGCGCCGACGCGCCGGATTCAGCCAGCAGGGCGCACCATGAACCGCCGCAAGCAAATTTACGAAGGCAAGGCCAAGGTGCTGTTCCAGGGCCCTGAGCCGGGAACCATCGTCCAGTATTTCAAGGACGATGCCACCGCCTTCAACAACCAGAAGAAGGGCACCATCACCGGCAAGGGGGTGCTCAACAACCGGATTTCCGAGTTGCTGATGGTCCGCCTCGGTGAAATCGGCATACCGACCCACTTCATCAAGCGGCTCAACATGCG
>FLOH01000600.1_pt1 | contig 72178 bp, 65 predicted proteins | sample 756751 | NCBI WGS metagenome assembly FLOH01 (sample SAMEA4026879, study PRJEB14308) | marine metagenome | biome: coastal water; material: water | depth 74 m
GCCGAACCCTATCTTCGTCGGCAGCTTCGGATGTGTATAAGAGACAGTACGCTTGCAATCCGCAAGCTTCGGCAATTTGGGTGAAAGGGGTTCCAGAGCTAGCTCCCGAATCGGTGTCGCGCAGGCCCAAGTGTCTGTTAAGTCTTCTGCTCTTTGCCACCGAGTTCACAAGAGATATTGGTTGCTGTCGCCTTAAGGCATGCAGTTAAAGATTCCCTTACGTTGGAATCTGTCATCACTGTGTCTGGCGCCGACACATTGATTGCTGCGACCACCTCTCCTGCATAATTAGTGATTGGAACAGCGACTGCGGTTGAAAAATCGGAACGGTTAATACTGAATCCCTGTTCACGTTCATCGGCGATCACCTTACGCAACTGTGGCAATGCGCTAGGGACAGACAGAGGGTAACCATCTAGTGCGATGCCTGAAAAAAGTTCACTCAAAGCATCGTCATTAAGACCAGTGAGAAGAGCGCGGCCGATAGCCACTGAATGGCATACAAAACGGCTACCAATAGGCACATTAACAACCAATCGCTGGTGCGATTGGGCCTGATAAAGATATACGGCTTCAATCCCCTCGCGGATACCCAGGTGACAGGAAGAACTGGTCTCGTCACGCAGGGCAATTAAGTGCGGAGAAGCAATCTGTACGATTTCACGCGACGCCAAGTAGCAAAAACCTCTTGATAGGACCATCGATCCAAGTTCATACGAATTACGTCCGGTTTTTTTCAGATAGCCAAGTTCGGTTAGGGTGATGATTGTTCGATAGATTGAAGGAGCTGTGCCCCCCACCCCTTCAGCGAAATCATTGACCTTCAACACGCGGCGATCAGAAGAGAACAATCCAAGAATCTGCAGGCCTCTCATAAGGGCCGGGACAACATACGATTCGCTGCTCTTTTCACGCTTCTGCATGCTGGTTGCCTCTCCCTCTTGACCCTACAAATACACTCTGGTACGTCATTTATTTTCCGTATTTGTAAGTGAAATTTTCATTATAGAGTGATGATGTTTTTTATTATGCAAATGCGTGTAACAATATTTACCTATGTGTTTATCTGTTAAGCTGGCATTGGAGGAATCTTCGTTTTTTTCATATTGTTCATCACGAGGATTAACAACACTATCAACGCGCCAAATGCAATCATAATAAGATTAGGCGAAATCAGGCAAAGCCCACCAGCTATGAGCAAATATTTACGAAAACGAGCCACCGGGGTGCGAAAAAAACCAATGTAGGCAACAGACAGCGCGTAAACACCTAGCAAACCGCTAGCGAAGGCTGTGATGAATTCGAACCAGGAGAAGTTTATAAAGAGCAGACTGGGTGCATAGACGAACATGAATGGTACCAGAGCCTTGCCCATGGAGAGACGAAAGGCTGTTGTGCCGGTTTTCATCGGATCGGCACCCCCAATCCCAGCTCCAGCGTATGCTGCCAAAGCCACGGGGGGCGTGACGTCAGCCAGAACCCCATAATAAAAGACGAAGAAATGGGTAGCAACCAACGCTACACCAAGATCGTTAAGTGCTGGGCCAGCGATGGATGCCAGAATAATGTAACAGGGGGTTGTAGGAATGCCAGCGCCCATTATTATGCAGGCGATGGCGACCATCAGCAGGCCAAAGAAGAGAGTCGCGGATGGGGCCGAGACGAGTCCGAAAGGAACTATATCACTTAGGGTATTACCAATTCTGGTGGATAGGTCGAGAACCGCCCCGGAAAACTTGAACCCCAGCCCGGTAAGTGTCATGACGCCAAGAATAAAACCGACGCACGCACAGGCAGCACCAATCGCTAGCGCTGATTTAGCACCCAGATCGAGCCCCTCAATCAGCTTACGAGGGGTGATGGTCGATGATCCGTCAAGTTCGCCTATTCCTATATGGTTTGTTACCACCGGAATATACGAACAAACCACGGTCAGAATGATGCCCCAAAAGGCTGCAAGATAAGGTGTAAATTGCAACAACAATAGTGTAACCATGACGGTGAGGGGAATCATTAAGTGCCAGGAGCGCTTAATCACTTTCTTTAACTGCGGGATCTTTTCGGACTCTATTCCCTTAAGGCCCATTCGTTTGGCTTCCAGGTGTACCATGCAGAGGATGGCAACATAATGGAACAGCGCTGGCACGATGGCAATGAGGATGATCTCATTGTAGGGAATTCCAAGCATCTCCGCCATGACAAACGCTGATGCACCCATGATCGGCGGGGTAACCTGCCCACCACATGACGCCGAGGCTTCTACCGCAGAGGCAAACCGAGCGGAAAACCCGTACTGCTTCATCATAGGAATAGTGAAGGCACCAGTGGTGACCGTGTTGGCGATGGGGGACCCAGAAATCATTCCGAAAAAACCAGAGGAAACCACTGACACCTTGGCTGGACCTCCGGAATAACGACCAGCAAGAATTGTCGCGAGGTCAATGAACAGTTGGCCGAGACCAGAAAACTGGGCCATAACTCCGAATAGCACGAAATGAAAGACGTAGGTTGCAACAACGCCTACAGCTAACCCATAGATGCCCTCTGTTCCAAGGTAGAGATGTTCAACCATACGAACGATGTCGTAACCTCGGTGTGCAAATACACCGGGTAACCAAGGCCCGACCAAGGCATATAGCAACGACAGCATGCCGATGACTGGCAGCGTCTCGCCCATCGTCCGGCGTGTTGCCTCGGTAACCATAATGATTGCCAGTAGGCCCATGATGTAGTCGCCAAGCACCGGGAAGCCAACATTTTCAATGAAGATTTCTTTGAAGAAAATCACCAGATAAAGAGAGATGCCCCCTGCTACCAAAGCGAGAGGCCAATCCAGAAAAGATGGTTTGTCGCCGAAGCCTTTCATCCATTTGACAGGAAGAGCCGTCAACCCAATCAGAGCGGCCAGGCTCACCAGGCCTGTTCCTCCCCAAAACCCTAGCTGACTGGAAAAGGCGTTTACTAATTGCAAAGTTAGAAACATATAAAAAGCCGCAAACGAAAGGCCAAAGGCCCAAGACTGTATTTCATTGGAGTGCTGCCTTCGCGGGAAGACCAGGAAGACCAAACCCAAGACGAAGCTGAGGTGGAGGGTGCGGTGAGTTACTTCATTGAGTAGACCAAATCCTGCAGTGTAGACATGAAATAAGCTCAGGATGACACAGAGGAGCATAACCAGAAACGCCGTGCGCCCCTTGAGACCACGGAAATTTGATTCGGCATCGTACTTTCTGATTAGAGCTTCTTTCTCTTTCTCGGTCAGACTCCGCTCTTCAACAGCGTCTATAGAGTGTTTGTCGCGGTGCTTTTTCGTCGGGTTATTCATCGTCTCCTCCAATTTCCTCGCATCAATTGTCTCTCAGTCGAAGCGATCGCAAAATTTGACAATCAACTCAAGAGCTTGATCTTCCCACTGACACAGGTTTATCTCTTTGCGCCCCAGTAGCAAACGGTTTTTATAGTTCCGATCAATTCGTACCACCAACTGTGGGATTGGCCGTTTCAAGTGTAGTATAAATCGGCCATCTCGATTCTCCCAGCTAACTGCACCGGGATCTTGAATGTCGGAGGGCAAGCCAGCACCATGTGTTTCGAATATCTCAGCAGTTTGGACAATATTGCTGTCGTTGATGTCGTACTCATCTCGGACTGGTGTTTTAGAAACCGAATGTATAAAGGTGAGCGCAAACGTTCTGAGACTCCCGAGAGGGTATCGACCTAATTCATGTAGAGAGGGGTACTGGCGGACTACCATACACTTAGCACTACTATCTTCATCGGTGGTAAGGGAAGAGCAGGCGGCCAGCAAAATCACCAGCATGCCTGCCCCTAAATACCTTGCAACCATTTACTTGATCAGACCTTTTTCTCGATAGTAGCGTTCGGCGCCTGGATGCAAGGGGATGGAAACTGATTCGAGAGCCGTCTCAATGGAGATCTCCTTGCCCTTGGTGTGTACCTTGGCCAAGGTTTCGGTGTTTTCGTAGAGAGCTTTAACAACATTGTATGCCAGGTTCTCATCAAGGCTGGCATAAGTTGCCCAAATGGCGCGAACCGCGATGGTTTCAACTGGAGCAGTTTGCCCCTTGTAGCTATTCGCAGGCAAAACCGTCTTGGCATAATACGGCTGTACCTTGCGGAGTTCATCAATAGCTGGGCCAGTAAGCGGCACAATCATGATGTCGTGAGCGTTGGAAAGTTCGATGACCGATGCGGTCGGAGCGCCAGCAGTGATCAGTGTTGCGTCAAGGTTTCCGTCTTTAATCTTTTCGACTGCCTGGGAAAAAGAAGAGTAGTCTTCTTTTACATCTTCACGTTTCACGCCGTAGGCAGCTAGAAGGTCGCCAAGGAGCTGCCACTGTCCTGAGCCAGGTGAGCCTGAAGAAACCGACTTACCCTTGAGATCTGCCATAGATTTAATACCTGAGTTGGCACGGGCCACCAACTGCACTGTCTCGGGGTAGAGAGAACCAAGTGCGCGTAAGTTCTTGATGGGCTTGCCCTCGAACTGATTCACACCTTTATAGGCGGCATCCAAGATGTCGGCGGCGACAAAAGCCGATTCAACCCCTTCCCGACCAAGAAGAGTTGCGTTGGCAACTGATGCATTGCCGGTTTCAGCCGTAGCCGACAGTTTGCTGCCGTTTAATTCAACGTTATTGGAAATCAACTGCGCCAGCATGCCACCGAGGGGATAATAAGTTCCGCCGGTCCCGCCGGTCGCAATGCCAAAAAAGATTCTCTCGGCAGCCATTGTTGGGCTTGCCGCAAATAGCAGAACCACAAGAGCGACACTCAGTTTCATCAATGTTTGCTTCATACCAATCTCCTTGTCTAATATGGCGGGTTGATTATCTTCGCCAGTGAAGATAATAGTTTACAGATGACAATAAAGGCAGTTTGTCGACAATAATATTTAAGTTATATTTCAATGTCAACATAAATTTATGTTGACATTGAATGTTTTCTCGAAACTTCCAGCAAGAGAGCATGCAAAACCGGGGCCTGAACCTATTCTGACGGGCTGTATCTATCAATAGACCCTGTGCCCTATTGATAGTTTGACCAATACCATAAAAGTCTATTAATATATGCTATTTCTCATTATGGTTTACTCATTATCACAGCATCTACAATTAATATGGGTGGTAGTTCCGTGGACAGGCTACCCATCGTTGTTATTCAAGCCTATTACTATCAATCTTCAACTGCTACCAGTAAGCCCAGATTGAGATCTTTTCTTAACAGTTTGACCCTGATCATGATCAAATATCACGATTGAAATGGAGCATCATGGCACTTTCGAAAGTTCAAGAATATTTCAGGAAAAATGGCGCTAAATGGAGCAATATAAATTATTGATAATTCCAGAGAATATTTACTGGTCACTTCGATAGGAGTGTTAGGCGTGGTGGTTGATAGTAACTGACTCTCGTGTGCGGATTGGTGTACTACTCAATCATCTCCGACCTTGTTCACGTCGGAGATGGTTTCAGGAAATCAATTGAGATAATTGCTCCATTTTGAATGGCGGTACTGACTGCTGCTACTACTGAATTTCTGATTTGCAATAGTTCAGATCTCTCCTATAAATCTGGACTTTGCTCCTGGGGCCTAAGAAGCCAAAAAGTCGGTCCTGTATTTCTAATTACTTACAAAAACAAACATTGCGCACATTACTTATCGGAAGATTTCGCACGGCTGCGGGTGTACCCCTATTAGGTTCTTTGCCGGTCACTCTTCCGGCTCCAAACGTTTTTTCTTGTCCATGTGGGCGTGCAGAACGCGGACAATTTCTATGCCTTGGGGGTGTTCCCGATAATAGATGACATAGTTTTGAAACTTGCTGACAGGAAAGAAACGCACTCCTTCAAGTTTTGCCCGTTTGGATTGATACAAGGTGCCCATGCGTGGCGCGGCGAGAAGGGATTCAAAGGTGTTTTCAGCGGCCTGATAAACGCGGTCGGCTGCATCCTGATTATCCCGTGCGATATAGAGCCAAATGTTGACGAGATCATTTTCAGCCGCTGGCGTTATAAGAATAGCGGCCATTTTAAAGAGCTTTTTCTTGTTTGAGTAAGGCCTGCCCCTTTTTCCTCAAGGTGGCCATATCTAGTGGCCGTGCTGTCCCGCTTTCCAGTCCTTCAACCAAAAGCCGCTCCGTTTCTTCGCGGTCATGTCTGATGAGGTCACGCAGATAATCACTTGCGCTTTGATATTCTCCCGTACTGACACGGGCATCAATAAAGGCTCGCATTTCATCGGGCATCGAGATGTTTAGGGTCGCCATGGTGCTACCTCCTTTGGTAAGTGTCTTCACTGACAATATAGCATCTATGGCAAAGTTTGCCAACAATGAAAAATGAAACAGCTTAGATCGAGACCTTAACCGGGTTTGACGTTCTGTTGAGCCTAAACCACGAAATCCCCCAATTAGTGACAAATAGGGTATTGTTCAAAATCATATGTTTTGATTCAATTTTAATCTTCAACAACTTTCCAATTGGTGTCACAACGTCTATCTATAACACATCGGACCCGAACCTTTTGGTAGCCTTCTTCAGTAACATTTCTTGATTGTCTCAGGTAATAACCCTCGAAAACATCAGCCTTTTTGCTTGAGTCAACCAACTGAATATCTTTGACAATACGGTATCCAACATTTTTTATGTAATCGCGTTCATTATACATGACGCTTACCTATTGAGCTATTTTGCCCATCCCCCGATATGGTCAAATTTGTTTTCACACGTATGAGCAGTGTTTGTCCAACAAGGCATCCAGCTCTGCATTAAACTCGTCAGCCGTTGTCGTAACAATGCGATCTCTGTTTGGCCAGACCTTCATCACGTGCGTTGGAGTTCTGGACTCGGCAAGCTCGCCAACAGGTGAGCCGATTATCCATGTGGGCACATCCAGCCCCTTGTACTTGTGATACATCTTTCTCGCATAGTCTTCAAAGTCTCCAGGCGTTGTCGCATCGTCAGCAAATATGAGTAATGCTGCACTGTCTCCGCAACGACCGCAAGGAATCAACTTGGATTCCACAACCTCTGTATTACTTCGAGGGCTTGACGGTGGAGTGGCTCCACTTAGCGATCCCTTTCCTAGCAGGGCTTCCATTACGTTCATCACCTGTTCACTCAATGGTGCAAACATCTCTTTTCGGATGGCGGTCATCGGATCGTCAGGAGCGCCAGCAACTTCACTGGAGAGGTGGCAGTGACCATTCGGTAGACCCTGAACGACAATACGCCCCAAGTTCCCTAATTCAGCATGTCGAAAAACATAGACTTGGTTTCCTTGTAGCACCTCTTTCCTAAAGGAAACTCCTGTCGGCATGGAAATATTCATTGTGTAGCCCTCTGTTTGTTAGTCTACTGTCGTTATTTTGATTCATCAACTCAACGGCTCGGCCATTTTTTCCAAACACGCCGATCCGTTGTTTTTCACACTATTAACTCTGCGGCTCACCGGATAAGTTTCTATCCATGAGTCCGGACACGGCTTGAGCACCGACAGCACCCTCTCTTGATCTGTACCTGGATCCAGCCAGGCCATCAGGTCATTCTTATCCAGGATCGCCGGCATCCGGTCGTGGATCTCCAGCATCAACTTATTAGCCTCAGTGGTGATAATCGAACAGGAGTCGATCTCTTGGCCATCCTCGCCTTGCCAGTGATCCCAAACGCCGGCCATCGCCATGTAGCCCCGATCGGTCCGCCGGATGAAATGGGGCTGTTTCTGTGCTCCTTTTCGCAGCCACTCATAGAAACCGCTAGCGGGGATAATACAGCGCCGGCGTTTCAATGGTTCACGGAAGGAAGGCTTCTTCTCAATTCCTTCGGCCCTGGCGTTGTTGAGGATATATTTAGTTTTTGGAGTTTTAGACCAGAACGGCACTAGTCCCCAATGGAGCATGGCATAGGAAGGATTGCCGGTCTCGGGAGAGTTGCGGATCGCCAGGATGTTTCGGGACGGAGGAATGTTGTAGTCCTCTATGGAAGGAGGTTCCGGCAGAAGAAGCGTCTCGTAGCCGAAGATACCATTACCAAAATAGGCGAAACGTCCACACATTATTCTACGTCCTCACTGTTTGGTTCAAAATGCCCGAAATATCAGTCAAAGCTTGCAGGGCTAAATCCCCTATATCATTTTGTCCCGGCCCGGGTTGCCCTAGTTAACTAATCTGGTATCAAAAGTTGAGATCCGAACCAGCTGCCGGTGACGATTTTGATACCATTATTTTCTCGATGCCGACCAGCGCCGGTGTAATCTGCCGCTGATGGTCCTGGGGGATGGTATCAATCCGCCATGATCATATGTTTTGATTCAAGTTTAGGCTCATTTGAGTTTTAGCTTGGCAATGTATGATTTTACTTGGTCTCTTCGGTTTTAAACAACGACCAGTTATCCTCAAATTCAACCAAATCTTTTATGAACAAGGCACAATGTAGGGTTCGAGGATTGCGTGGTCTGATACCGTCATGCTTAGCTAGCATTGCTCGGTAGTGTTTGATGACCACATTTTGAATTTGCAGTGCTGTAGCAATATAGAACCTTGCTGTCGAAATATCCTGATCTTTAAGCTGTACCATTATCCAAATCACATTAGGATAGGCTAGTTCTACCGGCTCACCAATGGTCTGAACACCCTTTTTACTAATCTTGATGTCGACCCAGTTCGTTATAGTGCTGTGCGCAAGAGTACCACTATTACTCGTCTTGACCTGCACAGGAACTGATTCTAGAGTTTCGGCATTAGTGGCGATAAGATCAAATCCTGGTACATTGCCTGAAAATGGGGTGGCATAAAATCCCTTGGTTCCCAATACGGCAGATACAAGTTGTTCTCCTATTTGTCCTGTTAGTTTAGTGGATACTCCTGTGGCCATATCAGTCCTTTCAGCAGTTTTGTCTCAGGATTTAAGCCCCTCATTTTGGTTGATGTACCTATGTACCACTTCTTCAGGGGCGTTTAATTCCTCCAACGTTTCTTTTACAGATTGACCACCATCCCACCACTTATATTCAACTGGTACGTCACTCGATATAATCAGCTCGCCAGTTTCTGTTAAATACGGTTTTGAAGCCATTTATCACCCTCTCATATGTTTTGATTCAAAGAAGGCTGGTATCATTTTGTACCGGCCTGGGTCGACCTGGTTAACAGATCTGGTATCAAAAGTTGAGATCCGGACCAGCTGCCGGCGACGTTTTTGATACCATTATTCCCTCGATACCGACCGGTGCCGGGGTGATCTGCAGCCGGTGGTCCTGGAGGGTGGTATCATTTCAGCCTGGACTCGCTATTTTGATTCAATTTATGCTGCAAAGGAGATAGCCCTGATGGCCACCCAAAATCCCCCACCTATGGCCACTTGAAAATCCCCCACCTGAGTGGTCTAAAATCTTAGAAAAATTTCATTTTCTATTTGGCGATAGAACATTATTTAACCTCCTAAATTATTAATTTTTTGGGAGGAAAAAAGGATGAATGTTTTGAAGCCAGACGAAATAAATACTATAATTACATTAAGTAAGAACGGTGTCAGCCAGCGGGAGATTTTTCGAAGAACTGCTATTGATCGTAAGACAATAAGAAAGTATTCACTGCAGACTAATCAGATTCCTCAGGTAGATCTGAATTCAAATTCCTCCACCCCGGCCACCGGCTCTGAAGGCAAAAACAATCAAAATCCCCCACCCTGGCCACCGGCTCCAAGTACGCAAAAACAGCTAGATACAGATCCAAAATCCCCCACCCCATCCACCGGTTTTGAGAATGAAAAGGTTGATTATTCCTCTTCTTTATCATCGTCTCAAAACAATTCAAAAACGGTGCACAACACAAAGTCAGCTTGCGATCCTCACCGAGAATGGATTGAGAAACAGGTTCGACTCGGACGTAATGGTGTCTCAATCTATCAAGATTTGGTTGAACGCTATGGTTTTACACATAAATACAACAGCGTAAAACGCTTTATGAGAGGCATAAAGAAGAAAGATCCAAAGCAATTTGATCGACTGGAATTCCCACCAGGAGAAGAGGCTCAGGTTGACTACGGCACAGGCGCACAGACCCTACACCCTACAGGCAAGTATCGAAAAACACGATTGTTTGTGATGACCCTTAAATACTCAAGGCGCTCATTTAGAAAGGTGGTGTGGAAATCAAGTCAAGAGACATGGGCCAAGCTTCACGAGGAAGCTTTCCGTTACTTTGGCGGGTGTCCTCAATATGTTGTTTTGGATAATTTAAAGGAAGGGGTGATAACTCCTGATATTTATGAACCAGAATTAAATGCTGTATATGAAGCCGTACTCAAGCATTACGGTGTTGTTGCGGATCCTGCACGGGTGCGTGATCCAGACAGAAAAGGGACGGTAGAATCCGCCATTAAACATACCCAGGATACGGCTTTAAAAGGGCGGAAATTTGAGACAATCGAACAACAAAATGAATGGCTTATACATTGGGAAGAAAAATGGGCGGCTCCTCGGGTCCATGGCAGGGAAAAACGGCAGGTAGAAGAAATGTTTCAAGAAGAAAAGCCGTACTTAAAGCAACTTCCCCTGACTTCATTCAGATATTTCAAACAGGAGACTCGGACAGTATGGGACGATGGAACTATCCAGGTGAGTAATTGCTATTACTCAGCCTTACCGGCCCCTCTTCATCAACAAGTGATCGTCAGGATTTTCGAAAGGGAGATTGAAATCATCAATCCTCAGACTATGGAACTTTACCGTCGACACAATAAAGGCCTGCGAGCTGGGGCTGTGAAGATGGAGGAAGAGGACAGGATTTTTAATCCATCACGGCAAACGAATTACCTACTTTCAAAGGCAGGCAAGATAGGGCCGGTAACTAAAGAGCTATGTGATCTTTTATTTAAAGAAGAGGGTAGAACCGGGCAAAGACGAATGCAGGGCATTGTTAATCTAGCCCGTCGATTTGAGGCATGCCATATTGAGGAGGCAGCGAAAAAGGCTGTCAATGCAGGTTTACGTAGCTGCAAAGCAGTGCGCAGGCTGGTTGAGAATATTGCCAAAAGGGACCAAGCAACAAAAGAAGAAGATAAAAACGATCTTACTCAGGATCATGCATTAATTAGGGCGCCGGAAGACTATGGCGCATTTTGGAACGAAAATGCTGTGAGTTCTGATGGGGATCAGGAGGAGCAATCAATTAAGAAAGTGACAGAACAACAAACAGGAGGGAAAAAGTATGTGATGTCACGGGAACAACTGCGCCAGGTTTGGCGTAACGCAAATTGGCAGAGGGTAATAGAAGTCTTTGGTCTGGAAGTTGATACTTCTCGGCGTTGCAAGTCTGATGAAACATGGATTAAGTCACCATTTACAGACGAGAGAACGGCCTCACTACATTTAAGCTTGACAGCCAATACCTTCAAGGATTTCAGCAGTGGTAAAGGTGCTCATGTGGGGGTGCTCAATTTCTGTCAAGACTTGCTCCGCAAGCAAGGGCTGGATATGAACTGTTACGAGGTTGCAGGGTGGATGGTCGAAAACGACATCTCCACAACAGACCTCCACACGCATAGGCAGCGCAATAGCAACAGCAGTGACTGTTTCAGGCAAAAATCAACGAAAAACAACGAGATATCGGTGGACTTACGAAGATTGCTACAGGTCGATCACCCAATGTTGACGCAAAGGGCGGTTTCATCTGCAACCTGCCATTATCTTGGATGTGGCTTCCTGCCGGAAAAAACCGGCACAATAGCCCCGTCACCCCTAAATGGTCGAATAGTGTTTCAAGTAAGGGGAATTGAGAAGATCGGTTCCGAGCTAAAGTCCATTATTCTGACTCATACAGGCAGGGCTCTGAGCCCAAAGCATGAAGACGCGGATGGCAAATACTGGAGCTACCCATTCCACAAGAGCCTGGAGATATTTAATCAGGACAAATTGATATTAGACACGTCGGCACACCAGCAAGTAAAGCAATACGGCTTGATTCTGGTGGAAGGCTTTTTTGATGTTGCTGCCCTGGTTGGAGCTGGCTGTTTAAATGTCGGTGCCTTGATGGGTGCGCAAATAACGGAGCCGCAGGTAGAGCGTATTAGATTTATAGATTCTGTTGTCAAGGTACCTAAAATAATGATGTTTCTAGACAGAGATGCAGCTGGGGTTTCTGGTACAAAAAAGAGTATTGCTCTATTGCAGAAAAATGGCTTTGAGGTTGGGCAATTTGATTGGGCTCAACTGTTTGAGCGAGCAGATAGTGTCCCAGTTAATATTCCTGTCACCATACAGGATGCAGGAGATATGTCACTAAATCAACTGCGATGGTTGCGACAACGAGGAATCATCTAACCATAAACAAGGGATGAAAAAAGAAAAGGAGGAAACTATGCCAATGTCGATGGCAGAAATAGAAAGGAATCTGGTTGCACTTCGGTTACCGGGAATGAAAGAGACTATTGAAACACGTGCACTCCAGGCAAATCAAGGAGATGAACCATTTATGGAAATCTTTGCATATCTGCTGCAGGATGAGATAGACTATAGACGTTCTCGTCTCGTAGAAAGGAGGTATAAAGCCTCAGGCCTTGATGATAGGAAGACTCTTGAAGACTTTGACTGGAGTTTTAATCCAAAACTTCCCAAAAAAGAAATATTCGAGTTAGTTACAGGAAAGTTTATTAGACAAGGAGAGGATGCTCTACTGATCGGTTCGCCGGGGACAGGCAAAAGTCACATATCTAAAGCAATAGCTCACGCCGCAACACAAGCCTGCCACCAAATTATATACAGGGAAGCCCATACCTTTTTTGAGGATATCTTCGAAGCAACGCAAACAGGTAAAAGGAAAAAAATCAACAAGCTGTTCTCCGAAATAGATTTATTGATTATTGATGATCTTTTTCTCAGAAAGAAAGTACCTGATAATGCCGCAGATGATCTTCTTGACATTATATTGAACCGATATTCTAAGAAAAAAAGCACCTTGATAACATCAAATAGACCAATTGAAGATTGGGGGAAACTCTTAAAAGACAATGCCGCATCATCGGCCATCCTTGACCGATTACTGCACCGAGGGCATTTGCTAAAATTTGAAGGAAAAAGTTATAGGTTAAAGGAGGCAGCAAGAAGACTTGCTACAGGGAAGGAAAAGGAATAATCAGACAAATAGTTCTATCGCTAAAATTTTGACCACGTCCAGCAACCAGGTGGGGGATTTTGAAGTGGCCACCGGCTCGGGTGGGGGATTTTGGGTGGCCACCGGCTTAGTGGGGGATTTTGAGGTGGCCATGGGTGGGGGATTTACAAGTGGCCATCAGGGTGATAATTGCCTCAAGGTTGAATCGCTAGAAATCAAACCGAAACAATTACGTTTACCAGAAACTACTCTGAATATAGCAAACCAAGATTTGCTTAAAACTTTACTTGATGAATTTGGAATAACTCTGAATGTCGCAGTTAAACTGCTGGAAAATTACGACGAATTTCAAATAGTGGCAAATTTGGAAGTCGTCAGACAAGCACATAAGAAAGGACAAGTCTCTTCACTTTCAGGCTACACAGTCAAAGCGATTAAAGATGATTATAGACTCAATAACTCACCAGTATTAAAAGAAAATGGAGAGAAAAACAAGAGAAAGAAATTAGCGGAAGAATTAAAAGAAAAAGAAGAAAAAAAGCGCCTTGAACAATACAACAAAGAGAGACAGGAGGCTATGCATACCTTCTCTCAGTTCCCCCAGGAGCAGCAAAAAAAAATAATAACGCAATTTGAAGCCGATCTACACCCAGCAGTTCAAAAAACCTTTATCAATAGCGATAGAAATATTAGCTCCCCCGTTTATTCTGCAACATTTTTTGAGTTTTTAAAAAAGACACAACGGCCAGTAGGAAAAGAATCAGTCTGACCTTTTTTCTGTTAGTGATATTTTGATTGAGACATCCCAGCCCCCGACGACTCAGTTCCCTTCGTGAAGTGCAATGTTGGACCTGGAACATATACCGACACTGTTTCCAGGTATGCCGATAAAAACTCAAAAGAGTTAGTAGCGGAAGCAATTACGGACGTTCGCGACGACAAAAGGTTAAAAGTGCTTGATTTACTTCCTAAGAATTGGGTGGAAACTATTGAAAAATCATATTTGAAAGATGGTTTCGAACCGATGTCTATTTGGCCTGACGAGGCAGATATTTACGCCGGCACTGACAAGGAGGCTTTAACAGCCATTAAAAAACACAAGTTATCTAGCAAGAATATTGAAGATTTATTGAGTTAATCAAAAAACAGTTTTGTTGCTTGGATAATCGATATAAAAAGGGCCGAGAATATAGAAACCGGCAATAGCGGTGAGTACACCTAAGGTTAAGTTATGATTCAAGGCCTCATTAAAACTGATGACTACAAAGCGTTCATCCAAGACATCAAGCAACGGATCCAATCCGCTCAAATCAAGGCAGCAGTCTCCGTCAATCAAGGTCTTTTGCACCTTTATTGGGACTTGGCTGAGCGCATTGTTTTCAAGCAACAGGAATCCACATGGGGTGACGGCTTTTTGCTGCAAATGAGCCGTGATTTACAGACCGAATTCCCCGGAATGAAGGGGTTCTCCAAAAGAAACCTGGAACTGATGCGTCAGTGGTATCTTTTCTGGTCGGTCGAGCCGGTAATTGCGCAACAGCTTGTTTCGCAAATTCCCTGGGGTCACAACCTGGCTATCATCGGTAAAATAAAAAACACCGACGAGGCTATTTTCTACGCTCAAAAAACCATCCAAAACAGCTGGTCGCGAGCGGTTTTAACCCATCAGATTGAAAGCAGCCTTTACCAACGTTCTGGCAAGGCTATCACTAATTTCCAGACAGTTTTACCCGCTTCGCATTCGGACCTTGCTCGCCAGACACTCAAAGACCCCTACAATTTCGACTTTTTAATGCTGCGTGAACAGCACGATGAGCAAGAGCTGGAAAATGCACTAATTGAACATATCACCCGGTTTTTATTGGAGCTGGGGGCAGGGTTTTCTTACCTGGGACGGCAATACCGTCTGGAAGTGGCTGGGGATGAGTTTTTTATGGACCTTTTGTTCTACCATGTCCGCCTGCATTGTTATGTGGTGATTGAGCTCAAGACGGTAAAATTCAAGCCGGAATTTACCGGAAAGCTCAATTTTTACATCTCAGCTGTGGATGGCATCCTGAAAACCAAACAGGATAACCCCACCATCGGTATTTTAATCTGTAAATCCAAGAATGATACTGTCGTTGAATACGCGCTGCGGGATGTCCACAAACCCATAGGGGTCAGTGAATACACCATCACCAAAAATCTGCCTGACGAATTAAAAACAGCTCTGCCTAGTATTGAAGAAATTGAAGCGGAACTCGGAAGCGATGCATATTCCAAATAACATCTTCTCTTCAAAAAGCCTAGAAGGGTTGAAGTCCAATTCTTAGGCATCTCGAAGTAAATGAGAGGTCGATCATTGAAACTTCCCTCTCTTTTTTCCAATAAGCTGTTTTTGCCCATCCCCCGATATCGTCAAATCTGTTTTCACACATCTGTTTTGCTTCAAAGAAGCCAGATTGAGAGTCAGTTAGTATCTTGCAGGCTGCCTGACACTCATCCTAAAGTAACCCGCAAAAATTCTCTGGAAGTATCTCTTAGCTGGGGTTCTAAGCCCAAAACCGCGGAATTTCCTTTTGCACGCAAATACAGTGCTTTACAACAAAACGAAACTGGCCAGCATTGAGAGGAGCGTGCACCTGTCTTTAAGCGGGATTCAATTCAATTGTATCACCAGCCAAGTCCAAATACTTTAAATTGTCTCGGCAAACCCAATTCAACATTGTCCCTGCGGTCTGAGGGTTCTCAATAAAGCTGGCTATTGCTTTTGCATATTGACGGTCTGTCGTTTTCGAAGCTTTGATACGATATAAATTTGCCTTTATCCCCGACAGATTTTCTTGTTGAATTTCCGTTTTGAATGCAGTGACTGCTCCGCTTGGGCTGATCGCAAAGAAAAAATATTCTCCGCTCTCAATCATCATGCTCAGCACAGTTTGAGCAATGAAATTATTCGGATTTACCAAGGCGTTAAATGTTTGAAAGTTATAGAATTCAAATGCAAAATGAACAACTTCGAATTTTGAAGTGCCAAACACAGAATGGCCGAAGTTGAATCCACCATTGGTTATGCCGGAGGGAATAGTCTTAGCGGTGCGTAGCGCCAAAAACCCACACGGTAATTTTCGTTCCTCAATCACTCCCATCGCAAAACACGGCATATTGGCTGATAGAAAATCCTCAACGAATTGACGATTCATCGTGAGTCGCGGTAACAATGTGTGAATTGAACCCATTGTTTTTCCTTACCAAAACTTAATGATTTAAGAGAAATTCCTTCAACCAAATAGTTCGCTGTGGGAGCCAAGACGGGCCAGCCGCAGTGTGTCGGCATCCAGTTTGCGGTAGATTAGCAGCAGATTAGGCTTAATATGACATTCACGGTATCCTGACCATTGGCCACTCAAGTCATGGTCTCGATACCGCGGCTCCAACGGATTCTCGTTTATTAATGCCGTCAAGATGGTCATCAGGGCGGCGTCGAGTGTTGACCGGTGTCTGCCTGAGGCCTCTCGTTTATAGTCGCGCTTGAATGCCGAGGAACGCTCAATCGTCAGCATGTAAATCTGCCATCAGTGCATCAATGCTGGTAAATTTTTTCCCCTTTCCAGCCTCAAGCTCAGTAATCGCCTTGCGAGTAGTGGCGTTCGGAACTCTGACCTCGAAAGGCAATCGTTTTTCCTCTGCCACACGCATCATTAGTAAGCGAATGGCGTCAGAGATTGATAAACCCATCTCCTCCAGCGCATAGGCGGCGCGTTCTTTTGTCTCGGTGTCAATACGGGCACGAACGTAAGTGTTATGGGTGCTCACAGCAGATCTCCTTTAATAGTTTCTAGGCTTTGGGAGTAGCCTTCTAATAAGAAGTATTGTAGTCACGTTGCGACCACAACACAAGCCATTTGTTTCACACAGCTGGGACCACCGCAACGATTCGTGCGAAATTGTTCGTAGAATCGTCATACAACAACAATATCAAGAAGTTGCAGCTGATTTTTCTAAGAAGCGAAAATCATACTCCAAACCAGCCACTTCACGGTCCCGCACCTCATAGATTCCGAATTTTCCAATATAGGGTGCTGGCCAGATTCGTGCGTAAATATACGCTAAGGGATTTATGGCCTGGATTCTCATATAAGGGTCAGTGCATGATACGTGTAAAAAGTAGGCACATCTTTCTCATCCCCTTAATTTTACCCGCAGATGGCCTCAGTCATTTTCGCCTCATTCCCCTTTTGTAGAAAAAACAGGACGTTAATAACTAAAAGATACCATTAGTTTGGTTTTGTTTTTGTTTTTGTTACGTTTAGCAAACACTCTTTGTTTTAGCAATGAGCCTTGCCAGTGCTAAGTTCTTTGCAGCAACTTTTTGGGTCGTACCCGAAAAAAGGAAAGAGGCCGATCCTCCGGCCGTTACGGTAGTTCAGAAACCCTTAGAGTACTTTTTCGTCCATATGCAGAGTTCATAAATATGCAGAGTAAGCTGTCATCAGACGGTGGTAATACATTGTAAGGTCTATCTATTCTCACATAAACACTTGTGAATTTGTAAGCATATTAGTTGTATCGGTTTGAAAAAAGAACGCCCAGGCACACAAACTGAAAATGAACCCAATGGTCCTCGCAGAAAATCTCTTGACACAAGACTATAAGTATTCCATTATAGTCTTGTGAGAGAAAATATTACACTAGATCAGATATCCAATGTATTCAAAGCTTTGGGAGACAAAAATCGTCTCAAAATTATCAAGCTGTTGGCGTCAAACGAAAAGCACTCTTTCTGCGTTACAGAGATAGCTGAAAAGCTAATAATTTCCCAACCAGCGGTTTCGCAACATATAAAGGTTTTGAAAGAAATTGACGTGTTGCTCTCTCACCGGGAAGGCTTCCGAGTGTATCATACTGTCAACATGGAGACGATGCGAACATTGGTACCAATGGTAGAAAATTTGTGTTTAAAAAACATTTAAGAAATATGATCGCGATCACAACTGCTTGGAGTGTCCAGAGTTGACAAACTGCAAATAAATATTTTTTTGCCCAACTCTATAAGCCGTTACTTATGAAGAACCAGGAAATAAGGAGGACCTGGGCGTTTTTGTTCGCAAGCCAATACAGTTAGTGCCGTCCTTTTGTATCACTCGAAACCCGAAACGGAGGATGACATGTTAAGCAACTATTTCAAGCGCCGAACCACACTATCATTACTTTATGATGGCCCAGCCGGGATTTATCTCGATGAGTTCTCGGAATGGCTATCAAAACACGGATTTCAGCAGCAAACTGTGCAGCACCGGATCCACGGAGCTGTCCAGTTTGTACATTGGACCCAAGCAATCAACATCGAACTGGGAAGTTTAACGCCCTCCACGATGATCAGCTATTGCCGATATCTGAAGAAACGCGGTCAATTATTTTATCCCAGCGGTGATCGGACTGTCCGCTACCTTGGAGCAAGACACTTCTTCGATTTTCTGCTAGCGACAGAACGATGTTCATTCGTTTCCACAGAACCGATACTGCCAGATTTGATTATTGCTTTTGAGCAATGGATGGAAGTTCACCGTGGAGTAAAGCACTCAACACTACTGAATTACAGGCATCACCTATTCGATGTTCTGAAAAGTCTCGGGGATAACCCTACGGAATTCACAACAGCAAAGCTGCGCACGTTCATACTCAAGGGCGCTCGTTGCAATAAAGTAGAAGTCAGTAAGACTCGGATTACTGCAATACGCATGTTTTTGCGATTTCTAATTTCCACAAATCTTTGCGAATCGAACCTGGAACATGCCATTCCTAACGTTGCTTACTGGAGACTGTCCACTCTACCCAAGTATTTGCCGCCAGAAGACATTGAATCAGTCGTTAGCGTGTATGAAAGTACAACCGAGCTAGGCGCTCGCAATAGAGCGATTATTTTATTGTTGGCGCGTCTAGGATTGCGTGCGGGAGAGGTGGCTGGCCTAAACATTGATGATATTGATTGGCAGAACGGGACCCTAAAAGTCATGGGCAAGAATCGTCGTGAGGCGAGATTGCCATTGCCTCAGGACGTGGGTGACGCCTTACATTATTATCTGTCGTCGGCGCGTCCTGTTGTCGATAGCGGGCGTGTTTTTATTCGCGCCGTTGCTCCGAGAAAAGCGATTACCAGGGCGGTTCCGCAATACGTAGCGGCTCACGCAATACGCCAAGCTAATATTGTGACGCCGTCCTATGGCGCACACGTATTGCGTCACTCTGTGGCGACAGGCCTGCTTCGGCAAGGAAGCTCTCTTCAAGTGGTCGGTGAACTGCTACGACACGCCTCTATTGAAACTACGGCACACTACGCCAAGGTTGATACTACTCTTCTTCAACAGGTTGCTAAGCCGTGGCCGGGAGAGACATCATGTTGAGTCAAACCGTTGATCACTATTTAGCTGTGCGTCGATCGCTTGGCTTTAAGCTCACGAACGTTGAAATATATCTCGATTCATTTGCTCAATTCGCCGCAGCGAGGGGCGATGATCACATCACGGTACGATCGGCGATCGCGTGGGCTAGCCAATCAAAGACAGAATCACAGCGTGCAAACCGTTTAAATACCGTGGTTCGCTTGGCACAATTTAGTCAAGCCGAAGACGGCCGTCACGAAGTTCCACCAGACAATGTATTTTGCCGTCACCGAAATCGCCCGAGGCCCTACATCTACACCGAGCAAGAGATCCAAGCGCTAATGACGGAGGCCTTGAAGTTGAAGCCAGCGAATTCTTTGCGCCCACACCTCTACAATACGCTAATTGGATTACTGGCTTCGACGGGGCTGAGAATTTCTGAGGCACTCTCGTTGCGTTTCGAAAGCATCACCAAAGATGGCCTAATCATAAGCGAAACAAAGTTCCGCAAAACGCGACTGCTTCCTTTACATGAAACAACACGAGACGCATTGGAACGATATGTGATTGCGCGCAAAAAGGTCGATTTCGCAGATAATCATTTATTCGTTTCACGAAAGCGACGTCGGCTAAGCAAAACGGCTGTATACACCACGTTTCATCAGCTACTTACTGCTGCTGGCGTTAGTAACAAGCCAGGGCAACCACGCCCGCGACTCATTGATTTTCGTCACACGTTTGCCACAACCGCTCTCGCTGATTGCCCTGATTCACGCGATCACGTTGGCAATCACCTATTGGCATTACAAACGTATATGGGGCACGCCCATGTGGGTTGCACTTACTGGTATCTGGAGAATACTCCTAACCTGATGCGTGATATTGCCCAGTCTTGTAGCCTATTTATCGAGGAGAATACGAAATGACGCCGATCGCCCCTCACATCAGCGAGTTCTTGCGTGAAAGATTACCACAACAGCAGGGCGCCAGTATCCATACTTGTGACAGTTATGCTTACACCTTCAAATTGCTCTTTCAGTTTGCCAGCGAGCGTTTCGGTTTGACACCTTCTGCCATTTCCCTGGAACAGATTGATGCACAATTGGTGATGGAATTTCTACAGCACCTGGAAACGCGGCGCCGCAACTGCGCCCGCACACGCAACGCTAGATTGGTTGCCATCAAATCGTTTATGCGCTTCGTAGAAATGCGAATACCGGCACTCCTTGAACAAACGCGATGCATCCTGGCAATACCGTCAAAGAAAACGGACACGCCACTCATCAGCTATCTATCAATGGATGAAATGAAGGCCATCCTTGATGCGCCAGATCTTCGGCACCGTACCGGCATTCGTGATCGAGCCATGCTCCATCTATGCTTTGCTGTCGGTCTAAGAGTGTCCGAATTAGTTGGTTTGCCGCTGCATTCTGTTGAGATGCAGACAGGACCGAGCGTCCATATCTATGGCAAAGGCCGCAAAGAACGCGTGTTACCACTGTGGAAACAGGCAGCCGTTGACCTTCGTGCCTGGTTGGCAATCCGCGGCAGCCCTTCTGCTCCAGAACTTTTTCTAAATGCACGAGGTCAACCTATGACACGATCTGGATTTGAATATGTACTTCGTAAGCATGTTCGTGTTGCCACGGGTGCCTGTTCCTCGATAGAAAAGAAGCGGATATCACCGCATGTTCTGCGCCACTCGGCGGCAATGTTGGTATTGCAAGCAACTGGTGATATTAGAAAAGTGTCGTTGTGGATGGGCCACTCCAGCATCCAATCGACAGAAACATATCTGCGTGTTGATCCAACAGAAAAGCTGGAAATAATGGGTGACATTGTTCCGCTTAGTCTTAAGCGGGGCCGCTTCACCGCTCCAGACAAGTTAATGGAGATGCTGCGCCCGGGTACCGGAATATGCTGAGTAATAGGAGTCGATTATGCTTGCATTTTCGGCTCATTTTCTCACAGCTCTGCATATTTATGAACTCTACATATGGACGAATATGCTGTGCACAGCATATTCGTCCAATTGAGGTTCAAAGACCGTTAAGGTTTTGGTTTCCGAATATTTTTCTTGCCCCATCATTAACATTGCCTCGTAACAAGCCTTTAGTAAAAGGTCTCGATTTTGTGAAAACTTTAAGGAAGAATTAATGGTCAGCACTCAAGGTTTGACACACCATGCATTTTCCAATAGTTACAAAGGATTCCAAAACAATCCTCCAAAAATCTTGGTCAATTGTCTATAGAAAGGTGTATCATCATTAAAAAGAGCGTATTCCCTATTATTGACAATCGACAAGTGTGACTCATTTTTAAAACCCTCTTGAGGGGGACAGGTATCATACATGCCAAGAAAAAGAGTGGTCCTTTTACTCTTCATTACTTCCATTTTTCTCTTTTCCTGCCGGGGAAACGAGGAACCGGTCAAGGTTTCTCTCGATAAACGCCAGGAAATTACTTTCAGGCCCCAATTACCCGCCATAACCTATGCGTACTTGCCGCAATACTCTAATACAGAGTCTTTTCAGCGGCATCATCGGTTGGTCGAATATCTTTCCCAGCAGACCGGATTATCCTTGCGGCAGGTGTTTCCCGAAACATTCAATGATTATATCAGCATGTTCGGCCAGGGTAAGATTGATATATCGTTTTCTAACCCGTTTATTTATGTAAAACTGGCCAATCGTTATGGCGCCAGGGCTATGGCGAGAGTTGTCGAGGCCAAGGGGAGTGGAGAGTTCCGAGGCCAGATCATTGCCCGCAAGGATAATCAGGAAATCCAATCCATCAATGATTGCCGTGGTAAATCCTGGGTAACCGTGGACCCGTCATCGGCCGGAGGCTATCTGTTCCCTCTTGGTCATTTTGTCGACCATGGCATTACATTACATGATTTCAAGGAAGTCGTCTTTGCAGGTGGACGACAGGAAAATGTTATTTTGGGTGTATATGCCGGGCTCCACGACATAGGCTCAATACGTGAAGGATCCCTTGATGTAGTTAAAGACAAAATCGATATCAACCAGATAAAGGTGGTTGCCAGTTCCAGATGGTACCCGGGATGGGTCTATGCCTACAGCCCACGCCTTTCCGAGGATGTTGTCGATAAGATCAGGGATGCCATGCTCAAGCTGGATTATAAAAATAATCCCCAGCACCGACAGATTCTTGATGCTGCGAAATTCATCGGTTTTATCCCTTCTGATGACCAGGATTTTGACCCAATTCGGGAACTCAGCAAAAAAGTGGGGCTGGATATTGACTAATTTTCTCTTAAGATTTCTGCATCGCTTGAGATTTCGGACCAAGATTACCCTGGGGATGACCTTTATGTTGGTTTTCTGCGGGTTGGGTGTTGGACTTATCTTGTCCGCTATGTCATCTAGAGCCCTTCTTGAGGAAGGAAGAAAAAGGGGCATGGCTCTCACCTCGGCGCTGGCATTTCGTCTGGCTGAGTCCATCTTGGCCATGGATTTTCTGCAAATGAAGAACCTTATAGATAATGTCGACAATCAATATGATGACGTTATTTACGTTTTTCTCACTGACGCCAGTTCCAACATCCTCTCTCACACCTTCTCTGGAGGCTTTCCTACGGATCTACTCCACGTCAATTTAGAAGAAAAAAAAAAGCAGCCGGTTCTTTTAACAACTGAACAAGGGCTTATCTATGACTTTAATGTCAGGATTAGCCTGGGTGATAAGGATTTGGGCTCCGTCAGGCTGGGTTTATCAAGAAAGGATATCGACGCTCAAATTCACCGTCAGTGGTTAACCAGTCTTTTCGGTACGCTCGGCGTGGTTGGTTTGGGGATTATGCTTGCCCTGTGGTTTGCCCGCACCGTGACCTTTCGTCTGAACCGACTGAGACAATCGGTAGAGGAAATTGTGCAGGGCAACCTTGATGTGCAGGCAGGATTCTCACTGGAGAAATACTGTTGGGAAATCATGGACTGCAACCACCAAGAGTGTCCGGCCTACGGCGATGTACAACGTCGTTGCTGGTATCTGGCTGGAACCTTATGTCCGAATTGTGGCGATAAAAAGTATCCCTTTAAGATGGAAAACTGCCGACAGTGTACCGTCTTTAAACATAATTTCGGTGATGAGCTACAGGATCTGGCCGAGGCGTTTGATGCAATGGCCGTCACCGTTAAAAACCACATCGAAGAGCTTACTCAGCGGGAGAAAACCATCGCCAGGCAACAAGGGTTGTTAAAGACCGTTATGAATGTGACTCCGGACTTCATAACCCTACAGGACAAAAATCTGGTGTATACTTTCGCAGGCAAGGCTTTCTGCGATTATTTTAATCTGGATGAGGAAGACATAGTCGGCAAGACCGATGCGGACATCTTTACCGAGCAGCAGGCCAGAGTTAATATACAGGAGAACGAGGAGATACTTGCCACGGGGATTCCCCTGGCAAAGGAAATCACCTTCAAGCGCTCGAAAGAGCAGAAATGGTTTCATCTCGTTAAGGTCCCGGTCTATGACCAGGATGGCAGTATAATGGGCCTTCTTCTTACCGCCAGGGATATTTCCATGCTCAAGAAATTCCAGGAGCAGCTCATCCTGTCCCAGAAAATGGAAGATCTGGGTCGTCTGGCCGGGGGCGTCGCCCATGAAATCAATACGCCTTTAGGCATCATTCTTGGCTACTCCCAGCTTATGATGGATGATATTGAGGATGAGGAAATCCTTGAAGGCATGCGAATCATCGAAAAGCAGACCAAGGTTTGCCGAAAAATTGTTGCTGATTTACTCGGCTTTTCGAGAAATTCCAAGGCCATCAATGAAACTGTGGATGTAAATGCATCAATTCGGCAGGTCAGTAAGTTGGTTGAACATGCCTTTTTCATGAATCGTATAAAAATCATACATGCGTTGGATGAAAACCTACCACCCCTGTCCGGTGATCAGGACAGGCTCAAGCAGGTCTGGCTAAACCTGCTCAATAATGCCGCAGATGTGATCGAGCAGGATGGTGAAATACACGTTCAATCCAAATTCGTCGCAGGAAAGCAGAAGTTGGTTGTAAGTGTTGCAGACACCGGCAAAGGGATTGAGGCAGAAAATCTGAGTAGAATATTTGATCCGTTCTTTACTACCAAGCAGGTAGGAAAGGGAACAGGATTGGGTCTTTCTGTTTCGTTTGGGATTATCAAGGACCATGGTGGCAAAATCTTTGCTTTCAGTCCGCCCCCAGAGGAATATTTGCCGGAGAACTTCTTGAGGAGTGAGCATTTTGGTCCCGGAGCGGTATTCGTGGTAGAATTGCCTCTGGACGACGGTCAAAAGAATCAGAATCCGGTAAACGAAATAAAACGTCACGGGGAGTTCGATTTCTCGGACGAGAAGACGGTCGATTCAATGGGTTTGACCTCTCCCAAAAATCAAGGTTAGGATTCGGGCTAGAAATGGGAGGTCAAAGACAAGCTGAAAGTCTTGCAGGTGCGGGGTTTACTTAAAACGCTATGAAACATTAGGGCCGTTTTTTTAACGCACCCAACAATGACAATCCTTTGCAGTAAAGGAAATAGGAGTGGAGGGGACGGCATTCTGGTGGGATTTGAGCAGTACCTCTTACAACATTATGGGAGGTAAGGGAGATATTCAGTGTGGTATCCTGCACGCCCTGAATAATCAGACGCAGCAAAAAAGAGGGAGACAACGACTATGCTGCGATATCGTCATGCATTGGCGATGGGGCAATTCTTATAATCTTCTTTGGGACCAGTGTATTTGAGAAGAAGGCAGAACATCGTCTTCTTTTTTCAAACGGACAATCGATGATATTCCAGCAGGGGGTAAATTTAAGTAGTTTTTTTACAGCGTTTATACTTATTCCATGTTCGTGCACCATCTCCCTGAGACATTCAATCCACTGTATATCACGCAAGGAAAAGTACCGCCAGGACCCCTTTCGCTGGGGACTGATGAGCCCCGCATCCTCATAGTTACGAAGAGTACGAGGATGTATGTCCAACATATCAGCAGCCGTTCCAATGGTGAACAGGGCCTTGTTTTCTTTCATAGCCGTTTCTCCTTATGGTACTTCCGGTGCGGGATTGGATCCCGCACCGGTTGAGTTTTTTTAAGTACAATTTCCGTGTCAATCAGTGAGATGTTTTCCCGTTAAAGGTCCCATCTAGAAAACGCTCTCCGAGAATAAAACCAAAACCAACTACTCCGATGCCAGCAATCACCAAAAGATATTCAGCTGCTGATGGCGCATAAGACAGATACTGAGGAACACCAACATATCCATATTCGTTCGGAACAATTTGACCAGAAACGACCAGATTGTACCGGGAGAAAAACTGCCCGACAAGAACCATGAGCGCAGCAGTCGACATGGCATGCATTGAACGTAAACGGCTGACCACCAAAAGCAAACCGGGTAAAACCAGACCGATGCAGATCTCGAACACCCAAAAACTTGTTGACAATGGGCCTTTAACCATAGAATCGGCTGCCATTATCAGTTCATCAGTGCTGCAATACGCATTAACAAACTTCCATACAGTTGCTAGAGCTACTAGAAACGTCATAAGAACCATGATCTTACCGGCCGTCTGCAGTCCGCGAAAAGTTTCTTCAGCCATCGGCCGCTTCTGCAGGATATGACTGTAATGAGTAAACATTACGATCGCTGCAGCACCAGACAAGACCGCACACGCGAGAAAGAAGACAGGGAGTTGAGATCCGTACCAGAAGGGCCGTGAATTAAGCGAAGCAAAAACCGAGCCTAGATTACTGTTCGCAAGCGCTTCAGTAATTGCCCCTAAAACGCCCAATACAATCGCTGCCGAGAAGCGTTTTGTAATGATCAGGAAAAGCTCAAGAAACATGATACCAATCGCCATGCCGTAGAGCGTACCCATCCACCATATGTTTGAAGTAACATTAGGATGCAAAACAACTCCCAGTGGCATCCGCCAGGGATTTTCGATTTCAAGGCCAATAACAGTGAAGGCCCCGAGAAGCATAATAATCGACAACCACACCATCCTGTTGGCCAAAGGTGCCATCTGATTCCCACCAAAAGCATGACTGAATGCAGCCAGGATACAGAGTCCTGTGGAGATGATAGCCAAATAAGCATAAACCCCAATAAGCATTCCCCAAGGCATCTCACGGGTATTGGCAAAAGCATGATGATGTCCTATCCATTGAGCGTAGACAGCTCCGGCCACTCCAATCACAACCATAAACAAGCTCAACCACATAAATGTATTGGCCGGCAATTTGATTGTTGTCGGTGCAGCGGTGATAGATATATTCCCTTCCATTTGTTATCTCCTTCCCTTTGAGACTGATAAATTTAATAAATTAAGTTATTGTTTCGATTACTTTGAGGATATTGATTCCGGTTCCTGATGATCGTTATCCTCCAACCCCAGTTTAAAAAGGGCTATCAAGGCAATCGGAGCACTAAAGGGCCCCAACACAACAAAAAGAGCAAATGAAAGCAGAAACCAGAACCAGCCGCTTATCTGCTTAGATAAGCCACGGAGACTAGGCCACACGCTCTCAGCCGATAGGCCTATTTCTTGTTTATGCAGTGTAGTTGCCATGATATCCTCCATATAGTGTTATCAGAACGATCCTTAAGTTATTTATTAAATAGCAAGAGGTGTGCCATTGCAGAGATGGGGCCTACGACCTTTGGCAGTAGTGTGCTATGTGTTCATTTTCACATGCTTTTCATAGTTCACTGCATAAAGAATAAGTAACTTCGACCACCGCCATTCTTCCCCGCTAGGACGCATTACGCGCCGTAGTAAAGGTTGTGCTGGGCGCATTTTGCGTCTAGTTCTGAATGTACGTAAGTGACTGGAACAACAGAAATATTGAGGAATAGTGGAAGGCCGAACTAAATAATGAAGGCACTTTGTTAGTTGAAACCAAGGGATGCTGATGTCAATTCCTTATAAATTATCAAGGGGTTAAACAGATTAGCAGAGGTTTGGGCGTATTTTGCGCTATCGAGAAGGGTAATACTGGAAGCGGCGGGAGAGTTCTGCTGTTGATATGGGCAATCCAACAGGGGCATTGAGAAGGTATTACTAGAATTCCGCTTGTCGTTTTGCAGTTAACTTCGAAAAACGGTTCTGTCGCAAAGTTTTCAAAAAAGTTAAAGACCCCTTTCCCTGTTCAACAATGCTGCCAAACGAGTAGAATGTTTTCGCTAAACTTTGTACGGAGATATCCAACGTCGCCAGCTACTCCTTTTGGAGCGTATGAGTTATCTCAATGTCATTCAATGTAATTGAGCATAGTCAAATGATTTGAAACCGAGCATGGCATTGGTTATTAGCTTTACGCCTCGATGATCCTGCTCAACTCTGTTGTTGAGATATTTCACTTGGCGAATTTCAATGGAAGTGTCGTTTTCGATATTATACTCTTCGAGAGCAGACTTGTTAGCAGCACTTCCATCGATGGTGATCTTCTCAGGAACTCAACTTCCAGGAGCGGCGTATATTTACGACCCATCGTTGAACTGTTGCGTGATCGATCTCAACTCCTCTTTCCTTCATGAATTCTTCGATGCCACGATAGTCAGGTTGTACCGCAGGTACCAGAAAATCGCTTGAAGAACGATGCACTTCGGAAAATGCCAACCGTGAAACCTTTCCTTGCCTACCATTGAGTCACCTCCACGGAAATGAGAATATCACAGCAAAAGCTGGCGAGGCTGCCAATGGCCGAGTCAAGTTTGCGACAGAGCCGTATTATTTTTGTCTGTGCTTCAGAGGCCAGGTGTTGAGGTCCTGTCACTGTCCATCATTTCCATGCTCGTCCATAAGATGTGGGATGACGACGATCTAAAAAAATGGTTGCTGGTGTGTTTTGTGGTCACCACCTTCGAGGGGAACAAATGAGGATAAAAACTTTTGACTTTGTATTATAGCGTGCATATGTATTAAACCGTAACATTAAATACAAGTTGGTTGGCACAGGACGAAATACAATTTTACTGGTCTATGGGCCAGGCTGTAAAAGATCGCTGCGTTGTTAACATTTTACTCATTCGAGGGCATCCTCCAATCAAAACCGCTACAGCTGCGAGGAGTGCAAGAAACACCCCATGCCTCAAGGAGAATGACTATGCAGTTAAACGAAACCCTCTATGCCGTTGAAAGTGCTGAACGGGTTCCCTGTGATGCCACGTTCCCCGAGTCCCTTGAACAGACATATCCCAAGATTCGCTCCATGATCGACGAGGCAAAATAACAGGTTTCAGTTGATAGACTACAAAAGAGACAGCAGTGTGAAAAACCGGGAGAATAGCATGTGGAAGTTACTGATTCGTATTAATAAGAACCTCATCTCAGCAATTCCTGCGCTGATGATTGCAGGGTTGGTGTTTGGCAACATTATCGACCAGTCGATTGTGGGCGGGATGAAAGCTCTGATAATTCCCCTCACCTTTCTTATGGTCTACCCCATGATGGTGACCTTGAATATCAAGCACCTCAAACAGGGCTTGAGCCCGAAAATCCAGGGAAGCGCAATAATCATCAACTTTGCCATTATTCCTTTTGTCGCATTTTTCCTAGGAAAATTATTTTTTGCCGACCAGCCCTATATGGCTCTTGGGCTCTTATTGGCCTCGCTCCTTCCCACCAGCGGCATGACTATCTCTTGGACCGGTTTTGCCAAGGGCAATATGGGAGCAGCCATCAACATGACCGTCATCGGTTTAACCCTAGGGTCGCTGGCGACACCCTTTTACGTGAGCTGGCTGATGGGAGCTACCGTTGAGGTCAACTTTCTCAAAGTTGTGCAACAGATTGTCATCATCGTCTTCCTGCCCATGGGCCTGGGATACATGACCAGGCAGCGACTCCTGAAAAAATATACCATGCCAGTGTTCAAGGAGCGAATCGCTCCCCGTTTCCCGGCTATCTCAACAATTGGTGTGCTGGGTATCGTCTTTGTCGCCATGTCGCTGAAGGCAAAAACCATTATGACTGATCCAGGCCAACTCCTGATGATCTTTATCCCCTTGCTGATACTGTATCTGTTCAATTTTACCCTTTCCACCCTGGTAGGCAGAAGATTTTTCAACAGGGGTGACAGTATCGCTCTGGTTTACGGTACAGTGATGAGAAATCTTTCCATCGCCCTGGCCATTGCCATCAATGCCTTTGGTCCTGAGGGTGCGGATGCAGCCCTGGTGATTGCGTTGGCCTATATCATCCAGGTCCAGTCCGCCGCCTGGTATGTAAAACTGACCTCAAAGGTCTTCGGATCGGAGCCAATTCCCGAAGAGCCTGGTGCTAAGGCTTAATTCACGAGGTCATTCCTGAACCGGAACACCTGTTTATTGATCGAGCAGGTCAATCCGCACTCTTCTCAGAAGAGTTGAGAGAAAAAGACGGATCATCATGATTATAATTACACCTATTAATAGTTATCGTGTCAAGTTGGTGTTCACTGCATTAATGGTAAGTAAAGCTATTTCAACTCATGGAGAAAAAGTTATTATTCAGGACCTAGCTCAGCTATTTATTACCATATACCAAGAAGGAGGTGTCCATGGCAGAGGAAAGTGTTGGATGTGCCAGGCCTACCGGCGGCCCGGTGGGAGAACCAAATGAAGAAAAAGAAACAACTAACAATATACAGATCAAGGAGGAACGCTCTATGTTAATGGTTGGGAAAAAAGTGCCGGATTTTGTTGCTCCAGGGTATCACAAAGGACAGTTTGTTAACATTAAGCTTTCTGACTATCTGGGGAAGTGGGTGTTGCTCTGTTTCTACCCCGGAGATTTTACCTTTGTCTGAGCGACTGAAATTTCAGCGGTCGCTGAAAAATTTCCTGAGCTTCAGAAGCTAGGCGTTGAGGTCCTGTCCATGTCCATCGATTCAATGTTTGTCCATAAGATGTGGGATGACGACGAATTGAAAAAAATGGTAGAGGGCGGTGTTCCGTTTCCAATGCTCTCCGATGCCGGAGGCAAAGTTGGTAAAGCGTATGGCGTTTTCGATGAGGATGCTGGGGTGGAGGCCCGTGGACGTTTCATCATTGATCCGGATGGTGTGCTTCAAGGATTTGAAGTCCTCACACCCCCTGTTGGCAGAAACGTCAATGAAACGATCAGGCAGGTACAGGCATTCCAGCTGGTTCGCGAGACAGGGGGGGCTGAGGCCACACCTTCTGGCTGGAAACCCGGAAAGAAAACATTGAAACCGGGTATTGATTTGGTCGGAAAAGTCTGGGAGGAGTGGAAGGTGGGGATGGCCTTCGATTAATTCGGGGTTCCTTTACTATTATTTCGTAAGGTGATTGCCGTACATTGGCCGCCCTACTTGGAAGGGGGAATATAATTAAATATTAGCATGTGAAATCAATAACCGAATGTCCGCTGATTGACATACGGATTGATACTCGAATAATCCAGCAAACGCTCGACCGGACTGGATATCAGGCCGGTCGAGCGTTGTAGACTCAATTCATCAAACTGAAACTTATACCCTGAAACGTCCTACTATTGCCTGTAGTTCAGCTGAGCGCGTTAGAAGGTCCCCAGCGCTCTCTTTAACCTTGTCGCTATTTTTGGATATTCTCTGTGCAGCGGAAGATACTTCCGAAATATCCTCGGTGATATCAGCCGCAACGGTAGAGCTATGGCTGACGTTTTCATTCACCTCCCTGATCCCCTCACTGGCCTGGGAAATATTGTTGGCGATTTCCTGGGTCGCTGCCGTCTGTTCCTCTACGGCAACAGCTATGGTTGAGACAATTTCATTCACACCGCCAATAACTGAAGAAATTTGACTGATTTCCTCCCTGGTTGTTTTACTAGTACCTTGAACATCGTCAATCAGAGCTTTGATATTCAGTGTAGCTGCAGCAGTCTGCTTAGCCAGTTCTCTTATTTCATTGGCAACAACAGCAAAACCTTTTCCTGCTTCACCTGCTCGGGCGGCCTCTATTGTGGCATTGAGGGCCAGAAGGTTTGTCTGCTCAGAAATTTCGGTGATCGTTTCGGTTACCTTGCCTATCTTGTCTGCAGCAAGTCCCAGTTCATTCATTTTTCCAGAGGCGTTATGGGCCTGGTCTACGGCATTTGCGGAAATGGTTCGGGCTCTCTCCGCATTCTCTGAAATTCCACTTATGGTTGCGCTCATTTCTTCCGCGGCAGAGGCGACCATATTGGCATTTGTCGCTGATTGTTCCATTGCGGCGGCAACATTATTGAGGTTTGCGCTCATCTCTTCTGAGGAAATAGCCACATTGTTGGCACGCTGTGAAGTATTTTCAGAATTAGAAAACAGATCCTGGGAAATTGTAGAAAGTTCCTTCGAGCTGGCTGCTACGCTTAAGGAACTCACCGATATTTGTTTGATTATGCCCTGGAGTTTTTCAAGAAAAACGTTGAAGAGCTTTGCCAATTCCCCAAGTTCATCGCCCGATCGAATGGTGATACGCTTGGTTAAATCGCCCTCACCTTCTGCCACGTCTTTGAAATTGGTGATGAGCTGTTTGAGACCTTCAGTAATACCGAAGACAATAATTATATTGAGAGCGATGATAGCCAGAAATATGAGTCCTGCAATGAGCAGCATATTGGTTGCCTTGCCCTGTGTCAACTTCCTCATCTTGGCATCAAGAGCTGCCTTGGTAATGTCTATATTATCTATATACACACCTGTTCCAACCCACATATCGAGACCGGGAATCATCTCTGCATAACTCAGTTTTGGTGTCTCTGCTGCCCCTGGCTTGGGCCAGATGTATGAGACAAATCCGCCCCCGGCCTTAGCCTTTTTATCCAGTTCCTGGATTACATAGACACCATTCTTGTCTTTGAGGTCGGCAAGGTCTTTCCCCTGGAGCTCTTTTTTTACGGGAAAGGCCACATTTGTTGTTCCCTGGTAAACAAAAAAGTAGCCAGAACTGTCCTCTTCGAAACGGATGGGGTCTACCATGGCACGGATCAATTCGATCTTGTCTTCAAGCTCTGTGTATCCAGCCTTTTGTATAGCCTGGTCCATGGCAAGTGCCATGGCGTGGCTTGAAACTTGTACTTTAGCTTTTTGATCCTCGATCATTACTTCACCTGTTTCATGAAGACCAAGGTCACGAACCTGACCGGAGATGCTGAAGGCGAAAAAAGACATCACTGCAAACAGGATGACTATACCGATCAATATTGAAAACATCCGCCATTTAATACTTATTTGGTTGAGCATACATTATCCTTCTGGGGACCAGGAAAATTAGCGTACTAATTACGCTGTATTGGCAACCTGACAGTAATTGATGATATCAGACTGCGATGGAGAGGAAGCACTACTTTGGGTAAATTTCACGGAAGAATTGTCGGTACCTCACGATTGTAAATTATAGCAAACCACTGAAGGCCAGCATACCGGAGGTGAGGATATAGAAGCCAAAACCGATGAGGAGTCCACCGCTTATCAAGCGCACAGCCAAGGGGTTTTTGTTGACTACTCGAAGCCTTTGCCTGAACGCCTGGGAGGCGTAACCTGCAAACAGCATGGGGATGGAGAAGCCGAGGGAATAAAATAAGAGTAAAATAAGGCCAGAGGAAAGCTTTCCCTGCGTAGCTACGAGAGTCAGGACACCTGAGAGCATCGGCCCCACACAGGGGATCCAAATAATGCCTAGAGTGAGGCCAAGAATGAGTCCTGACCATCGACCCTTGTTGGAAGACGGAAGGTTTGAAAAGAAAGTTAGTTTCTTAAAGATGTTTATGTCGAGCAGCATTAAGAGGCCAAAAATAATAATAATAACACCAGCCCCTTTTTCTACAGTGGGCATGATACCGGCAACAGCGCCACCAAAAATAGCCGTTAATGCTCCCATGGCCATAAAGCTCAGACTCAGGCCTATAACGATAAGTAAGGGTCGATGTCTATGGTCACCGGCTGTGCCGGTCACAATAATAGGCACAACAGGCAGGACGCAGGGAGAGGCAATGCTGGCAATTCCTGCAAAAATGGCCATCAGGAGGGTCGTAAGAGTAAGTTCCACGGGAAGCATGACGTTAAGATTGTGAAATAGATTGAAGCAAAGCGCGAATGTCGATGGCGTTTTTTACCCCTGGGGCCATACGTTTGACTTCCTTACCGTTGGCATCAGCCAGGAGGAGAGTTGGAAGAGCCCTGATCCCATAATGGTGAAATATATTCAGGTCGGAGGGAACAGTGGTTTGTATATGTTGAACCACAACTTTTCCCCGGAGTTCATCTGTCATGTCGGCTATGATCTTGTTTTGTAGAATGCATGGACCGCCGTTTGGGTTAACGAAGACAAGCAGCTTGTGGTTAGGCGATTCGGCTGCATCCACTGTTTTTGCCAGGGTTTGTGCCGTCGCTTCTTTTGCAAGTGACAGGGAAGGGGAACTTGCCTGTTCGTCATTTGAGCACGCGGATGCCATAAAAATTAAGATGAGAAGAAAGCAATATTTTTTCATAATAGACCTCGTTTAGTACGTGAAAATTGTGAACCATATTTAATAAATTATAACACAATTAGTCAAGTAAATAATTAAATGCTTAATTAACATATTGGCCTCTTCTTTCTCCTTTGAAGTTCTTTGAAGACTCGATGAAATCAAAATGTTGAGTTGGAGAGACATGGACGGTGCGAAGATCCTCCTGTGAAGAAAACATCTCCAGAGTACCTTTTGTGGTCACCATGTTTGGGGGAACAATTGTGAATAAAAACTTTTGACTTTATGCTATAATGGGCATATGTACTAAACTGTATCATTAAATGCCAGGTGGCTGGCACAGGACGAAATTGAATTCTGTTGGTCTAAAGTCCAGACTGTAGCAGCTCGCTGCGTTGTTAACTTTTTACTCATTCACAAAAGGTGATTCTATGAAAAGTGGAGAAAAGCTCGTGATTGTTGGTTGTAGTGGTTCAGGTGGACCAGCTGCCATGATGTCAAAAAAACTCATGCCGGATGTTGATGTCACTGTTATCCGCATGGAAGAGTTCTTCATAGTCAGATGAGCACTTCCCCATGTAATAGCCGGTCTGGCTACCAGTGAATCTATTGTTGTTCCTGATAAAATGCTCCAGGGGATGGGTATCAATGTTGTCCACGATGAAGTAATTAAGGTGGATGCCGTAAACAAAACGGTTTTCTCGGCAAATGGCAAAGAATTCGCTTATAACAAACTCTATATTGCCACTGGGTCTAGTTCGTTTATTCCACCCATAGAAGGAAACGACCTGGAAGGAGTGATGACCCTCAGAGGGCTTCCTGATGCTGAAAGAATTAAAGCCGCAATTGCGGAGAGCAGTGTAAGAAACATCCTGTTTATTGGAGCGGGTTTTATCAGTATGGAAATTGCGTCCCTGCTTGCAGAAACCTCTCAAAATACATTTAGTATTTCCGTAATTGAATTGATGGACCGCCCCCTCCCTCTGATGCTGGATAAAGATATGGCCGATCCCGTCCGTGCTTACCTGGAAGAGAAAGGATTGCATATCCAGACTGGAGAAATGGTTGAAAAAATTCTCGGTAAAAACGGGAAAGTTGTTGGAGTTCAACTGGCATCAGGTAAAGTTCTTGACGCGGATATCGTTTTCATGAACGTTGGCGTTCGTCCCAATATTCAACTCGCCAAGGATATAGGCCTCGAGATGGGGCAGTTTGGAATTAAGGTGAACGGTTTTCAGGAAACCTCTGACCCGAACATCCTTGCAGGTGGAGATTGTGTTGAAAAAATAAATTTTATTACCAAAAAACCAACTCCGGGGCAGTTGCGTGGACCCGCAGTTGTCCAGGGAAGACTTGCAGCAAAACGCCTTGCCGGTTACTCCATCGAATTCCCCGGCGTACTGGACGCGGGTGGTTGTAAAATGTTTGATATGACTATCACAGCCACCGGCCTTACAGAAGAAAATGCAGCCAAGGAAGGTTTTGAAACTGTATGTGCTGTGGTGGACTCAAGATCTAAACATGGCATGATACCTGGAATGAAACCATGGAAGCTTAAACTGGTGTTTGATAAAAAATCACAGCAACTGATCGGTGGTCAGATCGTCAGCCATGCAATCGCGCCAGCAAGGGAAATCGATGCTGTTTCTGCATTCATTCTGGGCGGCAAAACGATCTCTGATTTGACAACGTTTACATCTGCCTGCAACCCCGATATCTCTTCTGAGCCAAGCGCAGAGCCGATTACTATTGCCGCAGAGCAGGCACTACAGAAGTTAAAAAACTAATACAAAAAACCGTGTCTCATTGAATAGCTCTATAACCTGATCACCGTCGACGACGGATAGCACAAGAAAGCAATGTGGTTACACTATTTTTAACTTATTGTTTTTTTGTGTTTTTTTGGGTAGTGCTAATGGTTGTTGCTCAACCTTATCGAACCAAAGTAGCTAGTCATATCAGAAGGATCATCCTATGCGAAAAGTAACTTCATTAACTCTAATAATTGCAGGCTTTATTGAGATTGTTACCAGTGTTATTCTCTATATCGTACCTGCCGGTCGAGTAGCTTACTGGGCTGATTACAAGCTCTTTGGACTGAGCAAAACCGAGTGGGGTAACATTCATATCACAGTTGGGACACTGCTGCTGGTCGTAGCCTTTTTTCACATTTATTTTAATTGGCGTCCTTTAATGGCCTATTTAAAAAACAGGACGAGAAAAATCACTCTTTTCACTAAAAGTTTTAATATTGCTCTACTGATTTCCCTATATGTGACCGTGGGAACTCTTTATAGCCTCCCCCCCATGAACTATGTCCTTGAGCTCGGTGAGTATTTTAGTGATACTGCCGATCAAAAATATGGTGAACCCCCTTATGGTCATGCCGAACTTTCTTCTTTAAAAATGTTTTGTAGTAAAACAAATTTAGACTTTGAAAAAGCTGTTGGATTACTCAACGAGGCAGGAATAAAGAGCAAAGGCCCAGATGAACCGATTGGCGAACTTGCTAAAAATAATGGTATATCACCTCAACAGCTCTACGATATCATCAAGAGCGCGTCAAATGTCCAGGTAATCGATGTTGTGGCATTTCCAGAGAGTCCCTCTCCAGCGTTTGGCTCAAAAACAATCAAAGATATCTGTCAAATTTATGCACTTCCTCTGGATAAGGTGGTGAGCGCGTTGAAAAAAGCAGGGTTTGCTCTTGATGAAGGTGACACGGTGAAAGAAATTGGTAGTAACAACGGCAGTAACCCGATGGCCATTTTTGAGATTATCAAAAATATTGCGAAGGGAGAAGGGTGAGGTTGCCCAGAGTGAAAGCCAGGTAACTAGAATGACAAGCAAAGAGGGGAAGGCTGCTACCTGTTTGCTATAAGTGGTCGACTTGCTGTAGTTGTTCTTGTTGCTCGCAGCCTGGAACAAGGTGAAAACCATTGACAGCTATTTAACTGTTCTTTAAAATAGTTATGTGCAGTGGTCTTTGGAATCTTCGTACATCAAACGATTCATCATTTGTAACCAGCCAAACACGAAAGGAGAGTAAATGAAGAGGTTTTGTATTCTTGGAATTATTGCCATGGGCTTTTTAGTTGGAAGCTCTGCTGGTTTCGCCAATGATCACCATGAAATAGAAGGTCCCTTTGAGACCCCTATGGATGTGACCAACACCTGCCTGGAATGTCATGAAGATGCAGCCAAACAGGTGATGGCAACCAGCCACTGGACCTGGGAAAGATTACAGCAAATTCCAGGCAAGGGGATGGTTTCTCGTGGAAAAACAAATGTTATCAATAATTTTTGTGTTTCCGTTGGTGCTAACTGGGCACGTTGTACCAGTTGCCATGTTGGTTATGGCTGGATAGATGAAAAATTTGATTTTACGGATGAATCTCGGGTTGACTGCCTTGTCTGCCATGACACCACCGGTACTTACAATAAGCCTGGTGCCGGTGCCGGCCTGCCAGCAGGTTTTACCGGCAACGAAAAAATGGATAAAAAACCAGTTGATCTGGTGGCTGTCGCACAAAATGTTGGTATGCCTGTCAAGGATAACTGCATAGATTGTCATGCCTTTGGCGGTGGTGGCAACAACGTGAAGGCTGGTGATATGAGTAACGCCATGAAAAGTCCAGATAGAGCGCTGGATGTCCACATGGATATCAATGGACTGAATTTTACTTGTCAGCAATGTCATGCCTCTGATACGCCCCATGATATTCCAGGCAACTCCTTTGTCGTTTCAGCCGGTGGGGAGACCACTATGGGTTGTATCGATTGCCACGGTGAAAGCCCGCACAGGTATTTCCCGACGGCCAAACAATACAATAAGCACAGCAAGAAAATTGCCTGTCAGACCTGTCATATATCACACTTTGCAAAAGTTGATGGAACTAAAATGTCATGGGACTGGTCAAAAGCTGTTGATCCCCAGACCCTCCCTGAAGACAAACAGACCATCACTGAACATGGTCACCAGGTTTTCATTGCTCAAAAAGGACTTTTTACCTACGAGAGCAATGTTGTTCCTGCCTATCGCTGGCACAATGGGATGGCCGGTGCATATACTATAGGTGACAAGATAGATCCCACCAAAGTGACGCTGCTGAATTACCCACTCGGCGACAGGAATGATCCTAAGGCCAAGATCAGGCCCTTTAAGATACACTCAGGAAAACAAATTTATGACACCAAGTTTAATTACCTGATTACTCCTAAAATATGGGGTCCCAAGGGCGATCCTGATGCCTACTGGGTGCAGTTTGACTGGAATAAAGCCGCCGCAGCTGGCATGAAAGTGAGTGGTCTTGAATATAGTGGTGAGTACGGGTTTGCAGAAACGGAAACCTACTGGCCTATCAACCATCAAGTTGATCCAAAAGACAAAGCTCTTAAATGCCTTGATTGTCATAAAGAAGGCAAACGTATGGACTGGAAAGCTTTAGGGTACGAAGGTGATCCAGTGAAACTGAAACGACTCAACAACAACTAGGATGGTTCTGGGGAATCATTAGGCTTCCTGGAAATCAGCCCTCTTTGTTTTTATAGATAGGGGGAAGATGACTTTGTGGTACGGGGTGCTATTTAATCTTTTCTTTGACTCCCTGTTTCAAACTATAATAAGATGAGTGTAGTTGATGACCAATTGCCTGAAACTGTATGGTGACAAAAACGATTTTCGAGGAGGCAGGTATGAAGAAGTTCTTTGCATTGTTTGTTTCTCTTGTTCTGCTGATAAGCTTGGCTGTATCTCCGGTGATTGGGGGTGGTGGTAAGAATCAGGGTGATGTTGGACAAGGTTCTGTTGATCAAGGAGATACAGCTGATGCTCCGGGTTCAGATGCTCAAGGGAACCAAGTCTAGTATTGGCTTTACAGGGGACTTTTAATTTTTGCCACACAACCCTTCTCGCTCACAGGGGGGAAGGGTTGTGTGCATTTTCAATAGCTCATGAGTTGGGGCAGTCACTATAGTTAATTAAAGTGGTCGCCTTATAAAGACAGTGTTAAAAATTGTCACTCAGATACCAAATAACTGTCCAATAATCCAAGTAAATTCAGTTTTTTCACGGAAAGATCACTGCAACGAGCAGTTGGTCGACCAGTGCACTCCACAGACAATCTGGAATGGTGGCTAGGTGTCAGAGAGAATGGTATTTTTTAATGGTGTGACAATATATCAAAAACCACGATTTAAGTAATTTATTGTGATATGTGAGAGGAGATTACTGATGAATTTTTCACGGTATATGCATGGTTTCTTGCTAGCAGTTATTCTTCTATTCGGTTCACTCTGTATTACTGAACCTGTCGCTGCCAAAATCAGTGGTGACACTGAGGCCTGTATTGATTGCCACTTAGTGGTGACACCGGGAATTGTGGCTGACTGGCAAAAAAGTCGACATTTTAAAGTCAGTCCGGCTGAAGGGCTGCAGAAAGACAAGCTGGAGCGGAGAATTTCAACCGATTCAGTCACTGAGGGCCTGGCAGAAAATGTTGTCGGCTGTGCCGAATGTCACACGATGAATGCTGACCAGCATCCTGACAGTTTCGAACACAACGGGTTTACTATTCATACGGTTGTCTCACCGGCCGATTGTGCCACCTGCCATCCGACGGAGGTGACCGAATTCGCCGATAACCTGATGGCGGAAGCCTATGCCAGTTTGATGAACAATCCAACTTACGAACATATGATTCTAAGTACCAACGGAAAGCATGAATTTGAAGATGACATAATCAAATTTCATCCTTCTGATCCCATGACGGAAGCAGATTCCTGCCTTTCTTGCCATGGAACCGATGTCAAAGTGACTGGCGTTGAAACCAGGGAAACCGATATGGGGGAGATGGATTTCCCCCAGCTATCAAACTGGCCAAATTCGGGAGTTGGCCGCCTGAATCCCGATGGAAGTATTGGTGCCTGCTCTTCCTGTCATATGCGGCATCAGTTTTCGATAGAGGTTGCCCGTAAACCTTATACTTGCGGACAATGTCACAAGGGACCCGATGTCCCTGCCTATAAAGTTTATTCTGTCAGTATGCACGGTAATATCCAAAAGTCAGTAGATAAGGACTGGGATTATAAAGCGGTTCCTTGGACCGTCGGAAAAGATTTTAATGCACCGACCTGTGCGACTTGCCATGCCAGTGAGATCATCGATGAAAACGGTGAGATATTAGCCAAGCGCACCCATCGGTTCAATGACCGTCTGCCGTGGAGAATTTTTGGTCTACCCTATGCTCACCCACACCCGATTGAGGCGGACACTTCTAACATAATCAACAAAGACGGATTGCATTTACCAACGGAACTGACGGGTGAGCCGGTCAGTAAGTTTCTCATCAGTCAAGCGGAGATGGACAAACGGCAAGCAGCAATGGAAGGAGTCTGTTCGGGCTGTCACAGTGAACAATGGATCAAAGGGCATTTTGCTCGCCTGGAAAAATCGATAGAGACAACCAATCATATGACCCTGCAAGCAACAAAAATTCTTAGTCAGGCCTGGAAAGAGGGGTTGGCCGAAGGGATTCCGCAGGGGAAGAACCCGATGAATGAAGCGATTGAGATCAAATGGGTTGAACAATGGCTGTTCTTTGGTAATTCAACCCGTTTTGCCACAGCGATGGGTGGAGCTGATTACGGCGTGTTTGCCGATGGTCGCTGGTCTCAGTCAAAAAACCTGCAGGAAATGTATGATTACCTTAAATTTTTACGGGCAACCAAGCCACCATTAAAAAACTGATCTTATAAGGGTATTACGGACATTCGCGCGTAAAAATAAGCTAAGTGGAGTTGGCTTCCAATTCAGAGATGAACAGTCTAAGGTTAACCTGAGGAAAGTTGGATGTAATAAAATATCCAAGGTGGCAATATTAACGATAGGCGCGAGCCGACCCCGTTCATTTGCGGTCATACTTTCCCTCTCCCCTTACACTTCCTGGTTGTAAAACCGAATTAAATTGCGGCCAGAATCTTTGGCTTTATACATCGCCGTATCAGCCCACTTCATGATGTCCTCATGACTTCCTTCTTTGTAAGGGAAGACGACAATACCAACACTGACAGTACAATGATGTTCAATGGTTGTTTCCTTTCGCCCCCCTCTTGCATCACTTTCAGTACATAGGGACTATTCAGGGCGAGGTGGATTTTTTTAGCGACAGTCTCGGCCTGTGATGTCTCGCGCTACGGCGACCACACCCTGCAACCTACGGTCCCGATCATAGAAAGTGGTCGCATTGTAGGACACCACAGTTTCTTTGCCGTCCCTGTCGCGCGCCGTGAGTTCGTAGCTGGAGACCTTCTTTTCTCTAAGCACCAGCTTGATGCCCGCCTCAGCCCGCTCAGGGTCGGTGAAGTAATTCTTGAACGGCGCACCGATCAACTCGTCACGCGTGCAACCGGTGAGTGCCTCCATTTGCTTGTTGACGTCGGTAATGATTCCAGCTGGGTCAGTGGTCATCAGAGCGTCGATGTTGGATTCGATCAGAGAGCGGGTGTAGAAATGCTGGTCGCGCAGGCGCTGCGCGAGTTGCCTCTGCTCTGCCTCGATCTGCTTGCGAGCGGTGTTGTCGGTGCCGATTAGCAGGTAGCCGATAATGGCACTTTGCGCGTCGTGCAGGGCCGTGACCGACACCACTGCCGGAAAGAGGCTGCCATCCTTGCGGATATAGGTCAGCTCGTAGATGTCCTCAATGCCACGTGAGGCGTTGAACACCAAGGCCTCAAAGCCTGGTTGTATCTGCGTTTCGAAATTTTCGCTTAACTCATTGGCGCGAGCAATCAGCTCCTGAGGATCGGAAATGTCAGCCGGCGTTATCTTATCTATTACCTCGGTTGCCAGGTAGCCCAGCATCTGTTCGGCACCGACGTTGAAGATTTGGATGACCCCATTGGCGTCGGTCGCGATACTTGAAAAGTTAGCGCTGTTGAAAATCGCGCTCTGTAATGTCTCAGCCTTAAGCAATGTCTCTGCCTCCTAGTTTTGAACCCCAGGGATGCCCTCTGCCGGCAAGGAGCATCGTTGCCGGTTCTGATACTGGTGCTGCTGTTGAAGCTGACCATGAGAAAGTTCCGGCTTGGGATTGCGCAGTAAATGACCAACCACCAACGGTAGGATCAAAACCAGGGGCAGATAGCGTCCCTACCCCTTCTAAAGATATTAAATCTACTCTGTTGGTCAAAACAGAGATTTCATTTAGATTAAATTGGAATTTACCAGCTGTCGTGTCAACTTCCCACAAAGGCGTCGTTGCAGCAAAAGGGTTAAAAACAATATCATGATTAATTACCGCGAGACCGTCAAGAACGGCTAAATCAAAAGTTCCTGATCCTGAAATGACGGTATTTGGGGTAAAATCAATACCTACTGCGTTAGCATCCATAATGGGAGACCAGCCAAAACTATTACAACTAATACCACCTGTTAACATATCAGCCGAGGCGACCCCTATCATCAAAAAGGACCCAGCTAAGGCCGTAAGTAAACTCTTAATCACTTTTTTTCATTTCCCTTTCTCTGTTATCTCTACAGATAGTTATGAAAACGATTGTAAAATTGGATATATTCCAAACAATCATTTTCATTGTTCGTTGTGAATAACTCTTTTATGAGGCTGAGTGAGTTCATTCACATTCGGGAGTATGACTGCAAATTTAACGCCATTAAAAAATATGATATCGAGATCATTGTAACGGTTTGAAGTTAAACCTGTTTTTCTATGAATGCGACTTGTCGCGAGGGAGCGAATTAGAGCAAAACCATGGTCATACACAACCATGGGTCATATATGACCATGTTTTGCATCTTTGAGATGTTGGCCGAACTGGACTACTTTCTTACTACATGTGCAATTACCGCCCGATAAAATTCATACTTTTAAGAGAGCATGCAAAACCGGGGGAGGCTCTAATGACTGGTGATTCTGCATTATCAATGCCACAGCGCCCATGAAACTTCAAAGACGCCTGATTCATTTCGTTTTTGAGTGATGTTAAAAAAAATCTCATTCTTCCGGTGTCGGCAATCTCACAACCCTCGGCGACGGTCTATCTTGACTTTTCGTACAAGAAAGTGGTCTTGGATGGCTGTCATCAAAGTCCACATATCTTCCATTACACCTTGACTAATTATAGATAAGCCGGAGTTCAGGTCCAATCAGGAGTTAAGCACCTTCAGAGCATTTTTCCGTAATTCACCATTAGGGCCAACATATCTATAAAGGGTAGGACGGGACACACCCAATTCCTTACAAAGATCACCTACCCGTGTTTCCTTTTTCCCCATCGCAGCCTGGGCAAGTCTGACCTGCGCTTTTGTCATAGCAAATTTTCTTCCACCTTTGCGGCCACGTGCACGGGCAGCATCTAATCCAGCTTTTGTTCGTTCGCGAATTAATTCACGCTCAAATTCAGCCAGTGAGGCAAAAATTCCAAATATTAATTTGCCGCTGGCTGTAGTGGTGTCAATTTCTGCACCTTGGCCAGTCAACACTTTAAATCCGACCCCCCTTTCTGAAAGGTCCTGAACTGTATTAACTAAATGGCGGAGATCTCGGCCAAGCCGGTCGAGTTTCCAGACAACAAGAATATCTCCTTTTCGGAGAGCCTTAAGACAAGCTTTCAGCCCAGGTCGATCATCTCGTTTTCCTGATGCTAAATCCTGGTAGATATGTTCTGGCCGCACTTCATTTTTTATCAAAGCATCATGTTGAAGGTCTACCAACTGTGAGCCATCTGTTTTGGAAACTCTGGAATATCCTAATAACATAACTATTTCTTAAACGGTCGTTTGTGATACATAAAATTTTAATGATCAAATCGATCATTTTGTGTATCTTATCCCGTTTCGCAATCAATGTAAATCAAATCCATGCCTCCAATATAAAGATACAGGAGTGATTTTTGAGATGATAAGCAAAAGTGATACCGCCTATCCACGATTTAAGAGCACTATTTCGAAAAACGATCTTGAACAATGTTATACGCCCACAGCAGAAGAAATCGCCTTCTGCCGTGGAAAAACAAGGAGCAAAGAGAACCTGCTCGGCCTTGTCGTCCTGCTCAAGACCTTTCAACATCTCGGCTATTTCGTAAATTATGTAGAGATACCAAAACCGATCCTTGATCATATTGCATCGACGCTCAAACTCACTTCCCCGATCAGGTCTATGAAGAGATATGAAAAATCGAGCACCAGACAGAAACACCTCAATCTTATTCGTGAATACCTCAATGTGAAACCATTTGTCGATGATGGTCTTTCCTCCCTCACTGCTGGGTTACGTCTGGCAGCGGCAACGAGAGAAGACCTCGCGGATATCATCAATATGGGGGTTGAAATCCTCGTTCGTGACCGCTTTGAGTTCCCAAGTTTTAACACTATTTTGCGGGAGGCTCAGGCCCAAAGGGCGAGCGTCAATAATGAAATGTTTATTGCCATCCATGGCCGGCTCGGAGATGTCGAACGGAGATTTCTAGATTCCCTTTTCATCGTTAGTGAGCAAACAAGGATAAGTCCTTGGAATGAATTAAAGGCAGACAGCCCGAAGCCGACTCTTAAGTGTCTTCGTGACCTTGTTAAAAGACATGATAGAATGGTCGTCCTTGCTCAGCACAATGACCTGCTAGAAAATATTGCCTTCACCAAAATAGAGCAATTAGCCATTGAAGCACAAAGCCTCAATGCCGCGGCAATGGTTGAAGTTGTGCCAGCGAAAAGATATGTCCTCGCTTTAGCGCTTATCCGACGCCGTTTCGGTTCAATTACCGATGATCTCTGCGATGTTTTTTGTAAACAGATGCGCAAAATCAAGGGGAGAGCTAAGGATAAGCTGGACAATTACATTAAGGTCAACCAAGAGAAAACCGATGAGGTTCTTCGACGTTTTGCCAGCATCAGCGATACACTGGAAGCAGATCATTCAGAAGAGGAACGATTAAAAATTATCAGCAGCGTTGTCCTCTCCCGTCCAGATCTAACGGAATACTCACGCACCCATGCTGAATATGGCGGCAAACATGCAACGAGATTTATGTGGGGTTTTTATGCCGTTCGTCGGGCAGATATGTTTCGAATTCTAAACAAACTTGAATTCGTCTCAACCAGTCAAGACAACTCTCTTATCAAAGCGATGGAATTTGTTGTTGCCCATCACACCTCGCGTAAAGAGTGGGTCCCAACCAATCCCGGCAATGATAAACCCATATTGAAAGATATCTCCTGGATTCCGGGGCGTTGGCTGAAACCTACTACCGGCAAGATAAAGAAGGCGAAAGGGGTTCCGGAGGAGATAAACCGTCGACATTTCGAGGTATGTGTTTTCGAGCAGCTTGTAGCTGATCTTAACTCCGCAGATATTTGTGTGATCGGCAGTGAAAAATATTCCGATTATCGACAAGAGTTACTCTCTCTTGAAGAATGTGAAAAGAGCCGCGAAGAATATGGCAGACAAGCGGGTCTACCCGTGGAAAAGAAGTCCTTCACTGGGTATCTCCAGGGATTGCTCAGTGGAGCGGCAACGAAAGCTGATGAGTTCTATCCCCAAAATGAAGATTTTAAGATTGAAGATGGCATGCCCAAATTGGCCAGGCTAACTCGAAAGTTCAAACCGAAAGAATATGTACGATTGGAAGAGGCTCTTGAGAAAAAGATGAATGAGCAAGATGTGTCAATTTTAGATATCATGACAGACACAATGAAATGGCTTCGATGGGGCCGTTTTTTTGGCCCTCTCAGCGGTTATAAGGGAAAAGTGAAGGAACAAGAACGGCGTTATGTCCTAACACCTTTTGCCTATGGAACTGGGATGGGGCCTGCTCAGACTGCAAAGTCGGTTGCCGGAGTGAATGAGCGGCAGATATCTTTTATAAACAAGCGACACGTTACGGCAAAGAAGCTCGATGAAGCCAACCGAGAAGTTATCAATGAGTATAATAGGTTCGACTTGCCCAAGTATTTTGGCGATCCGAAAAGAGCAGCCGCAGATGGGACCAAATGGGATCTCTATGACAATAACCTGTTTTCAGAGTATCACATCCGGTATGGGGGCTATGGAGGTATTGCCTATTATCATGTGAGTGACACGTATATTGCTTTGTTCTCACATTTTATTCCTTGTGGGGTTTATGAGGCTATCTATATTCTAGATGGCCTGACGAAAAATGAATCCGATATCAAACCAGACACACTTCATGGAGATACCCACGCGCAGAGTGCCACGGTCTACGCTCTAGCTTTCTTGTTGGGCATCAAAATCATGCCCCGCATCCGTAAGTGGAAAGATTTAAAATGGTTCAAACCGGCACCGGGCAATAATTATCAGAACATTAACGATCTTTTTACCAAAGATCCTGTAGACTGGAAGTTGATTGAGCAGCATCTTCTTGACATGCTTCAAGTTGCACAATCAATCAAAGCAGGCCGGATCTCCCCATCCACAATTCTTCGACGGCTCGGCACTGCCAGCCGAAAAAACAAGCTGTACTTTGCCTTCCGTGAATTAGGACGTGTTGCTAGAACCGCCTTTCTTCTTGAGTATATCACCGATAAGAATTTGCGTCGGATTATTCAAGGAAGTACAAATAAATGTGAGTCATTTAATAACTTTGCCGGTTGGGTCTATTTTGCCGACTCGATGATTAGAGAGAAATGTGCGTGATGAGCAAGTTAAGATAGTAAAATACAATCATCTTGTGGCAAACCTGATCATCTTCCATAATGTTCAATCGATGACCAAGGTTTTCCGGGAAATAGAGGAAGAGGGTAAGATAGAGTTGACTCCGGAACTATTGGGTCTATTTAGTCCATACCGAACGAATCATATCGGAAAATTCGGAATCTATGAGGTGCGGGACCGTGAAGTGGCTGATTTGGAGTATGATTTTCGCTTCCTAGAAAAATCCTCTGCAACCGCATGATATTGTTGTGATATGACGATTCTATGAACAATTTCGCACGAATCGTTGCGTTCCCCCAGCTGGGTTTCACAACGAGAAAATAGGGGAGGTGGAACAAGAAACAGGGCTAAGGCATGAGCACGAGCTTGCAGTTGATTTTTCGTACCATGAATATAGCCAATATAGATAGCCAAAAAAATCATAGCCAAATAACATTGATATTGGAATTATTGGCTACCCACTTTATAGTCGGCCAAATGATCTATACCTATCTTGGCTATCTATTATGAAAATTGCACGTATCTATCTTCGAGTCAGCACCGACGAGCAGGATCTCTCTCGCCAAGCCGACGTTGAACGAAACACACGGGCTGCTGGCTATTACATCGCCGGCGTCTACCGCGAGAAGGCCTCGGGTGTCCGTGCTGATCGGCCTGAACTGCTGCGCATGATCGCGGACCTTCAACCGGGAGAGGTTGTTGTTGCTGAGAAAATCGACCGTATCAGCCGGCTGCCGTTGGCAGAGGCAGAAAAACTCGTTGCTTCAATTCGAGCCAAGGGTGCCAAACTTGCCGTACCGGGTGTTGTCGATTTGTCTGAATTCGCGGCTGACGCTGATGGTGTAGCCAAGATCGTACTGGAGTCAGTTCAGGAGTTACTACTCAAGCTGGCACTGCAAATGGCTCGTGACGACTATGAAACCCGCCGCGAGCGGCAGCGTCAGGGAGTCCAACTTGCCAGGGCAGCTGGTAAATATGCCGGCCGCATACCTGATACCTCGACCCACCAGCGTATCGTCACTCTGCGTGGTGCTGGACAGACCATCAAGCGGACTGCGGAACTGGCAGGATGCAGTGAAAGTCAGGTCAAGCGCATTTGGGCAATCCATCTGGCTAAGGGCGATCATGCTGACAGTATGATAGGTGATGATTTCAATCACTTAAGAAAATAACTGCTTTCGCAAAAGGAACTCCAGATGCAGGTCGCCTTCTTAACCAATAAACAAAACTGCCTTCAACAGATTGGCAGTTATTCAAGTAATTTCCTGTTATTGCTCCCTTTAATAGTGACGAATCATGCGTGGTGACCGTAATAAGCGACTGGCTATCCTCTCAGCGACTGAAAAGCTCGCTCTTTACGGTTTACCCGATTTTGACGACTTCCAGCGCATAGAGTTTTTCGCCATGACCGCGGCCGAACATACTTTGGCGTTCAACCGTAAGGGGTTCACTGATCAGATTTATTGTCTATTACAACTCGGGTATTTCAAGGCCAAACAAGCTTTTTTCCGCTTTTCCCTGAAGGATATATCTCAAGAGGACATCGATTTTCTATTGCTGCACTATTTCCCAGGACAGGCGATTGTCATGCGGTCACTCAGCAAAGATGAATACTATGCCCAACGCAATGAGATTTCATCATTGTTCGACTATCGTCTATGGTCTGACAGTTATCTGCCGGTGTTGCTTGAGAAAGCGACGCTGCTGACCAGAATGGATGTGACGGCCACATTCCTGTTGACGGAACTGATAGTTTTCCTGAACAACCAGCGCATCGTACACCCAGGCTACAGCACATTGCAAACCCTTATTGGGGATGCCCTTGCCGCTGAACGGCAACGTCTTGAACAACAGGTCGATGCGTCTCTGGACGATGCGGCGTGTTCCGCTCTGCAAAAGCTTATTATACGCGAGGATACGCTGTCCGGACTCGCTTCAATTAAACAGGATGCAAAACACTTCGGCTACCGCATGATGGTTTTGGAGCGTCAGAAGCACGCTGCTCTGGTACCACTATATACGATTGCAAAATCACTGCTACCCAATCTTGGTATCTCTCAGTTAAACATAGCGTATTATGCCAGTCTCGCAAACTATTACACGATTTATGATTTACGCCGGCTTAACCCCGGCCAGACGCATCTATATTTGCTGTGCTACACTTGGCATCGCTATCGGAAAATCTCCGACAACCTGATTGCTGCTTTTGGGTATCATAAAAAGAAGCTCGAAGACGACATCAAGGAGAAAACCAACAAGCAAATCATTCAAGCTCATGCCGAACGACAACAAGGAGCGCCACAGGTCGGTCAATTGCTCCTGCTTTATGTAGATGACACGATTGAAGATGCAATGCCCTTTGGGTTGGTGCGGAACCAAGCTTTCAGCATCATGCCGAAGGAATTGCTTCTCTCAACTGGCAAGCGCCTGTCCGAGAAACCCGCCAGCAAGTTGGAATTGCACTGGCTGGCAGTGGACAAACAGACTGGCCGTTGCACGAAGAACCTACGTCCACTTGCCATGGCTCTCGATTTCGGCAGTAATACCGTCAATAGTCCATGGCTTGCCGCTTTGCATTGGATGAAGAGCATTTTTGCCAGGCAGCAGCGTCTCTCTCAACAACCGCTTGACAGAATCCCAGAGGACACGATCCCAAAACGACTGCGCGCGCATCTTTTCGAATTCGACCAGGATGGCTATCCAGCAAGCCTTCTGGGTGACCGTTACGAATTCTGGGTCTACCGACAATTACGCAAACGCCTCGACACCGGAGACTTGTTTGTCGACGACAGCCTGGGACATCGGCGTTTCGCCGATGAATTGGTCCTTCCGGAACAGAAGGAAGAAGTGCTCAAGGAATTGAATATTCCCTGGCTAAGCCATCCAATTGATACCACACTCGACACCCTGTTCGGTGAACTCGATACACTGTGGCAGGCCTTCGGCCGAGAACTGCGCCAAGGGAAGCTCAAGCACCTGGATTATGACCCAGTAAAAAAAATCCTGACGTGGCACCGACCTAAGTCAGACCCTTTCGAAAAGCTGCAAAAGAGCTTCTATATCAACGTCATACCATGTGATATCACCGATATTTTCCGCTTTGTAAATGAACGTTGCCACTTTCTGGCAGCAATGACTCCTTTGCAGCCACGCTATGCGAAGAAAGTCGCGGATGAAGATAGCTTGATGGCTGTAATTATTGCGCAGGCCATGAATCACGGCAATCTCAGTATGTCTGAAACCAGCGACATCCCCTATCATGTTCTCGAAGCAACACATCAGCAACACCTGCGGCTGGCTACACTGAAGGCGGCGAACGACAAAATCAGCAATTTTATCGCTCAGCTGCCTATTTTTCCATACTACTCGTTTGACATGGAGGTGCTCTACGGCAGTGTCGACGGCCAGAAATTCAGCGCGGCCGATCCAACGATCAAGGCACGTTTTTCACGTAAGTACTTCGGCAAGGACCGTGGCGTCGTCGCCTACTCACTGCTTTCTAATCACGTGGCACTTCAAACCGAGCTGCTGAGTGCGAACCAACACGAAAGCTATTGGATATTCGATATTTGTTACAATAATACTTCGGACATTGTTCCAACCATGATCACCGGCGATATGCATAGTATCAACAAAGCAAATTTTGCCATCCTGAACTGGTTTGGTTCAAATCTTGCGCCACGGTTCACCAATTTGCAGGATCAGTTGAAACACCTCTATTGTGGTATTTATAAGGAAGAGTATGCAAATTTTCTAATCCCTCCAGCAGGACAGATTGACCGCGAATTGATCGTCTCAGAGAAAGACAACATCGATCGTATTGTTGCCACCCTTGGACTCAAAGAAATTAGCCAGAGTACTCTTGTACGCAAATTATGTACATTGTCCGGACATCACCGAACACGCAAGGCTATCTTCGAGTTCGACAAGCTGATACGTAGTATTTATACGCTCCGCTACCTGCGCGATCCGCAATTACAACGAAACGTTCATCGTTCACAGAACCGCATTGAGGGGTATCATCAATTACGCTCAGTGATTGCACAGGTCAGTGGCAGAAAAGAGTTGATTGGTCACACTGATCTCGATATCGAAATCAGCAACCAGTGTGGCCGCCTTGTCGCCAACATCGTGATAGCATATAATTCCATCCTGCTTTCTGGACTACTGAACCGATATCAGGCCGAAAACAACCAGAAAATCCTTGACTGGCTGAAACGGATCTCGCCAGTCGCATGGCAGCACATCCATTTTTTAGGTCATTACGCATTTCGCGACAAACAGAAGCCGATTGACTTGGATGCTATACTGGCCAGTTTTGTTTTGAGGTAACACCTTGTATTTGCGTTAAAAAGGAAATTCCGCGGTTTTGGGCTTAGAACCCCCTATAAATGATTTCACCTATTGCCAGATCCCGAAAAACTTTCACCGAGAGAAAGGCTATTTGGGGCTTGATCCGAATGGTTGATACGAACTATCGTGCAACCGCTTTTGACTGAAGTGGAGCAACTTCTTTCTCGATAATCTGGGAAAAACTCCTGTCTGTTACCGATTCTTTCGGTTATGGTCTGTTAGGTTGGTTTTGAGTCTAAGAATATTTACCCACTTTTACCGGAATTATCATGTTATCAGGGCAAATTCATTTGTTAATCAACGGCCAGGGTGCATAATAGAAAGCCAAACTCTCTAATATTAAACTAATATATTATAAAGGTTTATCGGATGGAAAATTCACCAGGGAAGTCGTATTTAAAGCTAGGATGGAAGCTAAATAAAACATTAACCCCAAGTTATTGGATGGAGCCGGATGCCAAACCAGGAAAACAAACAAACGATGACCTTGTCCTCATACCAGCAGATACAGTTGGAACTCATACTGCTATAATAGCTCAATCTGGCTCAGGCAAATCGTTCTTTCTAGGTAGATTAATTGAAGAAATTATAATTAATACAAAATCTCGATGTATGATTTTTGATCCAAATTCAGACTATAGAATGATAAATGATGTTGTAGAAGAAAAGTACTGGGAAGAGGCAGTGTATGATCATAGCAGAGGAGTAGGGCGACTACCACATGAATTGAATCAAAAAGATTTTTCAATCCCTTGGCAAAATAAAACCAAAAGGATATTCGTTGGTCCAAGCTTAACTGGAAATCTATTTACTCAACTTCAGATATCGCTGCCTGCTCTATCGATAGACTTCTTTGCTGATCAGGTCGACTCCATAAAGAGAAGTGAATTATATCATTGTCATGAACTTGTAAAGGCTCTAGCAATTTTACTGCAAATAAAACACATCTCACCTAGTAGCCGAATTGACATCCTTACAAAATCAGAAAGGATACTAAGGGTTGCTCGGTCAGATAATGATATCAGAAAGACTTTAGAAGAAGAATTTAACGAAGACGAACTCTTAGAAAAAGCGGATAAAAAAAGTTCCCTAATCTCATCAATAATCCCATTTTTTTTATTTTCTTTAAACGGTGTCCCGTCAAAAGATAAAGGGGAAGTGAAAAAATATATAGATCTGATTGTAAGTGTCTTCCCATATGTTTCGCCTGAAATCCAACGTTTTTATTTTGGTAAAGCAAGAGAGTTCCATGCGCAGGGTATATTAAAAACAAAAATTAACGAATTAAAAAAATTAGGGTCACTATTTTCATCACCTAAGTCTATAGAAGTTGTAGACTTACCATCTTTTCCAGACAATCAATCAAAAATGCTAGCACTCACTTCTATTTTAGCAATTGAAATGGAACGTGCTCGTACAACTTGGTCAAATGCAATGAGCAAAAATCCTGATGAAGACGAAAGGGTACCGACTTTTATCGTCGTGGATGAAGCTCACAATATAATACCGAAAGTCCCTCAAGGTACAGCTACTCCCGTTTTGGGATTACAACCGATCATTAAGCGGGTTTGTTGTTTGCAATTGCCCGTCGGATTGCCGATTTTTCTCCCAACGGTCGGTTCCTATTGAGTAATTGCAGCACAAAATCCTTTTTAGATGATTTTAGGACATTATAGTCCACATGCCCTGCCAAATTACATTTTCAGGGTCCGATCTTTGATAATTTATGATACAGCCTACAGATTAAGTCTTGCAGGCATCCTTGAGCTCGCGGCGTTCGAAACCATGGGCTATTGCCCGTAAGATGGTCTCCATGGAATCAACACGGTAGTTTTCAAAGAAGCCTCGTATAGTCTCCCACAAGTAGCGCTTTCCCTTCTTCTTTTGCAATGCTGCCTGGAATAGCCAACAGCTCAATTGCTGTGCTTGATCGATAAGGAAGGCCAGCATCATTAGGATAGTAAAAACCGCACTCAGATTTTTCTTTCCAAGACCATAATTATGACCGAGATTGTAACCCTGGTTTTTGAGGGTATTAAACGTTTCATTCTCTATTTTCCACCGCGCTCGGCCGGCTCGCATAATGTCGAACACATTTTCTTCGGTAATCAGCAGATCCGTGACCCAGCTAAAATTCGTAACTTTTTCACCTTTGCTGATCTGTGTATATTCAACAACATTCACCAATAAATCTGGATTCGATTTATTGAGGGAAAGCTGATTCAAAAATCTAAAGAAGTGGACCTTCTGGCGATCTTCAGGATCAACGCATTCAATTTCAGTTGCAGTTCTCTCAGTGACAGCCTTTTTCAGTTGCTCGAAAAGAGATACATGGTCTCCAGGCTTGGCTCCCAAGATAAATCGCAGGTTGAGCCGCTGGAGATCACGAATATGAGGACCGTTACTGCTCAAGGCATCTTCAGTCACGATCACTTTCAAGTGAGGATGTTCAAGGCGAAACGCATCATAAAATCGCCTGGCTGCGTTCCGCTCGCAATCGTTTTTGTTTGACCCATCCCGTTTGGTGATCATTTCAGGAAAGACCGGAATAACCACTTTGCTGTCAGGATGGACAAAGGATGCTGCATACATTTGCTGATAATGAAGGATGGCGCCGTTCTTGCTTTTCTTGCCCATGCAGTAGGGAGATGACACTTTCTCCGATGAGTAGAACCCGGTACCGTCGCCGCTCAGCAGATAGTGACCATCAAAAAAGACCATTTTCTCAAAATCTTTGCCACGTTGTACCTGCCTGAAAACTGAGCGGAACGGGGCTCGTAAGCTGGCGAGTTCAAGGGGGTCGAGGAGAGTACGCATCTGACTGTCGCACGGTATAGTGGTGATGCCAAAAATACTATGCAGATTTTCCGGTTCTTCCCTGCGGCGATTGTCGAAGGCTAACAATGACGGATCTTTCAGTTGGAACATTGCCAGGGCTGACATCAATGCGTCATCGAGTGATATTTTAGCATTGTCGGCACGCGCATCAGGGACCTTTTGAAAATCCTCCCTTACACATTCGAGCAGGGTATCTGCGTTTAAATGTTTTCTCACTGTTCTCTTTGGTGTAGCTGGCGGTAAGTTGACGGCGTTGATACAATAAAGTTTTTGTGAATCCATGGCGTTCCCCTATGTATATATTTGATATCACATAGAAAAACGCGATTTTTTTTCATGGCCGTTGTCAAGTAGAAAATGACGAAACCGTAATTTTTTATACTATATTTTTAGATGGTTGAGCAACACTTTCACCTTGAGAGTTTACGAAAGATGAATTTTACAATTCTAATAATTTCTAATAGTTACAAATTGGCCGGGAATTGCTGATAAAAAGCCAGCTCAATGAGCTGGCTTTTTTGTTTTCAAAATAAATTAATTATTTTTAACATTTTTTCTAAAGTAGTATTTAACATCTGCCGATATGTTGTTTAGGGAAAAAGAATTAGACAAGAAGGATTTTTTCTAAAGTTTTCTCCTGAAACATCCGAAAAGAAATTATAAGAAAAAAATTTAACAAAAGGAGGTGGCAAACTAGAACAGATCAAAAGCAGTTTTTAATTAGTTTAATGTGTAATACCCGGGCAAGGATGCCCACCTGTAACCCAAAAAACATATTCATGGAGGAATATCATGGGATTATCTATTAATACAAACGTAATGTCTCTCAACGCCCAACGAAACTTGGGTACATCTCAAAACGCGCTGTCAAAATCTATGCAGCGTCTGTCATCTGGTCTGAGAATTAACTCAGCAAAAGATGATGCTGCTGGCCTTGCCATTTCCGACCGTATGACCTCGCAGATCCGCGGTTTGAATCAGGCAGCCAGAAATGCCAATGATGGTATATCAATGGCTCAAACTGCAGAGGGTGCCCTGCAAGAAAGTACTAATATCATTCAACGTATGCGTGAACTGAGTGTACAGGCAGCAAACGACACGAACTCATCAACTGACCGTGCTTCATTACAAGCTGAGGTAGATCAGCTCTCATCTGAGATGGATCGTATTGCCTCGACAACAAGCTTTAACGGTCGTTCTTTGCTTGATGGAAGTCTTTCAAATGCCACATTCCAAGTTGGGGCAAATTCCGGCCAAACTATTGCCTTTAGTATTGGAGCTGCTGGAGCTTCTGATTTAGGCCAATTGGCGACCAAAACTGGTAGCGCAGTAACTACTGCGGTATTTGACGGCACTTCAACAAACCAGATCAATGGTACTAATATTTCAAACTCAGCTGATTTTGTTGACGGAACTAATGGTAAAACAGCCTCCAGTGCTTTTGCCAAAGCTGCGGCCATTAATGATTCCATAGATGGTGTCCGTGCTGAAGCCCAAGCTACCACATTGACCGTCACTGGTGGTGATATGGGCGATACAAGTGACACACTCACAATGAATGGTGTAGCCATTATAGGTGCCGGATCAGGTATCTATACCAGAACTGAGGTTGTAGATCTGATCAACGTTCACAGCTCCACCACTGGCGTTACCGCTACAGACAATGGTACCGGAGTAGACTTAGTTGCAGCCGATGGTCGTGATATTGATATTACTGCTGCAGCCAATGCTGGAGGCACAAACGACTTTGCCGTCGCTTCTACAAAAGGTGCCGTCAAGTTAGTCTCTGCTCAGAATATCACCATAAATGCTGGTGCCGAAGCAGCCCTTGGTAGCATTGGAACCAGTATAGCAAAAGATGCCACTAATCTTACCGATATCGATGTAACTACAGTAACAGGTGCTTCTGACGCCATTGATAGACTCGACGCAGCTCTGGTCGAAGTAGATAAAATTCGTGGTGGACTCGGTGCAATTCAAAACCGTTTTGAATCAACCATCTCAAACCTCAACAACGTTTCTGAAAACCTTTCTGCAGCCCGATCTCGTATTATGGATGCAGACATAGCTCAAGAAACCTCAGCAATGACAAAGAACAATATTCTTCAACAAGCGGGTGTATCCATTCTTGCACAGGCCAACCAGGCTCCTCAGCTGGCCCTGTCTCTGCTCGGATAAGCTGCTCACGTCACCGTAAAAAAGGGGTCGGCTTCGGCCGGCCCCAACTTGTCTGAGTATTTTCCAGCTAAAGGAGACAGCCATGAATGTCGATACAATTAGTAGTCCTGGGGGAATGAGTCAACAGCCAATGAAAGCTGCTGAGATCATTGATTCTGGACGTAAAAGTAAAGATTCGTTTGCCGGAGAACCACAATCGGCAACTGATAATCCCAAAATCCAACCGGAAGAGTTGCTCAATCAGATCAAATCACTTACCCAGGACGGACAGTATAGTGTTCGCTTTGAAAAAGGTGACGAAATGTCTGAGCTGGTAGTGAAAATATTTGACAACGAAACCCAGAAAGTTATTCGACAGATCCCATCAGAAGAATTGCTGAACTTTAAGGCATCCTTTGCTGATCTTATCGGAAATGTCGTTAATACTAAGGTATAATTTTTCAGGTTTCTCGCTTCAGAAATAGGGTAAGAATATGTCTATTACATTCAGCGGCCTGGCAACCGGACTGGACACGGACTCGATTGTCAAAGATCTCATGGCACTCGAGCGTGCTCCACTAGAAAGAGTTGAGGCAAAAAAAAACACTGCGACCAAACGGTTGGAGGCTTTTGCTCAATTCAAGTCAAAGCTTGATGGTTTAAAAACTGCCGTCGGTGGGATGACCCTCACCAGCCAGGTACAAACCACCAAGGTATCCCTTAGTTCCGAAGAGGCTTTTACTGCCACCACCTCAAGTGGTGCTGTTGGCAGCTATAATATATCAGTAGCCCAACTCAGCCAAGTGCAAAAGAACATTACCGGCGGATTTTCCTCCAACAGTGAAGCCATACTTGGCACAGGCTCCATCACTGTCAATGGAACTGAAATACCTGTAACAGCCGAAAACAATTCTCTTCTCGGCCTTGCTAAGAGCATCAATGCCTTGTCAGACACCACCGGCGTACAGGTATCAATTATCAACGATGGTTCAGATACAGATCCCTACCATCTCGTGTTTACTGGGCAGGATGCCAAAACCAGTTTTGATATTACCAGCACTTTGGGTGTCACGACTCCAGGCGATATTGATTTTACAAATACCCCCCCAGTTCAGGAAGCACAACAAGCAGTAGCAATTATTGACGGTATCACCGTGGTCAGTGACACCAATACAATAACCGATGCCATAAGTGGCGTGACCCTCAATCTCAACAGTGTCAGCGCTACTGCACCAAATGGTAGTCCAGAAATAACGAGAATGGACATCCAGGCAGATACAGGTGCTCTGAAAGAAAAAGTTACCACTTTCGTCACTGCATACAATGACGTGATGGAATGGATTCTCTCTGGCTACGAAGAATTTGGAAGCACAACTAAGCTATCTGATAGTGCGGTAGATGCTGACAAAAAAGAAGAGCTACTTGGCACAATACTTAGAGGCGACCCAACAATCAACAGCATGAAACGTCAACTCCAAAGTGTGCTCACCAATTCTATAAAAAATAGTGGTAGTTTCCATATCCTCTCGGAGATTGGCATTACCTCCAACCTTAATGGCACTCTCACACAGGACAACACCAAGCTCGATGCTGCTCTCGAAAACAACTTCGATGATATGGTCCACCTTCTCTCTGGAGATGATGAAACTGAAGGAGTGATGAAAGGTTTCAACGCTCTGCTTCTCAACGCAACGAGTGGCACGAATGGGATGTACGCCGTTAAAAAAACTATCTATGACAGCTCGGTAAAACGGTTCGATTCCCAGATTGAACAGATGGAATTGCGAATGACTAAACGAGAACAGATTTTAAGAAGTCAGTTCAGTGCCATGGAACAGTTAGTCAGCAGCTTGAATGCTCAGGGTGATTTTCTGACCCAGCACATTGACGCCTTAAACAGGGATAAATAATTATGAACCCTTATATGAACCAATACCAGCAAAATCAGGTAATGACTGCATCTCAGGAACAGATTTTGATTATGCTCTATGACGGTGCAATCAGATTCTGCAGGCAGGCAATTACAGCCAATGAGGACAACAATGTTGCAGAAAAACTTGGCAGGATAGCCAAAGTTTATGCGATCGTCACTGAATTTTCCAACTCTCTCAACCATGAAATCGGTGGCGAGATAGCAGCAGATCTTGATGGGCTTTATCACTTTATGCTCCGCGAATTAACCAAAGCCAGAACAGACACAAGTGGAGAATTTTTGCGAACTGTCGAAAAGCTTCTTGTTGATCTGCGTCTGACGTGGGGGGAGGCAGTGGAAATCAACAGAAAGGAGCTCGGATTGTTGGTCCAGCAACACCAGATAAATGAGCAGGAATCCCAAATGCCTGTAAGACGACTGTCAGCAGCAGGCTAATGAGTGTCCAGCAATATATAAAAAATTCTAGCGGTGGTAGATAATGGCACAGTATGCAATAAACGAGGTCTCTGACAAAAGCTGTAATGCACTACTGGATGATTCCATCCGTATTTATCAGGAAATTGAGACGATCTATCTATCAATGCAAAATGATCTTTCAGCTACCTCAGTCCTGAAAGTTTTGCAAACAGTTGGAAATCTCAACGCCCTTCAGCAAGAAGCCCAAACCGTCGACAGTCTTATTGCTGAGAGCCTTAAAACTGTATCGACATTACCAGAATCAACCAGCGCCCTTCTGGGTAAAAAGGAACATCTTCTCAAAAGACTCTATAACACCAACAAAATTGTCGTAAATAGAGCGGAAAATGCAAAATCTCTGCTGCGGCATGAAATTTCCACCATGTCTACAAATCGTAAAGCAATTCATGGTTATAGGCCAGTCGATACAGAAAGGAAAGGTATCGTTAGCAATTTTTTCTAAATCCCGAGGCGAGGTTAACTAGTTTAAAAATGAAACCTACAGAATGCTCTATATTGACCTACACTCAGCAAGGACCTTGTCAGATTACCGATGTCGGACAGTTTTTTTCTGAAATAACCGTAGCGTACCTGCGACTACAAGAGAGTATTCTTTATCTGGATAAAAACATTCCTACATATTCCCCAGAACAGATATTAGATGGGTGTGAAAAAATCAGGCAAAAACAAAACAATATTGCCATTTTGGACCAACAATTGATTGATATTATCACTTTAGCTGGGACCGAAATTAGCCAGGAACCATTTGTCCATAACTATCGGGTTGCATTTGCCCGCGCTAATATGGCCTGCAATGATCTTTATCAAAATTTGAAAGCATTACGAGGCACTCTTCAAGAAAAGATTACTCCTATCTCCATTCAAAGCTATTTCTAGTTCGATTCTCTACTGACTCACAGCCTACAAAAACCTTTGGCTTCTTTTCGCCGTTTTCCATTTGTAAATTTTAATCCATTTTTTCCCTTGTTAGACAGTTGCTTAGGTTAACTTTTGGTGCTACAGTAAAAGACTAGTAATAATAACAGAATCACCTCCACCAGCTCTTATTTGCTCCTTAGGCGAAACCTACATAAAAATTATGGACACTGACACCAACATCTTGAAAAACATACCAAAAGGCAAGCCCGTACGGATTTTCCTGCCGCTATTGAATAGACCGGACCGAGTCAGAGCCCAGTGCCTCTACCAGGAAACTGATCCGCTAAAATTTTCCCTGATTTTCAAACCAGGTTTGCTTCCTGTCGACGACGTGGACATCCAGCAGCCATGCATCATCAGCATAGATATGGGCGGGCCGACCATCTCTCTTGAGGCCATGATCCAAAAGGTTGCTAATCACCAGACCCTGCAGATGATTGTTCGAAAATCCATCAGCCATGAGCAGATGCGCGATTTTTTCCGGGTAGACACGGTGACCAGAGTTATATCAAAATCTTTCCATACTGAGCTCTTCAGCGACCAAAATGAGCCATGGTCCACAACAGGCCAGACGATTGATATAAGCGGCAGTGGAATTCTGGCAATATTCGATAAAAAGCCAGAGGATGACCGACAAGTTCGGCTTGAGATAACAGTCCCTTCAATTGAACCCGGTATCATTAAGGTTCTTGCCCATCAGGTCCGCGTTCAGCAGCTACATGATGGCCGATATGAAGTAGCGTATCATTTTGATGACATTACCACTGAGGATAGAGATACAATCATTGGTTGTTGTCTTGTGATTCAAAGAAAAATGCTGCGTTTGAAGGTACACGTGAAGGACAGTTGATTTTTCTAGACCGTAACTCCTACCAGCTTCAATCACCTGAGTAACATGGCAACAGACATTATATCCCTCGTCGAATCTATCCCGGACCGTCAGCCAGCATCTGTTACCTTGACAGATACAACCGGCCAAAGGTTCGTATTGACCTGCGTCTTTAAAGAGTCTAAGGCCCCTTCCTTCTTCCTGTTGTTTTCCGGCGGCACTCTCCCTGAAAGAATTGATACGGAAAGACTCTGTCCTTTTGTCAGCCGAAACGAACATGGAGAATCTGTTACTTTTGCTGCAGCAATCGTCGAACTCCAAAACAATCGCGTCATTGAGTTGGTCGCCAAAAAGTCCATCAGGCCAGAGGATCTTCGAGAATACTTTCGGATTAATATCAAAGCAAAGGTTGAGGTTTATTACAATCCGAAACAAAGCGGGGTTGACGTCGAGCCATTGGAACTCAAGGGTGAAACGGTAGACTTATCCCAGACCGGTGTCTTGACCATTCTCTCCGAAGAATGCAAGATATCAAAACCTTTGACGCTTGAACTCAACCTGCCAAATCCTGCCCAGTCCATTATTTGCTCAGGCTATATGATCCGATCAAAAAGAATTCGCAAAGACCGCTGGCTGACTTCATTTCATTTCGACAACATTTCTTCTAGAGCAAGAGAAATAATTGCTAAAAACTGTTTTGCTGAACAGCGACGACAACTCAGGGAAAACATTCAAACTGCAGATTAGTACCTTCCAGATTGCATTCTTGTTTTTTTGCAAGAATGCAACCTGACTCAAGGTACTTATCCCCGCAGAGCACGGGTACTGAACTGAGTACCCCTCAAGGGGGTATTGAACATAATCCCGGCTTTCTTTCCGTTTACCGGGGTTAGCTGTATCAAACCAAGTCCCCGTGTTAATTTTTCGCTGTCTTTGACCGATATATACATATGGACACCATTACCCCGCTTACATATATATCTCCTATTAGCTCTTCGACATCGCATGGTCGAGGACACAGCCAAGGACATCAGCCGCCATCCCAGGGAGAGTTTTTAAAAGCCCTGGTCCTTGAGGTAAAAGGTGACAATCGCTTTGTTCTCGATATTGGCGGCACCAGACAATCCGTCAGATCCGAGGCGACGCTTACACCTGGACAATCGCTCAGGCTACAGGTGGTAAAAACCGAACCGCAGATCGAACTGAAAATTGTATCGAACCCCCTAACCCAGTTGCAGGGCCGCGCTCTGACACTTCTTGGTAAAAATATCGACCTGGCAAGTCTTTTTAAAGGATTTCAACAGCATACCCCACCACCGTTTGATAGCGTTTCCCCCATAAGTCGTTCCACTTTAGAAAATTTCTTTTCATTGCAGCAAAACGGGGTGGATGGAAAAGACGGTGGAGCGAACCTCAAGCAACTCATTGATAACCTCGGCCTCAACTTGGAACAGTTACTCGCGCGAGGCAATAAAGACGGTGCTGTACACACCTTGAAAGCCGCCCTGCTGGATATTGCGCACAGTTTCAACACCGCGAGCAGTATCGCAGAAACAACCAACAAAATTCTTGCCACCCTGGAACTTTTTCAGCTTGTTCAACTCCAGATCGGAAGTGACACGCAGTTGATCTTCCCACTCCCTCTCCCCTTTATCGAACAGGGCTATCTGATAATTGAGCAGGATGACAAGGATTCCGAGTCGGGTAATTCTGATGCGTCAGAAAATCGTTTTTCCCTCCACCTGACCGTTTCGGATCTCGGCAATCTGCAAATTGATTTTCTGCAAAACCAAGAAGGTTTATTTATCAGATTTCGTGCTGGAAACCAGGAAAAAGCTGACTTCATAGAATCGTTCAGCGCTGATCTAAAAGAAGCCATCACAGATATTCCTCTGATCAACATCTCTTTTTCAGGCGATGCCCCAGACCCGATCCATGATCTGGTCCGGCAACTCATACCGGAAGGCAGCTCGATGCTGGACACCAAGGTTTGATATGACCAAGCAAAAGTCACCAGATAAGGCCATAGCCATTCTCTACGATGAAAACGATTCGGCTGCACCAAAAGTCATTGCCAGCGGGAAAGGGATAATTGCAGAAAAAATCATTGCTACGGCCCAAGAAGCGGGAATTCATATCCAGGAGGACGCCAACCTGGTCGAACTGCTGTCAAAGGTGCCGATAGGTGAACAAATCCCGACAGAGCTTTACCAGACTGTTGCCGAAGTGCTCGCCTTTGTGTATCAAATCAATGAAAAATTCAAACACAAAATAAGCTAAAACAAAAAGTTTGAGAAAGCTTATAATTCCCATGCTCCAGCGTGGGAATACAACTCTAGACGCTCCAGCGTCTGCAACCCAGCAGAATATCTGCTGTCTCGGAACGATAAAAAAAGTACAGAACGTAAATTGTGGTTTAATCAACAGGAACGCCGGAGCGTCAAGGGCTGCGTTCCCACGCTGGAGCGTGGGAACGATAAACCACGATAATGAAACAAAAAAAAGGCTTGTAGACACTTTATGTCTACAAGCCTTTTTTTATATCCTGGCGGAGCGGACGGGACTCGAACCCGCGACCTCCGGCGTGACAGGCCGGCATTCTAACCAGCTGAACTACCGCTCCAAAAAATACTGTTTAATACCTACTCATTTACACTCGGTTGTGGTGGGCGACACAGGGCTTGAACCTGTGACCCTCGGCTTGTAAGGCCGATGCTCTCCCAGCTGAGCTAGTCGCCCCGTCTCAACCAATTGTGAAGGAGTATTTACCAACTTCACCCTGCTACGTCAAGAAAAAACATCATGAGAAGCGATTATCACCTCTCTTAAAATATTTTTCTTTAATTTCAAAATGATACTAACCCAGGTAAATGAAAACATGAGCCGGTATTACTATCATAGTAAAATTCATTTCATACTGAGAACACTAGAAATAAATCTATAAACTGCTAATTTAAAAGAGACTTTTTCCTTCCTCTAAAACCAAGGCGTGCTGAAGAACATCATCCATATGATTAACAACGTCAATTGTGAGTGATTTCCTTATCTTAATGGGAACATCGTTAAGATCACGTTCGTTCGGTTTGGGGATGAGTACATGGGTGATGTTGCCACGTTTAGCCGCAAGAAGCTTCTCTGTCAGGCCACCAATCGGCAACACCCTGCCCCTGAGGGTTATCTCTCCTGTCATAGCCATATGATGCTTCACTGGAATCTTAAGAAGAGCAGAAACCAAGGTAGTCGCAATGGTGATACCCGCTGAAGGTCCATCTTTTGGAATGGCACCTTCAGGTACATGGATGTGGATATCGAGCTTCTGGTAAAAATTTTCTTCCAAACCAAGCACCTTTGCTCGGGATCGAACATAGCTCAGGGCAGCCTGAGCGGATTCCTGCATAACATCACCGAGCTTGCCTGTTATGGTCAGCTTGCCGGCACCAGTCATCAGAGTTGCTTCAATCTGTAGCAGTTCCCCTCCCACCTCAGTCCAGGCGAGGCCAGTCGTTAAACCAATCTCATCATTTTCCTCAGCCAGTCCGTATCGGTACCTGGGAGTCCCCAAATACTTGCCTATCGATTGAACACTGACACGGTATTTTTTGTCCTTGTTATTTTTCTCTGTTTTCTTAAGACGATCCCGAGCAATCTTTCGACAGAGAGAGGCAAAGATTCTCTCAAGGTTTCTAACCCCTGCCTCTCTTGTATAACGACGAATAATCTCAAGAACTGCACCATCGGTCAGCTGAATATCAGTTGGTTTGAAGCCGTTTTGCTCAAGTTGCTTTGGTATGAGGTATTCTACACCGATTCGCAATTTATCTTCTTCAGTATAGCCACTGATCTGAATTATCTCCATCCTGTCCTGGAGAGGAACCGGAATACCGTGCAGGTTGTTTGCTGTGGTAATAAAAAAGACTTCAGACAGATCATAATCAATATCGAGATAATGATCGTTGAAGGCAACGTTCTGTTCAGGGTCCAGCACCTCAAGGAGGGCAGAAGAGGGATCACCCCGAAAATCCATGGACATTTTATCCACTTCATCCAGGCAGAAGACCGGATTTGCTACCCCAACCTTTTGCATGGATTGGATTATTTTTCCGGGCATTGCTCCTATATACGTTCTTCTGTGGCCTCTAATTTCTGCTTCATCCCTCACCCCACCAAGAGAAAGCCGGGCAAACTTTCTGCCCATGGCCCTGGCAATTGATTTACAGATGGATGTTTTTCCGACGCCGGGAGGACCAACTAAACAAAGGATAGGACCCTTAATCTTTTTCACTTGGGCCTGAACGGCCAGATATTCAAGAATACGTTCTTTGGGTTTAGCAAGTCCATAATGATCTTCATCAAGAATCGTTTCGGCCCTGTTAATATCTATTTTTGATTTATCTTTTTTGTCCCACGGCAGACTAACGATACAATCAATATAGTTACGTACGACCGTTGTTTCAGCCGACATGGGAGGCATACTTCTCAGTTTCTTAAACTCTTTCATGGCCTTATCTTTGGCCAGAGCGGGCATTTTTTTGTTTTTGATCAACTCTTCGAGTTCTCCCATCTCGTCAAGCCCATCCTCATTCTGCCCGATTTCAGTCTGGATTTCCCGAACCTTCTCACCAAGATAATAATCCCTCTGGGTTTTCCCCATCCGCATTTTTACCTTCGCGTTAATCTTCTTCTCCAGTTCTCCCATCTCAATTTCACGATCCAGGATCTCCAGCACCTTCTCCATTCTTGCGGTCAGTGGCTCAAGTTCCAGAATCACCTGTTTTTCATCACTTTTTAGTGGCAGATGTGCACAAATAACATTCAATAATTTTAATGGATTATCAATAACCTGAACCGAACTGAGAATTTCTTTGGCAATTTTTTTATTGCCCGCGGCGTAGTCCTCAAAATATTTCCGTAACTCTCTTTCAAACGCGGTTAACTCGGCTGTCGGTTCGGTAATATCTATCCGTTCTTCCACTTCAGCCTGAAGAAAATTGTCGTTTGGCACATAAGAAATAATTTTTGCCCGAGTTTTTCCCTCGACCAGAGCCTTTATCGTCCCATCCGGAAGCCGGAGCAATTGCATGACCGAAGCCAAAGTACCCCAGGAGTAAAGGTCATCAGTGTCAGGATCGTCAACGGTAGGCTTCTGTTGAGTCACCAGAAGAATATCAGTTTTCTTTTCCATGGCATCTTCCAATGCCTGAATGGACTTTTTCCTGCCGACAACCAACGGGGCAACCATATGTGGAAAGATGACAATATCTCGAAGTGGCATCAAGGGGTAAAGTTTCGTCACAAAATCTCCTTTCGAATGTGCATTACTATTAAAAGACAAAATCTCGCAAAAGCCTCAAATTGTTGATGCTTAAGTGAGAAGTTGTATTCTATCAGGCTATCTTCAAGTTTTCGTCGGCACTATTATGATACAAAATAACCGGATACTCTCCCTGGGTTATTACCTGCTCATTGATGACGCATTCCTGCACACCCTCTTTCGAAGGGAGATCGTACATCACATCAAGCATTGCTTCTTCCATAACGGACCGAAGACCACGGGCACCAGATTTCCTCTTTAAGGCTTTTTGGGCAATAGCCGTGAGTGCGCCCTCAGTAAACCTGAGACTTATCCCGTCAAACTCAAATAATTTATGATATTGTTTGGTCAGAGCATTTTTAGGCTCCTTCAGGATACGAATGAGGTCCTCCTCCACCAATTCCTCCATGGTGGCGATAACCGGCAATCGGCCGACGAGTTCAGGAATAAGTCCAAATTTCAGGAGATCTTCCGGCTGAACCATTTTGAGCAGCTCACCGATTTTCTTCTTCTCATCCCCTGTGACCTTTGCTCCAAAGCCAATGGATTTCGCACCCTGTCGTCTGCTTACCACCGAATCCAACCCGACAAAAGCACCACCACAGATAAACAGAATATTCGTGGTATCGATCTGAACCAGTTCCTGTTGGGGATGTTTCCTGCCGCCCTTCGGTGGAATCGAGGCATTGGTTCCCTCGATAATCTTCAAAAGAGCCTGCTGAACCCCTTCACCAGAGACATCTCTAGTAAGCGATGGGCTGTCAGATTTTCTGGCAATTTTGTCAATCTCGTCAATATAAATAATTCCCCGCTGTGCCTTCTCCACGTCATAGTCCGCAGCCTGAAGCAGGCTCACCAGAATATTTTCGACATCCTCACCGACATAACCGGCCTCAGTGAGTGTTGTCGCATCGGCCATACAAAAGGGAACATTTAAAATCCTGGCCAGTGTCTGGGCAACCAGGGTCTTGCCGGAACCAGTCGGACCGACCAGAATGATGTTTGATTTCTGAAGTTCTACATCATCATCAATAGGTGCATCAATGCGCTTATAGTGGTTATGCACAGCAACAGAGAGAACCTTTTTGGCATAATCCTGGCCAATAACATACTCATCAAGGTGGGCATTAATCTCTTTCGGTTTCAAAGAGACCGTACTGATCTCATCCGGTTCGTCCGAATCAGGACCGTCCTTTTCTTGGACTATCTCATTGCAAAGTTCAATACATTCGTCACAGATAAAGACATCTGGGCCGGCAATGAGCTTTCCTACTTCTTCCTGGTCCTTACCGCAAAAAGAGCAGACGCATTCAGGTCCATTGTTATTCACATCGTCCATGCTATTTACCCTCTACTAATTCTTCCCGTTTAGTAAGTACCTTGTCAATGATACCATATTCCTGGGCTTCACTTGCACTCATAAAATAATCCCGCTCGGTGTCGGCTGCGACTTTTTCGATCGGACGTTTGGAGTGATGGGCAAGGATACGGTTGAGATCATCTTTCATGCGTAATATTTCTCTGGCCTGAATAGCAATATCTGTTGCCTGTCCCTGGAAACCACCCATTGGTTGGTGGATCATAATTCTAGCGTTCGGCAAAGAATATCTTTTACCATCGGTTCCTGCCGCAAGAAGGAAAGCCCCCATAGATGCAGCCTGCCCCATACAGAGCGTGGCGATATCACAGTTCACATATTGCATGGTATCATAAATGGACATGCCGGCCGTAACCGAACCACCAGGAGAATTTATATAAAAAGTAATATCTTTGTCGGGGTCCTCTGCCTCAAGAAAGAGTAGCTGGGCAACAATAACATTTGCCACATCATCATTGACTCCTGAACCAAGGAAAATAATACGTTCTTTCAACAGACGCGAATAAATATCATACGCCCTTTCCCCTCGAGGACTCTGCTCAACCACCATCGGCACAAGATTCATGTGTCACACTCCTTAAAACGGTTCGACTGCAAAAGGCTCAGAGCCCTATGCAGTCGTTATTGTTTGAAAGCTGTCAAAACATATCCACCAGGGCTCCCCACTGGATATGCTCAATATAACTCTTTTCCAGGCGTACGCAACCCGCCCTATCAGCTTTTTGAAGCAGCGATTTCTTCGGTCTCCTCGACTGGTTTGACGGCATCGACAAATACCGTCTCTGCCCGAAGAAATGCGAGTATCTTCTCGTTGAGCAATTCATTCATTAAAGGCAAAAGATCATCACGATTCTGGAAATATTCCTTTACCTTGGCAACCGACATATTGTACATGTCACCAATACGCTTGAGACCCCTTTCCATATCTTCTTCTACAACCTTGATCTCTTCAACCTCGGCAATTTTCTTTAAAACGAAATCACCACGTACTCTTCTTCCAGCCATTTCTGCATTTTGTTCGGCCAGTTTTTCCCTGCTGAGTCCAGCGGCCTCAAGGCTCATTCCGCTCTGTTCAAACTTCTGCTCTGTTTGTTTGATCATCTGCTCGATTTCAAAAGCAACCAACCGTTTGGGGACCTCAAACTCATGCAATTCGAGCAGTTTCTGCATGATTCTATCAGTGATAACACCCTCTGCGCTCTCTTCGCGCTTTTGGGTGATACGATCTTTGATAGACTGCTTCAAATCATCGAGAGTCTTGAATTCCTCTCCAGCATCTTTGGCAAATTCGTCGTTTAACTCAGCCAGAACTCGCTCTTTGATATCTTTAATGACGATACGAAATTCTACTTTTTTGCCTTTAAGCATAGGATTGGGATGGGCTTCAGGGAAATCGATCTCTTGGGTTCCCTCTTCACCCTTGTTCATCCCGATCATCTTTTCTTCAAACTCCACGCCCATGTTACCCGAACCTACATCAACAGAGTAGTTTTCGTTCTTCACCTGAGGCATTGGAGTACCTTCATTGGATCCCTGGAAATCAACAATGACCACGTCGTCCTTTTGGATCGGCCTGTCTGTCACCGACCGGAGAACGGCTACATTCTTTTGCATTTCCGCAAGCTCGAGCTGGATCTCCTCATCGGTTACGAGAATATCCTCTTTCTCCACTTCCAACCCTTTATATTGAGCCAGTTCGAACTCTGGTCGTACATCAACTTCTACAATAAAGGTAAAAGTCCCATCCTCATTGTATTTTATATCTTTAATATCAGGATGGACAATGGGATCGACACCATTCTTCTCAACGGCATCAAAATAATTGTCTTGGACCAGCTTCTCCCCAGTCTCACCTTCAACCTGAGCCTTATAATACTTAATGATAACTGAACGAGGCACTTTGCCGCGGCGAAAACCTTTCATCTTCGTTTCTTTCTTCAGTTTATCATATGCCTCATTCAGCTTTGACTGAACGATGTCTGCAGGTAGCGTAACGGTTATTTTTCTTGTGAGAGCATTGATCTCTTCAACATTTACATCCATCGAGTCCCATGCTTATCTTTTGAAATTATCATAAACACCCGAATCCGTATTCTTCCCGTCAAAAGAGCCACCAAGAGGCAGCTGAGGGAATGTTGGCACATCGACATCAGGTTTCAACGGATTATTAATGCCACAGGTGAGGTGTACAGCATATCTGAAATATAATAATGGTGCGAGAGGGGGGAGTCGAACCCCCACACCGTAATGCGCCAGATCCTAAGTCTGGTGCGTCTACCAGTTCCGCCACCCTCGCAGCCAGGTTTTCTTTTGTTTTACATCAAACCCCGACAAGCGGGATTTTAAATTAACGAAGCCTCAATGAAATATTCTTCACCGGAGCGGTATTAATTAATTCACATAACCATTGCAGTCAAGACTGTACTTGATAAAGTTCTACTTTGAACAAAAAAAGTTGCTATAAATACCATCTTGCTCGTATCGTTACCAGTTATTTTTATGGTTTGGTCTCTTTTTCCACGAACCCCACATAAAAAGAGGTGGACAATTTTCAGTACCCCTTGGGGTATAAGCACCTTGAGACAGAATATTTTATTGCAAATAAACAAGAAAACAATCTGTAAAATACTACCCCCGGTAAACGGCAAGACAGCCGGGACGCTTTCCAGTACCCCTTTGAGGGGTGCTCTTTTCAGTCCCCGTGCTTTGCGGGGACTCTGTATAGTACTCGCTTGACGGGTATAAGTCCTTGGTGGTGTTTTTGTCATTACTATTTTTAGCAAGTAATTTTCTTGTTTTTTATGGCAGCTTTTTAGGAGAAAGGCACTAAATTTAGCGTAACACTTGCTGATCAATCGATCGGCTTGCACAAAAGTCGGAGAGTGGCTATTGTTGTGGATGTGCACGCACTGTCCACAGTGCATTTATGCACCAAAAAATAATTCATCATTCTTTTAAGAGGCCTCTATGAAACACCCCACAGTATACGCTGGTTGTTTACTCACACTGATGTTGTTTTCCAGTGCCAACGCCACGACTGTTCCCAGTTCGGGCCAGGACAACCGGATAGAATGGAAAGTTCTGCAGAACTGGTCAACGGCCGGAAACACATTGGATATGGCTCACTCACTGGATGGAAAATTTGTTTATATCCTCAATGACAAAAACATGGTCCAGGTTTTTAATAACCAGGGGCAACTTCAGGGTTCTATCCCGGTAGAGGAAGGCGTTTCAGCCATTGGCATAGCCCCTCAGGGAGAAATGCTCTATCTGATCGATAATAAAAATCAAACTTTCAGCTCTGTTGGAGTTTCTTTTGTTATTGATGTAGATGTTAGCGGCTCACCTTTTAAGGGACCGGCCAATGCCCCTGTGACCATTGCTTTATTCACTGATTTTGAGTGACCTTACTGTGGCAAAATATTGCCGCTTCTCGAGGAGGTGCTCATAAAATGGCTAGGCCAAGTGCTCAAGCTGCACTTGCAGCCAGGAAACAGGGTAAATTTTGGGAATTCCATGACCGACTTTTTGCCGAAAAGAAATTAACTAAAGAAGGTATTGATAAGATAGCCATAGACCTCAATCTTGATATCCCGCAATTTGAGACAGATATGGCCTCTCCAGAAATCCAGGCAACTATCAATAAAGATTTAGTGGATGCCAAAAAAGCCGGCGTCACCGGGACTCCAACCGCCTTTATTAACGGTCGAATCCCCAAACAGCGTAGCCTTGATGGTTTCCAGGCTATTATAAATGATGAATTGAGTAAGCTCGGTAAATAATAAGTCACTGTATGAATGCAAATTTTATCCATCAGGAACTTAACTTCGCCGATAACAATCATGCATGTGCCCTCTTTGGTGATCTCAACAAACACCTGCACATGCTTGAAAAAAGTACGGGTGTTACAATTAGTGCCAGGGGCACTAACCTCCGAATCACAGGAGTTGCCCATGATGTAGAGATAATAACTACACTGCTGAATCAGATCTACGAACTCATCGGCAAAGGATACCCTGTATACAGCTCAGATTTTGCCTTTGGCCTCAGAATTCTTGAATCAACGCCCAAGGCGAAACTTGATCGTATTTTTCTGGATAAGGTCTTTGTTACCACCCAAAACCGAGTGGTATCTCCCAAAACCAAAAATCAGAAAACTTATATAGACGCGATCCGCAGTAATGATATCGTTTTTGGAATTGGGCCTGCCGGGACAGGCAAGACTTATCTTGCGGTTGCTATGGCAGTCTCAGCACTCACCAGCGGACAGGTTCGGTCCATTATCTTAGCCAGACCAGCTGTGGAAGCTGGAGAAAAACTTGGTTTTCTCCCAGGCGATCTGGCCCAAAAGGTAAACCCTTATCTCAGACCTTTGCACGATGCCCTCAACGACCTGCTTGGCCCTGACAAGGCACTTGACTTTATCGAACAAAATGTTATTGAAATTGCGCCCTTAGCATTTATGAGAGGGCGTACGTTAAGTAATGCATTTATCATCCTAGATGAAGCACAGAATACGACACGGGAACAGATGAAGATGTTTCTAACCAGAATTGGCTTTGATTCCCGGGCAGTGATAACCGGAGACACAACCCAGGTTGATCTTCCGGTGAAGAGCCAATCAGGACTAGTAGAGGCCAGAAAAATTCTTACAGACATTGACGGCATCAAGTTCTGCTCGTTTTCAAAAGAAGACGTTGTTCGCCACCCTCTGGTACAAAAAATTATCAACGCCTACGAAAAACAGTAAGGAAAAGAAAAACACGTGCCGACAGATATTACCATTCAACACCAGGCTAATGGATACCCTGTAAATAGTAGAAAACTCAAACAACTTTCCAACTGGCTGCTCGATCAGTGCGGGGTTAATGACTATACTGTCAGTCTTCTCCTTATCGACGACCAGGAAATTACCAGACTGAACAGCCATTACAGAAAAATAAGTAAACCAACCAATGTACTCTCCTTTCCCTTTGCGGAAGGTGCTGATGCATCCCTTGCCAGTCTTCCTGTCAAAGAACTTGGTGACATTATAATTTCTGTGGATACTGCCCTCCGGGAGTCAATCGAATATAAACAGACTTTTCACGAACGCCTCAGCTGGCTAGTCATCCATGGCATGCTTCACTTGTTGGGCTATGACCATGAACGATCAGAGAACGACGAGAAGGAGATGTTCGATAAAGAAAATGATTTACTTGACAAGCTTAATAAATACAGGAGAAGAGGAATGACCAAACTTGCTATCAATGTTGACCATATAGCAACTATCAGACAGGCCAGAGGAATCAATGAACCCGATCCCGTTACCGCTGCCGCTATCTGCGAGCTTGCCGGAGCTTCAGGGAGTGTCATACACC